>Ga0315544_1003256_pt1 | contig 10864 bp, 7 predicted proteins | sample SalMarSW160130MG_2_FD_202543 | JGI IMG/M metagenome (GOLD analysis project Ga0315544, IMG submission 202543) | Salt marsh sediment microbial communities from the Plum Island Ecosystem LTER, Massachusetts, United States - Salt Marsh Sediment SW1601-130 ... | reverse complement strand
TGATCTTTATGTTTTCTAGTGATGTAGAGCTGTTGTTGTTGACGAGCAGATTGAAGTGATTGTCTTTTCCCGAGGTCATATCGGTGCTGAGCATCCCTGATTTGGTTTTAAGTTCCAGCTCGTAAGTCGCAGTCAGTACTGCGGTAAATTCTATAGATTCCTCCAGGGTGTCACCTTCAACAGCAGATCTAAGAGTCGCAGTAAAGGTATATTCACCCGGTTCCTGGCTTACCATAGGGGCTGCACCAAATTTTAGGCTCTGCTGTTTGCCGCTGGTCAGGTTGATGGCGCTTATATCTGTATTACCGCTCATAACCACAGCAAACCATCCGTCGGGGTAGTCAACAGTGATATCAAATGTTTTTTGATTCTCTTCTTCCGGGTCCAGACCGAAAGGTTCGTCTCCCATCTTATAAGTAGCGTTAAAGTCAAAGATAAAATTCTCTCCTTCCTCTGCCTGTATTTTGGGAAGGGTGATCTCAAAGTAGAGCTCTTCCGGCTTTACCTCGACTACTTCTTCTTCGGCATCCTGCTGCGCCAGAAGAACGCCGGGTATCATAAGGGTTATTGAAAGTACAAAAATCAATGTGATTAAAAATGCGGGAAGTCTTCTTTTTATGGTCTCCACTGTATCTCTCCTTTTCTAAATTTCAGTCAAATCTTATAAAAATATAATAACCTATCATATATAGACTAAGAAGAAATTTTAATGATTTTGGGTTTGATTGTCAAGAAGGAAGTGGGGGGAGGGAATTACAGGGTAAGTTAGAGTAGGATTTAGCTAAGATGGGGGAGATATTATATATGATAGGTATAATTTTATCGTAATGGAAGTTGTAATTAGTATATAACTCGGCTTATAGGCTAACTCCAATAATTTTCAGCCTTTGAGCCTTCTTAAAGAGGAAAAATCCTTTGGCCTGCTTTTAAATTTGCCACTGTATTGGGCTTTTTATTGTGCATAACTTATTATACAAAGCATATTTTGTAATCACCTTTTTTTCCAATTAATACAATAATAAATTAAGCACAATTATAATAAAAAAAGGGTGCAATACCTTAATACTATTATATCAATACTAAAGTAAAGGCCGTTTTTACTGCTTCAAATGTAAAAATCATTATAATAATGGTATAGTTTGCTACGTTATAAAAATTGTTGAAAGTATATTGACAAGTAATATAATTAATGTTATTATAACGTATAAAACTATAGTTACGCTTTTAAAGGAGAATGTCATGAAATATATAGTAGAAATAAAGAAAGAACACTCAGATAAAATAAATAAATTTATTTCTGGAAAACAATATGAAAGTGTAGCCCAGTTTGTATCAGTTGCAATAGAAAATCAATTGTATCTTGAGAATGCAGATTTGGGTTCGAAATTAAAACCTTTAAAAGTTGATACTGTTTTAAAAAAAAGTAATTTCAATAAAAAAGTATCAGAACCAGAGGAAGGAATAATTAATATCCCAATAAAAAATATAAATCCTATAGTTGTAGAAGACCCAAGAATAGACAATATTATTTCAGTCCCAAATAATTGTGAGCTAGAAGATTGCTGGCTCTGGGGACAGATAAATAGAATTTTTCCTATAAAGCTGGGGTTAAGAATTCTTTTATCGAAATTAGAAAATAATGAATGGATAGATTTAGAAATTTTTAGAGATGAAGCAGCAGTAATTGCATCTAAGTACAGAGAGATTATAGAAAATACTGTAAAGTATAAAGATATAAATATAAGAGAAATTGCTGCAGGGCTACCATTGTATCATAAAGAAGGTATCGATAGTCTAAAAGTTGAAAATAGCATGAAAAGATACAAGAATCAGTTTTTAGCTTATGTAAGAACTACTGATGAAAAACTTGATGGAGCATTGAATCAACTTCACTTCATAAATATTAAGAAGGTAACAGAAGAAGATGAAAAATTTTTAATAGGTATAACAAATCAAGGCCTGAAATTCGCACAATTACTTAATCCAATTATTGATAAACAGGAATTAAATTTGACTTTAAGTAACGAAGAGAAAGAGTTTTACATAAATCATATTAAAGCAAAACACATAGGTGAATATAAAGCAACAATATGGTTATTAAATAAACTAAAAGCTGGCATTTATTCAAGAGAAAAAATAAACGATGAATTAAAGAAGGATTATAATAAAAAGTGGGGTTTTAAAGATCAAGTTGTGAATACTCAAAGAGCCGGACTTATGGCAAGAATGACAGAACTTGGGCTTATTGATAAAAAGAAAAAAGGTGTAGTAGTTCAATATTTTATAAGTAATTATGGTCAGGAAATACTTAAAAATAATTGGGTGAAGGAGTAAATCATGAATGAAAACGAATATGTACAAACACCTCAAAATGATCTAGCACAATTACAACAAGTAGCTTCAGAGTATTGCTCCGAACCTGCAAAGGGATTAGCACATGGTATTCAAAAAGATGCAATCCAAAATGGAACAGGAGCAAGATTAATTAAGGATGAGAAGAAAGCATACAGGAATTGGAAATTTAAATTTGAATTAATAAAAATAAATAACAAATATGCGCTTAGTTTTTGGGACGAGGGTACAACAGGTTTAATTGGTAATATACTAAACAACGAAGAAATCCAGCAGTGGTCTGCTCAAGGAAAGCTGACTTCTAAACAGAATTTAGGTCGTTTTTTGTCACGATTTGATTCAGGGGGTGGATTTGGACCGGGATGTTTTGGTCGTGGAAAACTAATCTTTCAAGCTGGTTCAAAAAATTATGAAATTTTATGTGATTCTTTAAGAAGAAATGATAAGGAATATATAGCCTTTAATCGACTAATAAATGAAGATAATTTACTTGTTCAAATGCGCGTACCTTTAATAGGTGATGAAGCAAAAATATTTATTGAAGCAAAAACGGGAGGAGTTTTAAAACCCCTAGATGTACCTGGTACTAGGATAACAATATTAAATCTTAGGGATGAAATAGTTACTTCATTTAAAACTTCATTTAATGAAGGTAAGAAAGAAGATGATTGGGATATTTTTAGTAAAATGATTTCAGAAACTTGGTGGGAAATAATAAAATTCGGTGCAAAGATATTCCTTAAATTTAATGACAAAGTTATAAAGGTAGATTTATATGAACCTCTCAAATCAATAATAGAATCTACAGACAAAGTAAATAATTGGAGAGTACATAAAAGAAGAGATATTCCTGTTTATGTAAAAGGTGAAAGATATAAAATTAAGGAACTTAAATTTGCATTATCACCAGAAAGCATATATGAAGATTTTCATGATTTCTGGATTCAGAGGAGACGAATGAAAATAGGAAGTATCAAAAAAAATATTCTTCCTCATCATCAAATACAAAAAAGAATTGCTGCTTACATTTTATTAGATCCAGCATTAGAAGATATAATTATTAATTCAGAAGGTTTAACTCATTATGGTTTTAATTTAGGGGGAAGTGGTATTAGGCAAATCAGAGATGTAGTGCGTACCGAATTAATAAAATTCGAAAATAAGTTAGGATTACAACAAACAAATAAGCATAAAAGTGTTCATATTGAAATGGTTGATGCAATGAGTGAAATTAATAAAATTGCTAAAGATCTGGGGCTTTTAACTGAAATAGGAGAGGGATCAAAAATAAAACCAGTTGAGATATTAATTAAATCTTTTATTTTGCCTAATAAAGGCTCTAAAAGAATAAATGATAACCAGGATGTAGGTCCAATAAAATTAGAGATAAGAAATAATACTAATGAGGATAAAAAAATAAGATTATTTGTTTTTGCATTTCAAAAAAAATATAACAATAGATTAGATATAAATCAGCAAGAATTTGATATCAAAAGAGATCAATTAGAAGAAGTAGAGATACCAATATTTCAATTTACAAATAAAAAATTAGAATATGCTCAAGGAGTAATGCTGTACTTTAAGGCTGATTGTAGAAATACAGGAGATACCTTAGGACAAGTAACTAGAATGGTTTGGTATGGAATAGATGAGCCAATTATAGAAAACAATATAATAATTACTGTATACAAACCAGTTTTTCCAAGAGATAAATCTAGAAGAGTTGAACTAACAGAACATATTCGAGATATAAGATTTAAAATAACAAATAATTCAGCAGAAAATATTGGAATAAATACTGATTTGATCATAAGAAAAGCAAAAACAGAAAGCAGTACTCCAATTAAATTATTAGAGCTTCAAAGTGAAAGAAACCTGATAATTGAATCAATGAAGGATCATTATATTAATATTAGTTCAGTTGAAATATCCAACGAAATATTTGGTGAAATAAGCCGAGGGCCTGCAGTAGCAGAAGAAAGAAAATGTGAAATTTATTTTAGTGTTAGAGTTTCACATAATATACCAAAATTAAAATTAATTAAAGGAGAAAAAATTGGTAAAAAAAGCATTCTATTTTTCATAAACATAGACCCACCAGGAACTTCTATATTTAAGAATGCAGTCGATGAAGAAAATCCAGATGAACCTCGCCGTTCGAGACATTACGGCACTGCAGCTGAGGGATACACATTTGTATTAAACATAGCACATCCAAGTTATTTGATAGCATCTGATAATGGTATTAAAAAAGAATATATAATGGAAGAAATGTTAAAACAGGCATATGCTTTAGCAATTAAGGAAAATATTTTCAGAGGTCCAGCTGAAGAATATAAAGATATCTTAGCAAGAGAAGGAATAAGTCCTGCAGAATCTTTTTTAACAGTTGAAGCAATAATTGGAAAAGCATTATTAACTATGAGGTAAAAAATGGCTGTAATAGTAAAATATGAAAATGGCAAACCTCTTTATCGTTCAAAAGAAGGGCCGGGAACTACAGAAGAAGATAGATTAATGGCTCAGGAGTTAGATAAATTAATAAAAAAAGAATTGAATGACCTAAGTAAAAAAATGCCAATTGTAAATAGGAAAAATATATTGGAGGCTTATTTGGAATTTGGTAATGTTATGAGAAAAATTTATTTCAATTCTGGTCTAGTAAGAAAAGAAGAAAAAATATATTTTGAAGAAAATGTAAAAATACATGCTAAAAAAAAATTTCTAGCAAAAGATAGAAGCATAAATAGACGACATATTGATTACTGCTTCAGACTAGCATCCTATGATAAAAGAAAAGTTATGAGGATGAAATGGGGAGAATGGACTGAAATTTTTGATAGAAATCAAGAAAGTCGCTTCGATGAATGGTTTGATTTAAAAACTGAATTAGAACCCAGCCTATTGAAAAGAGAATTTATAAGAAATTTCACAAAAGTCAGAACTGCAATATTAAACAATGTTGAAACAATAGATTTTAATAAAAATGAACTTTACAGATGTTACGAGGCTAGTTGGCTAATTGCAAAAGAACTATATAGTTTTTTAACAGATAAATCGTCTAAAGAAGGTTATTTAGACCAAATATTACTAAAGATTAAAAGAGAAAAAAATAATATTGGTAAAATTATATTGGGGAATATAAATCCTGAAGAATTTAAAAATATCATTTTAAAAAATTAATAACAGATTATATAGTGAAAGAAAAACTTAAAAGTAATATTTACATATAAACAATTCGTAATTTTTTTATATATACGTTCTGGAATGAAAGAAAGCCTATATTTGATAAAAATAAAGAAGTTTTTTAATAAGGGAATAATTGTAGGTTTTTAATAGCTGTATTTGTTTAAAAATAAAAGAATTATAATAATCACCATAATTAATTCACAGCTTTTTTAACTTACTATTCAATTAGCAGTAATAAATAATTGGGGAAAATATATAAACTCTCAATTTTCCTATAGTTTTTAATTTAAAAAATGCTAATTCGTTATTTACTGACTTAAGTGAAATGAGCAATAATTATTTATTATGCATTCTAAACACAATGGTTTTTTTGCTTTACAGACTTTTGAAGAAAAATCTAAAACAGCTAAGTTGAAATCTTTTCCTCTTCCATTAGGAATTATATTTTTAGCGAAATCCCAAAAAAATTTATCATTTCTAATTCTTTTCTTTTTGGAGTGTAGATTATAAATTCTTTTAATAAATCTGATGAAATTTGTATCTAGTAACGGTTCATCTTTATTAAAAGCAAAACACAATACAGCATTTTTAGTATATGGTCCTACTCCTGGTATTTTAAGAAGTTGTGATTCATCGTCGCTTATTTTATTACCAAGCTCTTTTGATACATAATTAGCGAACTTTTTTAAAAGTTCAATTCTTTTATACTCCATTCCCAATGGTTTTATTATTTCAAATAGTTCTAATTTGTCAGCTTTCAAGAGAGATAAAGCATTTTTATATTTATTTATAAATAAAGGGTATATTTGTTCTACTTGTAAAGCAGTTGTTTTTCTTAGAAGTAGTTCTGCAATAATTATTTTATAAGGTTCTTTAGTGTTTCTCCATGGGAAAGATCTTTTGTTTTTTCCCCACCATTTAATAATTAATTTAGGTATGTCATTTCTTCTATTAATTTCTTCCATTTCCGAAATTATTTAATATTTCTGATACCAGAAATCCTATATTTTTACTCATTAACACAGGGACTGCTTCACCAATTTGAGCTCTTACTTGAGATATATTACCTTTAAATAAAAACCAATCTGGGAAAGTCTGAAGTCTAGCCCTCTCGCGGTTAGTCATTTTACTTCTACTTCTTTCATAATGGTAACCCCAGGTACCTCCACCTCCATATGCTACAACTGTGTAAGCAGGTAACAAAGGATGGATTCTTCTATAAATTAAACTCATTCCATTTCCATTAACTTCCATATTAGTTCCTTTTACAAAAAGATAATTTTCATTTGGTGGGATCCACTTAATTCTTTCTTTTACTTCTTCTTTCTCTGTAGGTAGGTCATTACTGTTATCGCTAAAATATTGATCTTTAATATTCTTGTCGTAATAATCCAAATCTTTAAGAATTCTTGCATGTTCCTTAAAAGCTGATTCTATTTCACTCTTATTTGCTGGAACTATATTATTAATTTCAAGATAATCTTCCACAACATCAAAACTTAATTTATTCCATATATTTTCTTTCCATGCTAAAGCTTTAGGTGTATTTATTTTTTCAATAACCTCTGAGTATTGAGATATAATTTCTTTGTATTTATTTCTAAGAAGAGGTAATGGTTTTCCTTCAAAAATCTCTATAGGAGTCATAGGATACTTCTTAAAAATAGATTGTGGATCAGAAAGAATTCTTTCTGTACGTTGTTTGAGTTGGGCAAGTGTAAATATGTCGTTATCTATTAAATCTTCTCTTATACCAATAATAATAAGGCGCCGTCTTTTCTGAGGGACTCCTAAGTCAGCTGAATTAATAATCTTTGAAAAAATTAAATAATACTTCTTTATATTGTTTGAGTAATTATCTTTAACTATTTTTTTTATTTCACTCCATCTTATGTCTAGGTTTGAAAAGTCTTCATGTATTATCTTATATGCAGATCCATTGTTTGCACTTTTTAAACCAGGAACATTTTCAAAAATAAACACCTTAGGTTGCAGATGTATTAATGCTCTAATGAAATGAGAGTATAATTTCCCTCTTTTAGCCTTAATACCAATTCTTTCATATGAAGGACCCCTAATTATAGAGAAATCTTGACAAGGAGGACCTCCGATTAAGACATCTGGTTTTACTTTTAACAAAGAATTGAAATTAATATTAGATGCATCCATTAAAAGAAACGCTGGTTTTTGGCAATCAATTTTTTTATTTTCAGAATAAATAATACTACCTTTAAAATTATAAGTATAAGTATCTGCAGGTGGTTCTAATACATCATTAGCAAAATAAGATTTATATTCTCCTGATAATTCAAAGCCTAAATCTAGACCACCTGCCCCTGAAAAAAGTGAAAATAATCTATATATTTTTTTACTATTTCTTTTATTAATTCTAGATTTCATTAGTAATTTTTAACCACTTTTCATGTCCATAATTAAGTCCTCCAGAATGAGCAAAAAACTTTTTCCCTGTATATCCATTTATAATAGGATCAATATCAATTCTTTGTGCTTCTTTAGCAGGGTCTATTTTTTTAATTATGTCATGATTTAATATATTTTCAGGAGTAAATATTCCAATTCCGCTAAAGATAATTAATCTAACAGGCTTTTTACCACCTTTTCTTATTCCTATTGAATGTATTGGTAAGTTTAAGGATCTAATGTCAATAAATCCAGCAATATATGATGGTATTGATTCAAACTCAGGAATTTCTTCCCAAAGTTCTAGAGAACTCTTTTCATTAAGTTCTTTTAAATCCTTACCTAATGGAAAAAGTTTGTCTTTTAAAAAGCTAATAGCTTTTAAAAATGCTAAAAAGTGCTGTCTTAGTATTCCTACTTTAACTAATATAAAAACATCAGAATGCTGATATTGTGCACCTGGAACATCAAGCCACCTTCCGTTGAATTTTGTTGTTTTTATACTAACCCTTATTCTAGGACTTCTCCAAGAATCATCTGGAAATCTAATCTCTTTTATATCTGAGGGAAGAAACTCTTCTATCTTTCCTCTTTTTGTATCAAATTTTGTGTCCAAATTAAATTTATCTTTTAGAAATCTAGATAATGCTATTTCTCCAAGAAATCCCCTAGCAGTATCAGTCCAAACTTGAGCCATATCACGCTGTCGAGATTGCCCAAAGTCTGTACCAGCAAATTGTGGTGCAAGCCATAAAGCTCTGACTAGTGCTCTTATATAATCATCTTTGTCCAACCAGACAAATTGATACTTGAATCTATTCTCTAACCAATCATCAAAAGTACTAGTGATTTCTAGACCGTTTTTTAATCCTCTAGAAATCTGTTTTAAAAGTTCTTCTAATGAATTACTGTCGGTGATTCTTTCAAAAAGTAAATCCTTTATTTTTAGATTTTTTTCAACTTCATATAATTTCATTAAATACCTCTTTGTTTTTCTATTATATATATAATTATAGATTTTAATAATAACAATTATTTTTTATAGGTTATTTAGTAATTATATGGTAAGTTAAATAACTCTGTTATAATTATAAAATATTAATTTTCATTTACAAATAATGAATAAGAGAAATAAAGACTTTAAGTTGGAAGAAATTATAGGAAAAGTTATTGAATTCAGAAATAAACGAAACTGGAAGAAATTCCATAACCCAAAGAATCTGGCAATTTCCATATCTATAGAGGCAAATGAATTACTGGAGCATTTCCAGTGGAAAGACTTAAAAGATAGTAAAGAATATGCTGAGAAAAACAAGGATAAAATTTCTTCAGAGATAGCTGACATTATTATTTACTTATTATATTTATGTCATGATTTAAATATTAATTTAGTAGATTCGATAAATAAGAAATTAAAGGAAAATAATTCTAAATACCCTGTATCCAAATCTAAAGGCAAAAGTTTAAAATATAATCAGTTGAAATGAGATTATATTCCGGTAGCTCTAAACAATTTATTGAAGACTCTGTACGAAATCAAATAGCAGAAAAGCTTAGTAATGCATTCTTTCATTATTATAGATACAATCCATCTCCGGGTGAAAAGAACTCATGGAGGAATTCATTAGCTAAGATGTCTGAACTAATACAGTTTGCAGAACTTCTGGATCATGGGATTATTTTGGAATTTCAATTGCCGCAATCATCAAAGAGACTGGATTTTTTAATATGCGGAAAAAATGAATTGAAGCGTGATAATACAGTTATTGTTGAATTAAAGCAGTGGGATAAGTGTGAGGAATCTGATGGTTTAAATGAAGTTTTAACATTTGTTGGCGGATCCAAGAGAGAGTTGCTCCATCCTTCTGCACAGGTTGGCCAATATGAAATGTATCTGAGAGATACCCATACTGCTTTTCATAATGGTGATTATATAGATTTGGAAGCATGTTCCTATCTGCATAATTATATAAAACATCCTGAAGATGTGATTTTTTCCGAAAAATTTAAATCTATACTGGATAGAAACCCAATTTTTACAGCTGATGATGTGGACACTTTTATAGAATATCTTAGAACCAGGTTATCAAATGGAGAGGGTTTGGAAATACTTAAGAAAATTGAACAGAGTAAGTACAGACCCAGTAAAAAATTAATGAATCATGTTGGAAATATAATTAAAAATAAATCTGAATTTATATTGCTGGATGACCAGCTGATTGTATATGATAAAGTTTTTTCTGAAGCCAGGAAAGCTTATCACAGCAGAAATAAAACTGTAGTAATTGTGGAAGGCGGTCCAGGTACAGGTAAGTCTGTAATTGCATTAAACTTAATGGCTGATTTATTGCTGAATGGTTATAATGCACATTATGCAACCGGTTCAAGAGCTTTTACACAGACTCTAAGAAGTATAATCGGAACACGTGGAGCAGTACAATTCAAGTATTTTAACAGTTATGTAAGTTCGGAACTTAATGAAATTGATGTTTTAATCTGCGATGAAGCTCATAGAATCAGAAAAACTAGTAATGACTGGTATACTCCGAAAGATAAAAAATCAAATTTGAAGCAGATTGAGGAAATAATTAATGCTTCAAAAGTAGCAGTTTTATTTATTGATGATGACCAGGTAGTTAGGCCTAATGAAATAGGATCTGTGGATTATATAATAAAATATGCTGAGAAGAAAAATTGTGATATCTACCAATATAAGCTGGATGTTCAATTCAGATGCAGCGGTTCCGAAGGATTTATTAACTGGGTTAATAATACGCTTGGGATACAGAGAACTGCTAATGTAATATGGAATGCAAAAGAAGAGGATTTTGATTTTAAAATTTTCAATTCCCCTTCTGAGCTTGAAGATGCAATAAAATCAAAGATTGGTGAAGGAAATACA
>Ga0315544_1003255_pt1 | contig 10864 bp, 9 predicted proteins | sample SalMarSW160130MG_2_FD_202543 | JGI IMG/M metagenome (GOLD analysis project Ga0315544, IMG submission 202543) | Salt marsh sediment microbial communities from the Plum Island Ecosystem LTER, Massachusetts, United States - Salt Marsh Sediment SW1601-130 ... | reverse complement strand
GTTGTGATGGCACCAATGACTTCATCGTCTTTAATAAGTGGCACCCCCCTCACATTGAAATAGCCGTCAGCACCACCCGTCAATGTTGGAAAATACACGTCTGTTTTTTCGAAAGCCTCCCCTTCCAACAACCTTTTATATTTGTTGGAGAGACGCGCTTGAACAATACTTGGATGTGTTATGATGTTTTTTCCGACGTAGCTTTGTTTTCTTGTTTGTCCCTTGCCAATATGGTTCACATGATAAGGATTTATATCTACTATTTTGCCTTCCTTATCGACAAATACTATTGATGTCGGCACCGTTTCAAATATGGTCTTGTAACGCTCTTCACTATCCCGCAGCGCCTCCTCAAACCGTTTGCGATTAGTAATATCCACAACCACACCAAGCGCAATCTCCAAACCATTTTCCAAATCATGAATCAAAGAAACCGAGAGATCTCCCCAAAATATAGAGCCATCCTTTCTTTTAAAGCGCTTCTCAAATCTGTAGAAGCCTATGTCTCCCCTGAACAAATCTGCCAGTTTCTCTTTTGAAATCTTTATATCTTCCGGAGAAGTTATGTCCTGAATAGTTAGTTGTTGGGATTCCTCTTCGTTATAACCAAACATATCTTGCCATGCTGAATTTACTTTTAAAAACTGGCCTGAATGATTTGCGAGTACAATTCCCTGCGGAGCATTGTTGAAAATAATCCGAAACCGCTCCTCGCTCTTCATCAGTACCTCCTCAGTTCGCTTGAGTTCAGTAGCTTCCTTTTCCAATTCCTTAACTCTTTGCTTTAATTCTTCATATGTCGGTTTATCAGCCATTAGAACATCCTCCAAATACTACAAAACAAAAAAGGCCCATACTATGGTATTGCTTAACACCTTGTATGAGCTTTTACATCACATAGGTCTATCTTTTGAATGGAACTGTATTGTAAGTTGGCTTGCTGTTTCAGTCTTGATGCAACATTACAAACATAAATCTTGAATCAGTATCATACCAATATCATAAAATATTTCATACATAAACCTTCAATTTCCGAAAAGTAAAGGTTATAACCGAAATCATAAGAAGTACAGATCTTGCCATGAACGCAACCTGATACCAAGTCTTGTTCATTACATATATCAATAAATCAAAAAAGGCAAACCTTGAAAAAGATTTGCCCCAATTGAAAAAATGATATCACAAATATTTTAGCCCCTTGATATTTACGGGATCATTGCAGGTATCCGTAACAGTACCACACCTGGGTAAATCATCATTTTCCAGGCTGGATTGAGGCAGGAAAAATCAACATATTGTGGTCTTAATCTTAACTGATCAGCCGATTATTATGGTGCCTGTCTTTTTAATGGATGAGGGCGATCCTGCATGTCGTAAGGATTGGGGGTTCAAATCATTACAACGATTCCTATGAAATCCGCTATGGATCATAGTTTCAAAAAAGTTGAGGTGCGGATAAAGGGAATCTTCGGGCCAATCCTCAATTTCTATCGGGGCATCAAGTCTTGGCTGTCTTGGCGTGCAACAATCTTATCCCACATTTAACTATATTATCAAGTTGTTTTGGAACCAACGTCCCCTTTTACGTCCCCTTTTACACAAATTCCACAAGCGCCGCGAAGGCGGAGAAGCCGGCGCCGAACGCGAGTAGCATCCCTTTTTGGCCGGGTTGTGGCCGGCCGCTGTCCAGGATCTCCCGCAAAACAAACAGAACCGAGGGTGACGACATGTTGCCGTAGTTCTCGAAGACGTTGTAGGAAAAACGCAGGGCCTCGCCGGCAAGTTCCAGTTCCTTGGCGACTTGGGCCAGCACGACCGTGCCGCCTGGATGGATCGCCCACCAGGCAATGTCATTCCGGGAGAGGCCGTGCCGGGCCAAAAGCCGGTACGCCACCTCTGTCGCGGTGTGTGCGCCGATGACCGGCACCCGCTTGCTCAGTTGGTTGCGCAGGCGGCCTCCTTCCGTCCGGTAACGCAGAGCCTCACGGTACTGGGGAAACAGGCCCGTCGCAAAGTCCACCATGCGCGCCAGACCGCCCGGGCGCTTGCCTGGCGCCAAGTCGAACACGGCGGCTGCGGCGCCGTCGCCGAAAATAGAGTTGCTCACGATCAGCTCCGGCTCATGGCTGGGGAAAATCGTGGCCGTGCAGATCTCCACGGCCAGGCTGAGAACCGGGCCTTCCCCGCTACGGGCCAGAATGCCGACAGCGGCTTCGAGATTCGCGATCGCCGCACCGCACCCCATCCCCATCAAGTCCTGAAAGCTAATCGACGGGCTGAGCCCCAAGTCTGCCGCGACATACGAGGAGAGTCCCGGGCAGAGGTAGCCGGTGCAGGTGTTGACGATCAAACCGGTTATCTCAGCGGTTTCCACATCAGCCTCCGCCAACGCGCGGCGCGCGGCGGCAACGGCTGTCGTGCGACCGAACTTCAGAAAGCGCGCCAGCAGCCGGTCGGGGTCGGTTTCGAGGGCATCCGTCTTGGCATCCATCCCCAGATACCGGCCTTTGATCTTGCCGTCCAGGAGAATGCGGCGATAGAGATTCTGTTCGGCCGGTTCCAGGGGGAAATGCTCGGTGAAGAATTCGTAGGCCTCCTCCTGCGTTGCATAGAGCGGGGGGGTGGCGGTTCCCAGACCTTTGAGAATGGTCTTCACAAATCGTCTCCTGGTTTGAACCGGACGATGGCGGCGATCCGAAACCACCGGGCGGACTCCACGGAAACCGTGACGTTGCCAAGTTGTCGCAACAAGGCACTCAGTTCACTGATCTGGAAGCCGCGCCGGATCGAGAGCAGGGCGTCATGCCGGACCCCTGCCGGCGTACCCGCCAGCAGCAGTCTTGCCGCCAGATACGCCAGTCGCGAGCGCCGAAGATCGTTTATCAGCACGCTGTTGAGCACGAAACCGCGGAGCCTCTGCAGCAGTGTGAGGATCTGTGCATCGCTGAAATGATGGAAGCACATGGAGGCCACGGCACAATCATACGGTTCGGCGGGTTGGTGGGTGAAGGCGTCTTCCTGAAGCAGTTGGACCGCCGGGTTGCCTGCTCGGGTAAGCTGCTCGCGCGCAATGTCAACCGTGTGGCCCGCCATTTCCAGGCAGGTGACGTGCAGAGGGATATCGTGCGCCCGCGCCCACCGGCTCACAGCCAGTGGGATGTCACAGCTTCCCGAGCCGATGTCGAGGACGCGTAGGGGGCCGCCGGCATGGCGACTCGCACCTTCGGTGGCCAGGAAGCGCCGGACCATCCGGATGCCGCCGAAGCGACGATTGACCATCTCCATGAACCGGTAGCTCGCGGCGGCCAGCGCCGGATCGCAGTCCGGCCGGTCCAGGAACTCCGTTGCGGTGGCGCGCGAGTCAAACACCCCAGAGCCCTCCCGTTGCCATCGCATCGTCCATTTCCGCGTACTTTTCCAGCACCGCGGTGCGGTACTCGGGCGAGATCGAGACGGCCTGCGCGGCAATCCGATCGCAATAGCCGCACGCCTGGCAGTCCGTGGAGACGCAGTCACGGTCGCGAAAACCGTCCAGGAAGTTCTCGGGGATCTGCCGCGCATCCACCCGGATCGGACACTCCGGCAACGGCGAGAGCATGCCTTGGAGGCGCGCCAAGTCAAGCAGCGGTTTCAGTCGCAACGGATTTGCCTGCCACGGCTTCCAGAAATGACGCAGAGTCCAGAGCGATTCCCTGCGGGCCGGTTCCTTGAAGCCGTAGGACAGCAGCAGTTCGGCCAGATTTCCAGAGAACCGCCTCTCGCTGTAAGCTTTGACGCGCCGCAGCAGTTCCGCGGACGGAATTCCCCGTTCCAGAAGCTTGAATGTCGTGTACCCCATCGCTTCATAGGCGGCGAGGTCCTCCGGCCGGATCCAGGCCGCCTTGATGAACTGCGACGGATCCGACAAGCGCAACCGCGAACAGCGCAGGAAGCAGTAGTCGATGAAGAGCGTGCTGGTGTCGTCGGATGCATGTGCGAACCCGTTCTGATGATAGGTTTGCATCGGACAGTTCAGGAAGCAGGCGTGATTCGCGATCAGTTGCAGACCGCAACTGACCGCCTGGCGGATAGCCGCCAGACGGCGGAAGTCCCGGTTGATCGAGAAACTCTCCAGCGTAATGGCATCCGCCCCGAGTTCTTCCCAGAAACGGGCGCGCCGGGGTGTGTCGACCTGGGCATAGATCCCGACTCTTACCTTAAACTCGGGGAAACGGCGCTTGACCAGTTCCAGAAGAAAAGGGGTGGATACAGTGACCCGGTTCACGCCCAAGTCGCCCAGCTTGCTCAGCAGGGCCGTCACCCGCTTCTGCCACGGGCGCGTCCATTCGCGGTTGCCGAAACAGGCGCCGTTGAGGAGATAGTTGAAGGCGATGCCATGACGGTCGAGCACGTAGATATACCGCCCCAGATCGGCTTCCGACAGCGGTGTCGCCAGATAGCGGGGACGGCCACCGCTGACGCCGTCGGCGTGGAACTTGCCATAAACTTCATCGACCGGATACGCGGCGAGCGCCGGAACCAGTTCCGGATCGTAATTCGCCGCCAGTGAAAACTTAGCCGGTCGGGCTGTGGCCCGGACGGCGCTTGTCGGCTCAGTCGGCATGCGGATCAACCCCTCATCGTGGCGATGCAGATTTCAGTTCCCGGTTGCGGTAACTATTGAAATTTAAATAGCAAAGGCGAGCCAGGTTGTCAATCGTCATTTTTCATCCAACCTTGCCCAATTAGGGCAATCCGCGCCTTCGCGGGGACAAGCTTCGGGTAAAACTCACCGGTTGATTTTGGCAGGCCGGCTGCTAAAAATAGGCTTCGAGCGGATAGACGGTATCGGTAAGATAGTCGTCGGCGGTGTAAAAAAGGGGACGAGGTTGAAATTACGCGTTTATAGTCTTTCAGGGACAAGAATTGATCGACGATCAGTTTTTGGCTTCTAGTGGCCGCCCGACTGACAGCGGATTTGCTCAGCCCGAGGTACTTGCCAACCTCCGTTGCCGTCAGGCCCAGATCCCGAATCGCCCTGTAGGCCGGAACACTACGGGCACGTACCCGATCGGGCTGTTTTCCGGCGACAACCACTTGGTCTTTTTCAATGCCAAAGATTTTTGCAACCCTTTCGGTAATCTTTGTTAGCGTCCATCCTTCCGCCTTTAACCGGTACCGTCGTTCCATTTACTCTGATGCCTGGCTCAGAACTTTTTCCACAAAATCACTGTCCCCTAAAATGCGCTCATCTCCCTTTATATGAATCTTCATCCTTTATATGAATCTTCATCCTTGGCATGGATTTTAATACACCCCAACCACCGATACTCCTTAATAGTCCTCCTCCGGTCATCTCCGGATTTCGTCCCCGGCCCAGCCTTTGTCCACAAAGTCCCGGTACTTTTTTCGTGCCGCATATTGGCTTTTACCAAAGAGTTGCAACACCGAATCGGTATCTTGCCAAGGATTTTTGCGTTTTCCCATAATAATACTGTGACCGGTGTAGGTATACCTGTCAAGCGACTTTAAATCTTTTACAATCCCGGCCCGAATCGGATTTAAATGGATATAGCGCACCAGTTCCGGAAGGTAAGTGCTTTCCTGACACAAAATCGATTTGCCGTGCCCTGTTAAATCTAATAATATCTTAATTGGAGAAACGTGTTCCCGTCAGAAGGAGTTTAAGAAAAGGTGGATTTGGCAAAAACTATTTAACCGGGGTAACGATTTTGAAATAAACGGCCGTAACGGCGATGCCGCCGGTTAAAAGTAACCGCATAACCGGTCAGAAGTCATCGCATAATTTGAGCAATCGGCTCTTTGCCGGTTTTTAAAAGAAGATGGAAATGATTCGGAAAAAAGAAACGCCTAAATTCAACCCCGTTATATATTAAATGATCATAAGGTTATACTCCCTGAGAATACTTAAGAGTACTGCGAAATAAAATGATCTAAGTCATAGCAAAGAAATAACCTCCTGATAGCATAAAGGTAAGCAAAATCAAAACCAATTACACTAAAAGGAGGTTATCATGAGTAATCAGGAGATTATCAGACGCGGGAAATTTTGTCAAATTGTAAAAGAAATACGTGGGTCTAATAAGTATCTGGTAGTCGGTATAGACGTTGCCAAGGATAAGCATCACGCCTTTATGGGAATGGCAACCGGAAAGTCATTGCTAAGAAGACTGATCTTTGAAAACAACATTGAAGGATTTGCCAGGTTGCTTACAACCGCCGATGCGATTAAGTCTCAAAACGGCCTTTCCAAAATCGTCTATGGACTGGAGCCGACCGGCAATTACCACAAGCCATTGGCCAGACACTTAATCCGTTGTGACTGTGACGTTGTGCTGGTTACCGGCCAAGCGGTCAAAAAAAACCGGTATCTTCTGGATGGACGCTGGGATAAAAATGATATAAAGGATGCAGCCAATATCGCAGACTTGGTTTCCAGAGGAAGATGCCTTTACTATGATTGTCCGTCACCAAGTATTATTGAAATTCGGTCTTTACTGTCATTAAGAAGACGGCTGAAAAGAGAAGAGCACGGTCTTCGGATGCGAATCAGAAATAATCTTCTGGCCCAGTATTTTCCCGAGTTCGACATGTTTTACAGCGCTTGTGAGAGTGAAAGCCTTTCGATTATAAAGTATTTTCTAGATCCTGATACAATCTCAGCAATGGAATTTGGTGAGTTCTTTCACTTGGTAACAAGAACTCGTCGGGGGACAGCCCAGACGCTCAGGCTGCGCAAGATCCATGGTTTGGCAATAGAATCCGTGGGTTGTCCTATGGGACCCGCAGGGGAATATGAAGCAGACCTTCTTGTTGAAAAGCTTAACCAGGTACGCCAACAGATTAAAAAAACCGCTGATTTAATTAAAGACTTTTGTCTTGAATTTTATGAATATAGCTATCTGTTGACCATACCGGGCTTTGGTCCTTACATATCGGCCAGGGTGTTGGCGTCGATTGGAGATCCTTTTCGATTTGAAAACCGAAAACAGCTTATCAAGATGGCCGGATATGATTTATGTGCAAACCGGAGCGGAAGAACAAGCGACAAAGCGATCCCGGTCATATCCAAAAAAGGCAACGGTGAGCTTCGTTATGCCTTGTATCAGGCGGCTATGGTAGCATCTGCAAGAGTCGATCTGTTTAGAACATACTTTACTAAACTTCTTCGCGGAAGAGAACGTGAGCGCGGGATTAAAACAAAAATGTGTGTTAAACTGGCAGCAAAAATGCTGGTGATCGCCTGGACGTTGATGAAGAAAAGAGAACCGTTTGATCCGTCATATCTGAACATAGAATAACAAGTTTTACTATTTCGGCGAGAGAGCCCGTTCAACACCGTTGGGGCATACGACCTCTGGAGGGAGGAGCAGCCGACAAGGCTGCAATCCAGCTGGTGAAAGTCCAGCCGTATCAGTTACCCGTGTCGGATACGTAGCGATACCACATCTCGGGGCAGGTAACGAACCGAGCTATGCGTGGTGTAAACGGCCTGGCCGCTCATTACGGAAGTGATGCAGTGGGTGCAACCGGGGGGTTTAGCAAGTATAGGGGCCTGAACATAACGAAATGACTGCAGCCTCGAAATGAGGTCCTCTGTTGAAGTTGCATTACAGAGAATGTTTGGCGTGCCGAGCCTCTTCCCTTTAAGGCGAGGCCGATGTTTTCCGGGAAGAAACGGGTAAATGCACCGGAAAGACGCTGCGGGGCAGGGGTCCAGGCAACTATGCAAGGATTGCAGAGATAATGTCGGGAAGGGCCATCTTCCAGCAGGGACTGGCAACAACCTGCAAAGACACGTCAGAATAGGGATAACCGAAGCTGTCGTGAGGATTTTGGTCTGGCCCATGAGCCTGTATGAGCAATGAAGGAGGGGTAATTCCTTCCGACATGGTGCGTAATGACATCATGCCACAAGAGTTAACGTCTGTTGTGGGCAAAGGGGCTCTCGGCGCTTGGCGGGCACTAAAGCGGCACAGCTTCGGACTCTGAGCCGACTAAAGCTGGTCACCGCCGTGATGTGTCGAGCTGGTGGGTAAACCATTATTGCAAGGGGTGTATACGAGTCAGCGTTTAAGCTTCGGTGGTAGTGGGAAGGCCCAACGGAGAAAGCCAGGGTCGCCAACCGGACTCGGGAAATCCGACTGTCCGGGATGAAAAGGGGGGCTTACGGAAACGTGGACTATGGAGGAGGCTAAACGGGCACGTAAAGCGGAAACGCCGAAACAGTCCAAGCCGACACCTAAGGTAAAACGCGCCGTATTTCTATCCCAAGCAATCCTGGGCCTCTCACTGAACTTAAAAACTCTGGATAAGGGATGATGGGCAGCCCTAAATAAATGGGGCATACCGGATAAACGTAACGATCAGAGGTAGGGTTCGTACTTGTGAGAGATTCGCCGAAATTTTTTTAATAAACTATAAGGAGAAGTGCGCCCGGAAATTATTCGCTCTTATATCTTGTTGAAATAATTGGTTTATTAAAAATTTACACTTTATGCTTGACAAAAGGAATATAGGATGTCCCCAAAGACAGAAAATTCACAATTCCAGGTTTGACACTAATTCTACAAAAGATTCACCTCACTTGTGCGGGAACATTGGCTAAAACTAAAACAGATTTCGGGAAAAGACGATTGCAACTGACTTATGGGACTAAAATTGAACTCAATTATAGTTCAAAAAGGCCAAGTGAGGAGTATTTTTAAAAAATACGGCATCCATTCCTTATGGGCAAACCAATTATGAGCTAAATCAATAGGCATTAAAGTATAAATTGACAAAAACGGTAAAATATGAGAAAAATTTTATAAAAGCAGTTAATTAGCATTCGCCCTTTACCTGAGGAGGGAGTAAAAGTATGAAAATAAGATTGACAGAAGAGATATGGAAAGAGGGTAATATGTATGTTTCATATTGTCCTGAATTGGATATTGCTTCCTGCGGGGAAGATGTTCAGCAAGCAAAGAAAAATCTTATGGAGGCTATAATCATAAATATTGAAGAGACTAGAAAGATGGGAACATTTGAACAGTTTCTTGAAGATTATGGGCTGGAAGAAGTTGATGCTAACATATTGAGTGCACGCAAAGAGTTGGTTGGGTTTACACCTATCGAAGTCCCTGTCTAATGAAGATAAAGCCGACTCATTATCAAGTTCAGGTCAAGATATTTGAAATGGCCGGATGCGTGTACGTTCGAACAAAAGGCGATCATATTATTTATCATTATCCTGGAGCTATCAGGCCTGTAATCATACCGAAATACAAAGAAGTACCGATTTTCGTTATCAGGAACAATATGCGTATAATCGGGTTGAGCAGAGAAAAATACTTTGAGTTACTTCAAAAAGTATAATACCCTAAATCCAGTGGAATGTGAAATAAATTACTACAAAGTCACAAATCAAGGATATCCTTCGTTACAATATCAATAGCCAATTTCCAATCCAAACATTCATAATCAAACAACCAGCAACAAGTATCCAGTATTTTTGCAACCGGCAGCGAGCAACCGGCATCAAGCAACTAAAAAGTAAATGTCAATATTTCACCATCGTCCCGAAGGTTTCCCGAACTTTCTTTAAGGAGGGATAATGTTAAAATTTATTGCGGATGTTAATATTGAAAAAAGGATCGTGGATTATTTGCTCGAAAACGGGTATGATGTGAAATGGATTCCGGACTACAACTGCGAGATGACGGATGAAGAACTTTTAAAAGTTGCCAATGAAGAAGGGCGAATATTAGTTACCAATGATAAAGATTTCGGTGAGCTGACTTTTCTACAGAAAAAGCACTCGATAGGAATAATTCTAATACGCGTTAAAAATCAACAAACCAGGGTTAAATTGGAATTGCTCATCAAATTGTTATCCAAATATAGAGAGAAAATATTGGATCATTTTGTTGTGATAACAGAAACAAAATTTAGATTTATATCAATGGGAGAGATAAAATGATTGAAGAAGAATTAATCAAAAGAGTCGTGGTTGATCCTAAAATAATGCTCGGAAAGCCTGTTATAAAAGGAACGAGACTGACAGTGGAGCTTATTGTAGAAAAGATGGCATACGGGGCTACTTTGGATGATCTTAAAAAAGATTATCCTTTCCTTACTGAGGAAGATATTCGTTCCGCGCTTTTATATGCCGCTAAAAGATTGGCACATGAGGAAGTTTATGCAGCTTGAGGGATTGTTAGGAAGATCCATTTTTCTTCATAAACTCGAAACCAAACGTACCATGCCACTACATTAATATTTCACCATCATTCCGACGATCCGCCAAAACTTTCATAGCACCGTTATTTCGGCAATATCGAATTCGTCTGCTGGTTCTGTTGTTTCGGTTATTCGTATTTAGAAATTTGAATTTGTTTCGGGAGTGAAAATCCTGGCCTGGTAGCTGTCCGCCTTTTTTTAGCGAGACTGAACTTAAAACGAATATCTTCCAAGCTAAAAGCTTCTAAGGGCCAAAAATAGACTTGCCCCTATTCCTTTAATGAGCATCCCTAGTAGGCCTCATGGTAATTCACAATTCAAGGTTTGACGTCGATCCTTTAACCGGCTCGACAATCTTCAATCGAAACATTTATAATCAAACAACCAGCAACAAGTATCCAGTATTTTGCAACCAACAGCAAGCAACTAAAAAGTAAGTATCAATATTTCACCATCGTCCCGGAGTTTCTATAACCTAATATCATCTATATCATAGAAACTTATAAAGCAATGGACGTCGGAGCAGCCGACAAGGCTGCAATCCAGCTGGTGAAAGTCCAGCCGTATCAGTTGCTCGTGTCGGATACGTAGTGATGCCACATCTCGGGGCAGGTAACCAACCGAGCTATGCGTGGTGTAAACG
>Ga0315544_1003250_pt1 | contig 10876 bp, 15 predicted proteins | sample SalMarSW160130MG_2_FD_202543 | JGI IMG/M metagenome (GOLD analysis project Ga0315544, IMG submission 202543) | Salt marsh sediment microbial communities from the Plum Island Ecosystem LTER, Massachusetts, United States - Salt Marsh Sediment SW1601-130 ... | reverse complement strand
TTCAATTTTGCTGAGTATCGCTTTCCCATATTGGCCTCCCCTGTGCAATTTGTATGATCTCACACTTGCCAGAGGAGGTCAACTTCACACATTATCTACTGGTGCAACTTTTTGGGTAAATGTCCCTAGACCTACAAGCACAGAGACTACGAGTTGACTTACAGGCTGCTCGACTATTTGTAGGGACAACTGACATTGGTAGCGTTGCCGAGAATGCTGTTCGGCGGTTCTTACAGTCTAACCTACCCGCGAGGTATTCAATAGGCGTAGGTGAAGCAATTGCTCCTGACGGCCTGTCACCTCAACGCGTAGAACAGACACAACAGAAAGATGTATTGATATATGACCCCTACGGTTGTGCTGTCTTTAGTTGGGATAAAAGCGGGGTTAGTCTATTCCCAGTAGAGAGTATCTATGGAGTAATCGAGGTTAAAACAAGCTTACGCAGCACAGACAATCTCCTCAAGGCCGTTGACCAAACCTTGGAAGTCAAGAAGTTGTGTCAAAACTATCGTGGCTCGGGTCAGGCATCACCCTTCACAGGTGTGTTTGCATTCGAATCTGAGATTGAAGGCGATACATTGTTCGAAGCCCTTAAGGACAGAGCACCAAGTGAACGAGCTGATTTCGTGTTCGTCCTCAACCCAAAACCAACGGATGTTTCTAACAAAGACAATAGCTTCTACTTCGTGCACTGGCACTACCATTCCAGAGGCAGTGGTTTGATTAACTTCGTATCCACCGAGCAGACTGTACATGAGAGAAGCAATAGCTCAGACAGAGTAGACAAGTTCCTTACGTTTTGCGAGACTGAGAAGGCGCTTCTTTGGTTCTACTTATTCCTTGTTGAGCAACTCGATGACAAGCGTTTGACGAGGCCCAATCTCTGGCAATACGCGAGAGCGAGTAAGCAAAGACTTGGATGGCGGAGCAACGAGTAGAGTTTCTGCACAACAATCGAGTAGAGGAAGGTCTTGTTATGAAAAGGGTGTCGCCTCACAAGTTCTTTCGCCTTGATTTCGATCAAATGCTCGAAGAGGGTAAGCGCCAAGAGAACATCCACACTGCCAACGTAGGTGAATACAACCTAGTACGAGGCATGCATGCCTTCTTCGACAGCGAAGTTTTGCCTTACATACTCAACAATGACTGGGTATATGAGGCAGCTTCAACATTTGCTTCCGACTACGCAATAGATTGCTTTCACTTCCTGAAGCTGAGTGGACAAGAAGCCTACAACGCACAGAAGAATCTGCTGGAGATCAACAAAAAGGTAGTAGATTTCCTGGCGCGTGCCTATCATGCCGGTGCTGCTCCATCGGCTGGTACAGTTGATCTGCCAAAAGCCAGCAACTTCCTCGACTTAGTAGAAGTCGACAAACTGTCCCCCGAAATGCGCTCAGAAGCAACGGTGCTTCACGAGCAAGCCAAAGACCACGAGTTTTTGCAGCTGAGGGTTACACTGCGCGGCATTCGAGAGAGCTACGAGACATCCCTTCCAAGAGTCATGTACGTTGTGCGCAGAGCAATCAAAGTGAAACTTGGTCTTCCTCCAAAACCAAGCGATAGCGAACTCATAGGCATTTCTGAGTACATAAGTTGGTACACAGCACGGGTGAGCGGCGGGCACCCTCTCTATCCTGTACTTGGCGAGTTGCACACCTTCTACAAGGTGGCACGCAACGTGGGAAGTCATCACCAGGGACTGGAATGGAAACCAGAAAGCGACGAAGTGGTATTGACTGATGACTGCACGACTTTGACAATGCCATTGCACGAATTCCAACAAAAGCACCGCCACATAATCTACGTATGTGAGCTTGGGTTGAGAGGTATTCTTTCAGCGTTCTGCGAGCGAGAGCAAGGGGATGTCTCAAACTGGTTGGTCAAGGAATACGTGAAGACATTCCCCGAGGATTTCCCGGAGGGTGAACCTGGTACAGTGGAATTATACCCAACTTGAGTGCACGCGCTAATCGCGAGCGGGAACTGACCGGCTTCAGGGTGCATATCCTGGAGGGCGAGGACGGGGCGGCAGCCATCAAGCTCTACGAGAAGCTGGGATTTGTCGTGGAGGACGTGAAGAAGAGAGGCCGCAAGCTCAATGGCGTCTACGATGACGTAATCGAGATGGTGCTGTTCATCTGATTTCACGCATTACGCATCACGCTTCATCTCACTGAAAAAGGAGTAGCGAAATGACAAAGACACAGGTCGCACTCTACGACACCACCCTGCGCGACGGCACGCAGCGCGAGGGCATCTCCTTATCGGTGGATGACAAGATCAAGATCACGCGCCTGCTGGATAAGCTGGGCGTGCACTACATCGAGGGCGGCTACCCCGGCTCCAACGTCAAGGACCGCGCCTATTTCGAGCGCGTGCGCGAGATGGAGCTGGAACACGCCCGTGTCGCGGCCTTTGGCATGACGTGCCGGGTGGGAAGCGAGCCGGAGGACGACGCCAACATCCAGGCGCTGCTGGCGGCCCAGACGCCCGTGATCACCTTCGTGGGCAAGAGCTGGACGCTCCACGTGACCGACGTCATCCGCGCCACGCTGGAGGAGAACCTGCGCATTATCGAGGAAAGCGTGGCCTACGTCAAAGCCCACGACCGGGAGGTGATCTACGACGCGGAGCACTTTTTCGACGGCTACAAGGCCGACGCCGATTACGCCATCGCCACGCTCCGGGCCGCTGCCGAGGGCGGAGCCGACACCCTCGTCCTGTGCGATACCAACGGCGGCTCGATGCCGTGGGAGATCGAGGAGATCACGCATGCGGTGAAAGCCGCCCTGCCGGGCGTCCCGCTGGGCATCCACGCCCACAACGATACCGGCCTGGCGGAGGCCAACAGCCTGGCAGGGATCCGGGCGGGGGCGCTCCACCTGCAAGGGACGATGAACGGCTACGGCGAGCGCTGCGGCAACGCCAACCTGTGCACCCTCATCCCCAACATCGAGCTGAAAATGGGGCTGGCCGCCCTGCCAGAGGGCAATCTGGTCCACCTGGCGTCCACCGCCCGCGCGGTGGCAGCGACGGCGAATCAGTCGCTCTACCGCCAGGCGCCCTACGTGGGCCAGAGCGCCTTTGCCCACAAGGGCGGCATGCACGTGGCGGCGATGCGGCGCACCCCGCTGAGCTACCAGCACATCGATCCCACCCTGGTGGGCAACGAACTGCGCGTCCTGGTGTCGGAGCTTTCGGGGAAGGGCAGCCTGCTGAGCAAGGCGGAGGAGGCCGGCATCGCCCACGAGGAGATCAAGAACTTGCCGGAAGTGCTGGAAAAGATCAAGGGATTAGAGCGCCGGGGGTTCATCTTCGAGGGGGCCGACGCCTCGGTGCAGGTGATGCTGCACCGCGCGCGGCCCGACTATGTTCCCCCCTTCGAGATGCTCGACTTTATGGTCGTCGTCGAGCACCGGGAGGGACGAGAGACATTCGCCGAGGCGACGATCAAGGTGCGCGTAGGGGAGCAGACCTTTCACACCGCCGCCGAGGGCAACGGCCCGGTGAACGCGCTCGATACGGCGCTGCGCAAGGCGCTGCTGCCGGTGTACCCCCGTCTGGCCGAGTTCGATCTGGCCGACTACAAGGTACACATCCTGGAGGGCGAGGATGGAACGGCAGCCATCACGCGCGTGGTGATCGACATGGAGAACGGCACGTCGAGTTGGACGACCGTGGGCGCGTCGCCCAACATCATCGAGGCCAGTTGGATCGCCCTGGCGGACGCCGTGGAGTATGGCCTGGTGATAGCAGAGTAAGGGGGATCGTGAATCACCAAGATGCCTACCAGTTGATAACCGCCTACGTTAAAGGGTGGAAGACCAACGACGCGGCTCAAATCATCGCCACGCTGGCGCCGAACTGCGTCATCGTGGAGTCGCACGGCCCCACGTATCGCGGCCTGAAGATCGCCCGGCGATGGATTGAGGGCTGGCTGGGCGCAGGGAACACCGTCGATCGCTGGGATATCACCTCCTTCCACTTTGCCGAGGCAGATCAAGTCGCCGCCTTCGAGTGGGGATTCGAGTGCACGGCGGATGGCGTGCACTATGAGATCGACGGCATCAGCATCGTCGGATTTGAAGGTGGCAAAATTGTCACCCTGCGCGAGTATCGGATGACCCGCCCACCGTACGAGTGGACAGGCGCGGAATAGGATGGACTCCAAGGCCCTATCACAGGAACGCTACACCCAGTACGCTCAAGGCTACGTGACCAGCAAGGCCCACGCCAAGGGGGCCGAGCTGGAGCGCTTGCTTGAGATCGCGCGACCACAGCCGGATTGGGTGGCGCTGGATGTGGCGACCGGCGGCGGGCACACGGCGCTCGCCTTCGCGCCGCACGTGACGCGCGTGGTGGCGACCGACCTCACGCTCAGGATGCTGGAAAAGGCCGAGGCGCACGTCACGAGCCAGGGCGTGACCAACGTAGTGTTCAGGCCCGCCGACGCCGAGGACCTGCCGTTCGAGGACGAGACCTTCGACCTGGTGACCTGCCGCATCGCGCCGCACCACTTTCCCGACTGCGCGCGCTTTGTGCAGGAGTGCGCGCGGGTTCTGCGGGCAGGTGGACTGCTGCTGGTGCAGGACCACGTGCTGCCGTATGACGAGGCAGCCGCCCGCGCCGTGGACGATTTCGAGCGGCTGCGCGACCCCAGCCACAACCGCGCCTTCGACGAGGGCGAGTGGCGGGGGATGTTCGAGGACGCCGGACTGACCGTCGAGCACACGGAGCAAATCGTCAAGCGGCACGCGTTTCTGGACTGGGCACAGCGCCAGGGCTGCTCGCCGGAGACCATTGAGCAACTGATCGAGATGGTGCGAAATGGACCGGCTATCGTCACTGACTGGATGCAGCCGCAAGCTTGGGACACGCCTGAGGCAACGTTCGCCAACCATCACATCATCATCGCTGGACGAAAGGGAAAGAGCCAGTGACCATCTCGACACCAGACCAGCTTTTCGAGCAGGCACATGGCCTCTATGAACGAAAAAAGTACGCCGAGGCACTGGATCTGATCGTGCACGAGGCAGAGCGCTTCCCCGAGATCGACGCGCGCGTCCAGTTTTGGCGTGCCTGTCTGACAGCGCGCATGGGCAATACGCAGCAAGCCTTGGAGATCCTGAAGGCAGCGGTCGATGCAGGGTATTGGTACTCGAAGCGGCAGTTGCTGGGCGACTCGGACCTGGAACCGCTTCACGAGCTGCCCGAGTACGAGCGACTGGTCGAGATATGCCTGGAGCGATTCGCTGTCGCTCAAGAGGGGACTGAACCCCAACTGATGATTGTGGAACCAGAGGCCGGATGCGGCCCTTGGCCGCTCCTGATCGCGCTCCACGGAAACAATAGCAGCGCTCAGGCCTCCTCCGAGTATTGGCGTTCGGTTGCGTCCACCGGCTGGCTGCTGGCCCTGCCCCAATCTTCCCTGCTCGGCGGGCCGGGTACTTTTGTGTGGGACGACTGGGTCCTGGCGGAGCAAGAGGTCACAGCTCACTATAGCGCGCTGCAGGAACAATACGACATTGACGAGGAACGCGTCGTGCTGGGCGGATTCTCCAAAGGCGCCGGGCTGACCGTGTGGCTGACGCTGAACGGTACGCTGAAAGCGCGCGGCTTTATCGCCGTGACGCCGTACGTGCCTGAGGAGGCGGACGTGGCCTCGTTGCTGAGGGAGCGAGAAGTGCAGGAGAAACGCGGCTACGTGGTCATCGGTGCGCAGGATAAAGCCTGCTATCAGATGGCCTACACATTGGCCGCAGAATTGAGGGGCAGTGGCAACCCGATCGAGATGCGAGAGTACGCCAATCTCGATCACGCCTATCCGGCCGATTTCAAGCGCATTCTGCCGCGCGCGTTGGACTATGTCCTGCGGAGCTAGGCCGTGACGATCGAGCAAGTATTCGACAACAGCACCGCCACCTATGACAGTTGGATGAAGCGCGCGTTGCCCTGCTACGACCAGCTCTTCGGGATAGCGACGCAAGTGATGCCCTTCGAGCGGGACGCGCCAATCGACGTACTGGACCTGGGTGCAGGCACAGGGCTGTTCTCAGAACACGTGCTCAAGGCATTTCCGAATGGTACGTTCGTCCTGCGGGACCTGGCGAAAAAGATGCTGGGCGTGGCCAGGGAGCGGTTCCACGAGCACGGCGAGCAGTTCCAGTTCGTGATCGACGACTATCGAAATCTGCGCGACCGCGAGCGCTTTGACCTGGTCATCTCCAGCCTGTCGATCCACCACCTCGCCGACGAGGAGAAGAGGAAGCTGTGCCAACAGGTCTACGCGGCCCTTAAAGCGGGCGGCGCTTTCGTCAACGTGGATCAGATCAAGGGGGAAACGGCCTATCTCCAGAATCTGTATTGGGAGCTGTGGCTGCGGCACGCCAGGGCCAGCGGCGCGCCCGAGGAACAAATCCAGGAAAGCGTCGAGCGCCGGACGGCTTACGATCAGGATGCACTTTTGTCCGATCAGCTTCGCTGGCTGCGGGAGGCCGGTTTCGTGAACGTCGATTGCGTGTACCGGCACACCTTCGTCGGCGTGTTCTTTGCAATGAAAAGGAGCAAACAATGAACGGCTACAAGATCGAGATCGAGATATTCGAGGGCAAAGGCGGGCAGCTCTGCAAAGAGGATGGCGAAATCGTCTATCCCGACCTGGAAAAAGAGGGTCTATGCGCGTGGATGTATCGGGGAGACGAAGAGCACAGCTATCAGCAGGGACAAAGGTTCACCTACCCCGACGACGTCGGCAAAATATGCCCCTGGCTGATGGACAGCATGAACGGCTTCATCCGAGCGCTGAGGTATGGCGGAACGTTGGGTTGGGACTATGAGGGCACACCCTACGAGAAAGTCATCGATCCGGGGGGCGTCACCACCGAGTTCGTGCGCTGCCCCGATCCGACAGCCTCGGGCATCGTGGTCAAAATCATACGGACTTGGGTTCCCGATTGACAGTGACGGACAACGCCACGCCGTATGGGGCGTCAGAGTATGACCCAAGAGTCAGAGAGACGATCCCCTTCTACGAGACGATTCATCTGGAAATAATCGATCTCGTCAAGACGGTCAAGCCTGATGTCGCACGTTGGCTCGACACGGGGTGCGGCACGGGGCACTTGGTCGAACTGGCGCTGACCGAGTTCCCGCAGGCACGCTTTGTCCTGGCAGATCCAGCGGAGATGATGCTCGATCAAGCCAAGAAACGATTCGAGGCAGAGAGGAACTCACGACTGAGATTCCTCGAACCGACAGGCAATGAGGATCTGGTAGAGCGCGTAGGCGGTTTGCCTTTCCAGGTGGTCACGGCTATCCTATGCCATCACTACCTGGGCCCGGCGGAGCGCCGCAGGGCGATGCAGGCGTGCTACGATGTACTGGAGGATCAGGGCCTGTTCGTCACTATCGAGAACATCGCGCCACGGACAGAACAGGGAATCCAGATAGGACTGGACCGCTGGAAGCGCTGGCAGGTACGCATAGGGCGCTCCAAGAAAGAGATAGATGACCACCGCAAGCGCTTCGGCGTCAAGTATTTTCCCATCACGGCAGACGATCACGTCCGGCTGATGGCAGAAGTCGGCTTCCAGACGGTCGAGATGTTCTGGCTTTCGCAGATGCAAGCGGGGTTCTACAGCATCAAGTGAACAGGACTGGCCTTTCTATGGACAACGACTACAAGATCCGCTTAGCAGATCCCCAGGACATCCCTTCCTTGCCGGAGATCGAGCAAGCAGCAGGGAAATTGTTCGCGGGCCTTGATCTGGTGCAAGACCTAAATCACACGGTGCCTGTCGAGGAATTGAAGCGAGCCCAGAAAGCCAGCCGTTTGTGGGTGGCGACGGGACTGGATGGGCAGCCGGTCGGGTTTGCGCTGGCCATCGAGGTCGACGGCCTGGCCCATCTCGACGAACTCGACGTGCATCCAGAACACGGCAGGCGCGGATTGGGCACGGCCCTCGTGGAAACGGTGTGCGAGTGGGCCAAGAGCACGGGATTCAAAGCTATCACCTTATCCACCTTCCGCGACGTTCCCTGGAACGCGCCGTTTTACGCGCGGCTCGGGTTCCACATCTTGACGGAAGATGAACTGACCGAATGCCTTTTGCAGCTCCGGGAAACCGAGGCCGGATTGGGCTTGCCCATCAGCAAGCGCGTCGTGATGCGACGAGAACTCTAGGAGCGGTAACTTGAGAGAAACGATCTATCACCTGGTCACCAAGAGCGAGCTCCGAACACAAGCCAAGGGAGACACGTACCTCCCCACCCGCTTTGGGCAGGATGGCTTCATCCACTGCACCGGCGACCCCGATACAGTGCTAGCAGTGGCAAACGACTATTTCTCCAGCGTGGAGGAGCCTGTGCTGGTGCTGGTCATCGAGACCGCCAAGGTGACAGCAGCAGTTCGGTTCGAGCCTCCCGCGCCCGTCGAAGGAAGCGGCACGTCACACCTTGAAGGTGCTCAGCTTTTCCCACACATCTATGGGCCTTTGAACTTATGCAGTGACAGAGATCGGCATGCTGCGGGAAAGCGATGGAGCGTATCAGTGGCCCGATCGCTTTGTGACAACAAAGGAGTGGAGATCGCTATGAAGAAAATCGGCCTCATCGGGGGCATAGGCCCCGAATCGACCCTCGATTACTACAGACGCACCGTCGATGCATTTCGCGCCAGCACAACAGAGCCGGACTATCCCGAGATCGTCATCTACAGCGCCAACCTGACTGAACTGATGGCGATTCTGAAAACCGGCGATATGGCCAAACTGTCGGATTACCTTGTAGAAAAGATGCAGGCTCTGCACCGGGCCGGAGCCGACTTTGCGGCCATCGGCTCGAACACACCGCACGTCGTTTTCGAGGAGGTGGCGGCGCGCTCACCCATCCCGCTGGTCAGCATCGTCGAGGCGACGCGCCAAAAGGCCGCCGGCCTGGGCCTGAAAAGGCTTGGCCTGATGGGCACGCTGTTCACCATGCAGTCCGACTTTTACCCGCGCGCCTTTGCCGCCAGCGGCATGTCGGTCGTCGTGCCCAGTGCGGAGAGCCAGCAACTCATCCAGGAGCGGCTCTTCTCCGAGATCGAACTGGGCATCATCAAAGACTCGACCCGCGAGGAGCTCTTGGCCATCGCCAGACGGATGGTCGATCGGGACGCCATCGAGGGGATAATCCTTGGCTGCACCGAACTGCCCCTCATTCTCGACCAGGAATCGTACGATGGGATCCCGTTCCTGAACACGACCGCCATTCACGTCGAAAGCATCGTAGAGTATTGCCGTGGATGACGTGCAGGGCGGTGAAGCAATGAAACGCGTGTTGTTGCTCCTGGCCGACGGTGTCGAGCTGTTCGAGGCGGCGGCCTTCACCGACGTGCTGGGCTGGGCCGATACGTTTGGCCCTGAGCGGATCGAGCTCGTCTGCGCAGGGCTGCATCCCCGGCTGCGCTGCACCTTCGGCCCTGACGTGATCTCGGACGTGCAACTCGACTAGGCGCGCGTGGAGGATTTCGACGCCCTCGCCATTCCCGGCGGGTTCGAGACGGCGGGCTTCTACGAGGATACCTACGCCGAGCCTTTCCTCGACATCATCCGCCGGTTCGACGAGGCAGGCAAGCCCATCGCCGCCATCTGCGTCGGCGCACTGCCGGTGGCCAGGAGCGGTGCTCTGAAGGGACGCCGCGCGACGACGTACAAGCTGCTGGGGGGCAAGCGCAGGCAGCAGCTTGCCGAGACGGGCACCGAGGTGATCGACGCGGCCCTGGTCCGCGATGGCAACGTGATCACCTCCACCGGGCCATCCACGGCGGTCGAGGTGGCGCTGGCATTGCTAGAGATTCTGACTTCACAGCAGAACGCGGACAAGATTCGCGAGCTGATGGGGTTCAATGACAATCCAGGCACCCCTTGAGCAAACGACGTTTCCAAGAGGCTATGAAAGGAGTACAACCATGTGGAACAGGTCCGCTCTATCGCCACTGCTACCCCTGGCATTTGTCCTTGCCTCCTTGTTTGCGCCTGCAATGTGGGGGGTTGCTCTAAACCAGGAGACGCGGGAATGTGCAGGATACTGGGGTGGGGACGAGTTCACGCACTATCCATTGCCTCCAGGATGGGAGGCTTACTATCCAGACGAAGATGGGGTCATTTACACGGACGCTGGCGTGTGTCAACTGCCCGCGCAAGATTGTTGCCAACAGCTTGGCTATACCTTTGTCGCCGAGAATATCGGGGAGAAATACAAGACAGAGACGACTTTGCAACCGATAGCCTGTCTCTGTCCGTTTTCAATACTAGGCCTTTTGGCGACAACACTTATCGTGATTTATCTGATAAAACGCACGCTAAGGAGAGGCAGAACACCCAGATGGCTACAAACAATCAAATTGCTGTGGAAAGACAACACGACGCGGATGTTGTCAGTCTCAATGATCGTCGCTTCCATCCTGACTGCAGTTTCTCTGGCAGCCATGTGGATATGTCTCGATCTCATATCATGGGGGCATTGGGGTTTTTTCCCCACATCTATCTTGTTTCTTGTCGAGTTTTACAGCCAGGGAACAATCAGTGTTGCAACTGTGCTATGGTACCTGGGTGCACTCCTATTGCTCGCATTGTGCTGGAAACTGACTGAGCAACTGAAGATAGAGTGGATCAGGACCCTCGTTCGAACTGCCTTGGTAGCCCTCTTGTTATCTCCCGGCGCTTTTGTCTATACCGGTGTTCACGGTCCCGATATGTCAAACCCGGGGGTTCCCCCAAAAAGTTGTACCACTTGGAGCTGTGTTTATTGTGATCCTCTGGAAGTGTTCTGAGAGCACCCTGGCCACCAGTGGTTGGTCAAGCCAGCCCAAGGAAAGGGAGAAGGGACA
>Ga0315544_1003247_pt1 | contig 10884 bp, 5 predicted proteins | sample SalMarSW160130MG_2_FD_202543 | JGI IMG/M metagenome (GOLD analysis project Ga0315544, IMG submission 202543) | Salt marsh sediment microbial communities from the Plum Island Ecosystem LTER, Massachusetts, United States - Salt Marsh Sediment SW1601-130 ... | reverse complement strand
AGCGGGGCCAGGCGGCGGCGTATGCCCAGGTTTATCCTGGCGGCCGGGTCGCTGGCATAGACCCGGTACATGTAGTCGCGCTCCTCGTCGGTGACCATCTCCAAGGTCAACTCATCGTGGTTTCTCAGAAATACCGCCCACTGGCATGTCTCCGGTATCGGCGGTGTTTGCCGCATTATGTCGATGATGGGGAAATGGTCCTCCATCCGTATGGCCATAAATAAACGCGGCATGAGGGGGAAATGAAAGGCCATGTTGAACTCGTCCCCGTTGCCGAAGTAAGCCACGGCATCCTCAGGCCACTGGTTGGCTTCGGCCAGGAGCATGCGGTTGGTGAATTTCCCGTCAATGCGGGCCCGCAGTTCCCTCAGGAAAGCGTGGCTCTCCGGGAGGTTCTCGCAGTTGGTCCCCTCCCTTTCGTACAGGTAGGGCACCGCGTCGCAGCGCAGGCCATCCACGCCGTGTTTAAGCCAGAACTCCATCACCTTAAAGACAGCCTGGCGGACGGCCGGGTTATCGTAGTTCAGGTCGGGCTGGTGGGAATAAAAGCGGTGCCAGTAGTAGGCTTTAGCCAGGTGGTCCCAGGCCCAGTTGGAGTACTCGAAATCCTTGAAGATGATGCGGGCCTCTTTGTATTTTTCGGCGCTGTCACTCCACACGTAGAAATTGCGATAGGGGCTCTCCGGCGGGGCCTTCCTTGCCCTCTGGAACCAGGGGTGCTGGTCGGAGGTGTGATTCAGCACCAGCTCGGTAATGACCCGGATATCGCGCCGGTGGGCTTCCTCAACCAGGGTCTTGAAGTCCTGCATATCGCCGTAGACAGGCTGTATGCTGGTATAGTCGGAGATATCGTAACCGTCGTCTTTGAGCGGCGAGGGGTAGAAGGGAAGCAGCCAGACGGCGGTGATACCCAGGTCCATCAGGTAGTCCAGCCGGCTGATAAGGCCGCCAAAGTCGCCAATGCCGTCCTCGTCGCTGTCGGCAAAGGCCCGCACGTGAAGCTCATAGACGACGGCATCTTTATACCACAAAGGGTCGTCGCCTAGCTGCCATGATTTAGTATTTCGTCTGGCCATATTTTACTCACCCAGCAGGGTATGCATGTATTCTATCAGCTCCTTTATACCGAGCGGCTTGACCAGCAGGCCGCTGGCGCCGTGTTTCAGGCTCTCCTTCTGTACCAGGGGGCTGCGCTGCGGAGAAATCACAATGAAGGGTATCCTGGCCTTATGTAACGCCTGGCAGCGCTGCCAGATAGTGCGGTCAAAGCCGGTAAGGTCGGTGAGGGCCAGGGTGAAGCCCCCTTCCTCGATAGCGCTGTCCAGCTCCTCGAGGCCGGCGGCGACCAGTGTCCCGCAGCCCTCCTTGATAATCTGCTGCGACAGGAGTTCCAGTTCAGTCCGGTTGCTGCCAACTATCAGGATGATATTCTTTTTCTTCATAGCCTATTTCTTCCCACATTTAGTAGTCAAAGTCGTGTTCTCCAGGGGTTTGTCGGCTAACCTTGAAGATATGAGCCGGGCACAGGCCGGGGTCAAGCTCGACGTAGTTATCGGCACCATGCCACTGGTAGCTCTTACCGCTCAGCAAGTCGCTGACCTGATAGGGCCGCTGCGGGTCCAGCCGCCAGGGCCCGATGGGGAGATGGACCCAGCCGGATTGAGTTTTACGCGGGTCGAGGTTGACCACCACCAGTATAATATTGGACAGGTCCCCGGTGTGCTTGCTGTAGCCTATCAGCTCATCGTTGCCCAAGGCGTGGAACCACAGGTTGCGGTTGCTCTGCAGGGCCGGGCTCTGGCGGCGTACCCGGTTGACCCGGGCTATCAGGTCCTTCAGGCTGTCGGCCCGGTTGATATCCCACTGCTTTATCTCGTATTTCTCCGAGTCCAGATATTCCTCGCTGCCCTTCTCCCGGGGAGTGTTCACGCCGAGCTCAAAGGCGGGGCCGTAGATGCCGTAGCTGGCAGACAGGGTGGCGGCCAGCACCAGGCGCGCCATGAAGGCCGGCCTGCCGCCGGACTGCAGGTATTCGGTCAGGATATCAGGCGTGTTCGGCCAGAAGTTGGGCCGGTAAAACTGGCTGACCTCACTCCGGGTAAGCTCGGTTAGATACTGGGTCAGCTCCTCTTTGGTGTTACGCCAGGCAAAATAGGTGTAGGACTGGCTGAAGCCGAGCTTGGCCAGCCGGTACATAACCTTGGGCCGGGTGAAGGCCTCGGCCAGAAAGATAACATCGGGGTATTCCTCTTTCACCCCGCTGATGAGCCACTCCCAGAAGCGAAAGGGCTTGGTGTGGGGGTTGTCCACGCGGAAAATATGTACCCCCTGCTCAATCCAGAAGAGGAAGATGCTCTTTAACTCCTCCCAGAGTTCCCGCCAGTGCTCGCACTCAAAGTTAAAGGGGTAGATGTCCTGATATTTCTTGGGCGGGTTTTCGGCGTACTGAATCGTCCCGTCGGGACGGCTGACGAACCACTCCGGGTGCTCCTTGAGATAGGGGTGGTCGGGGGAACAGTGGAGGGCGATATCCAGGGCAACCTCGAGGCCGTATTCCCCGGCTTCCTCGACAAGACGGCGGAAGTCCTCCAGGGTGCCCAGCTGGGGATTGACGGCCTTGTGCCCACCCTCCCCGGCGCCGATAGCCCAGGGGGTGCCGGGGTCACCCGAGGCCGCCGCAACGGCGTTGTTCTTGCCCTTGCGCAGGGTCCTGCCGATGGGATGGACCGGCGGCAGGTAGAGGACGTCAAAGCCCATCTCGGCTACATAGGGGAGGCGGGCTTCACAGTCCCGGAAGGTGCCGTGCTTGCCCGGCTGGTCGGCGCAGGAGCGGGGAAACATCTCGTACCAGGCGCTGAAGATGGCCTTTTCACCGTCGGCCACTATCTGTAGCTCTCTGGGGTAGGTTACGGCGAAGCGGCGGTCGGAATATTTGTCCATCAGCCCGGCCACCTCATCACTCAGGGCCAGCTCTATCTTCTCCTCCAGCGGAACCGCCGCCGACTTCAGGGTCTTGGCCCACGCCCGCATCCGCTGACCATCGGCTTTGGCCGCCCCGGCCCTTGCCTCGGCGATAAGACCGGCCCCCACCGCCAGATTTATGTCTATGTCCTCCTGGCTGGCCTCAACCCGCTTCTGAAAATCCTGCCGCCAGGACTGGAAGCGGTCAACCCAGGCGGTTATGGTGAACCGATAATGCCCTATTTCGCTGACCGGGAAAGAGCCCCGCCAGCGGTCGTTGGTGATGAATTCCATCGGAGTCTCCGCCCACTCCGGCTCTCCCTCTTTCCGGTATAGAAGTATGGCGGTAATGGCATCGTGGCCGTCGGCAAAAATATCGGCCTCCACCTCTACTTTATCGCCGACGACGGCCTTGGCCGGGAAACGGCCGCAGTCAACCTCAGGGCTCACCCCGCTGATAACAACCCGGGCCCTGCTGTCTGACGGCTCCATATCTGCATCTGCCACCGAGCAGCCTCCTGATAATATCTATAATAACACAATGCCTTGAGCAGTGTGTCAGCCGCTTTCTGCCAGCAGGGCCACCGGAAAGAGGCTAAAGACACGGGAAAGGGGCAGACCTTTGGCGGCCCCGGAGATAGTCTCCCCAGTAAGAACATTGAGCCACTCGTGGGTAGCACTGCGGGGCAGCACCAGCAAATCGTCCCCCCAGACCGGCTCCCCCAGAGGCAGCGCCCCGGCGCTGATTAGCCCGGTCAGGAGCCGGGGTACCGCCACCAGCGCCCACCTTCCCGCCTTATGCCGCCCCAGGGCACAGACGTGCTCCCGCCTCTGACCCCGTATCTCAAGCGGGAGGTAGTCCCCGTCCCGGAACAGCTCTTTATGGGACTGCCTGAAATTAAGCGCCTTATAGGTCAGGTAAAGCTTGACCCGGCCGTCCTCCCAGGACTTAAGGAGCTGCCCTATCAGCGATGGCTGCCCCTCTGCTTCCTGCCGGATGAGGCCGTCCAGCAGCTTTATCCGCTTCTGAAAGTCAACCGGGCGGCGGTTGTCGGGGTCGACCAGGCTCAGGTTCCAGAGCTCCATTCCCTGGTAGAAATCGGGCACGCCGGGCGAGGCGACCTTGAGCAACAGCTGCCCCAGGGAGTTGAGAAAGCCGTAGTGGGCAACCCGTTTCTGGAACCGGAGGAAATCGGGCAGGAACCGGTTCTGAGGGGAGGACTCCAGAATAGAATCAATGAAATCGAGGACAGCCACCTCATATTCCGCATCGGGCTCAAGCCAGCTGGTGAAGGCCTTGGCCTCCCTGGCTGCCTTGACCATATAAGAGCTGAGCCGCCGTTTGAACTCGGGCACCTCTTCCCGGTAAAGTGGCCAGGCGCCGAGCAGCGTCTGGTAGAGGAGGACCTCGGTGTTCGGCTCGGGCACGGCTAGCCCCCTTACCTTCCTTTTCTTTAGCTGGTTGCACCGGCTCCAACGGGCTAAATGCCTCTCCCATTCCCCGGGGATTTCCGAGAGCACGTTGATTCTGGCCCGGACGTCCTGGCTGCGCTTGGTGTCGTGGGTGGAGGTGGCGTTCAGGCTGTGGGGAGAGTGGGCCAGCCGCCACTGGTTAAAGCGGTGGAAATCGCCAATGGACAGGCCGGAATGGGCCGGGTCTCCCCCCACCTCGTTGAGAGAGAGCAGGCGGTGGTGGAGGTAAAGGGCGGTGTCCTCAACCCCCTTGGCCATGACCGCCCCGCTCCACTGCTGCCAGCCCAGGACAAACTGTAACCACCCCTTTTTCTCTTCCGAATTAAAGTCGGGGGGGAAGTCCAGGGTCAGCGCCTGCCTCAAGAAGTCCAGCGCCCCGGCCAGCGCCGGGTTGCGGCGGCGGGCCTCTTTAGCAGCACGTTCCAGATAAAGGCGGTCTTGAGTAGATAGCCTGGCAGCACGGATATAGGTCCGGTAGACGGGCAGGCAGGCGGTAACCTCGATAAGGGCCTCCGTCATCTCCTCCCCGGAAAGGCCTTTTGGGACAAGATTGACCAGCTCACTTCCCAGCGCCTTCACCTCGCCGGCGAAGAGCTCCCTCATGACCTGCCTCTTCTTTTCATATACCAGGTCGCCAAAGTCTGGCCGGGCCCCGGTGAACCGGGAGTAGCAGTCGTCAATGACCTTTACCCCCTCCCCGTCAACGAAGAGGGCGTTCAGCGCGTTCAGGAAATCATAGCCGGTGGTGCCCGAAACGGGCCACTCGGCGGGCAGGACCTCGTCGCCAGCCAGAATCTTCTCCACCACGATATAGAAGCCGGGGCGGTGGGTGCCCTTTTCCGGCTTAATCCGGCGCTGCAGGCGGGAGAGATAGCCCAGCGGGTCATACAGGCCGTCGATATGGTCAATGCGCAGGCCGGTGACCCTGCCTTCCCGCACCAGCCGGAGGACCAGGGCATGCGTGGCTTCAAACACCCTCGGGTCCTCAACGCGGACGCCGACCAGGTCGCTGATGTCGAAGAAGCGCCGGTAGCTAATCTTTTCCCGGCTGCCCGGGGGACTCCAGTTGATGTCAAAGAAGGCGGCGTAAGGGGAGTCCCGGCCCTTCTCCAGGACGTCCGCCCACCAGGGGTTCTCCAGGCTGGCCGCCATGTGGTTGGGCACGATGTCGAGGAGCAGCCCCATTCCGTGGCTACTGAGTTCCTGGACTAATGCTTCGAACTCGGCCTCCGTTCCCAGCTCCGGGTTGAGGTGGGAGGGGTCGGTTACGTCATAGCCGTGGCTGCTCCCCTGGCGCGCCCTGAGGATGGGGGAGGCATAAAGGTCAGTGACACCCAGCCGGTGGAGATAGGGCACCAGCTTTCGGGCGTCCTCAAAGCCGAACCTCCGGCTAAACTGGAGCCTGTAGGCGGCGGTAGGTATTCGTAAGCTGGGCATCTAGGCCGTCCGTATGGATAGTTTTTCCCCCAGGGAGATAAACTGGGTGTTCCATTCGGCGGCGGCGGCATCCCCCTGCTGGGCCTTTCTCTGGGAGTCGGGGTAGGCGGTCTGCAGCATTTTATAGTAGAGGTTCTGCACTCCTCCCAGTTCAACCGTTAGCGGCACCGAGCCGGCCAGCGCCACCGAAGCCACCATCTCCTTGAGAAGGTCAATCTCGCCGGGGTTAGCGGCCAAGCTGGCCATCATTCCCTCCAGGGTCTGCTGGAGCCGATAGCCCAGCCCCTCGGCGTCAAGGGTGATGTTCCAGAGCTGGGCGTCGTCAAGCAGCTGGCCGATGCGCTCCACGTCCAGGCTCTCGCCGCCTAGCTCACGCTGCAGGTCGGTGTTGAGGATGAACTCAGCCGCCGAGAGAAGAGCCTTGGGCAGCGGGTTACCGATCTCGTTGAGAAAGCACATCAACGGGTAGTGGCGCGCATAGAGTTCGCGGTAGGCCGCTTCCGCCTCGGACAGAACCGACCCCAAAACGTAGCCCAAGACCCGGCGCTGCTCGTCCCGGAAGAGGGACTTCAAGGAGTAGGTAGAGGTGCCGAAGTGCTTATCCAGGAGGCGGATGACCTCGGGGAAGTCCGCCTTCTGGAAGGTCTGATTTACCTCCTGAACCATTGTCTGATACGCCTCTTCCCCCTGATAATCCCGGACGCCGGCATTCAGGTTGTGGTCGCCGAAATGGAGGACACCGAACGACAGCAAGGCAGACTCCCGGGTAATCTCAGAGCTGACCCTGGCCCACCCCACCACCAGTTTTAGTTTGCCGGCAACAAAGCTGCGGTAGTCCTCAACGTCCACGCCGTAGCAGTAAATCCTGGTCTGCTTTTCGTATTTTTCAAACAGTGAGCTTACCGCATAGTGGGTGGCCAACTTGGTCAGGTCGACCATCGCCGGCTTGATATATTTCTCATATATACGGCGGCCATCACCCTGCCTGGGAAGATTGCTCCTGGCCTGTTCCAGGATTTCCAGGAAGCGGGGCTCGAGGCTCTCGCCGAAGGACTCCTCGGCCAGCTGCACTACCCGCCCGGCATACTGCATCACCTGTACCGTTTCGATTTCAGAGATGTCGTCAAAGAACCAGGCGCAGCTGGTGTACATGAGCAGGGCGTGGCGCTGGAGCTCCAGTAGTTTCAGCGCGGCTATCCCCTCCGCCTCATCAAGCTGGCGGCTGGCATTATTTTTCAGGAACCGCTCGATGTTTTCCGGCGAGCGATCCAGAATCACCCCGATGTAGTCATCGCGGGCCGCCCAGGGGTCTTTCAAGAGCTGGCCCGCCTTCTCCTCGTATTTGGGGGCCACGCTGTCGCGGAGCCAGTCCATAGCCTGACGCAGCGGCGCCCGCCAGACCTGGTTCCACCCCGGGTGCCGACCGGTGTTGCAGCCGCAGTCGCGGCGCCAGCGCTCAACCCCGTGGCTGCAGCTCCAGGAGGTGTTCTCGAAAATCTCCACCTCATGGGTCGGCGGGCGCTTCTCCAGAAAGGCCCCGTAGTTGATTATCTGGGCTGTCTTCTTGGTCTCGATATCGTCAAGGGCGTAGGCCAGGGCCATATCCCCGAAGCGGTGATGATGACCGTAGGTCTCGCCGTCGGTGGCGATGTGCACCAGTTGCGGCCAGCTGCGCTCACTAGAGAAAGCGCCGGTGAGGCGCTGGGCAAAGTTCTGGCCGCTATCGAGCAGGCCCTCGAAGGCTACCGCGTTGGCAATGGGCCCGTCGTAGAAGAAAATAGCCAGCCTGCGGCCTGAGGGCAGGTGCAGCTCATAGGCCATGGTGGGGTCAATCTTGCCCCCGCTGACATCGCTCCAGCCGTCACTGCCGGTTTGGCGTACCCGGTGGGCCTGATGAGGGGCCAGGATGGTGAACTTTATCCCCAGCTCGGCCAGAATATCCAGGGTCTCGGTGTCAACCGCCGTCTCCGGCAGCCACATTCCCTCCGGCTGGCGGCCGAAGTGGTGCTCAAAGTCCCGGATACCCCACCGCACCTGGCTGTACTTGTCCCGGCGGTTGGCCAGGGGCATGATGATATGATTATAGGCCTGGGCCAGCGCCGAGCCGTGGCCGGAGAAGCGCTGCTGGCTTTCCTTATCGGCTTCCAGAACAGTCTTATAGACCTCCGGGGCGCTATCTTTCATCCAGGCCAGCAGGGTCGGGCCGAAGTTGAAGCTAATCTTGGCGTAGTTGTTAACGATTTTGGTGATGTAGCCCTCGCCGTCCAGAATCCTTGAAGCGGCGTTGGTGGCGTAGCACTCGGCGGTTATCCGCTCGTTCCAGTCGTGGAAGGGGTAGGCCTGGTCCTGCAGCTCAACTACCTCCAGCCAGGCGTTCTCCCGGGGGGGCTGGTAAAAATGACCGTGAATGCAGATATAGCGCTCCATCTAGACCTCCCTGCTAAGAACGGTAAATGCCTTCGGGGCCAGGGTGAGGCTAAACTCCCCCCCTGAATCAAGATAGTCGGGGACGGTGCTGCCCTCCCCCCGCCACCGCCGGTCGGCGGAGTCCAGCCGCTTGCGCCAGCGCCCGGCGGGGAGGGGCAGGGTGGCCGGAAGCTGCCCGTCACCAAAGTTAAAGACCATAGCGACCTGGCTGCCGCCGCTCCAGCGGCGGACCAAGAGCAGCCTGTCTGCCTCATCGTCGCCCAGCACCTCTAAATTGTCTTTGCTGAGCTGGGCCAGGGCCGGGGTCTCCGTGCGCAGCCGGATTAACTCCTTATAAAATTCGGAAATAAGGCGGTGATGCCCCCCATCACGCTGGTGGTGGTTAAGCCTGGAACGATTATAAGTAGCCTCGTCCTGAGGGTCGGGCGGTCTAGCCCGGTCGAAAGCGGCAAACTCCCGCTGCCGTCCCTTTCTTACCGCTTCGGCCAGCGCCGGGTCGGAGTGGCTGACGAAGTAGAGGAAGGGGGCGGTCTCGGCGTACTCCTCGCCCATGAAGAGAAGAGGGATAAAGGGGGAGAGCAGGACAGTGCCGGCGGCCAGCTTGAGCCCCTCAAAAGAAATTAGCTTGCTCAGGCGCTCACCCTGGGCGCGGTTGCCCACCTGGTCGTGGTTCTGAGCAAAGACCACCAGGCGGTGGGCGGGTATCTCCCGGGAAGAGGTGCCGTGCCGCCGCCGGTAGTAGGGGGAGTACTCCCCGGAGTAGACAAAGCCCTCCCGAAAGGCCTTGGCCAGCTGCCGGAGCTGGCCGAAGTCCCGGTAGTAGCCGGTCTGCTCGCCGGTGAGCAGCCCCTGAAGGGCGTGGTGGAAGTCGTCGTTCCACTGGGCATCCAGGCCAAAGCCTCCCCGCCGGGGGGAACGGATAAGACGGGCATCGTTGGCGGCACTCTCGCCGATGAGATAGGCCTTGCGGCGCCGCCTCCGCAACTGCTGGTGAAATGTCGCCGATAGCTCCTCGATAAAGGGATAGGCTGATATATCCAGTATGGCGTGGAGGGCGTCAAGCCTGAGGGCGTCAATATGGAACTCGGTGACCCAGTAGAGGGCGTTCTCGATAAAGAAGCGGCGGACCCCGTCGCTGTCCGGCCCGTCAAAGTTAAGCGCCTGCCCCCAGGGGGTGCGGTAGCGGTCGGTGAAATAGGGGCCGAAGTCGCCCAGGTAGTTCCCTTCCGGGCCGAGGTGGTTGAAGACCACGTCCAGGATAACCGCCATCCCCCGCCGGTGGCAGGCGTTGACCAGCCGTTTGAAGCCGTCGGGGCCGCCGTAGGAATTCTGCACGGCGAAGGGGTAAACGCCGTCGTAGCCCCAGTTGCGCTCTCCGGGGAACTGGGCGACGGGCATAAGCTCCAAAGCGGTGATGCCCAGCTCTTTGAGCCCGTCGAGATAGGGAATAACGGCGTCAAAGGTTCCCTCCGGGGTGAAGGCGCCGACGTGGAGTTCGTAGATGATATATTCCTGAAGGGGGAGGCCAGGCCAGCCTTCATCCTCCCAGGGGAATTGGGAGTCAACCACCCGTGAGGGGCCGTGGACGCCCTGCGGCTGGAAGCAGGAGGCGGGATCGGGGCGCTCTATTTTATCGTCCAGCCGGTAGAGATAGAGGCTCCCAGCTGCTATACTCTCAACTACTGCTCCGTGGTAGCCCCGGTCGTCCTTATCTAAGGGGATGAACCTCTGCTGAGGCTCCAGGATATGCACCTCCACCTTGGCGGCAAAAGGCGCCCACACCTGGAACTGGCAGCGATTGTCCCCCAGGCAGGCGGCACCCAGGCTCATGGCTAGCTCCCTTCGCTGGTGAGGAAGAGGACGGCCAGGGGCGGCAGGGTCAGGTTGAGGGAGTACTGGCGGCCGTGATAGGGGACCGGCGCTGCCTCAACCCCGCCCAGATTGCCCTGGCCGCTGCCCCCGTAATCAGCGGCGTCGCTGTTTAAAATTTCTCTCCAGAAGCCCCCCTGCGGGACACCCACCCGGTAGCCGAAGTGGGTCATCGGGGTGAAATTACCGACGACGAGGACAGCGCTGCCGGTTGAGCTGCCCCGGCGGATAAAGCTGATGATGCTGTGGTCGGCGTCGCTGCCGTCAATCCACTCAAAGCCGGCCGGGTCACAGTCTAACTGGTGGAGCGCCGGCTGGCTCCGGTAGAATTGATTTAAGTCCTGAACCCACCTCTGAATCTGGGCATGGCGCTGGTACTGGAGAAGGTACCAGTCCAGGCTTTCCTGGTGGTGCCACTCCCGCCACTGCCCTAGCTCCCCTCCCATGAAGAGCAGCTTCTTCCCCGGCTGGGAATACATATAGCCCAGCAGAAGCCTCAGATTGGCCAATTTCTGCCAGTCGTCACCGGGCATCTTGCCCAGCAGGGAACTCTTGCCGTGGGTCACCTCATCGTGGGAGAGGGGCAGGACAAAGTTCTCCGTGAAGGCGTAGAGCATGCGGAAGGTCAGCTCGTTATGGTGGTATTTCCTGAAGATAGGGTCTTTGCTTATGTATTCCAGGGTGTCGTGCATCCAGCCCATGTCCCACTTCAGGCCG
>Ga0315544_1003241_pt1 | contig 10896 bp, 6 predicted proteins | sample SalMarSW160130MG_2_FD_202543 | JGI IMG/M metagenome (GOLD analysis project Ga0315544, IMG submission 202543) | Salt marsh sediment microbial communities from the Plum Island Ecosystem LTER, Massachusetts, United States - Salt Marsh Sediment SW1601-130 ... | reverse complement strand
TTTTCTCCGGCGAAGCAGGCCCAGAACACCAAGGCCAAGCAGACAAACCGTTGCCGGCTCGGGGACACCCTCAACCGTTACATTTCCGTTTAATTGGAAGCCTGTTACATCTTGACCAAAGATTATATTATCGATAGAAACAGTTCCATAACCGCCGCTATCGACACTGGCGAGAATATCAAAGTCGATTTCGGGAGAACTATATTGGTAGATCAATTCGTCAGTGAAAGGAATTGGATTAGGTGGCCCAAAACTGCCGCTACCACTGAGGTTATTCGGCCCAGGGGCCCAAACCTCGCCCATTATCAAAACATTTGTATCAGTTATCACCCAGTCGTATAAGTATTGGTCATAACCTAAATCAATCGGCGGCGATAAGGGGCCGTCATCATCACGTGCCCCAGATGTTTCCAGATAGAAATTCCAGGTAACAGGATTATCAGCTTTTGCCATTGGGGTAAACGCCGCCATCGACACAGCCAATAAACAAATCAAAATTAACCTTTTCATTTTATTTCTCCTATAAACATTTATTGATTGTTATTTTCTCCGGCGAAGCAGGCCCAGAACACCAAGACCAAGCAGACAAACCGTTGCCGGCTCAGGTATTGTTGCAATCCAGGCTTCGGTATCGCCGCTCGGGTTTTGCCCATAACCAACAATTGTCAGACCGTCGCCGGATATCCCCAGCGCGTTATCCAATGTCCAGCTGGTCAGGTCCAGGCCACAGTCGTTTACCAGCACCTCTTTCAGGCTTCGTATACCCTTGTTTTCATCCCAAATAAACGCTCCGCTACTGCCCCCTCCCACTACGACAGAGCCGTCGGACGAAACACCATTCGCATAGCTGTCGAAGAAACCCGGCAGGCTGCCCAATCCGACCATACCGCCGCCAGAGGTCCAGCGAAATGCTTCGTAGCCCGAGGCCGAGCTACCCCGTCCTACAACAACTGAGCCATCAGACGAGACACCATTCGCACAACTGTCGTAGTCACCTCCCGTCAGGTCGCCCAGTCCGACCATCCCGCCGCCAGAGGTCCAGCGGAACGCTTCATAGCCCGAGGCTGTTTCAGCCAGTCCTACCACGACCGAGCCGTCAGACGAAGTTCCATTCGCACTGACCGACGGCTCGCCCAGACTGACCATCCCGCCGCCAGAGGTCCAGCGGAACGCATCATACTGTCCCGTGCCCGTGGTGCCTGTTCCCACAACGACCAAGCCGTCAGACGAGACACCATACGCATCGCCGTAGACGATTCCTCCCGGCAGGTCTCCAAGTCCGACCATTCCGCCGCCAGAGGTCCAGCGGAATGCTTCACGGCCCGATGCCGACTCACTTTGTCCCACTACGACCGAGCCATCGGACGAAACACCATAAGCATGGCTATAGAAGTTTCCTTCCGGCAGGTCACCCAGTCCGGCCATCCCGCCGCCAGATGTCCAGCGGAACGCTTCCCAGCCCGATGCCGATTGACCCATTCCCACCACGACTGAGCCATCAGACGAAATGCCATACGCCTTGCTGTTGAAGCTTCCTCCCGTTAGGTCGCCCAGGCCCTGGAAACCAGCCAAAGGCGCAGCCAGCGTGGTGCCAGCAGTAAATGGCACACACAAGCTTATTAAAATTAACCTTTTCATTTTAATTCACCTTTTGTATCAGTTAATGTTTCTGTTTTGCTGCGAACCGCCTGCAGCATTTATTAATGGTTTTCTCACCCTTGTTATTTTTCGAGTTGCCTCAGTTAATTGCATTACGCTCTGCGCCTCCTGAGCAAAACCAGAGATCCAAAGCTCAGCAGTGCAATCGTTGCCGGCTCAGGTATTGTTGCAATCCAGGCTTCGGTGTTTCCGCACGGGTTTTCTCCAATCCCAACAATCGTCTGGCCGTCACCGGATATCCCCCGCGCATCATACAGCGTCCAGCCAGTAAGTTGCGGGCCAAGACCGAAGTCGTTGACCAGTACATCCTTCAAACTCTGTATGCCGTTTGTAGCATCCCAGATAAACGCTTCATAGCCCGAGGTCGAGCTGCTCTGTCCCACCACGACCGAGCCATCAGATGAAACGTCAAATGCATAGCTTTCGAAGTCGCCTCCCGGCAGGTCACCCAGTCCGACCATCCCACCGCCAGAGCTCCAGTGGAACGCTTCATTGCCCGAGGCCGAGTTGCCCAATCCCACTACGACCGAGCCATCGGACGAAACGCCATACGCATAACTTACAAAGATTCCTCCCGGTAAGTCGCCCAGGCCGACCATCCCGCCGCCAGAGGTCCAGCGGAACGCTTCATTGCCCGAGGCCGATTCACTGAATCCCACTACGACCGAGCCATCAGACGAGTCGTCAAATGCATAGCTGGAGAAATTTCCTCCCGGCAGGTCTCCAAGGCCGACCATCCCGCTGCCGGAAGTCCAGCGGAACGCTTCATAGCCCGAGGCCGTTTCGCTATATCCCACCGCGACCAACCCATCAAACGAGACACCATACGCATAACTTTCGAAGCTTCCTCCCGGCAGGTCGCCCAAACCTTGGAAACTACCCAAAGGAGGAGCCAGCGCAGTGCTGGCGGTAAATAGCACACACAAGCTTATTAAAATTAACCTTTTTATTTTAAATCTCCTTTTTGTATCAGTTAGCGTTTCTGTTTTTGCTGCTGACCGCCAGCAGCATTTTTAACGGTTTTCTCACCCTTATTATTTTTCGAGTCACCTCATTTCAGTAAATTACATCACGCTCTGTGCCTCCTGAATAAAATCAGAAACCCTAAATCCGATCCGTGGTTTTTTCTCCGCTACTGCTTATCTAAATCACCCCTGAGGGGTGTTCATTTTCTGCCGGGCTTGGCAACGGTCCTTCACCGGCCGATCATCAAGCCCAACTTGAAGGAGAAGATAATGAAGAAGTCTTGCGACCTCTTTTGCATTCTTTTTATTTACTTGTGAAAAAAACAATCATCTATCATTATCACGGCAGAGCCGTGCTGGTTTTCGTGCTGGGTTTGCTTTAAGCACGTCAAACCCAGCGAAGGAGGAGGAGAGAGAATTCTTAATCCAAACGTCATCTATCATTATCACCCTGCCTATGGCATGGCCTAGCCACTGAGGGGTGCTGGTTTTCGTGCTGGGTTTGCTTTAAGCACGTCAAACCCAGCGAAGGAGGAGGAGAGAGAATTCTTAACCCAAACGTCATTTATCATTATCACCACTGAGGGGTGTTAACTTTCTGCCGGACCTCGTAACTTCTTTAGGTCAAATTTATTTTCAGCTATCAAGGTCCAGCTTGGGGGAGAAAACTCCTCGTGAGCATTTACCCGCCTCCGGCGGATTTATCTTTATCACGGCTTAATATCGCCGTGATTGCTCTCAATTCCTTATGGGGATATCAATATCTCTTTGTTGTGCCGGTTACTTTGTTACTTTTTGTTTCACGCGGCGTCTTTTTTCAACAGGAGATATTGCTTTTATGGAGGCAATGTCTCTGAGTCCCAGGATATTGGCGACTGTTTCACGGAATAGCTCATCGTCGGCCTCATCGGTCAAAACCGCAGAGACGCCGAGACTTCGCGCCGCAATTTCCTGTGTCTGGTTACCGGCCGTTACGAAAGCTATTGTTGGAATCCCAGGCTTTACAGCCCTTAGGTTCCTGAGAAATTGGCCGTCCTCCATGTCTTCTAAATCCCACTTGCTGATAACGCTGTCAAATTTTTCATTTTTTAAAGAGCGAGCAGCCTTCATTCCAGACTGCATTGTTATCAATCGAATCGGCAGTTCCCGTAGTACTTCGTTCTTACCATCGAGACCAACCGTTAACACACTTGCTTGTACGAGAATAATCATTTTTGTTTCCTAAACCTATCTATTCGTTTGTCTGTTGCAGTTTCGTTTTCCATTACTCTGTATTAAGTTTCACAAGCCTATATATCGTTATCACGCCCTGTATCGGGTCGCCATTATTATCTTGCTGGGTTTGTTAATACTTACTTCAAACCCAGCGGAAGAAGAGGAGAGAAAATGCTTTTTCAATCTTAATATCGTCATCACCACTGAGGGTGCAACTTTCTGCCGGACCTCATAACTTCTTTAGGTCAAATTTGTTTTCAGCTATCAAGGTCCAGCTTGGGGGAGAAAACTCCTCGTGAGCATTTATCCGCCTCCGGCGGATTTATCTTTATCACCCCTAAGGGGTGTATGCTCTCGACTTCTTTATTTTTTAAAGAGCAGGCAGCCTCACCCCGGGACTGCTTTACTTCTTCTGATGTTTCATCCTGTTGCACTTAACTTATATTAGCGAGCCGTGTGCCAAAGTTTTCTGAGATAAGAAAATTTTCTTAAGTGCTTGTTATAACAGCAGCTATGTACTACAAATTTTTGCCCGCCCTGAATGTGTCTTTGGGAGCGAATCGACCGTTATAGTCGACAAGTAGCGGTGGTTTCCACGGCAAGTTTTTATGCGTAGGTATGTTATCAAACAATCGACCGGTCTGGTCGGTGTTGACCATATTGGTCGGTGCTTCGACTCCGCTCAAGATGGTCGAACCGTTTCACTGTTGAGTTTTTCTGTTGCTAATCTTCGAAGCCCATAAGAGACGTAGCACGAGACGGGGACAACAATAAAGACTTGATTTTAGCTGCCGGCCTTTTTCTTTGCCTGCGAGAGAGAGATGTTTAATTTGTCGATGAGACGATTCAAACTGCGACGCTCGATACCGAGAATTCTTGCAGCAGCAATTTTGCGGCCTTTGGTAAACTCAAGCGTCTGCGTAATAATATTTCGTTTTACTTCATCAAGGGTCGGCATCTCGTGTTTTGGATAAGTGAGAGAATCGGCTATTATAACTTCGAAAGGCAGCGGTGCTGGTTGAATTTCTCGACCTGTAGTTAAAACGTAGGCGCGTTCCATAGCGTTGGCAAGCTCACGAACATTGCCGGGCCAGGCGTAATTCAATAGAAGTTTTTTGGCCGCAGGACTGAGTACCTTCGGCGGTTCGCCATAAAAGATTGACTGGTTTGTGAGAAAGTATTCAGCCAGGGGTAGAATATCTTCTTTACGCTGGCGAAGCGGCGGGACTTCAAGACTAACCACATTCAGCCGATAGTACAGGTCAGCGCGAAAAGTCCCTTCTTTGACCATTTCACTCAGGTTGGTGTTTGTGGCACACAAAACACGAACATCAACGGGATAAGATTTTATTGAGCCCAGTGGTGTCACGGCACCCTCCTGGAGAACACGCAGCAACTTAGCCTGAAGTTCGAGTGGAATTTCGCTTATTTCATCAAGAAAGATTGTGCCTCCATCAGCGGCCCTGAAGAAACCCAACGTAGAGTCAATAGCGCCGGTAAATGCGCCTCTTACGTGACCGAACAATTGACTCTCGAACAACTGACCGGTTAGTGTGGTGCAATCAACAGGGACAAAAACCTTATTGCAACGGTCGCTGACGTTGTGGATTTGCCGAGCTACCAGTTCCTTACCTACGCCGGTTTCGCCGGTTATTATTACAGGGCACTTTCGTGAAGCAATTGCTTCAACTGTCTCGAGAATCGAAGTAAGCACGGCAGAACAACAAATAAACTCAATTTTAACTCTTTGGTGTTTACCGGATGTGGAGGACCATAAGCCCATATTTTCCAAAGGCTTGCTATAACTTGGCGCCATCCTGTGCGCTATATCATCCCCGCTGTTTTGCATCATCTCAGCTTTACAAAACCTCTTTATGTGGGGGTAAAATATCACCCTCACAGTCAAAATAACTGCTTAGTTAGTGAGATATACTCCCGAAATGTGGATTCAGGGGCTATCTCTCCTACTTCTCCGATGGGAAGTTTAAAGGGTTAATACAGAAAAATCAAGAAAAATTATCGGACTTCTCTTAATTTTTTTGTATTTTCTGGTTTTTCCCGTCTTTAAAAACGCCCTTTTGGGGCCAAAAATGAAGGTTTTCATAGCAGGAACAATATCTGGGAAAACTATAAGTGCCTGATATCTAACGGGTTATAGAATTTCATAAAATCATACATCTAAATTCTATCGAGATATCAAATCGAACGGCGAGATGTATTCACCGTGTTTGTCGCTGGCTGACTTGAGGCGCTTGCGAACTTTGGCGAAGGCCTCAAATAGTATTTGCGGCGTGTCGGAAACCTTTTCTCTGTAAATTTGCTCAACGCGGTCGAGCTTGGCCAGGTTCTCCGGTATCCGAATCGTAAACTGCTGGACGTAGTCGGCTTGGTTGTACTCTTTGCCGAGGTGCTCTTTGAACAGCTTCTCCAGGTCTTCATATTTCGGTATCAAACCTGTCGGAGTTTCAATAGCATCAACGTCACCGTTTGCACGACGTTCAGCCCAGAGTATCCATACTTTTTTGTCGGCCATACCGTTTAAGTATCTACGTTCTTTGTCCCTGAGGAAATAATTAACAGAGAAAATCGGTGGTGGATTGTCGATCGTCTTGGTGAAATCCAGATTGTTCTGGATATATCTACCCAGCGGTATCGAGAGAAAATCAAGAATGGACATTAAGTTGAATGTTCTGACTCCCTCTTTTCCTAACGTTGCGGCGGTGGTTTCCGATTCGAGAGCGGCGCCTTTTATGATAATTCCCTCTGTCCAGTTAAAAGCCTGCTCGACGGGAACCCAGGTATCACTGTCACGCCCGCCGTAAACGATGCCGCCGAGCGGCACGCCATTTGGGTCATCGATCAATGGGTCGCGATTACTAAGGTCAGGAATATTCAGGCAGTAGCGCGCATTTTTATGTGAAGCGGTAATCTCTTTGCCGTCAGCGTCTTCTTTGTCTTTGTGCCACTTGCCCGAGTGGTTAATACCCTCAACTGGAAGTTCGCTGCCCATACCCAGCCAGTATGGCTTTTTCTTGTCATCTATTAAAATATTGGAGAATATTACCTCACAAGGACTTGTAAGGGCCTCATAAATTACCGGGTCGTCTTTAGCATTGACATCGCGAATGATGCCGAATATACCTTTCTCAACATTTACACAGTGGACTTCGCCTGCTCTTTTGCGCAGGTAAGCGATGTCGTCGCCGATAATGGTCTGTCCTGGCAGCATTGATGTTGAGGTCTTTCCGCAGGCCGAAGGAAATGCACCGGCAAAATAAGTTACACGCCCACCCGGGCCGTGAGCGCCCATAACGAACATATGTTCAGCGAGCCAGCCTTCCCTGGAGCCTTTATTGATGGCCAATCGCAGTGCCAATTTTTTCAGTCCTATTGTGTTGCCGCCATATTGTGTATTGACGCTGTAGACTATGTCTTCTTCGAGGTCGATATAGACGCGTCTCTTGTCGATATTTTTACTTACTGCGTTTTCCAGTTCGCCCTCGGAATGAATGAATCTGAAAAACCCTCCCGATGAACCGATTTTCCTGAACTGCTCATAACCGGGCCGATACAGGATGGCCTCGCTGTGAGCTACATAAGGAGAATCTGTTATCTGAACGCAGGCAATTGAAAAGCAGGAATCGATTGGTCCCAAACACCAGAAGCAAATCAGCATTTCTCGGCCGACCATTGAATCCTTCAAGAAAGACCGGACTTCTTCGACTCCGTTTTTTTTGTCAATGGAGTTAAGAATCCCGCCTAATTCCGAGCCGGACGGCAGTAAATATTTAGTTTTTGCTTTATCGCGTGCCTGGTCGTGGTAGCCATCGAAGTGACATGTATGCCCGGAAGTATTAAGAGGGATTTCTTCACCTGTTTTTATTGCCAGTTCACGAATATAATTTCTGTCCTCAGGCAAATCAGTGCAGACAAATACGGACGCCGGGCCGCATAGTTCGATTGCATCAGCCACAAATTCGTGCATCTTCGGATTTGCGAGAGCAACGAGCCTGTTATAATTCTCAGCCGTTAATTTTTCTTTCAATAACTTTTGTGTATCGACCATATACAATTGCTTCCTTATACTGAATTAAGCTCAAAAAAACCGAGGGATTGTAACCACTGGGATGGCACACGTCAACCCATTTTTCATCTGATTTCCCCAAGTATTTATAGAAGTGTCTTTCCTCGGTAAATAACGTAATGCATGCAAATTAATTTATACATACATTAAAAACCGGGTATAAGTCAGCTATAACCCTTCTTGATAAAGCTGCTCGATTTCTTCTTCATTAAGTGCCCGGTTATAGATGCGCACATCGTCGATTTTGCCGTTGAATGGATCCATTAAATTATGCCTGTTTCCTATCAATGCACTACCGCTGGAATAGGCTAAACTTCCCCCGGTTCCGCTGTATGAACCTCCATCATCCACGCCGTTGATGTATATGTCCATATCAGTTGCGCCCTTTATTACAGCCGCGACATGATACCATGTATCTGTACTTAGAAACGTTGTCCCAGCCTTTTTCCTTATGTTCGACGAGTCTGGTGTCCCTCCGTCACCATACACAATCCCAAGACGATTTGTGTTCCCAACGCAAAACCAAACACCATAATAGTTAGACGTTTGATTATCTGATGTTATAATATATTGCGTACTTCCAAGGCTGGATAACCTGACCCAGGCAGAAAGAGTTATCGGCAGAGCAGGTTTCAAACTGCTGTCATTGCCTAAATTGACATAATCACCGTCACCGTCGAAGTCCAGTGCGCCGTCAATTTGTCCGCTCGTCCAGGTTGCTTCATAAATAGTTCCATGATTATCGCCAGCCGAATCGTATGCTATATCACCTTCACCTTCGTCAAACTCCCACAAGCTCACAAGATTGGGATCAAATTCAACCAATGTTGTAAAACTCCATACATTTCCTTTCCACAGGTTGGGCTCGTTCACTTCATCGATCCGCCAGTAATAAGTAGTATTAAGCTCAAGACCACAGGGGTCAAAGGTATTAACGTCGAAATTGCCCATATACTCAGGCGAACCGATATTGGCATCATTTACGTCTCCGTAATCAGTGCCGAAGTAAACATCGTGCGAGTCAGCATTTTTTCCCGGCGACCAGCTGAGAACGGTATTCGGGTCCACGCCTGTCGCTCCGTCGGAAGGATTTGGGTTAGATGCTTTTGGCCCTAAATCTTTGTAATAAATCTGCCAAACTTCCTCGGCAGATAACGCCCTGTCATAAACACGCACGTCATCGATGCTACCGTTGAAATAATTGATCAAACCACTGTGACATCCTATAAAAGAATCGCCGCTGGAATATTTTAAATTTCCCCCGGTTCCACTATATAAACCTCCATCATCTACGCCATTAATATATAACTCCATATCTGTCGGGCCTCTCACAACCGCTGCGACATGATACCAGTTGCTTTTGTTTAGTGCTGTTGTTCCTGTCTTGGTTCTTCTATCTGACGAGCTTGTTCCGCTTCCATCACCATAAGAAACTGCCAGAGTGTTTGTGTTTGTAGCTTGAAACCACATACCATAATATTTAGACAACTGTTCATCTAATGCTATAATCTGTTTCCAACTTTCTAAAGTATTCAAATTAATCCAGGCAGAGAGAGTTACTGGAAGAGGAGGCTTTAAGCTGCTGTCATTCCCTAAATTGACATAATCACCGTCACCGTCGAAGTCCAGTGCGCCGTCAATTTGTCCGCTCGTCCAGGTTGCTCCATAAATAGTTCCATGATTATCGCCAGCCGAATCGTATGCTATATCACCTTCACCTTCGTCAAACTTCCACCAGCTGACAAAGTTAGGCTCAAACCATGTTTTAAAACTCCAGACATCGCCTTTCCATAGGCTGGAACCGGTGATTTCGTCAATCCGCCAGTAATAAGTAGTATCAATATCTACTCCACAGGGGTCCCAGCTGTTAACATCGAAATTGCCCATATACTCAGGCGAACCAATATCAGCATCATTTACATCTTCGTAATCAGTGCCTAAGTATACATCATGCGAATCAGCATCTTTTCCCGGTAACCAGCTAAGGACTGTATTCGGGTCCACTCCTGTTGCTCCGTCGGAAGGATTCGGATTAGAAGCCTTGGGACCTAATCCCTCACGATAAAGTTGCTCTATTTCTTCAGTAGTTAATGCCCTGCTATAGAAGCGGACGTCGTCGATTTCTCCGTTGAAGTATCTCTCTACACCCACATCCTGCAGATTTCTCGCACCTAACACAAAATCTCTATCCCAATCAACAAAATTATCAGGAGAATTTTCACTGTAAGCATAAGTAACAACAATAACGCCGTCTACAAAAATGTCATAATCGTTATTTGAAGCATCATTCATCCTCAGGACAATATGATGCCAATTATTATCATTATAAGACGCTCCTACAGTGCCACCCGCTAAATTACTACCGCCATCTTCCCTTAAATAAAAAGCTATGTCTCCCGGGCTGCTGGCAAAATTATCCCCCCTTCTATTTATAAAAAAGTGATAGTTCTGTTGGTCATCACTTTGTTCTAAGCCATATACAGATTGCCAGTCGTCTGAGTGTGACCATTTTACCCATTTGGAGGCAGTATGTGTATTCAAAGTAGAGCCAAAACTTCCCAACGTGCCTACATTAACATAATCATCTACACCATCAAAATCCAGTGCGCCGTCAATTTGTCCGCTTGTCCAGGTTGCACCATAGATAGTTCCATGATTATTGCCGGCTGAGTCGTATGCTATATCGCCCTCGCCCTCATCAAACTTCCAGTGGGAAATCGGCCTAAGCCACCAGTCTTCTACTGTGAGCCAGTTTTCTGCAAAGATGGCAAAATCAGCCAGCTCAACCATTTTGCTGAAATTAAGATCTGTTTTGCCACACCAGTATGGAATACTGCAATTCTCCTCCAGCCAGTGCGATACAAATATAGCCAAATCAAACATATCCACACGATAATCTCTATTGAAATCACCGCACGGCCGGCATGGAACATACTCACTCAGATTACTTTCTACAAAATTTGGTGGAAAGCC
>Ga0315544_1003227_pt1 | contig 10931 bp, 10 predicted proteins | sample SalMarSW160130MG_2_FD_202543 | JGI IMG/M metagenome (GOLD analysis project Ga0315544, IMG submission 202543) | Salt marsh sediment microbial communities from the Plum Island Ecosystem LTER, Massachusetts, United States - Salt Marsh Sediment SW1601-130 ... | reverse complement strand
AACAGTAAGTTATTGTGTAATAAGTAGTTGGCCGATTATTTAAGAAAATCAAAAAAACAGATTTTCTTAAATAATATATGCCTAACCTCAATTTTGCAGAAGCCTTACCGGTTAAATCTAAGGAGGCGATAATGAAACGCATCAATTCTTTTTTGTTCGCTCTCGTTGTTGGATTTGTCCTAACACTCTTTTGCAATACTTCAGCACCAGCCGCAAGCAGTATTGTAGAACAATGGACCCGTTTTGAGGACATGTTTCAAAGTTCAAAGGACTATAATAATCCGGTCCAGGACATTAAGGTAACAGTAGAATTTACTTCGCCGAGCGGGAACAAAAGAATGTTCCTTGCCTTCTGGGACGGAAACCGAGTATGGCGTGTACGCTTTTCGCCGGATGAACCGGGCAAGTGGACATATAGAACAATATGCTCGGACACAAATAATAAAGGACTTCACAACCAAACCGGCTCGTTTCAATGTGAAAAATACCGTGGTGTTCTTCCGCTTTACCGGTATGGAGAATTGCGTCTTTCTGACAATCGGCGATACTTCGAGCACGCTGATGGTACTCCTTTCTTCTGGCTGGCCGATACCGTCTGGTGCGGTCCGGCCCTTTCGGATCTGAATGATTGGAATATTTTCCTCAAAGACCGCGTCTGGAAAGAATTTACTGCGATCCAGTTTGTAATGACCCAATGGCGTATGACCAAAACAGACGCGGATGGGAATCCCACTTTTTTGGGCAAGGACAAAGTCGCCGTCAATCCTCCATATTTTCAGCGTTTGGACAAGTATGTCGATGTGGTTAATGAGGCGGGGCTTGTTGCCGTACCGGTTTTGCTCTGGGCAATCCGGGGCGATGACAATCCCGGTTATTATTTGCCCGAAGACCAAAAAATTGTGTTGGCTGAATACATGATAGCCAGGTACGGCGCCCATCAGGTAATCTGGTTCCTCGGCGGCGACGGTAATTATAGCGGCGAAAATGCGGAAACCTGGAAGCGGATTGGCCGTGCGGTTTTTAACAAGGACCAGCATCGCCTGGCGACCATGCACGTCAGGGGAAAAAGCTGGGTCGGCAAGGAATTTCGCAATGAGCCCTGGTTCAGTTTCATCGGTTACCAGAGCGGACACGGTGACGACGAAAAAACCTTCCGCTGGCTCAACCAGGGACCGCCCGGCACGGAATGGAACAACAAACCCAACCTGCCCGTTATTAATATCGAACCCAACTACGAAGCACACAACGGCTACACATATCGAAAAGTCCATAACGACCATTCGGTCCGCCGCGCCGCCTATTGGAGCTTGCTGGTTTCTCCCACGGCGGGGGTAACCTACGGCGGTCAGGGAATCTGGGGCTGGCATACAAAAGTACAAGCCCCCGCTGACCACATCAGCACCGGCCTTGGCTCACCATGGTACATCGCAAAGGACCTTCCCGGCGCATTAAGCATGAAATACCTGCACCAGCTCTTCAAATCAATCGAATGGTGGCGGCTGGTCCCTGCACCGGAAACTCTCACCGAACAGCCGGGGAAAAAAGATGCCTCGAAATTCATCGCAGCAGCAAAATCAAAAGAAGGGGACTTGCTGGTAGTCTATCTCCCTGAAGGCGGCTCCGTCACTCTAAAAACCGATTCACTAAATAAAAACGCAACCGCTCGCTGGTATCATCCCCGTACCGGTGGCTGGCTTGATGCCGGTAAGGTCGAAAAATCCTCACAGACTTTTAAGACTGCCGACCGCAATGACTGGGTCCTGTTGATTGAAGCAAAGTAAGCGATGGACTTTATAAGGAAAGAACAACCATGAGAAAAGTTTGTATGTCAGTTTTGTTACTTCTTGCCGGGTTCATCCTTGTTTCAAACGTATCTGCTGCCCAGACGACTAACAGTTTGACTTTTTTCAACGTAGTCGATTACGGTGCAGTAGGGGGTGGGAAAACCCTATGCACCGAGGCCATCCAGAAGGCCGTAGATGCCTGCGCCGCTGCGGGAGGTGGAACGGTGTATTTTCCCGCAGGAAAGTATCTGTCGGGCGCAATCTTTCTCAAGAGTAACGTAACGCTGCACATCGGTGAAGGCGCAACACTGCTGGCGAGCACCAGCTTCGAGGATTTTCCACCGTTTACACCACACTGGCGGATACAATCTGATGACACAAAACGTTCGAGCCTGATTACCGGTCTAGACCTTGAAAACATCGCCGTTACCGGCAGGGGCACTCTAAACGGTCAGGGCAAGCCGTGGTGGGAGGCTTTGAGAAAAGATAAGAACAACAAAAAAGGCCAGGAAAAGATTCTTACCTATGGTCGGCCGCGGGTAATTAACCTATACCGCTGCCGTAACGTACTGCTCCAGGGAGTTACCATTGTCGATTCTCCATCATGGACAGTCCATCCCGTTGGTTGTGAAAATCTCGTAGTGGATGGTATTTCGATTATCAATCCCGAATCCGGCCCAAACACTGACGGCGTGAACCCCGAGTCCTGCCGGAATGTGCGAATCTCGAACTGCTTTATCGACACAGGCGACGACTGCATCACGTTGAAATCCGGACGCGATGAAGAGGGCAGATTGAAGGGCAGGCCTACGGAGAATGTCACCATTACCAATTGTGTAATGTATAAAGGCCACGGCGCCGTAGTCATCGGCAGCGAAATGTCAGGAGATGTCCGCAATGTTACCGCCAGCAATATCGTCTGTGTGGGAACCGACCGTGCTGTCCGTATCAAGAGCACACGGGGCCGTGGCGGCGTCGTGGAAAACATTCGCTTCTCCAACTTTGTGGTCGAAAACGTCAGAGAGCCGATTTACATCACGACTTTCTACACAAAGACCGACCCTGAGCCTGTTTCACAACGGACACCAATCTTTCGTGACATTGCCATAAGCCACTTTACTATCAAGAACTCCCCGTGTATGGCAAAAATCCTTGGCCTGCCCGAAATGCCGATACAGGGACTGCGTATAACTGACGTGGTGGCCTCAACCGAGGTAGGATTACTATGTGACAGTACTGTGGCCCTTGAACTGCAAAACGTGCAGGTCAATACCAACAAAGGTCCCGCTTTCGAGTTCAGGAACTGTAAAAATTTTGAACTGAATGGAATCAAAACGACGAATCCCCGAGCAGATGAGCCGGTCGTCCGGATGGAAAACGTACAAGATGCCTTTATCCACGGATGCAGGGCACACCCTGGAACAGGCAGCTTTCTCGAACTTAGGGGGAAAACTACGAAAGGCATTCTTTTAATTGGAAACCAGCTTACCGCTGCAAAAAATTCCTTCGTTTTGAAAAATGGTGCTCAGAAAAGAGCTGTTGTGGAGAAGTAATTATGAAAGATGATGTTATTCACAAACCACGTGTTGCTTTGACCGGCAGCGAATTGTCACGGCAGGGCAAGGAATGCGCCGGCGGGAATTTCTGAAAAGGGTCGGCTGCACAGGTGCAGGGCCGGCCCTCGCTGCCATTGGGCAGCAGGTATCCGCCCAACCTGTCCCTAATTTGCCGAAACGCATACTCGGGCGCACCAAGGAGAAGGTCTCTATCCTTGGACTTGGCACAGCACCGGTGGGTGAAGGGCCTATTGGAGTTCAGGAGGGCATTAAAACCTTCGGTGAAGCCATTGGCCGCGGGATTGGAAAACCTGGTTGTGTGGTCAAGCGTTTAATATATGAGGTATCCGTAAATGCAGATTAACCGAAAAAATATTGAGCGAGTCTGAATCAGTATGGCTTCTATGCAAGATACTCAAGAAATAAAACCCCATTCATATCAGCAAAGAAACATGCTGGCTGGCATCGTTCACGGTACTTTTTTCAATATGGCGCAAGCTTTTGCCGAGCCTTTTGCCCTGCTTCCTCTTTTTTTAGCCGGTTTTACATCGTCAAAGTTAATCATCGGGCTAACAGTGGGATTAATGCAGGCCGCTACGGTACTGCCGCAATTGCTGATGTCCCGTCTTCTACGGCGTCGTCCCCATACAGAAAGGCCTTTAATGCTTGGAGGAATCTGGACGCGATGTGGCGTATGGGGGCTGTTAGGCATTTTGGCTCTTATGAGTTCCGAACAGAGTGTTTCACTTCTTTGGGCATCTATCATACTTGTAAGTCTATACTCCTTTGCCGGCGGCATAGCTGTGCTTCCTTTCAACCGGATAATAAGTGAAACAATTCTACCGGAAAAAAGGAGCAGTTTCTTCGGATGGCGGCTGTTTTTCGGCGGCTTTATGGCTATGATGGCAGGTTTTCTTGTCAAATTTGTACTGGGCAGTGATAAAATACTTTGGCCGAGAAACTTTGGTGTTCTCTTCCTGCTCTCTTTTGTGACACTGATTGTTGCCTATACAGCTATGTCCATGTTCAAATTTCCAAGTGATTCACCAGGCAAATCTACAGATGTTATGCCTTCACTCTGGCGTGAATGCTTAAAAGTTTTCAAAACCTACCCTGTGCTAAAGAGATTGATTATAATTGAGCTTTTGACATCTAAACTCGCACTTTTTATGCCTTTTCTGACGCTTTATGCAACGCGAAGTCGGCATATCCCGCTGAAATGGGTGGGGATTTTTATAGTCTGCATGAAACTGGGAAGTATGTTGAGCAACCTGTTATGGATGCCCATGGGAAATAAAATCGGCACCAGAATCCTTATCCATGTAGGCATAATAACAGCGATTACATCGCTTGTGATGAGCATTTTTGCGCATAATGTCTTCTTATTTTCATTGGTCTTCTTTGTTACAGGTCTCGCTTCCAGCGCTCTTATTCTTGGCTACAATGGGTACATACTGGAAATCGGGCCTGCTGAAACACGTGTACTGCTGGTGGCAATCAAAGGCACCATGCTTTTGCCGCTTTATTTTATGCCCCTGCTCGGCGGCTTGATTGCTGACACGATGGGATATTTTTGGTTATTAGTATTGGGGCTGGTACTCTTTTCCCTGGCTCTGCTTTTGGCATTGACCCTATGCGAGCCACGCAATGGAGACAGAGCATGCGGACCATGCCCAACTAACGAGTTTGCGTGACCTATTTGCAGTAAAGCTATTATGAAAGCGAAAGCAATGAAAAAAAAACTTGGCCGAAACGATCTTTGCTGGTGTGGTAGTGGTAAAAAATACAAAAAATGCCACATGGAGCAGGATAGATTTGACGAAAGATCTCAAGCATCTATCAACGTACCAATAGCATCGAAGCATTTGGTATCCAAGGGACGAGTCAGTCCGGCACGTATTGTTCCTGCTAATATTAAATGTCCGGATTATGCTGAAACCGGTGGCGGCGAACAAGAATCTTCAGTGCAAAGTAAATTAAGCGACCAAGAAATCGAACAAATGCGGCGTACATGCCATGCTGCACATCGGGTATTGGACAAAGCCATAAAGGCCGTACGTCCGGGTGTTACCACCGATTATCTCGACGCTATCGTTCATGAGGCGTGCATTGCTGAGGGCGGGTATCCAAGTCCGCTTAACTACAACGGTTTTCCCAAAAGTGTATGCACATCCGTCAACGAGGTTATCTGTCATGGGATCCCCGATGATAGACCGTTGGAAAACGGCGACATTGTTAACATAGATGTTACCATCTTTCTAAACGGCCTACATGGTGATTGCTCTGAAACCGTTCCCGTAGGCAGGGTCAACCAGGCATCTCAAAACCTTTTGACTGTTGCCTACGAGTCTATGATGCGCGGAATTGCTGCTATTAGACCAAATGCTCTGATTAGAGATATCGGCCGTGCTATTGAAACGTATGTAAAAGAACATGGTTACAGTGTAGTACGCGCCTACTGTGGACATGGTATCGGTAAACTTTTCCATTCCAGCCCGACCGTGCCGCACTTTTACAACCCAAATGAGCGTACAAAGATAAAACCCGGCATGATTTTTACCGTTGAACCCATGATCAATATGGGTGTCTGGAAACATACAGTTTGGAAAGATGGCTGGACAGCAGTTACTTACGACCTGCAACGAAGCGCCCAGTTTGAGCACACTGTATTGTTTACCCAAAACGGCGTGGAAATTCTGACCTTGTCTGAACAACAATCGCAACCATTCGTAGGCAAAAACAACAAGAACCGTCCATTAGGAGAAAGTTATGCGAGTTCAAAAAGTATGGTGTAAAAATGATAAAAGGGAAAAAATCGGTTGCTTTAGTGGATTATAAAATATGCAATCCAAATGAGTGTAATCCTTATGAAGGTATTTGTGCTGCAGTAGAGGCATGCTCAAAGGGAGTTATGGAACAAATAGATGGGACTTTTGAGGCGCCAATAGTAGATCAAGATATGTGTTTAGGATGTGGGGATTGTGTTGAAAGCTGCCCTTTAGGTGCTATTCAGATAAAATATAATATTTAGGAAATAACAATGGCAAAAACAATCATTTCCACTGGGAGAGGAGGAACCGGAAAGACTACATTTGTGGCATTAGCTGCCAGGTATCTGGAATCTCCCTTTCTTCTTATCGACCTTGACCCCGACCAGAATTTAGCAGATATGCTCGCTATAAATTTAGATAATGAACCAATAATGACTGTCTCAGATGCGCTTTACGGCATCATACAAAAGAGAAAAAGCAGCACCGAGTTTAATTCAATACCCTTGCTTAGCCAAATGGAATATTTGCTTCAAAGCGATTGTTTGTATGAGGGGGAGAAATTTGATTTACTTACTTTGGGTACGAAATTAATTCCGGGCTGCTACTGCGCCGCGGACGATTTGCTCAAACAAAATATTCCAAGGCTGGCCAAAAACTATAAGAATGTAGTAATCGATTCACCGGCAGGCGTAGAGCATTTAAATCGAAAGGTAACTTCGAATATAAACGAGCTTTTTATTCTTTTAGACCCCTCGATAAAATCCCTAAAACATATAAAGAGAGTAGAAGATATAACTAAAAGTGTTGGTATCCATTATGATCATCTTTATATAGTAGGGAATTATGAGTTTGACCAGGAAATGGAGGATTATTTGCGCAAGGTTAATCAAAATTATATAGGGAAAGTAGAATACGATAAAGAATTGAGAGAATATAACTTAAATGGTAAATCGTTATTAGAGCTTCACGATGATTCTCCAGCTTGTTTATCTATTAGGGAAATAATGGAAAAGAGCAGGTTATTAAAGGTAAAAACAAAATAAGAAGATAGAAATGCAAATCAAGTAAAATTCAGGTTCTTACTCTTTATTATACAACTGAAAGTCAATATGGAAAATCCCTGTTCATAATACGGTGGGGCTGAAGAGATAAAAACAACGTTATGAAATATACTACGGTGTTGCTTATAGCCCTGCCGGCTCTGATACTGCTGACAAACACGGGCACAGCGCAGGAAAGAGGACCGGCACGTTCTATGGCAGCGGTACACACGGACACCCCTCCGGTAATTGATGGAAAACTCGATGAGGACTGCTGGTCGCAAGCAAATGTGACCACGGATTTCACCGACTATAGAATCGAACAACCGGCCAAAGAACAGACATTTGTACGGGTGCTCTACGACGATGAGAATATATACATCGCCTTTGAGTGTGTGGAACCGGACCCCAATAGCATCGTGGCCGTCGAACGAAAATATGACCAATCCCTCCATGAGGAAGACTCTGTAACTGCTCGGTTTGACACCTTTCACGACCATCGCTGCGCATACACCTTTGGCGTGAATACGTTAGGGACCTGCTATGATGCGCGAGTGGGGCTTTTCGATTATCATGAGGATTCTACCTGGGGCTGTGACTGGTCGGCTGCCTGTACAGTTAAGAAAGACCGCTGGTTTGCAGAAATGGCTATCCTCATTGGCAATATGCTCTTTGACCGAAAAGACGCAGTTCCTGGGGCCTTAATTTCTACCGGCGTGAGAAAGCCGGGCAGGAAAGCAGTTATTGGTGCTATCGAAACAGCCGGGCCCGATATCCGAACGAATTCGGCCATCTGACAAATCTGGACCTTGCGAAAGTCAAAGTCAATCGTAAACCTGCTTACGAAACCTATTTAAGCGCCACCTCAGATTTCGAAAACAACAGTAACAAACTTTCCACAGGCCTGGATATGTCAATGAGGTTAAATTCAGATTTAACCAGTGCATTTACCATCTTCCCCGATTTCGGCCAGGTCGAGGCCGACCCCGACACTATTGAGCTCAGAGACACTGAGCGATTTCTCAGGGAGTGACGTCCTTTTTTCCGTGAGGGCAACGAGCTGTTCGGCTCGCCGCTGAATATCTATTACAGCCGGCGTTTCATGGATATCGAGGCTGGAGCGAAAATGACTGGGCAGGGCCGAAATTGGGCACTCGGGCTTCTGGATGTTCAGGGCGAAATAGAGCGGGATGATAAAGAGCTCACCGGTAATTACCACGTCGGCAGGTACATCCATAACATAGGAGAAAACTCCCACATCGGCGGAATCTGGGCCAACTCCAACCGCTCGGACGGTACGAATATAACAGGCGGAGTTGATGCACGCCTCTTTTTTGACAGTACCACTTCGTTTACCGCCCAGTTTTTGGGGTTAAGGGATTCAAAGGGTATCGAAACAGACGGTATTTATGACCATGATGCGTACGGCATGTATACAGCATTCAGTGGAGGAACCAGACCTCTCTCGTGGCAGTTGGACTATCGTGACATCTCACGGGGTTTTCTGCCCGATTTAGGCTACATACCAAGGCGGGACATCCGCGGCCCCGGTTCTTACCTGAGGTACCGAGAGTATTATGACCGAGGTGTTTTCAAATCAATTGGTGCGTTTTCAGAAGTTGACATCTATGAAAACAATGACCATGATACTAATCTGCGTGATTTCGTAGAAGGAGCGGGGGTGGGTCTTCGAAATGAAATCGAGCTCTGGTACATGCGAGGCGATAGGTTTCATGCCCCATATCAGAACTGGTACGACCGAATCAGAGTCGAATATAAAGAGGATGTGGATGTATGGGATTCGATCAGCGGCGGTTTTGCAAGAGGTGTTTATGAAGAGGAACCTTATAAAGAATATTCCCTGGAAAAACCTGTGAAAATTACCGAACGCCTGGTTACTACCTTATAACGGCAACTACCGGGTACAAGAAGAAAACGGAAATGAGGATATCTGGCTGTGGCGCTCGGTTACACAATATACCTTTCCCTGGAATGGAAGAATCAAGTTCACCGCCGAGCAAACTTCAGAGGACCGTCACAATCTGACTATGCTCTTTTCCTGGCCGATGAAGGATAATACCGACCTGTACTTCCTGCTCAATGATTATGAAGTTGACGGCGAAAAAGTCCGTGCAGCTTTTTGCAAAATAGTGTATCGTTTTTAATAGTCTTCTGTAAAATCGAAGTCCGGCATACTTTGAAAAGGAAAATTTTGCATAACTTTAGTTTTAAGTCTATAGGAGGACTATGATATGTATAAGCAAAAACAAATAACTCGACGCGATTTTGTAAAGATAACAGCGATGGCAGCCGCAGGTGCCGCTTCTGTTATCCGCAGCAGACCTTCGATGGCACAAGACAAAGGCGAACGGCCGACTCAGACCGCCGATGTTACCGTGCTAAATCCTCAGAACCGGGTGCCGGTCAGTTTCATTATCGACGATTCGACCTGCCTTGTGAACATGGCACACTTCGGCATCCCGCACTTCGCCACGGCCTGGCCGGAAAGGTACAAGCAGGACTGGCGGAAACTGCCGCGTGAGATACCCGATTCGTTCGTGCGCAAGTTCGGCCAGTGGTGCCGCGAACACGGTGTAAAGGGTAAATACACCATCATCCCGTACCCGGCCTGCGTCGGCTGGCTGGACCGCTGCCTTCCCGGCTGGTCGCAAAAGGAGCTGGACGACAGCCTTAAGCTTGTCCGCGAACTCATGCTGCCCGACTGGGATATACATCCGGAGATGATAAGCCACACCTGGGTCATCAACACAAAGACCGGCCGGCCCTATCCGGAGCGGACCGGATACTACATCGAGAACGCCGGCTGGAGCCAGGACAAATCGGCCGATGAACTGACAGACTATATGGCCTACGCTCTGCGAATTCTGAAGAACGTCGGCCTGCCGTGCGAAGGTATCACGACGCCCGGCGGCTTCGGCAGCCAGAACCGCGACAACCTGGCCAAGGCCACGCTCCAGTCGTGCCGTGATGTATTCAAGGCCGAGATTCCACACTACTTCCGCGACCTCTTCACCGATGACCGCAGTGTTGCCCCGCTCGTACAGTACGCATCCGGCCTTGATGGTGACAATCCGAAATGCGTTGTGTCCATCATCGGCTGTACGGGCGACTGGTTCGGCGGCTGGGACGGACTAAATCCCGGCTCGGTCGATAGGTTCATTACCGAAGACCTCAAAGGCGGCCGGCTGCCGCAGGTCATCGACAAAGGCGAGCCGGCAATACTCGTCTGCCACTGGCCGGGCATATACTTTAACGGAGAAGAAATCGGCTTTAATATCTTCAAAGAAGTAGTCCGCCGAATCCACTCTAAGTATGACAATCTGCTCTGGATGAAACAGAGTGAGATCGCCCGATATTGGGCGGCTAAGGAGCTTACACAGATTGACAAGCAGGGCAGCCTTATAACCTTAAACGCCCCATTTGCAACAACGCGGTTTACCGTGCGAATAAAGAGTAATTTGCCGACCCTTCCCAAGCTGGTTGCTAACAATAATCCCGTTAGATTACGGCGGGTAAAGAAACTGCTGCAATTGCAAAGCCAAACCTGGCAAGTGGATGGCCGGGACGTTACGGTCTGCTTCGACCTGCCCAAAGGCAAATCGACCCTTGACCTTTGATGAGCAAAAGAAGCTTGCCGCAACGACGGGGTAGGATTCTGAAATTGGCTTTGTTTGGGTTTGTTTTGGGTTTGAATTGGGTTTGTTTATTCGGACTGCGAAATCATCGTTTTTTCTGTAATCCTTTGTTATAAGTGAGGTT
>Ga0315544_1003226_pt1 | contig 10934 bp, 9 predicted proteins | sample SalMarSW160130MG_2_FD_202543 | JGI IMG/M metagenome (GOLD analysis project Ga0315544, IMG submission 202543) | Salt marsh sediment microbial communities from the Plum Island Ecosystem LTER, Massachusetts, United States - Salt Marsh Sediment SW1601-130 ... | reverse complement strand
GTCGCCTTTACGCGCTAAGTAATGAACTCAATTTCGCCGCTGGTAACCTAGCTCAGAAAATATCGAAGGGCAAAGAGCCGAGATTGCCAGGTGGCCTATTAGGATTGTCAAATCACACTGTGGCTCTATTCTACCTCCACGTCTTTCTCATGCGTTATTGATGGCAATGTCAACAATTCGACGGATTGTGTCCTCTGGGGCCTCAGTGTATAATCTAACATAGGTGACTGCCGAGTCTATAAATCGATTGAAAGGAGGCAACAGATAATGGCAAAAATCACTGATGAAATGAAAAACACTGCGAGCAAGGCGAAGGGATTCGCTCTAGCCACAGCGACTAAAGATGGCGATCCCCATGTAATTCCTGTTGGTTTCGGCAAGGTAATGTCGGACGACGAAGTCTTGCTGGTTAATGTCTTTATGAAGAGAACATTGGAAAACATTGCAGCAAACCCAAAGGTAGCTGTCTCAGTTTGGGACTATGATGGGTTGAAAGGATATGAGTTCAAAGGCATTGCCAGGATTGAAACCTCGGGTAACGCTTTTGAGGATAGCGTTAGAATGGTGAAAAGTGTGTTACCTCAATTTGATGCAAAGGCCGCGGTTGTCGTGAAGGTAGATTCGATTTATGATGTGACTCCGGGACCTGAAGCCGGCAAGCTGGTAGGTTAAGCTCCTTGTTAAATTCCGCAGCCACTCGCTTGACAGACTAACAAGAGCAGGCCTGTCTCTTGTGTCAGATTGAACAATGCGGCTAAACGTAGAGTCTTCGCGCCTCCTTTAAGTGCTAAGGGATAAACTCATCCAGCTTGGGCCTAACTTCTTTTCCCTTCTTTCAGGCTCAAGAAGTCCGAGTTATATTCCTCAATTAGCCCCGCGTCGCCAAATTTGTTTATCGTTATTGCTCGGTTTCGGCAGTGCTGGACTCGTCAGCAGGTTTGCGCCCGCTGAACACCCCGCCAATAATGGCGAGGAGCCCAGGAAGCAGCATCATACCGGTCAGTGCCATAATTACCCCTCCAGCCACACCCCATTTAAACCCGGATTCATCCTTTTTCGTCTTTCTCCAGGCGACGAGGGCGAGAACCCAGCCGGGGAGTCCGAGAAAGACAACCGACGCAGCAAGTATGCCATACCACCAGAAAGGCCCAGGCTCCTCTATCATAGGAGCCCCACCAATAACCACACCTATGATGAAGCCTATGGCAAGGAGTGCCCACATCAATACCCCAAAGATGAAGCTGACCAGCAATGCCGGCCTACCTTTTCTTTCTTCTGCCAATTCTTTCCCCCGAAACCTATCCCACAGGAAGCCGGTCAGTGCGCCAAAGGCCAGAGCGGATATGATGCCAGCCAATGCCAGGAAAACCGATGACAGGCTAACCATTCCACTGTAATGAGTCCCGGTAAATGCGACGCCATTGGCATGCCAAGGCCATCCAGGGGTTGTGTAAATAGCCTCAATTACAGCGACTATCCAAAGGAACGACGAGAGCACCACCCCCTTCACAACGCTGGTAGTGCCGGGCAGGAAATTGTACAGGGCGGCGAAAACCGCCCCGAATACGATTCCACGGACTACACGGGGGACTATATCGACAAGGATCAAGGTAATCACAAATGAGGGATCCATTAACACGAGTGAGAATCTGAGTCCGGCTGCCATAGTAATGTCCCCAAACTGATCGAAGAAACCGGTTACTTCAAATATCACGGAGATGATCAAGTAGACCGCTGCAGCAGCCACACCAGCTTTGATGCCCCGCTTGAAATCAGCCAATTATCTCACCTCACCATATATTCGACGAAGCCACTTAAACAGGTACTGCAATGATACTAAATTGCAGTCTACCCGATTGCGACTTCAAATATTACTTTTTCACATGCTAACATTATACCAGAATTTCCCCCTCTCCTTCGGCTTTGCTCAGAACAGGTCTAAATCTCTCCCGCCAGGGGAAAGGGGATTATGATTTATGAGTCGACTATGGTTTCGCCGTGCTTGCTTCCTTTAGCGGTGTTTTCCCTCTTTAAGACTTAAAAAGTCCGAGTTGTATTCCTCGATTAGCCCGGCATCGGCAAAGCTGAAGTATCGATTCTCGCCTATTATGATGTGGTCCAGGACCTTGATCTGCATAATATTTCCGGCGAAGACCAAATCCTGGGTTACTTGCTTATCGTTATCGCTGGGTTGAGGATTCCCGGCCGGGTGGTTGTGGACAAAGATTAAAGCGGCGGCATTATGCTTGACGGCGCTCTGGATGATCTCCCGAGGATAAATGGCACTGGCGTTCAACGTTCCTTCAAAAAGGTCCCCAATTTGCACAACACGATTCTGGGAATCAAGGAACATGACTTTGAAGACTTCTCTTTTGAGGTCTCGCATAGAATGGTACAGGTAATCGAAGACTTCCCTGGAGGACCGGCAGTAGGTTTTATCCAGGACTTGTTCCTTGAGAAACTCCCTGGCTATCTCTTGCATGAACTTCATGACGAAGACATTGTAGGTGGTGATCCCTTTGATTTTCCGCAGTTCCTCGGGAGAGGCTTCCAGAACGCCTCTGAGGGTCTTGAACCTCTTTATGGCTTCTTTGGCTTGGGGCTTACAATCCTTGCGAGCCGTCCCCAGTGTCAGCAGCAGTTCCACAATTTCATAATCGAGGAACCCCGCCAGCCCCGATTGATTGAACCTTTCCCGTAACCTTCTCCTGTGCCCTTCCGTGCTTTTGCCTTCCATGCCTGTAGTCACTTCCTCTATTTCATATCTTTCCTAACCTCTCTTACCTTAAGAAGGGAACCTACCCCCTCACTCTAGCGCTCTCCCCCCAGGGGAGAGAGAATTATGATGACTTACGCAGCTATCAACAATTATATATTCTAATCACCGTTATGGGAATTACGTCATACGACGGCAAGGAAAGTGCTGATATAATACTGGTGCGATGAATTTAGCACGCCAGATAGAGGAGTATCTCCCCCGGCAACTCCTGAAACTGGTCAGGGATATCAGCGGACAGGCGGCTAAGCAGGGGCAAAGGGTATATCTCGTTGGCGGCGTAGTCCGAGACATGCTCTTAGGCTACCCCAATTTTGACCTTGATCTGGTAGTCGAGGGCGATGCGGTGCAACTGGCTCAACAAGTAGCTGAAACCAGTCAGGCCAAGCTCCTGGCACATCACCGCTTCGGCACCGCCAAGCTCAGATATGAGAATTTCACCATGGACCTGGCGACAGCACGAAAGGAGACCTATGCCAGTCCGGGGGCACTGCCTACGGTGACTCCGGGCACCCTCAAGGATGACCTCATCCGCAGAGATTTCTCTATCAATGCTATGGCTATATCCCTGGCAGCAGACGATTACGGGGAGTTAGTTGACCCCTACCAAGGCAAAAACGATCTGGAGCGTCGCCTCATTCGCATATTGCATCCCAAAAGCTTCAGCGACGATGCCACCAGAATTTTGCGGGGCGTGTGTTACGAACAACGGTTTAGTTTTGAGTTCGAAGCACAAACCGCTCACTCACTTAAACGAGATATCCCTATGCTGGATACGATAAGCGGCGATCGAATCAGGCACGAGTTAGAACACATCTTTGAGGAAAACCAACCAGAACTCGTTATTGAGCGCCTCAATGGACTGGAAGTGCTGCACAGAATAAACGCCTCCCTCAAAGGTGACGGCTGGATAGCTGAGAAATTCGACGAGGCGCGGCGGCTAAAGAAGCCCACCCAATTGCCCTCACTCTATTTCTGCCTTCTCGTCTATTCATTTAACGGCAAAGATATTGAGGAGTTTCTGGCCCGCCTCAATATACCGGCAAAATTATCCCGAGCTATGCGCGATACGCTCCGTCTCAAGACCAGACTTCCCCTTCTGGACAAGCCTTCCCTGAAACCCAGTGGAGTTTATCATCTTCTGCAAGAATACGACCCTCTGGCAATACAGGCAAACGCCATAGCCACAGAGTCTCCGATCGCACGCCGGTCTCTCCAGATATTTCTCACAAAACTGCGCTACGTCAGAACTGTCCTCGATGGGGAAGAGCTAAAGAAATTGGGCATCTCCCCTGGATCGCAGATGGGAAGGATTCTCGAGTCGCTGCATAAGGCAAAACTAGACGGACACGTCCGCACCAGGGCCGACGAAAAAAAGCTAGCCCTCTCTTTGTCACTGAAGCTAGAACGGTAAGGGAGGGAGAAGACTCAGAACTGCCCCACCGAGGTAACAGCCCAAAAGATACTTGGGGAATTTTCCCGCCCAGCAGGGCAATATGAATTTCCATAATGGTATTCTCGAAGCGCCCGAGATAAGTCCAGCTATATCGAATGGTAAAATAGGCTGGAGGGACAGAAGAAAAACAGCCAGGGGGCCATGTCTCTTCATCCAACCCACAAGCTTTTCATATCCCGGTGTAGTCTCAGTGACTATTATCTTTTTCCCTAAGTAACCAGCATAATAGCCAGTTATTTCCCCCAGGGCGCCAGCGCTGCTAGCCGTGAGAGCTACCAGAACAGGGCCCCATGGTGATACTTCCGCCATCATTTCTGCCACAGGTATCATTATGCCGACGAAAACAGGTACTGGAATAATAATACTGGCGTTACTTACCAGAGAGGTTATGAAAACAACCAGGTAAGCTGTAGTGGCTAATCCTTCACCTGAAATATCAAAACGAGCCTTCAGATATCCAACGAGGAAATAAAGGCCGACGCTGAGACCAAGAATGACAACGGCATAAATAGTCGCCAGAAGCCACTTGTTTCGCTTGATTTGCTCCACTATACTCATGTTTTCACTTCATCTTAACGTTCTCACTTCGGTGAAGAAGAAAAGAATGCCAGGTAGCACTCCAATCCTTGCTTTTTCAGGCGTGAAAACAGCTCACCGCCTTCCTTCGTCTCTGAGAAAAAGGCAAAGAGACATGGCCCCGAGCCGGCGAGATAAACTCGCGGTGCTCCGGCTTCCTGCAGGGTCTTGCGATATTTCTCCAGTTCGGGAAAGAAATCAAAAGCTACTCTTTCGAAAACATTGAACATAACATCAGGGTCAGGTCTTTCGCCTTGCCTCAAGGATAACAGGGCTGCCTCAACAAACTCTCCTCCCGTGAAATCAGCAACGCGTAAACTACTGTACATGTGTTTCGTTTTGCCCGGGACCTTGGGCAGCGGTGGCACCAGTAACACAAAGCTGCTTGAAGGCAGCGATGGCAGCGGGGTCACCTTCTCCCCCTTCTTCTCTACCAGAGCCGTGCCTTTGTGGACAAAGAAGGGAACGTCAGATCCCAGCTTGAAGGCCAAACGGACTAGCTCGGACAGGGGCAATCCTAATCCCCAAAGCCCGTTTAGAGCCAAAAGGGTGGCTGCGGCGTCGCTGCTGCCACCTCCCAATCCTACACCCCAGGGTATGTGCTTGCGAAGTTCGATGCGTGCCCCTAGATCACATTTTGTGCTTTCTTTAAGTAGCCTGGCTGCCCGTGTCACCAGGTTGTCGCGCTTTAAGCTGGGTTCATCACAGTCAAAACATATTTCCTTGTCCAGTTCGAAGTTGAGGACATCGCATAGGTCTATGGATTGGATGATACTGGAGATTCGGTGATAATCATTCTCCTTGCCCAGCACTTCGAGGACAAGGTTGACTTTAGCCGGAGCATAAACAGTCAACATTGCAGGTCTTTTGTGAAGGGAGCAAAGATTCTCCAGAGCTCCCTCCATTCCTCCAGGCTCAGAGTTTCAGCCCGCCGTTTGGCTTCTATGCCAGCCTTATCCAGTAATGAAGCAACCTGGCTGGGCGGCATCTCTAACGAGTGAGCCAGGGAATTGCGAAGCTGCTTACGAGGCGACCGGAAACCATGCATAACTATATCAAAAAAACCGGCGACATCGGATACCTCAATCGGTGACTCGGAGTAAACATCCAGCCGCAACACGACTGAATCCACCTTCGGCGGGGGATAGAAACTTGCTGCCCGCACATACGACACAATAGCAGGTTTGCTGTAATACTGAGCCTTAACGCTGAGCAACCTCATCTTACCAGGGGCAGCAGCGATAGCTTCACCAACTTCCTTCTGTACCATTACGACCATCTTCGAGGGACGGGGCTGCGCCTCGAGAAAATGACTCAATACGGGTGAAGTAATATAGTAAGGAAGATTAGCGATGACTTTATAGCCCCGAACGAAGTCAGAGGCAGGTAGGTTGTCCCGCAAAAGTTGCCGAGGGGGCACCTTAAGTATATCGGCATGCACAATTTTGACATCAGGAAAGCCGGTCAGTCGTTTCTTCAACAGGGCAACCAGTTTGGCATCAAGCTCCACAGCAACAACCCTGGCTCCCTGCCTGGCCAACCCTTCAGTTAGTATGCCCAGGCCTGGGCCTACCTCGACTACAATGTCCCCGGGGCTAAGTTCGGCAGCAGAGAGAATACACTCTAATACAGCTTCATCTACAAGGAAATGCTGTCCTAAGCTTTTTCTCGGCTTAAAGCCAGATTGGCGGAGTAACTGTCGGTACAAGAGTATCAGCCTTGTCCAAACAACTGATAGAAGCCCTTGCCCACTTTCCTTCCCGTGTACCCAAGCTCGACCATCCTCTTCAATATCGGAGCCGGCTTATATCTTTCCCATCCCGTCTGCTGGTAGACTCCTTCCAGGAGGTCGACCAAAACGTCTATACCAACCATGTCCGCCAGCTCAAAGGGGCCCATCGGCCAGTTGTGTGATAATTTCTCTATCTTGTCTATGTCCTCTATGCTGGCTAGATTCTCCTCCAATAGCTTGGCCGCTTCGTTCATAACCAGGGTTATTATCCTGTTGGTCACAAAGCCAGGGGAATCCTTTACCACGACTGTCTCCTTGCCCAGAGATTTGACGAAATCAAGGCTTACTTCCAAAGTTTCCTCCGACGTAAGCAAGGTTTTCACTATCTCTACCCCCTTCATCAACGGTACAGGATTCATAAAGTGCGTGCCGATAATCTTATCGGGACGCCTGGTGGCAGATGCCAGTAGACTCACTGGTATTCCGGATGTGTTGGAAGCCAGGATTGTTTCCCTGGGGCAAATTTCTTCAAGCTGTCCAAATATCGGCAGCTTGACCTCAGCCCTCTCAAATACCGCCTCTATAACGTAGTCAGCGTCCTTAGCCGAATTCTTCATGTCAACCGAGGTATGAAGTCTCGCCAGAGCCTTATTCATATCATCTTGCTTGATTTTTTCCTTTTGCACAAATTTACCCAGGCTGGACTTAACCATGTTCATACCACGGTCCAGGAATTCTTGTTTTACGTCAACCATGACTGTCTCATAGCCAGCCTGTGCCGACACCTGGGCTATCCCGTTGCCCATAGTCCCCGAACCAATAACACATACCTTCTTTACTGCCATGCCTATTGCCTCCTCAGAGATTGAATCCTCTATACCATGGTGTAACCACCATCGACGCTGATAGTCTGTCCGGTGATGAAGTTGGCCCGGTCTGAGGCCAGAAAGAGAACAGCGTTGGCTATATCATTCGGCGTCCCCAGCCGTCCCAGTGGGATGCCCTTGGCTATTTTCTCCAGTGCTTCCGGGGTGCCAAATACCTTCATCATATCATCCGTCCACATGCTCTCCGAGGTGGTGGCATCCTTGCTGGCAGGAACAACAACACCCGGACAAACCACGTTGACGTTTATGCCATAACGGCCGAGTTCTCTGGCTAAAGACTTTGTCATAGAAATCAGAGCACCCTTACAGCCGCTGTAAACAGCTTCTCTCAACTGCCCCACTCTGGCAGCATCAGAGCCGATGCTGATGATCTTTCCGTACTTCCGCTCAATCATATGGTCTAGAACGGCTCTGGTGCAGTTTATATCGCTCCATAAATTGCGGGCTATCTCCTTCTCCCAATCCTCCCTGGGTTTGTTCACAAAGAGGTCATCCCTGACCCAACCGACAACGTTGACCAGTATATCTACCTGACCAAAGTTATCCAGTGTTTGCTTCACCATCGCCCGTACCGAATCCCAGTCGGTTACATCCGTCCTTATGTTTTCAACTTTGCCCTTGCCCAGAGCATTAGCTTCTCTGGCTACTTTAGCGCCTTGAGCTTCATCCAGTTCAGCTATAGACACGTTCGTTCCTTGCTCGGCAAAGGCCAGCACTATGCCTCTCCCGATATTGGAGCCTCCCCCGGTAACAATTGCTGTTTTGCCTTCAAGCCCTAAGAAATCCATTGGTGAGCCTATTCCCATCTATTCTGAATTTTACGAGCCGTGCACCTGCTCTCGATTTCCAAACCGGGAAGCCGTCTCTCCCAGCTAGCTCCAACCAGGCAACTCCATATCACACTGGGAATACTACTTACCGCTGCTTCCTTCCGGATCTGACGGGGTTCATAGCCTCCAGTTGCATAGAACCCGATTATCAACGCCGCTCAGCAAAAACGAATCTAGCCGGCTGTCAACCTCAAGCAGGAATTCAGCCCCGCTATAGCGGTTTTCGGGTACAGGGCACCGCTAGTTCCCCGCCTAGCACGGCTCAATTCATGATGTTAGCAATAAGCGTTAGCTGCGTCAACATCAGGATGCTTGCCATTCCATGCGCACGTTAGGGCACGGTCATTTCAAATGAATTTGACGACTGAATCAATGTCTTACGTGCTCCAGTTCCGACAAGCAGACGTTGACTACTCCGTCCCCCAGTTAGCGTCTCGTAGGGAAAGGCCCGTTCAACCGCCGACACCGCGCACCCTAGAATAGGTCCCATGCCCTAAGCTCTGCCGCAGGGCCTGCGGCGACCACGGTACCGTCGGACCTGACCCCTACGGTGTAAAAGTAGCCTGCGGCGACCTGGACGATGTCCGCCCAGTTGCTGATATTACACTCCCCGTAGCCGTTCTCTCCCACGGCGACTACGGTGCCGTCGAATTTGAGCCCTACCGTGTGAGCGTAGCCTGCGGTGATCTCGATAATGTCGCCCCAGCCACCGACATCACACCGTCCGAACTCGTTCCATCCCGCGGCGATCACGGTGCGGTCGGACTCAATGGCCACCGTGTGACGTTCGCCTGCGCCGACCTGGACTATGCTCGTCCAGCCATTGACATTGCACTGCCCCTCGTAATTCCATCCCACGGCGACCACGGTGCCGTCGGACTTTAGCCCCACCGTGTGAACGTAGCCTGCGGATACCTGGACGATGTCCGCCCAACCCCCGACATCACACCTCTTGTCGCCGCTATATCCCGCAGCGACCACGGTGCCGTCGTTCTTGAGCCCCACCGTGTAATGACTGCCTCCAGTGACCTGGATGACGTTCCTCCAGCCACCGACATTGCATTGCCCATACTCGTTACATCCCACGGCAACCACAGTACCGCTGGACTTAAGCCCCACCGTGTGACCCGAGCCTGCAGCAACTTGAATGATGTCCGTCCAGCTGTCGACATCGCACTGCCCATAGTCATTGTTTATGCCTTCTTCTGGGTCTCGCCCGACTCCCACGGCGACCACGGTGCCGTCCGGCTTAAGCCCTACCGTGTGCTCGTCGCCTGCCGCGACCTGGATGATGTCCGTCCAGCCGCTGACGTCACACTGCCCGTACCAGTTGTGTCCCACGGCGACCACGGTGTGGTCGGATTTAATCCCTACTGTATGAGCATCGCCCGCGGCGACCTGGGTGATGTCCGTCCAGTCCCCGACATCGCACTGCCCGTTGTAGTTGTCTCCCACGGCGACCACACTGCCGTCGGACCTGAGCCCCACCGTGAAATAACGACCTGCGGCGACCAGGGTGATGTCCGTCCAACCGCTGACATCGCATTGCCCCGCGAAGTCATCTCCAATGGCGACCACGGTGCCGTCGTTCTTAAGCCCCACCGTGTGCCAGGTGCCTGCGGCGACCTGGATGATGTCCGTCCAGCTGCCGACGTCGCACTGCCCGTAGTCATCGATAACACCGTCTTCCGGGTTTTCGGGAACGCCTCTAAACGCGGCGACCACAGTGCCGTCGGACTTAAGCCCCACCGTGTGCACGCCCCCTGTGGTGACCTGGATGATGTCTGTCCAGCCGCCAACATCGCACTGCCCCCAGGTGTTGTCTCCCACGGCGACAACCGTGTGGTCGGACTTAAGCCCCAAAGTGTGAAGCCAGCCTGCGGCGACCTGGATGATGTCTGTCCAGTCGCCGACACTGCATTGTCCGTAGTAGTTATATCCTACAGCGACCACAGTGTCGTCAAACTTAAGCCCTACCGTGTGATATCCGCCCGCAGCGATCATAAACACGGCCTCAAAGTAGGCGGTGACTGTATAGCTGCCTTTCATGGTGATGGTCGTGTTGGCATCGTCAGCATCAGCAATGGCGCTTACATCGCCAGTCCATTTCAAGAACTGGTAATTTGCGTCGGGTTGTGCGACAAGGTCAAGCCTCGTGTTAGCGGGATGGACAGAAATCCCCTCACCGGGTTTGATTACCGAACCGCCTAAGGTGCTGGATACGGTGAGCCTGTACCAACCTTCGTCTAGTTCGAAGTTAGCGGTTATCGAGTAGGGGCCGCTCATGGCGACGCTGGTGGTGGCATCATGAACATCCGCGATGGTGCCCACGTCACCGGTCCAGTTGACAAAGTGGCAGTGTTCGTCGGCCTGAGCGATAAGGTCGACCAACGTGCTATTGCCATACATAGAAGTCCCTTCGCCTGGTTCAGTTACTGAGCCGCCAACAGTACTGCAGATAGCGAGGCTGTACCAACCCTCGTCCAGTTCGAAGTTGGCGGTTATGGAGTAATCGCCGTTCATGGTAATGGTGGTTGAAGCAGCATTGACATCGGCGACGGTGCCAACATCACCCGTCCAGTTGACAAAGTGATAGTGTTTCTCAGGCTCAGCGACAAGGTCGACCGTAAAACCAGCGAGAGAGACGCAAATCTTCTCGCGAGGGCTGGTTACCGAG
>Ga0315544_1003216_pt1 | contig 10950 bp, 8 predicted proteins | sample SalMarSW160130MG_2_FD_202543 | JGI IMG/M metagenome (GOLD analysis project Ga0315544, IMG submission 202543) | Salt marsh sediment microbial communities from the Plum Island Ecosystem LTER, Massachusetts, United States - Salt Marsh Sediment SW1601-130 ... | reverse complement strand
TGAAGCGAATTGTAGAACTGCAATGCAATATCGGCGCTCTGTTTATTATTTTTAAAACCGGTTGCATCGAGATACGCCAGCTCAACCGCTAATTCCTGAACCGCTTTGGAATCAAGACCTTTGACCAGTTCTGTTGCTGTTGTCGCATCCAGGCTCATCAACAACATTGCCGCTTTCTGCTTACCCGTCAACGCCATTTATTAAATCCTCTTAAGGGTTACTCTTCAATCCACTTGGAGAACAATTGCCTGACTTGTTCAGGATCATTTTCCAGGGCACTGGCTATCTGCCTGCGAAAGACCATAGGTGAAATACCGGCTTCTCCGGGAAGAAGACCTGCCGATCCCTCTGCTTTGGGCAGGGATGGTACGGCGGCTTCTGACTGTGCTTTTTTCTTAGCTCCTTTGAACATACGGAAAACAAGCAACGCGCAAATTGCCATAATCCCCAAAGAGCCCTGCCTTACTATTGCAATATAATCAAGTCCACCGGAGTCTTCTTCATCTACAAGTGTTTCTTCCTGGCGGGGAATTCTTACATCAACTACTTTCAGCGAGTCTCGACCTTCAAGGTCCAGACCAAGGGCGTTTTCAATAAGTGTTTCCACATCGGAAAGTTCCATTATTTTCGTGGTTTGCTCACCTGCACCGGCATCAGTTTCATTCACATCGTATGGTGATAAATCCACAATGGCCGCTACTGAAAGAGATTTTACTTCTCCCGGTAAAATTATCTGTTGCGTTACAGTCTTGCCGACCTGGAATTCAGTAACTATTGTTTCATCTTTTTTTGTACTTCCGGGAGTAATCGATTGGCCTTCACCTGATGTACTGCCGGCTCCGGTTTCAGAGCCGCTCTTAATCTCTTCTTTGGTTGCGACTCCCTTCGGCTCATATTTTTCCGTAACGGTACTGATGCTGTTGGTATCGATAACGGCGTGGACCTTAACTGTTGCCCGACCGGGACCAAGAACAGTAGTAAGCATTTCTTCGACCTTGTCCTGTAGATTTTGCTCTACTCTTTCCCTGTAATCCTGAACGGTTCCGGCCCCACTTGCTATAGTATTGTCGGATTGACCTGAAAGAAGGCGCCCCTGACTATCTATAACGCTGATATTTTCTGATGTCAGCCCTTCGACGCTGCCTGATATCAAATGTGTGATTGCCGCTATATTAACAGGGCTCAATTTGTAACCCGGTTTAAGTTTAAGAACTACCGAGGCGGTGGTTTTGCCGGCCTCGGATGTGAACAGGGTTTGCTCGGAATTGACTATATGGACCCGTGCATGAGAAACGCCGTCTATCATTTGTATGCTCTTGGCAAGTTCATCCTGCAGTGCTCGTTTGAGATTAACGTTTTGAACAAACGGGCTGACTCCAATCTTTCCATTATCGAATATTTTGTAACCGCCCTGGTCTCCTACGGGAAGTCCCTCTTTTGCCATATCCAGGCGAAGTTGATAGACTATCTCTTTAGGGACATAAATGCTTGTCCCGCCGGCTCGTAATTCGTATGTAACGCCTTTCTCGCTGATTTTCTCTGTAATTTTCGCAGCTTCTTCGGGGTCAAGGTCCTGATACAGAATTCTCAAATCGGGTTTGCGGGCCCAGTGAGTCAGTAACGAACAAACGGCGATAAAGGTCAGCACGATGGTAACGAGGAAAAAACGTTGGACAAGTCCGATCTTTTGCCAAATTGCTCCAATTTTTTGTAGAAGGTTCATTAAATCTCTTGGTAACCTGATTGTTTATTATCAATGGATAACAAAAAGAAACGGTTGATAAATAATCGACTACACTTGCATATTCATTGTTTGCTTATAAGCCTCAATGATCTTATTCCTGACACCAACAAGTAGTTTGAAACTAATATCAGCTTTTGCCACCGCCGAAACAACCGAAGTGATATCTTCGTTCTTGCCGGATAATAAATCCTTTATAGACATATCTGAAGATTGTTGAAGGTCATCAACTTTTGATATGTAATTGTCGATAGCCTTTACGGCATTGCTAAATTCTGATTTGTCGTTATCGAAACTGCCTACTTTCGGCATACCTGAACTGCTGGAATTTTCATTACGACGTAAAGTGTTTTGTTCTATAACATTTTTCATGGCATTTTGGATGCCGCTTACATTTGCATTAAAGTTAGCCATTGGCTTATCCTAATTTAACGAAGTAATTCAAGAGTGGTTTCCACCATTTTCTGGTAACGTTTCAAAACGGCCGTATTAGCCTGATAAATACGTGTTGCTATAGTCAGATTCATCATTTCGATCGGAAGGTTGACATTCGGCATAGAAACATATCCATCTTCATCTGCCTGAGGATTGCCCGGATCTAATACTTTAAGAAATTCGCTTCTATCTGCGAGTATTTTATCCAGTTTAACACCACCTATGTCGTCGTCTGTTTTGAATACGGCCTCAAGCCTGCGATACGGCTCTCCGTTGCCTGCGTTAGTTGTGCGGGAGTTTGCAACATTTGAGGAGATTATCTCTATCTGTTTGCCTTGTGCCCGCAAACCAGAGATTGCTATATCTATAGGGCTAAAGCCATTATCTACTTCCATCTATTCGATACCTTTCTAATCCTTATATCAAATAAGCTGTACTCATTAAGTAATGACATTCGGATTATTACTCCACGTCTATAGCCAACTCAATTTGCTTATATTTCTTGCTAAGAAGCCGAATATACGCAGTGTGACGGAGAGTATTTTTTACCATTTGGCCGACTTCGGATTCCAGATTGACATCGTTGCCATTCGACTTGACCGGAGTTTTTTGGGGTCGATAAATAACAGGCTCTATCTCACTAAGATCAACAGAACCCGATGAGCCCAAAGACCTTTCAAGCAATTCTTCAAATTTGACATCAATCCTGCGGTATTCAGGAGTTTCAAGGTTGGCAATATTATTAGCGATCGTCTTCTGGCGAAGATTCTCCGCTTTGAGTCCGGCATTAAGCAAATCTGTTATACCGTTGGTACTGGACATCGGCATTTTCCAATAATTTATGTGCGTACTGTGTACTTTGTTAAATGTAAAACTGCAATAAGCGTGCCAGATAAATAATTGTAATTATTTTAGGTTTATTTGCCCTTTTATTGCCCGAAAAACGGCTTTTATGCTGTGACTTATATATTGTGGCAGGTCTATGATGTCAGGATTTTATACAAGTAGAATTGTTTTATTACACATCATAAATCCGTAAAATAGTTGTGATATATGACGGAAATTCTTTCCTTGTTTTGGAATATTTCTCCGTGTTATCTACCATTATAAAGGTATATTTTGTCCAGGCAGAGACATGTAATATTTATAAGTCTAATATAAACAAGCAGATACAATCTGATGAAAGATGGTTTCAAATATTGGCACGTCAGTTGCTAATTAATATTGTGATAATATATGGGCTTATGTTATGGACGCTAACATGTTGACAATAAGTGATTATTTGCCGCAATTGAACACAAGTTGTACAAGTTCTATAAAGTTAGATACTAAAGGTAATAATATCAAATTTAGTATAGAAACAGATAGCAAGACAAATAAAAATGAAGCTATAGAAAATGCAACGACCTATAACAATGAAGATATCGGTAAATTAGAAGATAATCAGGAAACAACCGAAAAGGCAACGGATTCTTCAAAAACACAGGAAACACATAATGGTGTAAAAACCGAGGACAAAGATAATTCCAAACCTGATACCGATGATATTATTCCAGTCAAGGAATATGAAACATCGGTTGATTCGCTGCTAAAGGAAGTTACAGAAAATATAGAGCAAAAAAGAGAAAGCGGACTTGCTAAGTTATTAGACGGCTCTGAGGATAATGAAGTCTTACCTTTAAATACGGAGATAATCGAGACAGATGAAATTCAAGGGCTTCTACAACAGCGAGATGAAATGCATCAGAGGTTAAAATCCATACTTTCGGGAAAGTCTCAAGATCTTATCGGCATCAATACGGATTTACAAAAGGAGTTTGTTGAAACGATTACAAACAATATTGGTGGTGAAGTTGTAAATGCTGATAGTTTATTGTTGAAAAATGAGTCAACAATTATAACAGAAGAAATACAGAAAAATATAAGTGAGGCAAATACAGGGCGTATATTCTCGGACATAAAAGATGTTGCACAGGTAAACGACGGCGAGAATAATAACGAAACTCAAACAGGTATAACAGGCATAATAGGTAATAAGGAAATATTACCGGAAAATATGTTAGAAAACCGGGATGGTGAGAATACCGGTGGATCTAAATCACAACAGGGAATTGGTGAAGAAGGCCCGGAAAAAATCATTCTTTCTAATGAAAGCATGACTAAGGAAAAATCAGGGGAGGATAAAACAAATGAAAATAAATTGTTCACAAAAGAATCCGCACAGTCGTTGAACGATCTTGATAAGAATTCTGATATTAATAAACTGAATATAATAAACGTACAAAATTTCACAAAGCAAACTAAAGAGCTTACAGATCCCGCTTCAAACGAAAATATTAGCACAAGGATAAAGGCTGATTTCCCACAAAACAACTCACAAACCGTAACGGTCGAACAGACAATTTCTTATACTGATAATGTAAGAGTTGATAATTATGTACGGCAAAATTCTGCGAGCGAAGTTACTGATAGTGTCGGCAAACAGATTCTTGAGTCGATACAAAGTTCAATATCAAATCCGGTTGGAGACAAGCAGATAACTGTACGTCTCAATCCGCCCGAATTGGGAGAAGTATTAATAAAATTCCAGGAACAGGAGAACCAAATAACCGGTTTATTGGAAGTTAACAAAACACAAACAAGAGCGGAGATTGAGCAGGCACTGCCGCAGATAATCCGTAACCTCTCAGATTCGGGAATCGATATAAAGCGGCTTGAGGTTGTGCTTACAAACAGTGAACATCAGGAGCAGGAAACTTTGAATGAACATTCACTTTTTAATAGTCAACAACAGCAGCATAATTTCGATGATTCGGGAATGTATGAATATGACCGGGACAGAACAGCAATTCATGAATGGCTGTCGAATGGAATCGGTTACGACAAAAATTCTGAATTGCAGGGTGCGCTCACTGTAGATAGCTCGATAAATATTCTCATATAGAATAAAAGCGGATTTTTCTCTTTTTGTTAATATAGGGAAGCATGATATAGATGCTTACTATTTCACAAAGCACAGAAAAAACATGTCAAAAACATCAGCATGGGGATTTAAAAGAAGTAAAACAGTTATACGAACAGCTTCTAATAAGCGATCCTGATAATCATGATTTGCTGCACTCATTAGGAGTAATAGTATTTCAGGAAGGCAAATACAATGAAGCTATCGAGTTAATTAGTAAAGCAATTCAGGAGGATGGTTGTGTAGCAAAATATCACAATACCCTTGGTATTATACTGGAGGCTCTTGGAAAATTTCAAGAAGCGGTACATGCCTATCAAAAAGCAGTGACAATAAAACCTGACTATGCAGAGGCATATCATAATATGGCTATTGCTTTGCAGTCTCTGGGCCGGTATGATGCCGCCGTCGAAAAGTGCACACAGGCTATATCGCTCGAACCCAATTTTGCAAGAGCTTATAACACGAGGGCGTTCTCTCTTGAAAAGCAAAAATTATATGACGAGGCGATAAAAAACTATAGACAGGCATTACAATTAGAACCGAATCTTGTCGAGGCATATAATCATTTGGGGGTACTCTTAAATGAGCAGGGAAAAATCGACGAAGCGATAAAAAATTTCCGGCAGGCCCTGCAATATGACCCGTACTATGCGGAATTATATAACAATCTTGGCATTGCTTTAAAAGAGCAGGAGCAATTTTCCGAAGCGATGGCAAATTTTGTAAGGTCGATACAACTGGATCCACAGTTTGCCGAGGCTTATTATAATTTAGCCAATAGCCTGCGAGATGAGGGCCGGTGTGTCGAAGCAATTAATAATTATAATAAAGCAATTGGCCTTAATCCGGATTATGCTCAGGCACACTGGAATCTTTCTCTTACCAATTTGTTGAGTGGAAATTATTTAGAGGGCTGGAAGGGATACCGGTGGAGGCGAAACGCCGATTTGAAAATTCTTACGGATTATCACAAAAATGGTAAGTCTCGCTGGGATGGTTCATCCTTTGAAAATAAAACACTTTTAGTACATTATGAACAGGGATTAGGTGACAATATACAGTTTGTCAGATACCTGCCGATGGTTAAGGAGCGAGGAGGAACGGTTGTTTATGAGACACTTAAACCCCTGATTGGACTTTTCAAGGGATTTCCAGGTGTTGATGAAATTGTGGAATATCGTAAAGATGAGAAATTATCGTTACACTATGATGTTTATTCGTCCCTGATGGATATGCCGAATATATTCGGAACAACCGTAGAGACCATTCCCGCTGGGGTGCCTTATATTCATGCCGATCCTGCCAAGGTGGAATATTGGCGAAAAAAGCTTTCAGGAGATGATCTGAAAGTCGGTATCGTATGGGCGGGGTCGCCCGAACATGGAAATGACCGTTATCGTTCTTGTTCCCTGAAATGTTTCGCATCATTAGCCGAGATCGAAGGTGTTCAATTATATGGATTGCAAAAAGGCCAGGCTGCCGGTCAGATGGATGAATATGCCGACACAATAAAGGTAACGAATATCTCAAAGGATTTCAATGATCTCACGGATACCGCCGCTGCGATAGAAAATCTGGATCTTGTCATTTCGGTAGATACATCCGTGCTTCACCTATCCGGAGCAATAGGTAAATGCACATGGGCTCTTCTGCCTTACGCTCCTGAATGGAGATGGATGTTGTATAGAAATGATAGTCCATGGTATCCGACTATGAGGCTTTTCAGACAGGCAAATTGGAGTGATTGGGCCGCGGTGTTTCAGCATGTTGCCGAAGAATTACAGATAATGGTTAAGAAGCACGAAGGTTAGATATAAAATGATTCCGGTAATAATTCCATATTACAAGAATAAGGACAAGCTCGATAAATGTATCGCACATCTGAGGAACCAAACGGCCGAGTTGGAAATATTTATTAGAGATAACAATATCGACAACATTTACTTTACCGCCGCCATTAATGAGGGTATCAGGAAGCTTTTAGCCCGTCAGTGCAGTTACATTATAATATTGAATCAGGATATGTATCTGGAACATACCGCCGTGGAAAATATGGTGATATTCATGGATTCACATCCAAAATGTGGTATTGGTGTTCCGCTGCAAATCGATAGTAAAAATCCTGAATATGTAAATTGTGCCGGGGGTCTAAGTGCCTTTCCTTTCGGAAAACATGTGCACGGTCAGCTTTCCGAATTTACGGATGATGAACAAATTTCCTGGGGCAACGGTGCCTGCATGATATTCAGAAAAGAAATGATTCAGGAAATCGGCCTGATGGATGAAAATTTTATCTTAATTGGAAGCGACAGCGATTATTGTTTTACCGCCAGGTCAAGAGGCTGGCAGGTATGGAGAATATCGGGGGCCAGGGGGGTACATGAATGTAGTACTTCCGGGACATTAATGTATCCACATATCGAAAAACTGAAAATAACAGATATGATCTGCTTTGGGCAAAAGTGGTTGACGGGGCAGTTATACCAACAGTTGGCATGTGATGGAAAAAACTTTACCGCAGAAATGATTAATAAGATTGTGTCAGAGCTAAAAAAAGTAAAGAATGATTTAGAAAAGTCTTCCGACCTTTTAGTCATGCAGGGCCGCAAGTAAGGCTTATGTGAATTTATATACAACCCAATCAATGTACCGGTATAGAAAATACACGAAAAATACTGATATGTTTATTATGTGTAAATTTCCGGACAGAGGTGACATATGCGTGTCATAAGCCCCGATGAAACAATAAATATCGCTGTGCGATATTATCATAACGGGCATATGGAGCAATCTGAGCGGCTGTGCCGGGAGCTTCTTCAAAGTGAGCATGATTATCCGAAGGCGTTTCATCTGTTGGGTGCAATAGCATATCAAAAAAAACAATATAATACAGCTATTGAGTTAATAAAAAAAGCGATTGCGGGGGACCGGCGAATACCACAATTCTACAACACCCTTGGGGCTGCCTTCAGAGCTGTTGGGAAATTCGAAGAAGCAATTATCGCCTACCAGCAGGCCATCTCCATCAAGCCCGATTATGCCGAGGCTTATAATAATATGGGTAACGCTTTTTTATCACAGCGTCGTTATGTCGATGCCGTTGAAAAATACAATCAGGCTGTTGTCCTTAATCCAGGTGATGTTGAGGCATACAATAGTATGGCAATCGCACTCCAGTATCAGGGAAAATACTCCGCTGCAATAGAGGCGTGCAATCGGGCCCTGTCTCTGAAACCAGATTATGCCCAGGCGTATAACACGATCGCCTCTGTAATGCTCAAGAAAGGTTGTCATGACGAGGCGATTGATAACTATAAGCGGGCATTAAGTCTTAAACCGGATTACGCTGAAGCCCATACCAATCTTGGGATAGCGCAACTTTTAAATGGCAGGTTTGAAGAGGGCTGGTCTGAGTATAAATGGCGATTAAATATTAATAATGCTATTAATCTCTATAATCAACTGCCATGCTGGGATGGTTCGCCGTTTGTTGGCAAAAGACTTCTTGTTCGGTATGAACAGGGCTATGGTGACAATATTCAGTTCATACGATACCTTCCTATGGTGAAGAGCCGCGGGGGAACAGTGATATGTCAGATGTTGAGACCACTAACTGGTTTGTTTCGAGGTTTTCCCGGTATCGATGAATTGATTGATTGTGCATTGAATAATCAAGACGAAGTTTTTTATGATTTTTATGTGTCACTGATGGAATTGCCGGGAATATTCGGGACTACTCTTGAAACTATTCCCGGGATGGTACCTTATCTTCACGCCGATCCGGTCAAAGCCGAACAATGGAGAAAAAAGCTTGCAGGAACTGGTTTTAAGGTGGGTATTGTCTGGGCGGGCAAGCCTGTTCATACTGAGGATAGTAATCGTTCTTGTCAACTGAAACAATTTGTACCGTTGTCGAAGATTCCGGGTGTTCGTTTATACGGCTTACAAAAGGGTGAAGCTGCCGGACAGGTCAAGGATTTGTTTGGGATTATATCGGTAATAAATCTTGCAGATGAGCTGAACGATTTTACGGACACCGCTGGAGTTATTGAAAATCTGGACCTGATTATCTCAGTAGATACTGCTGTACTGCATCTGGCAGGTGCCATGGGTAAGCCGGCATGGGCGGTACTACCTTTTACGCCTGACTGGCGATGGATGTTAACTCGCCAGGATAGCCCCTGGTACCCGACTATGAGACTTTTCAGGCAAGAAGAATTGACTCAATGGGGAGCCGTATTCGAACGCATTGGCCGGGAACTGAAAATATTGGCAGGAAAAGATAAATCGGAAACTTGAATAACAATTTATAAATCAATTAGTGGAAACCAAAAGTGAACTGGAAAACAATGACGGTGTGGAGGCTAAAATAGAAGTAAGATCATCCTATTGAAGAATATGATGATAATATCGAATTACTGATTTTCATTTGAGTTAATAAATAAATTAAGCTCATCAGCAATTCGTGAGATAATTGGTTTCCAGTTTCCCCTCTCCTCCTGTCGAAACAGACGCATAGTAGAATACCAGCGGGTTGTGTCATCTCCAAGACCCCACCTCCAGTCCGGCACATTAGGTAACATGGTCCAGACTTCAACTCCCAAAGCTCCGGCGAAGTGGACCGTTGAATTGTCCACGGAAATTACCAGGTCCATTGCGGCCACCTGTGAGGCAAAACTTTCCAGATTTTTTAAGGGATCAATCTTTTCATCATCTAAAACTTTCACACCGAACAGATCGCAGGCCTCTTGCAATTGCCTCGAACACTCCCCATATTGCAGGTTCACAAATCTCGCTCCTGCAATCTTTAAGACGGGGCCCCAAAATTCCAGTCCGATGGACCTTTTCCGGCCTTCCTGACTGTTCCCGCTTCTGAAGCTTATACCTACAAGCACAGGATTTCCATCCCTCTTGTATTCACTGCGTAACCGGTCACGCAGCGTTTTGTCGGGAATCAAAAATGCACTTTGTAAGGGCATGGAATCCGGCGACAATCCCAACACATCCGGTATAGAAGCCATAGGAATCTGATGGGTAATCAATGGGTCTTTGAGCAAAGGATTAGGAGGATCGGTTCGTCCTACAACGATTTTCCCGGGAAAGCTTCTCTGCATAAGCGGCAGCAGTCGCTGGTCACACTCGATAACCACGTCGATATCGCGTGAGATTATATGCCGGATAAGCCCTGAAAACTGCACTTCGTCTCCGATACCTTGTTCGGCCCACACAAGCAGTTTTGTCACATCTTCCGAAGAACCATCCCACCATGGCTGAGAAAATGGTCGAAGAGGTGTGGAAAAACCATCATGTCGCCATCGCCATTCGTATTCCTTCCATCCCTGCTCAAATTGAGCTGTCAACAGTAAAACAAGAGAGCGGTTATGATGTGCCTGTGCACATTGAGGATCAATGGCAATTGCCTTTTCAAAAGCGAGGTTTGCATCAGAGAATCGGCCAAGCTCGATTAACGCAGTACCAAGGTTGTTGTGGGCTTCCACATAGTCCGGGCGGATAGCTATGGCCTTTTCACTTTCGGCAACAGCTTCCTCGAAACACTCCTGCCGGTTAAAGAGAATCCCCAGATTATTTCGGAATTCGGCTGAATTGGGTACCAGGGTCACTGCTTTTTGCAGGTGCTCCATCGCATCTTTGAGTCTTTCTTGAGCAATTAATGCTATACCGAGGTTGCTTAGAGCCGCGGCATATTCAGGATCAAGGTTTAAGGCTTTCTTGTATGATGTTACTGCGTTCTCCAACTCTCCGTTTTTTTTCAGTGCCAGCCCGATATTGTTGTGTGCTTCCTTAAAAT
>Ga0315544_1003215_pt1 | contig 10953 bp, 10 predicted proteins | sample SalMarSW160130MG_2_FD_202543 | JGI IMG/M metagenome (GOLD analysis project Ga0315544, IMG submission 202543) | Salt marsh sediment microbial communities from the Plum Island Ecosystem LTER, Massachusetts, United States - Salt Marsh Sediment SW1601-130 ... | reverse complement strand
CTATAGTGGTTGAAGAGCTGAGTGAGGTCATTAAGGATATCAATCAAGCGGGAGTTAGCGTTCTTCTGGTAGAGCAGAATGTTCCCCTGGCCCTGGGCGTAGCCAGTATGGGCTATGCACTGCAGACTGGCCGGGTCGTTATTGAGGGTGATATCGCCAAGATTAAGTCCAGTGACACCGTCAAGAGAGCCTACCTGGGGGGATAAGCCCCGGCCACGCCCCGACTGACTGACGAAGTTAAAAAGTGAAGGAAGCAGGAAACCAAGGTAAAGCGGCCAGCCGAGTAGTAGTATTCTTTGGTTCGGGGAAGGGCAAGACCACTGCTGCCTTAGGAACTGCACTACGTACTATTGCCATTGGTGGAAGGGTTATCTTTGTCTATTTTACCGGACCTCAACATCCGGCGCTGGGTGAGGTTGTGACCGCTGCCGCGATTGGCGGTAATTTGAGGATGGTCGGTATCAAGAGCGAGGCCAAGGATTCCTCTTATCTCGATGACTTTTCTGAATCGGTCGACAACGTGCAAGAAGCCTTGAACACGGCTCAGAGTATATGGTCCCACGAGTGTGACCTTTTAATACTTGATGATATTACTCGCCATATCGATTGCGGCAGTATCGATATGGCTCAAGTTATAGCCCTCATAGATAACAGGCCACCAAAGACAAGCATAATCTTAACGGGGCTATCTGCCCCGGAGCTGTTAATACAGAGGGCAGACCTGGTTACTGAGTTCTTAGCGATAAAGCAGCCCCCCGATGCTGATTTGTACTTAAGTAGGGGCTTCGATTACTAGTTCCGGCAAGACTTCGGCCTTTGCTACTCTTCCCATATATATTAGCGGCGCTAACCGTTCTAGAGCTTGCCGTATTTCCTGGCAGCCGCCATCAGCGCCTCCATATTCTCCCTGGGCGCCTCCGGCCAGATATCGCACCCCGGCCATACGGCATTAACACCGTTGGCGATAGCCTCTTTCACAGCCCGGTCAACGTCGGCGGGTTTGCCGACGGCGAGCAAATCATAGCCGGCTATGTTGCCGAAGATAAGCGCCTCAGGTCCCAACTTCTTCCGGCTTTCGGCTATATTGTTCTTTTCTTCCACGCTTATGGCTTCAGTCCCACAAGCACCCATCTGGTCAACGATGGAATTGGTGTCACCACATATATGCAGAATTTTGGGTGACTCTATACTGGCAAAGATACGGTCTAGATGGGGACGTATCAGGCTCCTGAATATGTTCGGGCTCAATATATCTGGCCCGGCGCCCATCTCACGGATGGAAACATAATCGGCACCGGCTTCCCGGTAAATCTTGGCCAGTGAGATGATCAAGTCAGTCGTCCTCTCCATTGTTTGAGACACTAAATCCGGCTTCTTGAAACAAGACTTAGCCAGGTTGCCAATATCAACGACTTGGGCAGCTATGAGATAGGGGCCCAAAACATAAGAGCCGATGGCTACTTGGTCACCTACCTCCTCTTTTAGCAGACGAAGTGCCTCGGTTACCAGGGGAATCCTGCCGGCACCAGCCAAATCCGAGGGTAGGCGAATATCCAGGTCTACCAGCTTCTCTGCTAAAGGTTCCTTTACCGTGGGATACAGGATGCCCTCGGTACGGTGGGGGTAATAGTTGATCTCACAGCCCAGGGCTTCGGCCTCGATACCCATATCAAAGGGGGCCACAGCGCACTCAAAGCCAAAGAGCTGGAAGGTGGAAGCGGCCATATTGGCCATTTTACGGGCATCGGTATGGATTTCGGCGAATTTGTAGCCGTATTTCTCCAGCCCGTGTATGGTTATATTGCCCATGCCGCTGAAGACCGGGACGTAATCTGTCTTTTCTCCTTTGAATAATCTGAGCACACGCTCTCTAGAACTGAGGTTGGTTGTCATAGTTACTCCTTTCCATTCTCCTTCTGGAATTGCTCGACAACATCAGGGAAGAGCAGTTTCAGGGGGTGGTTGTCGCCGGGCAAAAGGCCACTTTCATCATAAGCGAGGGCGGCCATCATGCTGCTGGCGGCGGCCACCGCCGGGAAAATTCGGCTGGTGCCGGTCATCGGCCCGTAGAAGATAAAGTCGCTCATCAGCGCCGAGATAGACTGCACGCCGGTGTCGATAGCGGTGAACTTGTATCTATCGCCTTCACTGGCCGTTTTCCGCCACATGTAGGTGCCGTTAGACGAAGCACATCCCACCGGCAGGCCGAATTCCTGCTTGATAAGATGGTTGGCTACCAGAGAGAAGGCCGTAGCCGGTAGGTTCATCACCGCCGTGTCAACCAGGATGCTGTCGAAATCTCCCTTTTCGATAATGGGCAGCAGGCTCTTCAGAGACTTGACTCGGCCAGTCGGCCTTTTATCCTCCATGTCAAAGGCCTGGACTACCACATGCTTTATACCCAGTTCCTTGATTTCGGCTACCTGGGCTTCGATATCTTCATCCCAGGGAGTTATGCTGTTGTAGAGGACTCTGTCCTGGAGGCCCTGCTCGGCGATGTAGCGGGCGACGGCCAACCTGGTCTTCTGCACCCAGATGTCAATGGCGAAGGGCATTTCACTGACGCCGGTGAAGAAATCTATATAGGTCTTCATTTCATCTACGCTATTAGCTACCATGGCTACCATGCCCGGTACGCCCGTTTCCCCGGCCAGACGCTCCATCTCACGGATTCGCTCTACGGCGGCATTCTTATTAAACCTGCCCTCCTTCCGGCTCTCCAGAAGGATATCCCCCTTTTGAAACATACTGCCGATTAAGAGCGGCGGGTTCTCCCCGGGCTGACCGCCCACTTTAATGCCGCCTATGCTGCCAACCTTCTGTTCCAAGCGGTATCTAAACATCTGTATCCAATCCCCTCTCTACTGTCTATCTCACTCTTTTTGGGGTAGAAGATGCTCCAGGTTAGGGAACTTGTCCTTCATATGAGGTAGCCACATGGCCTGGGCGAAGACCTTGTCAAAATCCGGGGCCAGGGTTAATTCGATGTATTCCACCTGCCTGGCTATTTTATCGGCTTCTTTTCTCTTGTCCGCATTGAGGAGGGCAATACGGGCGCCGTCCCCGGCAGCATTGCCCACCGCATACACCTTTTCCGGCTCACAATCTGGGAAAAGCCCGAGCAGGGCGGCCGATTCCTTGTCTATGTAGCTGCCGAAGGCACCAGCCAGGATGACCTTATCCAGCTTATCTATACCCAGGGTGCGCATCATGATTTTAGTCCCGGCGTACATAGCCCCCTTGGCCAGCTGGATATTCCTTATATCTTCCTGGCAGATTACAATATCCTGGCCGATGGATGTCTCACTTGCCCAGGCGATGACGAATTCCGGTTCACCATTGGTCTCCCGGCGACGGGGGCTCTCTAGTTCCTTGACGAAACGCCCCGTCCTGTCAATGATTCCGGCCAGAAACAGTTGAGGCGCAATATCGATTATCCCCGAGCCACAGATACCTTTAGCCCCTACTTCCTCAAGTTCGGTATTCCAGCCCTCCTTGCCGATAACCTTGAAGCGCGCCTCCTTGGTCTCTTTATCTATAACTATCTTTTCGATAGCCCCCGGAGCCGCCCGCATCCCGTGCCTTATTTCGGCCCCCTCAAAGGCAGGGCCGGTGGCGCAGGAGGCGGAGACAAGCCTCTGGCGGTTGCCCAGGATAAGCTCACCGTTGGTGCCGATGTCAATGATAAGCTCTATGCTATCCTGGTTATAGGGCTCTTCGGCGATGAGCACACCGACGTTATCAGCGCCGACAAAGCCAGCCTCAATAGGTAAAACGTGAACGTAGGCGCCCGGTGATATCTTGAGTCCTAAATCGCGAGCCTTGATATTCAGGGAATGGTGCAGGCTGGGAGGGAAGGGTGCCCTGCCGATGTACTGAGGGTCGATATTGAGGAAAATGTGGTGCATACAGGTATTGCCGCCAACGGCCATGTCAACAATATCGGAACGCTTGATGCCTGCCTTAGCCGCTGCCCGCCCAGCGACCTGATTGAGGCCCTTGATGATAGCCTGGTTCATCTGTTCCAGGCCGGCTTTGCGGGTTATAGAGTAGCTGATGCGGGACATCACGTCTTCACCGTAAGCGACCTGTGGGTTCATCATAGAATCAGTAGCCACTACCTCACCGCTGGTCAGGTCGCAGAGGTAGCCGGCTACGGTGGTGGTGCCTATGTCAACTGCCAGACCATAGCCTTTGGCCACAGCTCCGGGTTCTATCTTGATAATCTCCCTGTCCATCCAGACAGACACGGTTACCTCCCAGTCCCCCTGGCGTACCACACTCTGCAAACTAAGCAGCGCCGGATAGTCAATGGTCAATTCAGCTAACTTGAACCGCTTCTTAAGTTCTGCCTGCAAACGCTCAAAGTCACCCAGAGTGTCATGCAGGGTGGCCGGGGTCAACCTGACAGAATACTTCTTCACCGCCGGCTTAAGCTTGATATCTCTGGCGGTGGCCTCCTTGCGCACTACCTGTTTCCCCGTCCGGCTCTCTTCGGGAACAAAGACGACGACATCGCCATGGATATGAGTCTGACAGGCCAGCCGGTAGTTACTGTGCAGTTGCTGTGAGCTCAGGAATTTCCTGTCCCCCTCTCCTATCGGGGAGACGGCTTCTATCTTTGATTCGACCCCGTATTTTTCAAAGTAGCCCTCCTCAATCCTGACCTTGCACTTGCCGCAGGTGGCCTTTTCGCCGCAGATGCCTTCTATATCCACACCGAGCTCTCGAGAAGCATCCATTATGGTTTTGCCATCATCAATGTTACCCCGGCTGCCCGATGGCTGGAAGATGACCGTATGCCTCTGGTTCCTGTTTAACGTCATAGTTTACTCCATCCTGCTAGTTCTTTTTCTCCGTGATGGGGTCTTTACCTATCGCCCAGCGGGCTTGAAACGGATACCGACGTCACGAGGCAGCGCCAGTCCAGTCTCTACCTCAATTGCTTTGAGCACGGCTATGGGAATGGGACAGGTAATATGCAGGTGACAATTAGAAGCCGCTTGGTAAATCTCACTGTCTTCGTGATGCTTAAAGACAGTCCACTTGTCTATCTCTATCAGTAACTCACCCAACCTGGCTGCGTTCTCACACTCGCTGTTAATTACAACCTTAACCTTCTGCTTGGTGATTTTGTCAACTTCTACCGTGGTCACAAACCCGCAAATACCTGGGTCAACTGTTACCTTAGTCACTCACCCTCACGCTCGGCTCATTAATGGAGAGAAGTTTACTTGCCCAGCTCTTCCTCTTTGAGCATCTTGAGGAGATTAATGGCTTCATCAACGGCGGTGCTAGCCGTCTTGGCGTAGCCGTCAGCGCCGTACTTTTCGGCAACCTCCGGATTTATTGGGGCACCGCCTATCATGATGCGTACCTTGGGGTTTTTAGCCCTTATCCTCTTTATGACCTCCGGCATAGCCAGCATGCTGGTCGTCATTAAGGCTGATAGGCCGACGACTTCGGAATTGGTTCTTATCTGCTCCTCGACAAATTTGTCCAGCGGTACATCCTTGCCCAGGTCGTAGACGTTCCAGCCAGCGACCTCAAACATCATCTTGACCAGGTTCTTGCCAATGTCATGGACATCACCCTCAACCACACCGAGGACGATAGAGCCTTTCACCGTGGCTTCTCTTCCTGAGGCCTCGATAGCTGGTTTCAGGAGATCAAGCCCGGCGTAAAGAGCGTCGGCACACATCAGGAGTTCCGGGACAAAGTATTCCTTATTGTTGTAGGCTTCACCAGCTTTTATCATGCCTGCCGCCAGACCATCCATAGTCGCCACGAATGGGTCTACACCCTCATCCAGGGCAATCTTTGCCCACTTCACGGCATCGTCCTCCTCAAACTCGTACACCGCTTTACTTAGTTCCCCTAGAATCTCCTTGGTTCTTTCCTCTGTGGCCATAAGTCCTCTCCTCTATTTATATTTAGATTGTTACTTATTCATACCAACCAAAGTCATTAACTGCCCGGGTCATGGCCATTACATTCTCTACCGGTGCTCTCGGTGGCAGTTCACAGCCGGGTGAAAGGATATAGCCTTGAGGTATCTTTTTGCCATCTTCAATATTTTTCCTGGTGGCTTCATAGACTTCCTCTGGTGTCCTGACCTGGATAATAGCCGGCTCCAGGTTGCCAAAGATAATGTCATTGGGGAAATACTTGGCTGCTGTTGCCAGTTCAACCTCATGACCAATACTAACGATTCCCGGGTCACCGAAAGGTATCTGTGCCCAGTAGGGCAGGTTTAGGTTATGCTCACCGCAAATATGAACAAAGATATGCTTATAGCCCATAGCCAGCAATGCCTCGTTGATTTCCTTGATATAGGGCATAGCAAACTGCTCGAATTGTTTAGGTGAGATTATTTGGTTGGCTGCCGCCGGCTCGCCATAGAAGGGTAAAACCCCTTCTGTTCCAAAGGTTTCCTTCCAGTATTTGGCCAGCTCAATATAGTAGTCAACTGTTAAACGCAACAAGCGATGCGCAACTTCGGGCTTCTTAATTGTCCATCTACTCATCTTTTCTATACCGCATATTTGGGCAGCACAAGTGAAGGGCCCGCCCATCCAGGACATAACATTAAACGGTTCGTTATCAAGCCATTCCTGTGACGATAGCTTACAGAACTCCATCATCATAGGGGCAGAGCCGGTTGTTTTGACATCAGGCATCTTCAGGTTCCATACATCCTCTTCAGTTTCTACGGCGAAGCGGGTTACCATCGGCGCCTGAGCGAAGTCACCGCTCGGTAGCTTGATGTCTCCGCCGAATTCCGTGGAAAGGGAGGCGGGGAAAGCCATCAGTGGGTAAAAGACCCAATCAAAATCCTGACAGGCCTTGCGTTCCGCGGCTAGAAGCACGTCCGGCTTACTATAAGCGTCGGCAATAGTGCCACCGTAATATAATGTGCAAAAACCGAAGGCCATCGCAGGCCAATTAGGCACCCGATCTGGCTTCTCGCGCCGGAGCAGTGCCTCAATCCGCTCCCGGTCTGTCATGGTACCTTTTCTTTTCGCCATGGCAATGACCCCCTTTTTATTTATTCCCTGTCTTTCTCAAGCGCTACTGTTTTATATGTATCGGTAGTAGTCGACCAGGCAAGGCTACTCTGGGGCCGAATGTCACTGCTCCTCATTGTAACACCCCACCTACTCTCCCGCAAGCTCTCCTCATTTTATATTCTTATTTATACCAATAGGCGCTCAATTTCGCAGGTCTTTCAGTAAATAAAAACCCAGGGTCCCATTTGTAAGCAGGGTAGCCCTGGGTAGCGAAAATAGCTCTAAATTCAAGATTAGATACTGCGTATCCCTTGCTGTGGGATAGTGAGCATTATCCAATTTTGACCATAATGTCAATTTTTCATATTGTGGTCTTGAAAGACCCTCCAGGCGTGGTGGGCGGTACTGTACGATAGGCAGACTATCCGCTCCTGAGGTTCCTTATAATCTCCCCGAGGTTTGGCCTTTTACCGTACATCAATATATAAGTCCTCAGAAGCTTGGCTGCCAATAACAGTCCTCCTACGATGGATAAAACCATCACGGCTATGCTTACGGCCAATTGCCATACGGGGACGCCTGTCATGCCAAGTCGCAACATTACTAACACAGGGGCAGAGAAAGGGAAAATACTGAAAACAACCCAAATCGGGCTGTTTGGGAACAGCATGATTAGAGAGTAGAACCAGAATGGGGCAATTGCGAAAAGTGTAAATATAGCCGCTAATCCTTGTGCTTCTCTAACAGTGGCACTGATGGCAGCGACGCCAGCCGAAAGCACGGCGAACAACAGGTAGCCCAGGATGAAATAGGCTACACCCAGAACAAGAAAATTTGCCGGTATTTGTATCGTACTGATAAAGCCCCCGATAGACGAGGAGGCTAGATTTAGCAGGAGTGGAATTGTAATTACCCAGACGACTATCTGAGCTAACCCGGCAGTACCAATACCCAGGACTTTGCCGATTATCAACTGTCGTGTGGAAACCGAGGATAATAAAATTTCCATTAGGCGATTCTCTTTCTCCTCGCCAAGCCCTTGCAGTACATAGGAGGAAGAGAAAGTGAGAGAGAGCGCCAATAGAAGGCCAAAAATCCCGGGGATAATAAGATTTGTAAGTCCACCTTGCTCCGAAGCTACTTCACCGGTTGAAGTAAGCGTGATAGTGACCAAGTTCAATGGCGATTCAACCCTGGTAATAACGTTGGCGGGTACCTTCCCCGTTAATAGATTACTTGAGATGAAATTCTCGATAGCAGCGGTAGTGGCATCGGGCGGCGTAACCTCTCTCTGCGTGGTGTATCGGCTGATTATTCCCGTCGAGATAAAGTCCGGCGGAACTACGAAGTATTCTTTAATATCCTTATTAATCAAAGCCTGCTTAGCTGCTTCCGGGGTATCGAAACTGACCAGGGTTATATTCCCCTGGGTGGTGAACTGGTCAAAGCCGCCGACTTCATCAACATAGCCAATTATGTTTACTTCTGTCGGAGGCTTCGCAATACCTGATGTGATATTTAAAATTCCTATGCCCAATAGAGCCAGCACCGGCAGGGCGAGAATCAGGATAATAAACCCGGTTCTCTTTATCGTGTGCAGGAGTTCGTGCCGGAATATCAACAGCGTCTTGTTCACGATTTTTTGCCCACCTCCTTCAGGAATATCTCGTTGAGGGAAGGAGTGGCTACCTCGAAGCGGTTGATTACTAGGCCGCGGCTCATCAAATAGGCCAGAACCTGCTGGGTGGTTGTCCGGCCGTCCAGTATCAGCTCGGTGTAGCCTTTGTGGGGGCGCTTAGCGGTAACTCCCGGTATTTCCCCCAACTCCCCTTGAAAATCCAGCAGGACCGAATTACCTCTATATCTTTCCTTGATTTCACTTAGGTTCCCGTAGAGGACGGCCTGTCCGTTATTTATCATCAAGATACGGTCGCAGAGTTCCTCCACCTGATTCATCTGGTGTGTGCTCAGGATGACGGCCTTACCCTGATTCCTCAGGTCAGCGAACATTCCTTTCAATAACTCGGTGTTAACCGGGTCGAGGCCGGCGAAGGGTTCATCCAGGATAACCAGCTGCGGGTTATGGATGATGGTAACGATGAACTGGATAATCTGCCCCATGCCCCTACTCAGTTCCTCAATCTTCTTATTCTTGCTGTCTAGCATGCCGGTTTGATTGAGCAGCTGGTTAGCTTTTTCGGTAGCTGAGTGCCGGTCCACACCCTTGAGTGAGGCAAGGTAGACTATAGATTCGAGGACCCCCAGCTTTTTATACAGCCCTCTTTCCTCAGGCAGGTAGCCAAGCCTGTTCTTGGTAGCTTCACTCAACTTCTCGCCGAGCATAGTCACCCCGCCCGAGTCCGGCTTGATGATGTCCATCATCATCCTGATGGTGGTGGTCTTGCCGGCGCCATTAGGACCAATCAGACCAAATATCTCATCCTGAGCGACAGAGAAGGACAGGTTGTCAACGGCAACCTTATCGGCGAAGGACTTTACTACATGGCTGACTTCAACAGCAAGCATGTTGGTAACTCTCTCTTAAGTTGGCATTATAGCACATCGTCAATAAAAACGAACTCAACATGAGAGCTAGGAGGATTGATAGGCTGTGTAAATAAAAGGTAGAACTAAAACATTCTCTCAGGACTTTGTTTTAGTTTGATTGTAAATTGTCAGGGAAAATGGGACACATAGAATACATAAGGTAATGGACACTTAAGGGCTTGCTCCTGATCTCCGAAAGAATTAAATTAACGAATAAGGAAGGAGCAGGGCCATGACCCAGGGAATAACCGACAGATACTGGCAAGCTGAAGCCAGGACCCAGCAAACGAAGCAATTCATACGGGATACTAAGCGCATTACCCGCCGCAAGTTCACCGCCGAGGAAAAGATCCGCGTCGTATTAGAAGGCTTTCGCCGTGATACACCTATCAGGGACCTCTGCCGCCGGGAAGGCATTCGCCCCAGCACGTATTACGCCTGGCTCAAAGACTTCATGGAAGCCGGTAAGGACAGGCTCACCAGAGATATAACCCGGGACGCTACAAGGGCGGAGATACAGGAAATCAAGCGTGAGAATGCCAGGCTGAAAACACTGGTAGCCGAGCTGTCCCTCCAGGTGCACGTGCTTAAAAAAACGGCAGCTCCGGACTTGGAATAAAGGGAAGGTATGTCCGGGTGAGTGCTCAAGGAAAAAGTGAGATTCTGGCACTTGTTTCTGATTCCGGTCTACCACGACGCCGGGCTCTGGTCCAGTTGGGGCTGCCGAAAAGCACCTACTACCGCTGGCTAAAGCGGCAAAGCGAGGGCAGGCTTAAGGACAATAAGGGTGGGTCGTCGTTACCGTGGAACAGGCTGAGGCCTGAGGAAGAAACGAAGGTAGTGACTCAGGCACGGGCATCACCAGAGCTGTCTGCCCGGCAGCTTGCATTGCAACTCGTCGATTCGGAAGGCTGGTACGTCTCAGAGAGCACCGTCTTTCGTACCTTGAAGCGAGAAGGACTGATCAAGCCAGCCGAGATTATTGGTTTCAAGGCCGGTAAAGAGTATCACCGTAAGACAAATAGACCGAATGAGCTCTGGGCAACCGACTGTGCCTATCTTAAGGTCATTGGCTGGGGCTGGTACTACCTGGTGACGGTGATGGACGATTATAGCCGGTATATCTTAGCCTGGGAGCTCAAGTCGGATATGGCGGCAACTTCCCTTATCGATGTAGTCCAGAAAGCTGTGGATTTCACCGGCATGACGGATGTACCTGTGGATGACCGGGCGGCGCTTCTCTCTGATAACGGAGCCGGATATCTCTCCCGGCAGTTTGGTGAATACCTGAGGCTTGTAGGCGTGAGACACATTGTAGCTTCACCTTATCATCCTCAAACCAACGGTAAGATAGAAAGATACCACCGATCTCTCAAAGGTGAGATAAAACTGGTTC
>Ga0315544_1003212_pt1 | contig 10959 bp, 12 predicted proteins | sample SalMarSW160130MG_2_FD_202543 | JGI IMG/M metagenome (GOLD analysis project Ga0315544, IMG submission 202543) | Salt marsh sediment microbial communities from the Plum Island Ecosystem LTER, Massachusetts, United States - Salt Marsh Sediment SW1601-130 ... | reverse complement strand
TCGGAGATTTTGTCCCATATCGCAGCCTGCCCCACACCAATCGAAAATGAGTTCGCCTTGAAAGCGTAGGTGTCATTAAACTGCACCGGCTTTGTGTAAAGCATCGGCCAAATGGCATCCAAAGCGCTGATGTTTTCAGCCGGCAGTTCCAGAATATATACCTTAAAGTTTATCGTCTTGAGCAACTGGGCCCCGCCCTGACCTTTGCTCGCAGCGGGAGCCAAATCGCCAATCCTGATACCCTCCCAGACCGGCTTTCCCTTTTTGCCCTCGCCGCAGCCCACCACTAAAACAATCGCGAACCCGAAAGCTATGTTCAGGAAAAACCGACTCATAACGAAAACATTAACAACTGCACGCCGCATTGTCAATATATCACAGATGCCACCTGTTCTCGAACATCTCTCAGAGCCGGGGCGTCAGCGACCAGCAGCTACAAAATAGTAAATAGTTAATATCGCAGACCTGCCTCCGGCGGAATAAATTGATTCTACCTGCCCTTTACAATCTTTGTGCCAACCTGTATGATAATTCCTGCGTCGCCGATGTAGCTCAACGGTAGAGCACGGCTTTCGTAAAGCCGGGGTTGTGGGTCCGAATCCCACCATCGGCTGTGTAATTTTTTAAGGTGGATACATTTCATTTCATTTGGGTAAATTTTCAGACACTATGCTGATGAGGCGAAACGTGAGCAATGTAGAAGAAGCGGTTGAGGTTTTTAAGGAAGGTTTGTCATGTTCACAGGCGGTTTTAGGGGCTTATTGCAAGCAATTCGGCCTGGATAAGAAAACGGCATATAAAATCGGCAGCGGCTTCGGCGGCGGTATGCACCTGGACCAAACCTGCGGAGCGGTAACAGGCGCGTTTATGGTCATCGGATTAAAATATGGCAGAACCAAGACTAATGATGTCGAGGCCAAGATGAAAACGGTCGAGGCGGTGAGAGAATTTGCCAAAAAGTTTAAGGTACGTCACGGTTCTATTGGCTGTACAGAACTTATAGGTTGTAATATCAGTACTCTGGAAGGTTATGAAGAAGCGAAGAAAAAAGATTTGTTTAAACAGGTATGCCCTGAGTTTGTAAGATCGGCAGCAGAGATTCTGAATGAGGTTCTCGGTTGACGTTAGCGATTATGGCAAACGTACTTAATGACAAATTCGAGTCGCTTAAACAAATCCTGAAGGAGTTAGGCAACATTGTTGTTGCTTACTCCGGCGGTGTTGACAGCACCTTTTTGTTGAAGATAGCATCCGATACACTCGGCCCTGAAAATGTCCTCGCCTGCATCGCGGCAGGACCATCGCTGCCCAAAAGCCAATACAAAAAGGCAACCGAAACGGCCAAAAGCTTCGGCGTCGAGCTCCAAACGATTGGGCAAACCGAATTGACCAACACATCCTATTCAGCCAACAAAGCCGACCGCTGTTTCCACTGCAAATCGCACCTGTACACAATCCTCACCGAACTTGCCAAAAAGAGAAATTTCAACCGTGTTATTTGCGGCTGCAATTTTGACGACAAAGACGATTTCCGTCCCGGCAATCGAGCAGCCAAAATCTTCAATGTCCGCTGCCCTTTAATGGAGGCCGAATTAACCAAAAACGACATCCGCCGGTTAAGCCGCCAGCTTAATTTACCCACAGCCGAATTGCCGGCCTCGCCGTGCCTCGCTTCCAGAATAAGCTACGGCCTCGAAATCACAGAGCAAAGGCTAAAGCAAATCGAAGATGCGGAAGAATTTTTGAAAAGCTTAGGCCTAATTGAATTTCGTGTCCGCCACCACGATACAATTGCACGAATCGAGGTTCATCCGGAGGATTTCAAAAAAATTTCAGCCGAGCCGAATCGCTCGAAGATTATCAAAAAACTCAAATCACTCGGCTTCAAATACATAACCCTCGACCTCCAGGGCTTCCGAACCGGCTCACTAAATGAAACGTTATCTGAAGAGGAAAAGCAAAAAAGTCTGTAAGTGTCCTACAGATAGGTCGGATTGCCTGCCCGTCAAAAAGAAAATCAGTATGCTGCCCCAAGCCCCAGCCCTTCCGTAATGAAGACAACTTCATGCTCCCTACAATAGCGGCATAGGTTGGATGCGTTGGTTGGCCAGATAGTCATTGCTTACCTGAGACAAATTACTGCGAGTGATTCTCTCCACGAGTTTGGTCTACCGCATTCTTGTCCAGGTTCTGCCATCGTAATGGAGAATTATGCCCTTAGCGCCAACTGCAAATACATTGGTGCGATTAGTGCCCGACACAGAAAATAGATCCTGTTTGGTTCCAGACTCCATTCTGCGCCAGCCCCGACCATCGAAGTTCAGAATCAAGCCGTTATCACCCACAACAAACAGGAATAGGGGTAATGAAGGACCACCAGTGGAACTGAATGGTAAGCCCACATCTGTCAACCTGATACCCCAGATCGACCTGAATGCTGAGGATTCGGCAATTCCCCACCGCTGCCACTCCATGCCGTCGTACCGAAGAATCGCAGGCTCGGATGTGACCGCAAAGGCATTCTCCCCATCATCCGACCAAATCGAAGTCACCATCTCAAGTGAGTGGACAGGTGCAGTATAGAGACCGTTTGAGTGGTTGAGGCGTTTCTTCTGAACTGTATCCTTCCACCCCATTCGGTCGAACTCTAGCAATGTCCCCTTTGTCCCTGCTGCAAAAGCCCTATCGGGGTCAACAGCGCAAACCGAGAAGAGCACGAACGGACGGACTTCCGGTCTTAGACCCTCTGTTGGGGCCTTCTCCCACCTCTGGCCATTGAAATACAGAATTGTCGGACGAAAGCCGACTGCAAAAGCCCCACCGGTGTCATCACCTGAGACCGACATCAACGTTTCGCTCACAGGACTGTCCATTTGGGTCCATGCAGTTCCATCGTAGTGAAGTATGACTCCATCGTCACCGACCGCGAAAACATCGCGCCTGCTGTTGCCACCGACTCCATTGAGGTTTTTTACAGTCGGACTAGGCATTTGCTTCCATGTGGAACCGTCGAAATGCAGAATGGTACCTCTATCTCCGACCGCGACTGTGTAATTGTCATTGCTGACGTAGACAGACAGTAGTTTTTCTCGTCGTCCACAACCACATGCCGCAAAAAAGATGAAAAGCAAGGTTACAGCGTGAAAAAACAGTCCATTTCTTATGCCATTTGTAGAACACAGATTATAATAGGCCATAACCTGCCCCTTAAAAACTAGGAACAGCTACCTGTTTTTCTCTTAACGGGGCGCAAAACAAAGATTGCAGGGCTCCGGTTTCATGTATTATTGTGTGAATTGTCGGCAAAAGCAAGAAAAAACAAGAGAGTCCCTTCCACGGTTATGCGATGGGTAAAGGGCCTGCAGTGACGAGTTTCTTACGTGCCGAATCAATAGTTAAGTATTGGCCCTATTTGCGTCGGTTCGTCCTTGGACGGCGTTTGCCATCGTAGTCTAAAGATACAATCAACAACGGCTCGACAACCGACCAGGAGTCATCCGGTTCAACCACGATAATCCGACGTTTACCAACAGCCACCATCTCCGGATGCGGTACAGCCAGCGACCGGCCATCTGCCAGACGAATACTGAAAGACTGAAATGGCCGGTGTAGCAGGGCTTCACGAATACCTTGCAGGTCCATTTATCAGTTCCTGTATGCAATAAACTTCCACTTTGTTTCGTATATTATTATGAGGATTGCCGGAAAAAGCAAGAAAAAATAAGAAAAGCAAAAAAATCCTTGAATTGATTTCTATCTGCCGGCTATTGACCAACAACTAATTTGTCAATCCTGCTATTGCTGCGCCGATAAGTGTCGCGTTTTCCACACTGACGAGTTCGTAGTATCTCTGTTTTCCGGTCACTAAAAATTCCTGCAGATATTTTTCAACCCCCTCCTTCAGCCCTTTGAGGCTATAGAAGGTTGTGCCCTCAGCTACGATGCAGACAGGCCTGTCGGGCCTATCGCCTTTACCGGATTTCAGTACCGCTGCCGAGAGATTAATCGCCGTCAGCTTGGCCGCACGCTCGACAATTGCCTTAACCAGCAACTCGGTCATCGCCTTATCATAGTTACTTGTCTCAGCCAGAGCCTCTCCCAACAAATGACACTGAGCAGATGGGCCCGCAAGATAGTCGCTTATTTGCTTTGTATCCAGATGTTTAATGCCTCGCAATTTCTCCGCCACAACTGAAGAGAATAACTGCTCATTAACCGCCGTCCGAATCACTTCCAGACACAAAGGTCCAAGATACGCCCCGGATATCATTTTCTCAAACGTGTAAACACCAGGATTGTTGGTACGGCTATCGAACTGCTCATCAATCCGACCTCGCGGTGCCCTGCAAAAACCACCCGACTCGACATTTATCACTTGGCTCTTTGCAGGGTCGAGTTTAGTCCTTTTAGTAATATTGGAGTTTTTTTCGATATAACACGTATTGGTGCCGGTACCGAGGATAAAGCCTACATAGCTACCATAATTTTTCGCTTCAAAGCCGGCCATGCCCGCCAGCAGCGTAGTAACCGTGTCGTTTAGAACAACCACCCTTTTTCTTTTTGTACCTGCCTTGCGAGAAATCGCAGTAGAGAGGTTTTCGCCAACCATTTGCCCGACAACCGCCGGGGCCTTTATTTCCTTTGAAAAATGGGTTAGTTTACCGTCCTTGCTCGGCTGTATATCACACGGATAAGAAAAGCAAAAGCCGATTTTCTCGCCGACGTTGACAATGTCCTTAACGTATTCTGCTAAAGTCTCAAAAAATTCATCTTTACCAACTTGACTGTCAACGCCGGGCATTTTGCCTTTACGCACATTCTCGATTACAGCCTTGCCACACTCATTGAAGTAAACCGTCCCAGCCCTGAAATTCGTTCCCCCAGCATCTATAACAATGACTTGTTCGTTTCTCGGCACTTTTTTATCAGTATCAATATAAGTTGGAATCATCGCCAGCGAGCTTTCCTGCCCCGCCAATCCTTTTTCCATCTCATCGAGGAAAACCTCGCAGCTCTGCTGCATATCGATATCATTATGGTGCATTCCGTAGGATTTCAAAAATTCCGAAAACTTCTGTGTTATGTCACTCATAAATCCAAACTCTACGCGCTATAGTTATCTCAGGTTTTAAGTCTTACGTCGGTGGTCTTTTCTAATCTGAGTATCCGTCCGGATTTCGCGTGTGCCACTGCCACGCAGTCGAGATGATTTCCTCTAACTCGGGGAATTTGGTTTCCCAGCCAAGCTCTTTTTTTGCCTTTGTTGCATCGGATGTTAATACCGGCGGGTCGCCCGGCCGACGCTCCGTCTCTGTTACCTTGAAGTTTTTGCCTGAAACCTTCCCGACGGCCTCGATTACCTCTCTTACCGAATAACCTTTGCCGTTACCCAGGTTGTAGATAAGTTCCGTTGCCTCTTGAAGCTTATTCAGCGCCAGCAGATGCGCCCTGCACAAATCCTCGATATGGATGTAATCGCGAATGCAGGTGCCGTCCGGCGTGGGATAATCCGTCCCATAGATTTTCACATCGCTGCATTTGCCCATCGCCGCTTTGATAGTCAGCGGGATAAGATGCGATTCCGGCCGATGGTCCTCACCAAGCCTGCAGCCATTGCCCGCACCGCACGCATTGAAATATCTAAGAGCTGCATACCGCAGCTTTCCCGCCTCGCTTTGATAGCGACACATCTTCTCAATCGCAAGCTTTGTTTCCCCATAAGGATTGACCGGTTTCTTCGGCGAATATTCTGTAACCGGCACCTTTTCAGGTGCTCCATACACCGCTGCCGTACTGCTGAATATAAATTTCTCCACCCCCGCCGCTTCCATCGCCGACAGCAGGCTCTGTGTGTTGCAGACATTGTTATGGTAGTACTTAAGCGGCTCCTGCACCGATTCACCGACCTCGATAAAAGCAGCAAAGTGCATTACGGCATCGATTCTCTTTTGCTTCAGCGTCTCAACGAGCAGTTCGAAATCGCCCAAATCCCCCTCGACGAACTGTGCCTGGCCGACCGCCGCCCTGTGCCCCCTGCTTAGATTATCGAAGACAATCGGCTTATGACCTTCCGCCGCCAGCATCGCCGTCATATTACTGCCGATGTAACCCGCACCGCCACAGACCAGCACCAGCATAACTCATTTTCCTTTCTGCAGCCTTGCTATCTTTTTTTCAATCCGTTTGAGAATCTCCGTCTCCAGCAGCCCATCTCGCCCCAAATCCACCCACGCCATAAGTCTCCTTTGCCCCTTGTCGAGCTTTAGCTTCTGCAGCTCTGGGCTGCTCGTGGAAAACATCTCATAGCTTCGCCCCCTGCCGCGCAGCACACGCTCAGGCAGGTTCAATCTCTGCACATTCACCTTGCAGCCGATGCACAGCCGCCCTTCTTCTTGGCTCACATCCATTTCCGCAATCCTTCGAATACTGTGCAGGTTCGCCTCCGCTTTGTTGAAGGCACCGATGTTGTCTTTGCGCCAGAACTCGAAAAACTGTGCTCCGGATAGGGGCCTGGTCCTTATCAACCCCTGCTCGCTGTCACTTTTCTCGATGCTAAAATGCATCCCACCCAGAACATCCTCAGCTATCTGCATTGCCCTGGCCTTATCCAAATCTCCCACACAGATTTGCTCCACCGTCTCGAACTGTTGCTGTTTGGCACAGCCTCCCAAAACCCAGAGAACCACACATACCGTAAATGATAACGATTTGACTTTGTTCATCTTCCACCCACTTATTCTTTTAGTTTCTCATTTTTGGCTGATTATACCCCCGATGGACCGGAACCTCAAGAACCAATTGCTTTCCACCAATCACGATTGTATAATACCTATTGGCATAAAAGCCCAAAACCAACAGCATAATCGGAGTTGACGTATGACCGAAGAATATTCCGCCTCTGCAAAAATCTACCCCACCCAGAATCTCGGCAAATTAAGCATCCGTGATATGCTCAATTACTTTATAGAAAAAGGCGCAATGCGGGTCTCCGACCTGCACATCAAAGTCGGCGCCCCGCCGACATACCGCATCGACGGAGACCTCGTAAAACTAAAAGGCTCAAACATCGACGCCGAACTGGCAACGCAGCTTATTTACCCACTCCTGACGAAACACAACCTGCAAAAATATCAAACCGATTACAGCGTCGACAGCTCTTACAGGCTCGGTAATCTGCAGTTTAGAATCAATGTTTTCAAGGAAAACGATGGCATAGCCGCCGCCATCCGTGCATTATCCCTCGACATACCAAAGGTCGAGGAAATCGGATTCCCGAACGACATCTGGCAGGACATCGTCAATCGAAAGCACGGCCTGGTACTTGTAACAGGCATCACCGGCGCGGGAAAATCGACAACAATCGCGTCCCTTATCGACCGCATCAGCGAAAAACGTGCCTGCAGAATCATCACTCTCGAAGACCCAATCGAGTACATCTATCAGCAGAGGTACTCCATCATTTCACAGCGAGAAGTTGGAAAGGATGTGCACAGCTTCGTCGATGGCCTGCGCTCAATGATGCGCGAGGACCCCGACATAATTTTCGTCGGTGAGATGCGCGACCCCGAGACAATCTCGATGACACTAATGGCCGCCGAGACCGGACACCTCGTCTTTTCAACACTACACACAAGAGACACGACCGGCACAATAACTCGTATCCTTGATTATTTCCCGGAAGGCCGGCAGACGGAAGTCTCAAATCAGCTTTCGCTCGGCTTAAGATACGTCATCAGCCAAAAGCTCATCCCTAAAAAAGACGCTACCGGCAGAATCGTCGCTATGGAAATCCTGAACAATAATTATGCCTGTGCAAACCTCATACGTACCGGAAAAATCGAGCAAATCTATTCCCAGCTCCAGACAAAAACAAAGAACAAGCCCGATGAAAAGATGACCACGATGGAAAGGCACCTCGCATCGCTGGTAAAGGCTGACAAAGTCGACCTGCTCGAGGCCCAGAAATGGGCCAACAATATCACCAGCTTCGCCGATGCTATGAAGCGCGACTGACAAATTCGCTATGACAATCAAGTTCTACTGCCCAAACTGCGATGCTCTTATCGCATTCGACAGCAAACACATCGGAAAACGCGCACGCTGTCTGACCTGCGGACAAATCTTTATAATCCCTTCTAAAGACGACGAAATACCTGAAAAAATTAAACCTGAACCGGAAAGAACCGACCCCATCCCAGGCTTCTACCACGCTGTCTTTATCGACACCTGGAAAATTTTTATCAACCCCCAAAACGCAACCTCCCTCGTGTTCGTTATTGCGGTAGTCTGCTTCAAATTCTTCCTTGCTCGCGAGATATGCTGTAGCCGCTTGGCATCTCTTATTGCCTGGGGCTGGCTGCTCGGATTTTATCTCAACATCATTTACGAAACCGCCTTTGAAATAGACACTCTTCCTGAGATTTACCTTGGAACAAGCATTACTTTCTTGTGGTATATCATCAAACCGCTTGCAATCTTCTTCTTCACGATGTTTGCTGTGCAACTTCCGTTCATCATTGCGCTTGTTCTGCTGAAAGACAAAGGCCTCACACCTGCGAATATGTGGGATGCGCAAACCGGCTTTCACTTACTTTTGCAGGTTCTATTTATCTTTGGATTGTTTCTCTTCCCAATGGCGGTATTAACTGCCGCGGTAGGCCAGGACTTTACTATGTTGTTAAGGCCTGACTATCTTATCGCCCCCATATTTAGGGCCTTGGTCCCCTATCTAATAGCCGTCGCGTTGCTTGTTCTCGCTTCTGTTCTTGAGACGCAGACCGCCCAGTACGACCAATTACCTTTTACGGCACTTGCTTCCCGGCTGGGCTTAAATCTCGCTGTGCAGCTTTTTGCAATAATCGCTATGCGCTCTATAGGCCTATTCTATAGACACTACTCCTGCTACCTCCGGTGGTAAACTCTGATTCTTTTCAACATTTGCTGCAGAAGTTCCATTGGCAGGCCCATCACGTTTGTTAAGCTGCCTTCGATTTTTTCAACAAACTCATCGCCACCCTCTTGAATAGCATAAGCGCCGGCCTTTCCCCGCCAGGAGCTACCTTCAATGTGTTTGGCTATCTGCTTCTCTGTCATCTTCTTTGGATAAACGACGGTAGTGTCGCTTTCCACCATTTCAACACCGTCACTTAATCGCACAATCGCTACGGCAGTTATCACTTTGTGCGGCCTGCTGAAAAGCTTCCGCGTAATCTCTTCTGCCTCTTTGGCGTCGCAGGGCTTGCCGATTATCTCGCCTTCGAAATCGACGACGGTATCGGCTCCGATTACAAGAAAGTCGGGAAATTCAGCGGCGACGCTTTTTGCCTTAGCCAGAGCCATCTTCTTCACATATTCGCAGGGCTCGATACCTTCGACCGGAAAGGCAGATTCATCGATATAGGGCAGTACGACCTTGAAGTTATAGCCTGCTTTTTTCAGCAGCTCCTTTCGCCGGGGCGAAGCGGAAGCCAAAATAAAAGATGCAGCAAAGGGTTCAGTCATAACTATAGACTATGAACTAATCGCTACTTGAAGTGAACGTGATAAACTATCTTTCGGCAGAAGATTAAATACTCTCGTTCGATTTGGTCAAAATCATCGCCTATGTAATATTTGAACAGTTCCGTGCCGACCGCACGGTTCCACCATACGGTCAGGGGGATGTTTCTGTCCGCTGCGATTCTTCTGCCCTTTTCTTCGAGCGGCCATTTGCCCTTCAGTCCATCCATCATCAGCTTATAATAATTTCCCAGTCTTTTCCCGTAGTTGTCTTCCCGCAGAAATCGCACAAGGGCATAACACTGGCCATAAAAAGCGGTTACCGCGTCCTGGTCCGTGGTCAGTGCTTCACCGGGATTCATACCGACCAACTGCTTGAGCGGTATCATCTTGTTGGTCATAAGGGTTTTCTTCAGTGCGCCGAGTCGATTAAAATTCCTGCTCGGTTCAAAATAGAATAACCCCCTGTCGTACCTGCTGGTCTCAAAGAGCATTGCGCCGCCCTCGTCGAGCCAGCTCGGCAGGCGGAATTTGAAGTGCCTGCTGTTGAATTGATGCCAGCCTTCGTGGCCGATGACAGAAAAGGTCCGCTCTCTTCCGATATTATAAGTGACGCACGAGCCGTTTAGATAATAGGCACCGGCCTTTATTTTGCAGTACAACGGGGCCTGCGGGCCGGTAAAGGTCCTCGTAAAATCTTCCCACTGTTTGCGCTTAGCAAAAAGATAAACGGTGAACCTGGTTGATGTTTCAACCGGCTGGGGCAGTTGGTCGTTGTAGCCGCGGTAAGCTGACTCCATAAATCCTGGAAGCTGGCTGAGCATAAGAGGCTCCAGCAGCGTGGTAAAAATTTCGTAATGGTCGGTAGTAATTTTCAGGCCCGGCCCGTAATCATTTTCCCAAACCTCAACGGATTTCATTGCCGGCAGATTCAGACTCTGCAAATACTCAATCATACCGTTGCAGGTATCGACTCGCCGAACTTTGGAGTTACCAACCGAAGACTGACCTCTGAGACAACCGACGACAGGGATAATGCCAAGTATGCAAATCAAAGCGAGTTTTCTTGTCATAATTGAATCTTTCCTGCTCGGATTTCTTTGAATGGTGAGCCGAATACTTCGGCTGTGAACAGGTACACTTCGGTGGCGGGGTCCTTCCAGGCGTCGGCGGGCAGGCCCGCTTTGTGTGCGCAGCAGTACGAGAGGAATTCTTCCTTGCTCCAGCCGGTTTCTGTGGCGACCTGAGGCAGAAAACAGCCGGACGTACCTTTCCTTTTTATATAAATGCCGTCTGTACCAAGACGCAGGCTCAATGGGTCATCTGTCTTTTTCAAAGGCGAAAGAACCGATATCTCAATATCAAGTTGCTCCAACTCATCAGCAGTTATCGGGTCGCCAAGAAACCTCGGGTCGCGCGTAGCAGAGGACACTGCCATTTCGACAACCAATTCGATTAAAG
>Ga0315544_1003207_pt1 | contig 10990 bp, 4 predicted proteins | sample SalMarSW160130MG_2_FD_202543 | JGI IMG/M metagenome (GOLD analysis project Ga0315544, IMG submission 202543) | Salt marsh sediment microbial communities from the Plum Island Ecosystem LTER, Massachusetts, United States - Salt Marsh Sediment SW1601-130 ... | reverse complement strand
GGTATTGGAGTCCTCCTTGAATCACTCACGGCAAATATCGGGAGACTAGATGCATCTTAACCGTGTAGATTATGGCGAAGGGTCGTATTTGTCAATGCCCCGCCGGGATTGCCGCGCCTTGGCCCCTTCGCTGCGCTCGGGGTTTCAGCTCACCGCAATGACAATTAGGGGGAGCTCGCCGTTAAATAGAAGACTGATGATTTACCAGAAAAACAAACCCAACGGCATACTCCTGTCCTAATTATCCAGGAAAGGCGTCGAGAAAATGCGCAATACAAAATTGGGATTGGTAAGTTTGAGGATAGTCTGAGGCTTTATCGCAAGCTTGATGTGGGCTAAGTTGAAAACTGCCAGGAATGAACCAACTTCATTGCCTTCCCTAACTCTTAATCACAGCCAATCTCCAGGCCAGCCATAACAGTCGCCCCAGTCCAGCCAATTAGCGCTCAGCGGACCATAATCACTCATGTCTATGTAGTTATCACGGCTGAAGTCAACGTCAGGATTCCAATTCCCTCCAGGACAACCAGGGTAGCTTAACCAGGCATCGCTGAGCGGACCATAATCACTGAAGTCTATGTAATCATCGTTACTGCTACGGGCATCTCCCTCAAGAAGGACACCAAAATCAACGTAAGTGGTACTACTAAACGTTACATTAGTCACCAGATTACTCAAGCTGGTCCGACCCTTCACCGCAACGTCATAGGTACCAACGGTAATACCGCCAATCGTGAAGTTCCCATTGCTATCAGTGCCGGTATGTGTCTTCAGTGCGACATACTCAGTCGTTGTGTTAGGGGCGAAGAACCTCACCGTGACATTGGTTGCCGGCAGTCCTGTAAGGTTAACATGCCCTTCTAGGGTTGCACCTGTCAGAACTAACGGCAGATAATCTTTGTTTGAACCGCCGCTGATATTGTAAGGAGTGTCTCCAAAGCCATCTCCGTTGGTATCAACGCCGCTGTAATCCGACCAGTAATTTCCACCAAGATACGGCCCGCCAATGATATTCGGCCCGGTAGTATTTGTGGTGTTCCAAGTATTGTTTCCGTCATCCCTGGCATTGTTCGTGTTATCGAAGTAGTTGTTATAGATGGTGTTGTTGCTCGAAGAAGACAGTAAGATGCCATTGCAGTTATTCGTTGCATTGTTGCTGGAAAGGTTACAGTGGTCTGCGCTTCCAAGATATATTCCAGCCACTAAGACTCCAGTGGCGTTTTGAACGGTGAACCCGGTTATGTTCACCCAATCAGCGGTTACATTGAACACATGGTCATCTGGATTTGCTGCGTTGACAATCGTATCGGTGGGATTCCCAGAGGTTGACCTTATGGTTAATTGCTTATAGACATCTACATTTTCATTATACGTTCCCGCGTCGACGGTAATTGTGTGCCCATTCGTAGTATTAACAGCGTCTATTGCATCCTGAATGGTTGAGAAGTTTTCTCCCGTGTTGAGGTTGTGGACTGGGGGGCTGGGTACCACCAATGGCAGATAATCTTTGTTTGAACCGCCGCTGATGTTGTAAGAGGTGTCTCCAAGTCCGTCTCCGTTGGTATCACTGCCGGCATAATCCGACCAGTAGTTGCCACCAAGGTATGGTCCGCCGATGATATTTGTTCCAAGTGTCTTGATGGTGTTCCAGATGTTGGTTTCGTCATCATAGACATTGTTGGTGTTATTGAAGTAGTTGTTGTAGATGGTGTTGTTGCTCGACCACATCAGCTCGATGCCGTACTGGCTGTTGTTTGAACAGGTGTTGTTGGTGAGCGTGTTGTTGTTGCAATATCCAAGCAAGATGGCGATGTCCACATTGCTAATGTTCTGGTTCTGCACGGTCACGTGGGTGCAATTGGTCAGGATAATCTGACCAGCACCGGCAGGCACCACTCCGCCTGCCTTGTTCTTCCAGTAATGAACTGGTCTACCGTTAACCTTGTTTGAAGTGTCAATGGTATGGGTGTTCCACGCTTCCAGCAGACCACCAAGAACAATTATTCCATCGTCGACCATCGTGTTGTTGGTGAGCGTGTTGTTGCTCGATAAATACAGCAAGATGCCGAAGTCATTGTTTGACACGGTGTTGTTGCTGAGCGTGTTGTTGCTGCTCGACCACATCAGCTCGATGCCGCCCTGGCTGTTGTTTGAACAGGTGTTGTTGGTCACCGTGTTGTTGTCGCTCGAAAATTGCAGGTAGATGCCACAAAGGTCGTTGTTTGACCAGGTGTTGTTGGTGAGCGTGTTGCTGCTCGAATTACACAGGTGGATACCATCCTGGTTGTGTGAGGCGGTGTTGTCCTTGAGCGTGTTTTTGCTCGAATCATCCAGGCTGATGCCGAAGTCGTTGCTTGAGCAAGTGTTGTTGGTCACCGTGTTGTTGCTCGAAGAATACAGGTAAATGCCGTAGCCGTTGTTTGAGTTTGCGGTGTTGTGTGTGAGCGTATTGTTGTTACTCGAATAGGACATGACGATACCGTACTCGTTGCTTGAGGCGGTGTTGTTGGTGAGCGTGGTGTTGCTCGATAAATACAGCAAGATGCCATAGTAGTTATTCGTTACATTATTGCTGGAAATGTCGCAGTGACTCACCCCGCTTCCAAGATATATTCCAGCCTTGCTGTGTCCGGTGGCACTTTTCACCGTGAACCCGGTGATGTTCACCCAATCTGCGGTTACATTGAACACATGGTCACCTGAACTTGCTGCGTTCACAACACAATTCGCAGTGCCATTCTCCGATTGCATGGTTAAATTGGCTATATTCACATCCACGTTCTCAGTATAGGTGCCATCCCTGACGATTATGGTATCTCCAGAGGTGGCATTATCCACCGCCCATTGAATCTTTGTGTAATTGTCAGGGACATAAATGGTGCCTGGAGATGCTTCTACCTCTCTTACTAAAACAGGCAAGCCTCCAACCATTGAGCCGACCATCACAAAGACGAGTCCAATCCCAAAGATTTTGCTAAGCATTTTCCCTTTCCTCATTCCTCAGCTATCCTTACCTACGACCAAGCTTATGCAGTTGTGAGGAAAGCGTCTACCGATGTCGTATTAAGTATGCGTGGCCGTCTGCCTTGGGTATATTATGCCTTGCTTCGTACTCTGTCAACAAACCCAAAGGCATACCCCATCTTCAAGATTAGTTAATGTTCTCCTAGACGTGGGTGCAATATTCCCCAGCTTTAGACAGCTACAATTGCGAGCATGCATAGGTAGAGAACAGAATTCGGGTTGCTAAGTTAGAGGATAGCTTGAGGCTTTATCGCAGGCTTGATGTGGGCTAAGCCCTGCCTGAATGCATGCAACCTTTGGAGCTGATGTAGTCCCTTTGCCCAGACGTCTAAGAACTTGTCTATCTCGTTTCCTTAACTCTTAATCACAGCCAATCTCCAGGCCAGCCAAAACAGTCGCCCCACTTCAGCCAATTATCGCTCAGCGGACCATAATCACTCATGTCTATGTAGTTATCACGGCTGAAGTCAACGTTAGGATCCCAAGCCGGTGGAGGAGTGCAACCAGGGTAGCTTAACCAGGCACTGCAGAGCGGCCCATAATCACTCATGTCTATGTAATCATCGTTATTCGCATCCCCCTCAAGAAGGACACCAAAATCAACCACAGTGGTATTACCATCGGTCAGGTTCACCCCACTCACCAGATTACTCAAGCTGGTCCGACCCTTAACTCCAACATCATAGGTACCAACGGTAATACCGCCAATCGTGAAGTTCCCACTGCTATCAGTGGTGGCATGTATCTTCATTAGTTCATTCTGCGTGCCAGGGTCGAAAAACCTCACGGTAACATTGGTTGCCGGGAATCCTGAAAGGCCAACATGCCCTTCCACGGTGCCTGTCACAATTAACGGCAGATAATCTTTGTTTGCACCCCCTTCGATATTGTAAGGCGTATCTCCAAAGCCATCTCCATTGGTATCAACGCCGCTGTAGTCACTCCAGTAATTTCCACCAATATAGGGACCGCCGATGATATTCGTTCCAGATGTCTTGGTGGTGTTCCAAGTGTTGGTCCCGTCATCATAGGTGTTATTGGCATTGTTGAAGTAGTTGTTGTAGATGATGTTGTTGTTGCTTGGATAAAGCAGGTAGATGCCATAGAGGTCGTTGTTTAAGACTGTGTTATTGGCCACCGTGTTGTTGCTGGAACCATACAGGCAGATGCCGTAGTCGTTATTTGAGGCAGTGTTGTTGATGAGCGTGTTGTTGTCGCTCGAAGCATACAGCACAATGCCGTAGTTATCGTTCGAGGTTGCGGTGTTGTTGGTGAGGGTGTTGTTGCTCGAAAAAAAATACAGCAAGATGCTGTTGTTATTTGAGTCTGCTGTGTTGTTAGTGAGGGTATTGCTGTCGCAAGAATCCAGATAGATACCCCAGTAGTTGTTCGCTATATTGTTGCTAGAAATGTTGCAGTAAGCTACGCCGTATAGATATATACCAGCCTTACCGGCGCTGGTGGCATTTTCCACCGTGAACCCGGTTATGTTCACCCAATCTGCAGTTACATCAAACACATGGTCATTTGAACTTGCCGCGCTCACCACACAATTCGCAGAGCCATTTTCAGATTTAATGGTTAGATTAGCTGTGCCCACATCCACATTCTCAGTGTAGGTGCCATCCTTAACGCAAATCGTGTCGCCACCGGTGGCATTATTAACTGCACTCTGAATGGGTGTGGCGCTGGCATTGAAAGTACCTCCATCACGCCACCAGCCAGTCTCGTTCACACAAATGTCGCCGCAGATGCAACTCGGCGGCCCAACTTCCACCGTGCCGCTATTCATCAAGCTCGTGTTGCCACTCTCAAGATAGTCAGTTGGGCCATACGCAACTAAAGTCTTTCGCGGCGGCGGCCCAGCAGTATACACAAAGTCCACTGTACTGTTTCCAGCAACACTCTTAGACATACAGCTTATGGTGCACACAAGGATGGAAGTACTGGTAGTGTTGACGCCCATGGGCATACCAGCATCATAGTCAATAGTCCCGGCACCATTGTCATACTGGTTCCATAACACATTGGTAAGGGTCGGGCCAGCAGTAATACTGGTCACGTTAAAGTAAGTGTTATCGAAGTCCAGTCGAGCAGCAACTCCCATAATCGGCATACCACTCGGGTTGTCAACCTCCACGGTGAGGCTAAACACTTCACTGAAGCACACATTAGCCGTAGCAGGCTGAACTGAAATGGTCACATTGCCAGAAGCCAGAGCCACTTTGGGTGGCACCACCCTTGGCACCGCCACGGGAACCGATACCATAGCTAAGACCACTACTATGGCTAGGACTGGACTGATAAATTTACTCTTCATACAGTTGTGAGCGAAGCCTCTACAAACCTCGTGTTAATTATTCGTATGCGGTACTCGATTATATTATCCCTTACTTCATACTCCGTCAAGGTGCGCTTAGTTAACTTTAGTTATATTTAGTTACATTTTTATCCACTCCTTTGGTTTCGGTCACTAAGCTGAAGACTGATAACTGAAAGCTGATAGCTACCAATTTGGGGATTGCCACGCTTCGCTCGCAATGACAATTAGGAGGAGCCCGCTGTTAAATAGAAGACCGATGATTTGCCCGAAAAGCAAACCCAAAGGCATACTCCTGTCCTAATTATCAAGAGAAGGCGTCAGGAAATACGCAATACAAAATCGGGGTCTGCTAAGTTTGAGGATAGCTTGAGGCTTTATCGGGGGCTTAGTGTGGGCTAAGTTGGAAACTGCCAGGTACGAACCGACTTCATTGCCTTCCCTAAGTCTTAATCACCAACTCCCAGGCCATCCAAAACAGTCTCCCCACTGCAGCCAATTAGCGCTCAGCGGACCATAATCACTGAAGTCTATGTAATCATCACGGTTGAAGTCGGCTCTAGCATCCCAATTAGGGTGGCCAGGGTAGCTTAGCCAGGCATCGCTGAGTATACCATAATCACTGAAGTCTACGTAATCATCGTTATTAACATCACCCTCACGAGTAGGCCCAAAATCAACAACAGTGGTCATACCGGCACTCAGCGTCACATTCGTCACCAGCCTGCTCAAAGTTGTCCAGTTCTTAATCCCGATATCGTAGGTGCCAGAAATAAGACCAGTGAGGTTGAAAACTCCGGTATCGTTGGTGGTGACATTCCTTTCCCATGTCTTGTTGCCACCCACGAAGCCTCTCCCCACAAGCCCGGTTTGCCAAGTAGGGTCAGGAGCTACTTCCTTCCGCAGAAAGGTAGCATTCCCTTCCAGGGTAGTGCCAATCTCCACCGTGCCATTGACCAAATAGCTCCAGTTGAGGACGTCAGTTCCCATGAATATACTCTCTGTAGCATGTGCTGGGTCAACAGTGGTAAAGTTGACATAGCTCGTTCCATTAGCGCTCTTGGCGCGAAAGTGTATGGTGCAATACACAAAAGTCTCGTTAATATAATTGGTGTAGCCAGGTTGTACACCGTATCCATGTTGAGCCAAGCCCGTAGTATTATCCCAGGCTGGCATGCCAGGAGCCAAGTCAGGCGTTTCTCCATTAGGCAAGGTGCCTGGCGTATCTATGCCAGTCACATCAAGATATGTGGTGTTGAACAACAAGTACATTGCCCAGCAATCAGCATCACCGGAATAATGAACGGCTGTGATATTCACAGTAAAGTTTTCACCAAGTCCCACCCCGCTCACACCGGGCTGGATTGCAAAGCCCCAACCATCCCCGCTAGGCTGCTCCCCTCCACATGCCAAGCCCCCATGTTGCCCCCAGTAAGTATACAGTAGACTCCTGTCCAGCAGGGTAAGCCAACCATCGCGGTTAGAATCACAATTAGGATTCCAATTATCATCACCCACTTTGCTGCCCCAGCCTGTGTAAAGCAGATTACGGTCTGCACTAGTAATCCAATCGTCTTGGTTGCAATCTCCCTCTCGCATCATGCCAAAATTAACAACAGTGGTCATACCGGCACTCAGCGTCACATTAGTTACCAGCACGCTCAGAGATGTCAGGCCCTTAATCCTGATATTGTAGGTGTCAGGGATAATGCCGATGATAGTGAAATACCCGCTACTGTTAGTGGTAACATTGTCAGTCCTTACTTCACTAGCTCCATCGTAGAACTTGACCACAAATGGCTCTATCCATTTGGGTCCATAGCCACCCCTTCCGGTAAAATTGACCTGCCCCTCCAAGACACTAGGCAGCGTGATATGTAAGGCAACGGGAACTATCCGGGGAGAATTGTTCGCCTCAGGAGACTCGATGGTTATATTAGCGGTATAATTCCCGAGAGGCATACCTGATATGTTCACCGACAGATTCACAGGATTATACACATCGGTGCAGCTGCCGTTCTCGCGGCTTTCACTGAGCCAGTCAGTACCGTTATAGTCGGCATCATCGCTCAGCGACCAGTTGAGCATGCACGGAGTTGAACTCGACACTTTCAGAGTCTGGTTTGGGGGGGTTGTCCCATTATAAATAGCATAGAAGTCAATGCTCATCTGGCTGCAAATGGCCGGTGGAACAACCGTCACATTAGAATCACCCGTTATATTTTCCCAAAGATGGCTTGAGTTTCCAATATAATATGCCAGGGAGCTTATATTGCCTTCATCAAATGTATAATCCCCCAGCCCGGCGCTGCAGGGAACAGTAACCTTGTACAGCGCAGTGAAGTTGGTGCCATTATCATAGATCTGCTGGAAGGCGACCTCAGCCATATTGCCAGTAGCCTTAACGTTCGTCGCTGGCGGCTGGCACCAAGCTTTATTAAGGGTCACATTCCAACCAGCGGGGGCAAAGTCGATAACGGAGATGGAATTGAAATCATCGCCAGGGGCGGTGAAGTTCACAGTGACATTGAACGTCCCTCCCTTCTCCACCGGGTCAGGCAAAGCCCTGACTGGATTGGCTGGTGGGTACCCCAGAGCCACTTGCCCTGGGACCATCACCGGCACCAGCCCCATAGCTAAAACTACTGCTATGGCTAAAATTGGATTGATAAGTTTACTCTTCATGTAGTTGTGGGAAAGCCTCTAGGCGTTTCGTATTAATTATTCGTGCAGCTACCTTGAGTATATTATACGCTACTTCGTACTCTGCCAACAAACCCAAAGGGGGTACGGGTAATTCCCTGTGATAATATCCACCTAGACGCAGGTGCATAATTCCCCAGCTTTGCATAGCTTTGCCACCGTGTATGCATGAATAGGGGATTGTTGACCAACACAGTGTATTGAAAACCCAAAGGCACACCCCTTCCAATTATCAGGGAAAGGCGTCAAGAAATACGCAATTGGTAAGTTCAAGAATAGCTTGAAGCTTTATAGGAGGATTGATGTTGGGCTAAGCCCCGTCTGAATGCATGCACTTTTTGAAGCTGATGTAGTCCCTTTACCCAAACGTCTAAGAACCTGTCTATCTCTTTTCCTTAAGTCTTAATCACAGCCAATCTCCAGGCCAGCCAAAACAGTCGCCCCACTTCAGCCAATTAATGCTCAGCAGACCATAATCACTCATGTCTATGTAGTCATCACGGCTGAAGTCAACGTCAGGATTCCAATTCCCTCCAGGACAACCAGGGTAGCTTAACCAGGCACTGCTGAGTAGACCATAATCACTCATGTCTATGTAATCATCGTTACTGCTAAGGGCATCCCCCTCAAGAAGGACACCAAAATCACGGTAAGTGGTATTACCATCAGTCAGGTTTATTCCACTCTCGAGATTACTCAAGCTGGTCTGACCCTTAACCGCAACATCATAGGTGCCAGGGATAATGCCGCCAATGGTGAAGTTCCCACTGCCATCAGTGCTGTTATACCTCTTCATTGTCTGATTCTGCGTGCCAGGGATGAAGAACCTCACGGTAACATTGGTTGCCGGGAATCCTTGAAGGTCAACATGCCCCTCCAGGGTAAGACCTGTCCAAACTAATAATGGCAGATAGTCCTTGTTCGAACCTGCCGTGATGTTGTAAGGCGTGTCCCCAAAGCCATCCTTATTGGTATCATTGCCGGTATAGTCCGACCAGTAATTTCCGCCAATATACGGTCCGCCGATGATATTCGGCCCGGTACTATTTGTGGTATTCCAGGTGTTGTTCCCATCATCCGCGGCGTTATTCGTGTTGTTGAAGTAGTTGTTATAGATGGTGTTGTTGTTTGAAGACTGCAGGTAGACGCCGTTATCATTATTTCTCAAAGTGTTATCACTAACAGTATTATTACCGGAGTTTAGTAATGTTATTCCGGAATAGAAGACGGCAACGGTGCCGTAAGCTCCGAAACCATACCCGATACTGTCGCCAATGCTGGCGTTTATTTCACTCAATGGAACTGCAAATTCGTATATTCGGTGCTCGTAGGGAACCGATGAGGTGTACTGAAATCCACTGACACCCCACTCCGTCTCAGCAGGAGAAACACGAAACTCCTGTAGTTCTCCGTTCACCATCACATAAATTGCTCCCCAATCCTCCTCATCAGGGGTATTATCCGTTGTAACCTCAACAGCAGCATATAAGTACTGATTGTCTGCGTGTAACCAGCCATAGGTATAACCGTCAGGATGAGGACTATCCGGTTTCCAGAATACACTGAAGTCAGGTTCCCCTGATTCCTCCAGATAACCATCCACAGCAATTCCACCATCATCAATAACGGTATGGCTCAGGGTATAGCCTTCTCGAAGCAATGGATAATACAGGGGGCTGCCATGACCCTCACCGAGGTCTTGTTCCATCGCCCGCATTACCAGTGTAGTGTTCGCAGGCACATCGCTCCAGGTTATTCCCAGTGTGCTATTCCAGGCATTACAGACATCATATTCTGGGGAAATAACTTTATCCAGGACATTTATCCCGGTGTCAATATTTATTGCCGAGGCAGGCAGGTATATTGTGTCATTTTTCATCAAGGCTACATAGTCAACATAAGCAGCATCGTGCCCATGTTGAGATAGTCGAAGGTCGAGATTCCCGGCATCATGGTCTAGTGCAAGCTGGCGAGTTTCATAATCATAAAAGCCGGTTTCCCCCTGTTGTTCCCAATCCCCGCTGTTAAGTATAAAAAACATCAAAGGAACCTGGTGCGGTATGTCCTGTTGCGGTGTTGTTAACCAGTTTATTGTGGTCGGAATCTATAAGGGAGATACCATCGCCACCATTTGAGTTAGCGGTGTTGTCCCTGAGCGTGCTGTGGTTCGAAGAAGCCAGGTAGATGCCAATATCACCGTTCAAGTTTGCGGTGTTGTTCGTAAGGTTGTTGTGGTTCGAAACATACAGGTCGATGCCGGTCCAGGTGTTGTTTGAGGCGGTGTTGTCCGTGAGCGTGTTGTTGCTCGAAGAATCCAGGTGGATACCACCCGGGTTCAAGTTTGCGGTGTTGTTCGTAAGCGTGTTGTTGTTGCTCGAAGAAGCCAGTTCGATGCCGTAGTCGTCGTTTGAGTTTGCAGTGTTGTTGGCGAGCGTGTTGTTGCTCGACAAATACAGCTTGATGCCGCAGCGGTTGTTCGTTACATTATTGCTGGAAATGTTGCAGTGAGCTGTGCCGCCCCCAAGATATATTCCAGCCTTAGGATATCCAGTTGCTCCTTCCACCGTGAACCCAGTTATGTTGGTATGATTTGCGGTTACTTCAAAGACATGGTCGCTTGAACTTGCTGCGCTCACGACACAGTTCGCGGTGCCATTTTCAGATTGGATGGTCAGGTGAGGTATGCCCACATTTACGTTTTCGTGGTATGTGCCATCCTTAACGCAAATAATTTCTCCACCGGTGGCGTTATTGACCGCAGATTGGATGGGCGTGGCGCTGGCATTGAAAGTACCTCCATTACGCCACCAGCCGGTGGTACTGACGCAGATATCGCCGCAGTTGCAGACTATGCCGTTTGCCTCCGTTGTGCCTTGCGGCATTGCCACCACCCCAAAAGATAGCACCAACGCCACAACCATCAGAATTGGAACCAGTTTCCAC
>Ga0315544_1003205_pt1 | contig 10991 bp, 7 predicted proteins | sample SalMarSW160130MG_2_FD_202543 | JGI IMG/M metagenome (GOLD analysis project Ga0315544, IMG submission 202543) | Salt marsh sediment microbial communities from the Plum Island Ecosystem LTER, Massachusetts, United States - Salt Marsh Sediment SW1601-130 ... | reverse complement strand
AAATGGTTTGTTCGATCGTACACTCTACTTTCTGAGTAGATGCCTCCAGCAACCTCCGCAAAATTGTATCCGTATTTTGCTCCGTCTCGAGCCGCTCCCATTATCGAATCAACAACCAATTCTCTCATGGCTGGAAATTTCTCTTGAACTGTCTTTAACCAGATTTTATCAGAGCTATCTCTTTCATAGCGGTTAATCTCAGGCCGTGTTCCTTGAGTAACATCCAATATAAAGCAATAACCGGATACAATAAAGCCATCTTCTCTTGTGAATCTTCGGCCGTTCCATGTGTCGTTGTTGAACATCCAGAACAGGTCATTGTACTTCTGGTGAGTAGAGTTCGACGGGCAGTAGAACATTTCTCGTGTCATGCCGGTCCTAAGCATGAAGTGTACGGTATTGATCGCAACGTCCTGCAACCAGTATCCGGCAGTGGCGGGTAATGGTAGTACTGTATCGTTGCCATTAGCATACATATTTAAGGCTAACAAGTGTTCACGAATGCGTGTTGCACACGATTGTTGCCTAGCTTGTTCTCTAACTCTCGACAACGCCGGCAGTAATATTCCCATCAACAAGGCTATTATGGCAATGACGACAAGCAGTTCTATGAGTGTGAACGCTCCTGCCCTTTTTTCCATTCCGAACCATACACGAGAGCTATAGCTCAAGCTAGAAGCAGCACCAGAAACACCGCCAAGACGTTCTCTGTTAGCCAAAGCTGGCGTGTTTTTACTTACTTCGATTATATATGATGCTTTTCGCATTGCTAAACCCCTTCATCAACTAGGAACTAAACCTATTAGGTGGTACATTTCGCGCACCACAAACCCCCTTTTTAAGATTATTGCATAATAATGTACATAAAACAAGACGTAATCGCGTTTTCTTTTAGCCATTTTGCGAAAAAACTTAATTAGCCCAAATTTAGAAACGGCAATAAAGTATAATCTTCTTTACTTAGGCGATTTTGTATTCCTAATCCTATTATAGATACTATCTTAGTATATTGAATGTTCGGAGTAAGTCGTTTATTCAACATTGCTTCTAACTCGGCGCATGTTTTCTGCGGTACTCTCGAAGACTGACTCCTGTTACTTTGCGAAAGTATCTGGATATATGTCCAGCGTCATCGAATCCACATCGCAATGCAATCTCTTTGACAGTCATGTCGGTGCTAACCAGAAGCTGGATGATGCGATCGACACGCATTCGCCTGATTTCCTGGTGAATTGACCATCGCAGCGCTGTCCGGAAGCGGTTCTCGAGCACCCTCCTTGATACTGTTGTAGCATCTACAACATCCATTACTTGTATGGCTCTATCAACGTTTTTGCGAATGAAACGAATCGCAGTTGCAACCTCACTATCGGAAACTGCCGCGATATCTGTAGAGACACGTGTAATAATATAGGAAGGGTAAACAATTATTCTTTTACATATTGCCTTTTTGCCTTTTACCATCTGGTCAAGCAGCTCTGCCGCCTCATAACCCGCTGCTTCGGTTCCCATTGCTATGCTGGATATTGGTGGTTCAGCCAAATCACATACAAGAACATCGTTGTCTACACCCAGAACAGCAACATCTTCAGGGACATGCACTCCTGCCAATTCGCAGGCTTCGACAACTTGCAGTGCCCGGTCGTCATTGCAGCAAAATAAAGCAACTGGCTTGGGCAGAGACATCAGCCAGTCGACAATCAAGTATCGCTCGTTCTCCCATAAACATTTTGCCTTGGACTTTGGCTGTTGATAAGTGTTAACATTGAGATTATCCTGCTCGAGTCGCTGCTTGAAGTATTGATTGCGATCTCTTGACCAGACAAAATCATCGAAACCACAATATGCGAAATTTCGATATCCTCTATCAAGGAAATGCTCGGCTGCCATATGTCCAATCGAAGGTGAGTCTGTTATAATAGCTGGAAAATCCTTATACATGTCTCTGCTGTGCTGCACAAAAATCACCGGAAATCCCGAGTGTATGAGAATCTGAGCGACTTTAACATCACGGGCTATTGCCCCATCAATCTTCATCTCTCTCCAGTCCGGTAGCGATGAGTCCAGCGCCAGCGGTCTTCGATATATCCTCCAATGCCCATGTAATCGCGAGTATTTTGCAATTCCGTGCAATAAGCCTCTGCCAAACTCTCTCGAGGTTTCCACGAATAATAACACGTTGGGCGTGGTTCTTTGACCGTGCACCAGAGGTGGTTCTTCCTGAATTTTTCTCGACACACGTTCTTTCATACATATCCCTTATCGAAAATCCGACTTATTCTATAACAAAATCCAATAGTGCACAGATACGTATTCTCTCGAGTAAAGTTGCTTTTTGTGTGTCTTTTATTCTATAGCAGGTTCGTATCCAAGTTTACCCCAGACAGCCTTCTGCACCTTGTGTAAATCTGCATTACCTGTCTGGGCAACATTACGATCATCCCAAGTGGTCTCTGCAGTACGCTTGTCGTTCCATTTCCAGTATTCACTGTGGCCATCAGCAAAAGAGAAGGTCGTCCCTCTGCTGTGCAGCTTTGGCGGGGGGTCATACCATGCTTCCTCCGAATACAAAACACCCCACGTACCCGGGCTAACTGGATCTTCACCCAGAAAGACCATCCTCTCAGATGGCCTGCGGAGTTGATTTATATTTTTTATTTTAAGGTCCGGAGTATAGGCATCCCAGCCACAGTAACCATTCATCGAATCGACTATTGTATACGTCAGTTGCCGCTGCCGCTGAGCGTTTGGGCATTTGTAAAGTTTTAAATTTTTACAATATCGCCACAGTTGTCCTTTTTCGATAGCTGTTTCCCATTCCTCAGTAGTACTATCATGGCCTTGCGTAGGCCAGTGCACCCACCAAGTATCCACAGGAGGGTTGCCCGGGTAACTTACATCACTGTTTACTATCTTGCCTTCGCAGTCGTTCGCATACATAATCCATGCGAGCGTCAGCTGTCTAAGATTGCTAAGACAAACAGCACGTTTACCCTGCTCTCTGGCTCGATTTAGCGCCGGCAATAGTATAGCCATCAGCAGAGCAATGATAGCTATGACCACTAAGAGTTCTATTAATGTAAATGCTTTTCGTTTATTCATAGTGATATTTGTCTTTTCTTTGATTATTTAACCACCCGATGGCTCTGTTGAAAAGGTCGGTTGTCATTTCTACCGAAGCCCCTAAGGGGCGGAGTGGAGAAATCTATTAAAAACAGACCTGTCCCGAGCATACCTGTGGTGAGCCTGCCGAATCCAGCCGAGGGATTCCTCGACTCGGCTTCGCCTTCCCTAGGGGACGCCTTACGGTGCGCTCGGAATGACAATTTTTAGGTTTTCAACAGAGCCTATCCTATTTTATGATGCGCGAAATGGAATGATTGTTCAGTTAATTTAATTTCGCACGGTTTTTATCGTTTGAATTTAGTCTTTTTACCGAAATATAGTATACTAAAAAGCGGCCTTTTTTGCAAGATTGCCTTGCGTCACTCTCTCGATACCGAGTAAACCTATGCTGCCTTACAGATAACCTGAATGAAGGACCAGACATCAGCTCATATGCGGTAACACGCTATGAACGAGGAGTTGATAACATCACCCCGTTTTTGCCATAAAACGGTTAGCGTTGCGGTTTTCAAGTTGCATGCAATTGCACACCGGGTTAATCATATTTAGTATTGTTGAATCCACGCTTAGGGCTTTCGGGGACAAAAAATAAGACGGGCTCCGGTTTTAGCGGAGCCCGTTGGTTTTTCCTGGGTGTTGCTTTGGATTAAGCAGGAACTACGTTGGTCGCGCAGGGGCCTTTTTTGCCCTGTCCGACCTCGAATTCCACCTTCTGACCTTCCTCAAGACTGGCGTAGCCGGTCGTCTTGATTTCCGAATGATGAACGAACAAATCATCGCCTTCATCATCGGGGGTGATAAAACCAAAACCTTTTTGCCCATTAAACCATTTTACTGTACCTGTACTCACTACTGTGCTCCTTTGGCCTACTAACGGCCATAAATTATGTCTCTCGGTTTTTTGTTAAGAGGATATTCTTGAGAGACGTGAGAATATGCTCCACTATTGTCTCTATATCGGAGAACTGACCGCGCGTCAACAAAAATAAATAAAAATAATCGTAATTGGAGGATTAGTGCGGCCCTGCTTGCATTTAAGTAGAGAAGACATGCCGGATAGAGATATTGAGCCAATCATGGATTTGTATTATTATAAGATGTGGAACTCTTGGCTAAGCTGATTAGACATGGAACCGCTCTTAAAGACAGGAGCTAACGGTTAAATATGGGTTTTGGTCCACAACAAATCGGTAAGTACCTGATATTATCCGGCCTTGTTATCGTTCTGCTTGGCGTACTTTTAGTATTGCTCGGACGGATAGGCTTTTTCAGGCTCCCCGGCGATCTGGAATTCGGGGGAAGGAATTGGCGCATCTATATTCCTATCGCAAGCTGCATAATACTATCCATTATCATAACGCTTATTATCTGGCTGATAAACTATTTTCGTCGATGAGCCGAATGATACCCCAAACGACAGGCAACTTTACTCGACTCTCTTATAGTACTCCGCTTCATGGTCGGAGAGTCTGTTTTGCTCAATCAGTTTCCTTATCTGCTGCACATCCACATCCCTCGGCTGGCCCCCTGAAGAGACAAATTTAGCTGAATAATCGCCACCTGCAGGAACAACCTGCAAAAACCTTCTAACAGAAACCGCTGAGACGAGCACGCCTACTACGAGCACACTAATTATAAAAAATCGCGGAACAACCTCCACAGATGTGGAACTTGTGCGTTCCAGCGCTGGATGCTGAATCAACGCCCTTTTCTCATATCGGCACCTGTCACATTGTATGCAATCCAAGTTGTCCCTTGCGGTGAGTCTAAACTCACACTTACTAAATTTCTTGGCTGGCAGATATTTCTTGAATAAGGCTATTCCATTAAGCAGCGACAGAAAAGCCCCTGCGGGACAAATGTATCGGCACCACCACCGTGTATAGAAAAGAGAGAATAAAAGCGCTGTCACAACGACTACAAGCATAAATACGCTCAAATCTGCGCCGGCCAAGTGAAAACTGTTCTGTGAAATCCGCAAGCCGAAAATCGATATTAGGGGATCCGCTGTCAGTGTCGTACGGTTTCTGACTAAAAAGAAAGCTGCAAGCAGCACAAAAAGAACAACGTATTTGACGAGTCGCCCCCATCGCATCTGGTCTCGTGGGACCGGTCGCTTGAGTCTTTTGGGCACAAGGTAGCTGAGCAATTCCTGCAGCGCTCCAAAAGGACATATATAGCCGCAATAAATGTTGCCAAAAAGAAAAACTACAACCGGAACCCCTACAATTAGTAAGAATGGCCCCGCCAACTGAAAGGCAGGGACCTGAAAAGATAAAAAGGTTACCATTTGTTCGCTGCTGTATTGAAGGTTCAATATAATACCGCCGACGAGAAGGTTAGTAAAAAGCACAGCCAATCTGCTCCAGAATCCACCGTAGTAACTCACCATAAGCGCCAGTACGAAAGCAGCTATTAGATACATTACGGATACATCGGGCAGATATATAGTCTTATCACCTGCCAATCTAAGTTCTTCGGCACCAGAACGACCTAAGACATGCACTACAAAGTTGTGTCCGGATTGCTCAAGGGCAGAAACAATTGCTTTTGAGCTTACGGTCGCCCCTGTTACCGCATCAACGCCAGCGAAGGGCTGAGCCGTGAATATCTTACGCCCTTTTAATCGCTCCAGCCAATTTTTTAGAAGGTCAAGATAACTCGGCGTTTCGTTCGAATGCAAGATATGAAAGTCGATGAGCGTACCATTTTGATCGATGTAAATGGCTATATTTATCTTGCCGCCGAAACCACGAACTTCCGGAGCTAAATCCGCAGAACTAAACACATAGCCGGCTGACTCTTCACCGACATCATAGACCTCAAAATAATTTATTTTTCTCCCGCTTTCTGCAAGAATAGCTGAGTTTTGCTTCAGTTGTTGCTGACCCACTAAGGCTTGAGCTGTTTGCACTGATAGCAATGGCTTCAAACGTGCGCCTGCCCAAGCAAGCAGGTTCGAGCTTAGGATAATTATCGCAGCGACCGCCGCCAACGTATAACCAAGTCTTCTGCGAAAGACCATTCCTCCTGCTGCAGGAGAATATATTCTTATCTGCCTATAAGATTTCAGTATAGCTGGTGGTGCGTTGGCTAAAATAATCGCTACAATTAAAAATAAAGTTAGTCGAGTCCCGAGAACAGGTACCAATGCCAGACTCGTCGCAAAACCTCCGACGGCCGCTCCAAGGTGGTCGGCCATCTCAAGTTTACTGCCCGCCTGACCCAGCTCAAAATCAGCATCGGTAAGCTGGCGAGCAGCAATAGGAAAGTAGCAGCCCGAGCAAATACCACATAGAACAAATGCAAGTCCGAAAATGAGATGTCCCCTCTGCCATGTGCTGCCGATAGCACCCCGTATTGTTGGCGGTTCTTGTGTAGCCCAAAAGGCGACCGCTACAAGAACCAGCGTATGGACAAGAATAATCCCGAGCAATAACTTTGCATTGCCTGTCCATGACCCTATTCTCACGTGTTTTTGCAGGAAGTACGAAATCAAAGTCGCTCCTGCTGTTAATCCGACCATAAAAAGAGATGAAATAATTCCAATATGTAGATAAAGTGAGCCAAAGCGGGTTTGATACAAATACATCAAGACGATCACAACTCCAATAGCTGCCCATCCGGTTGAAAAAACCAAGAATGAACTATCAAAGTCGGATTCTCCGCTTTGAGTCTTTGCTGAATAAAAGATGTAAACAATTCGTAGCACAACGAAGACTAATATCGGTATTACAAAGACCAGCAGCCCTGCTACAGTTAGAAGCTTGACGAATCGCGTCAGCGGTGCGCCGGATTGCTTTGCTGCTAATAGCAGGCTATAAAGATGCGTCAGTGGCCGTGAGTCGCGGTTAATCATCAATCGCTCGGGCAAATCCGCGCTTGCGTAACTTTCCATAGCCTTTTCAGCACGATCCGGTAGATAAACAGAAAGCAATCCATCCGCAGAAAAAATCTCACCCCCGTCTTCTATACTCGCAAATCGATCCCGCAAAATTGCAGGGTCGCCGCTTAGACTTTCTGAATCCGATGCGACGAACCATGTATCCTCACCAGGCACAAGAACAAGATTTGAGAAGACCTGCTCAAGCGTACGCTTAGTTGAGGCACCGAGATTAACCAGCTCAGTACCCATGATGTTCTCGCCGCCAGCGACACTCACAACTAATACACCTTCGGACTTGAGAGATTCCTTAACCTGCCTGTAGAACTCAACCGTGTAATATCGGTTGAGAACCGAACTTGTGGCCTCGCCAAGATTCACGATCACGATATCGTAATACTGTTTCTTCCATACAAGAGATGACCTGACATCTTCGCTTAATGGTTGAAAGCGCTCGTCATCAATTCGGAATTCTTCCGGTATGAATTCATTGACACAACGCACATACTCAGTATCAGTATGTGCCCAATCTATCGTCTTGATCTGCGGCAAGCGTAACAGCTCATTGCACAATCCCAATCCCGAACCTATAACTAATATGTGCTCAGCTTTAGGATTCTGACACAGACTAATCGCCGCTATTTGACCGGCTGTGCTTCTGTTAGGTAGCGCTTCGTAAACACCGCCCTGGCTAATAACTACCCACTGATCTTGATAAATCCCATATAGATACTCAGCCTGTGGCGTCTGAAATGAGCCGTGAAGCGCTTCGGGCGGAAGCAGCTTGCTCCACTTAATAGTCCTCACGTAACGTATCAATTTCTCGTCGGTTTTCGTCGCAAGACCGACTGTAACGCCTAACAGAATCAAAAGACATAATCCGATTGTAATGGCATAATAAGCAAATCGTCCTGCGGATGCCTTGAGCTTGGCATATTCCGCGTGGCCGGTAAATAGTTTCGTAAGCTGCACGATGAGGGCGGAAAAACAAATAATAAAAGTAAGAATGAAAAAAACCTTGACCAGGTTTGCCCCCATAGTAAAAAGGAAAGTCACGCCCAGCCCACCGACAAAGCTTCCCGCTGCTTCGAAAATGTAAACGTGCCGGATGCTCGAATCCTTGCCCAAACCGACCCAACGGCATGCAATTGGAAACAGCATTCCAGTGATGATACTTACCGGCGCATTGACAATCATCGACCAGAGAACTATGTTTCCAATGGATAGTAGTGTATAAGATTCAACACCCGCGATCTCACGCATCTGGATTATCAATACCAACTGTAGGACAAAGGCAGGCAGGTAACTCAAGAAAAGCAGCTCGATATTTTTTATGAGCCAATTTGTGAAGTGTTTGCCTTTATAGACAAGTACAGCTCCCAATCCAACCCACAAAAACCACGACGCGAAAAATATCCCAACACTTATGTCATTACCCTCGAACGTCGTGATAAATTCTCGGAACAGCAACGTTTGAGCTGCGATGGTGAATAAACCGAAACTGAATATGAGAAGTGCGCGAGCAATCTTCATTATTCTTCGCCAAATACATGTGCTTGAAAAGTGCGAAAGCTCGCACCGGCCTTCCACGCATCGCCGGGAAGCTGGGCCTTTAGCGACAGATGTGTGAGCATCTCGTCAATATTCCATCTCTGCTCAGTAGCAACCTGTGGCAGAAATAACGCTGACTTGCCGTCCTTATATAATACAACGCCATCCACTCCAATTCTAATATCGTCGGCTGAAGCCACAGGTTTTGGAACTGTCAGTATAGATATTTCGATTTTAATATCGTCGTATTCTTCCTTTTTCACCGGCAGAAACCGTCTGTCTCTAAAGCTTGCGTAAATCGCATTTATTATGACAGACTTATATAAAGGTCGCTGCGGATATATGTCACCGATACAACCTCTAAGCTGTGAATTTTTCTTCAATGTTACAAACGCTGCACGTGGATGTTTCATAGCATCGGTTATTTCCACACCCAATTCGGAGGGTTCGGGAACGGTTCCATTCTGAAGTATATGGTTAATAGTTCTCCTTGCTAAAATTAACAATTGCTTCTTATCCTGCTCTGTCAATTCGGCATTGTGTATCTCTGGTTCAACTTCAGAGCAGTTTGCCCACCGACCATAAAAAGCAGCAGAAAGATAACTAACCGATCTGCTGTAATCCCCTGTCAGTTCCCCCGAGGTTGTGTACTTCAGAAGTTCTGCCTTGACCGTGTCATCCATCATACTAAGCAGTATTGCAATCGGGACATAACCACATATTGTTGCTCCACTTTTTCGCCTGTATTCCAGAAAACCATCACTATCTAATCGAGCAATGTATTCATAAGCCCCCATGTCAATCTCTTTAATTCGCTCAGGTATATTTTCTTTAAAAGGCACATAACCGTAAGATTGGCCATAGTGCACGAAATCCGAGCTTGCGACAACAAGCGTGTCAGCATCTATCAGACCCTTAATGATAGCGCCAGCTTTTGCAATCGTTTCCGGCGGACACTGGCCAGCTATAATCGGCACGAACTTGAAATCCTTCTGGCAGTACTGAAAAAGTGGCAGTTCTATCTGTACACTGTGCTCGTATTTATGAGCAACTGGAACGTTTTGAAAAACCGGGTACTTAAGAAGTTTATTTATGAATTCCACATCAAGAGGCACTTGACCTAACAACGTTTCGTAATGTGTCACGCCAGGCACACTCAAAACCTCCATTCGCGTACTATGACTCGGCCCAATGACAACTATCCGCTTATATTGCCTACCTGCAACCTTAGCTCCATAAGCTGCAACCTGTCCGGAGAAGGAGTACCCCGCATGAGGTAAAATTAAAGCAATCACGTCGTCCTTTGGCTGGACTTCTGCTTTCTCGAAAAAGCCTTTTATTTGTTCTTGCAGCGCATTAGCATCAGCTTCATACCATTTTCCTCCAAGCAACGAGGGCAAAACATTTTTAGTAACACCTTCAGTTGCCCCCTCCTTCTGTGCTGTTGTTGTCTGCTCCGAAGCGCTGCCTGTGTTCTTCCGGTGCTCATTATCATATATCAGTAAGAAAACACATCCAGCCAAGATTGCAATACCAAAAAGAAGCTTTCCTAAGCCGAACTTTCTAAAAGCAGTATCCATATCATCCACTCCATTCACTTTGTTCAGTAAAACTTCTTAAATGCTCAACTCGACCTGGATATTTTTTGCCAGGAACAGCCTTGACAAATTTTCGCGGCAGGACCTTACCACCTAACCAGACCATATAGCCAAGAATCACCGAGCTTGTCTTCAAAACTTTCTTAATGAATGTTCTTCGTGTCATTGCCAAATACCATAAATCTCTTTATCACAATCAGGACATTTTCCCCCTTTAATCTGACTTTGTAAAATTGTATAACCAGTGCGCTCAATGAGCAGCTTCTTACAGCCTGGGCAATATGTATTCTGTCCTTCCTTGCTCAGGATGTTTCCGATGTAAACGTATTGCAGGCCTTCTTCCATTGCAATCTCACGGGCGAGGTCCAGAGTCTTAAGAGAGGTCGGCGGCAGATGTCGCATCTTATAGCGGGGAAAGAACCGTGAAAAATGAAGTGGCGTTTCACCGCCAAGATTTGCCTTTACCCACTGGCAAAGGTCGCGTATCTGCTCAGGCTTATCGTTCAGCGTCGGAATGATCAGATTTGTCACCTCCACCAATACACCGCTTGCTTTTGCTATAATTAGCGCCTTTTGAACAGGTTTCAGCGTTCCCGAGCAAACGTCACGATAGAATTCGTCTGAAAGCGCTTTCAAATCTATATTCGCAGCATCTACGTATTGCAGCAGCCTTCTCCAGGGCTCTTCATTTATATAACCTGCTGTAACAAGCACATTTCGAATGCCGGCCTGCTTGGCCAGTTTTGCACTGTCGTAAGTATACTCATAATAGATAATCGGGTCGGTGTATGTATATGCTAACGAAGGACAGTTTGCTTCTTTGGTAAGCGCGA
>Ga0315544_1003203_pt1 | contig 10996 bp, 9 predicted proteins | sample SalMarSW160130MG_2_FD_202543 | JGI IMG/M metagenome (GOLD analysis project Ga0315544, IMG submission 202543) | Salt marsh sediment microbial communities from the Plum Island Ecosystem LTER, Massachusetts, United States - Salt Marsh Sediment SW1601-130 ... | reverse complement strand
CAGAGATCGAGGATTTTCCAATCGGGCTGTGGATTTAAGATTTGTACCGGCTGGGCAGCAGAAATATCTTGAATGGTAAACAAACCTTCTTCAAAGCCAGGTAGATCACTAACTGCTTTTGGGCTTTTGATTGTTATCATTGAATTATCAGATTCACTGCTTTTCTGGATGCCTCCTTCCGTGCCAATGACGGAGGGGACTACTTCGTAGTCAATATCCGCATCGTGGAATTTTTTAGCTAATTTTTCTGGTGATGTTTTCAGTGTGTTGGGGCGAATATAGATGCTGGGTTTGCGGTTGGATGCAAAACAAATCTGGTGAGTCGAATCTTCGCCGAATTCTCCCAGCCATTCGCTTATGAGCCACCTGGGCAGCGAAAAGCACGTGCTCAGATAATCGGCTGGCTGAGTTTTCGGGTCCGGTAGAAAGTCAATTTTGAATTCACAACCGCCCGCTGGTGTTTGCGGCAAGGTTTTTTTGAGGTTCGCTTCTTTAAATTCAGATTGGCGATCCGTTATATGTCTTGTTATCTGGCGCAATACAGCGTTAATAAAACCGCTCTGTTTCTTACCGCCGATGGCCTTTGAATTTTCGACCGCTTCGTTGACGATCGAATAACCTGGCGTTTCGGATGAGTAGATAAGCTCATAAGCTGCAACTCTGACAATATTTAGAAGCCTGGTTGGGATTTGTCGAATGGACCGGCCAGAAAACTTAGCTATCACTGTATCTATAGCCAGGCGGTTTCTTATTGAGCCAAAAACGAGGTCTGTCGCGCGTTGCTTTTCGTTGGTTTGACTTAGTAACTTATCCAGAATTGGCCCGGCATAGTTTCGCCTGGGATCAAACTGATTTAGGACTTCTGCGGCAACTGCACGGGCAGTTTTGAATTTTGGGTGATCCATTTGAGATATATCAACCTATTCAGGGTGCTTTTGCCAAAACCGTCTGACTTTTCGAAAGTGCCTTGGGCATTTGTTTACTTTGGCTGTCACCAATAATGTTCGTATGCGATGTTATCCGATTCTGTAAGGAATTACGCTCCCAAAAAACACCGTCACAGTAGCCCTGAATAGATTTATCTGATTCAGCCATACGTAGGCGTTTTTCAGCCAGACAGCAATAAGTCTCGTCAATCTCGATTCCGACAAATTTTCGGCCAAGCTTCTTGGCGACGACGCTGGTGGTTCCGGAACCCAGAAACGGATCGAACACGACATCACTCGGGTTGGAGCTGGCCAAGATAATCTTGGCAAGGAGCTTTTCCGGCTTCTGAGTAGGATGGTCTGTGTTCTCCGGCATTGACCAAAAAGGAACCGTCAGGTCTGTCCAGATATTTGATGGATGTGTTAAGCGAAAATCTCCATTTTCTGTTCTTTGCCAGTCTTTGGGCTCGCCGTTTTTATAAGTATAAGGGGCAATCACTCTACGTTTTAATTTAACAGCGTCCAAATTGAAGGTGTACTCGTCGGAAACAGTGCAGAACCATATGTCCTCGCAGGCATTCTTATAGTTTTTGAGAGCACCTCTACCTTTTTCCCTTTCCCATGTTATCCGATTTCTTATCTTAAAATACCTATCTGCTACCGTATGAACAGCACCGGAGCAGCGCCAATCTGAACATATATAAATAGAGGCTGTTGGCTTTAAGATTTTAACAAGCTTTGACAACCAACCATCTATCCAATCAATATAGCTATCTAACGACTGCTTTTTGAACGTTCTGCCATTGAAGTCTTTGGTCAGGTTGTAAGGTGGGTCTACAAAAAGAAGGTCCACAAAGCCGGCAGGTAAAAATTCAATAACAGAATATAAATCCTGACAGATAGTTTTATTTATGATCTGTTCTTTTGTTGCTGATGTATTCTTGTCTCGAGTGTAATCGAGAGGTAGGCGAAAAAGGTTCTCTCTATATTGAGGGATTTCTCCTTTCGCAATCGTTATTGTTCTATTTCTATCAGCTCGTTCTTTGTGCCTCATTTTAATTTTCTAATTGGCATTTAATGTACTTAAGGTTGTTCCATTTTAACAAACATGTCGCCGGGTTGGCAGTGCCTGCCGTTGACGAAATCGGCGAAATCCATAAGATGTGAACCGGCAGGCTTGATCTTGGTAATGTGCAATGCATCGGTGCCGCATATCACGTTGAGGTTGTCGTCGAGCACACCGATGGATAGAGCGGCTCGATTAGTTGTCTCGACAACTTCTGCCATAGCAACAGTAACACGCTCGCTTTTATAGGTCTTTTTGGGAACATATTCTGCTGATGCTCCCGGCCAGGGCCAAAAACCACGTATTTTTCGCTGGAGCAGCTCAGCCGGTTCAGCAAAGTCCAGAAACCCATCCGATTTCTTCAGCTTCGGTGCTAATGTAGCCCTGGAATGGTCTTGCTCGGTAAATGTTGCTGTGCCGGCTTCAATCTGGTCGAGCGTTTTTAGCAGCAACGATGCGGCTATCTTTGCCAACCTGTTGTGAAGCTCGCCGGCCGTTTCATCGCTGCCGATACCGGTTTTATCCTGTGAGAGTATCTTGCCAGCATCCATCTTTTCAGCAAGAGTGATGATGCTAATGCCGGTTTGAGTTTCACCGCTGATTATTGCCCAGTTTATTGGCGCCGCACCACGAAGTTTTGGAAGCAGTGAGGCGTGTACATTTATCGCACCCTTGGGTGGCAAATTTATCAGCTCATTACCAATCTTCTGGCCAAATGCGATGACCACGATCAAATCCGGTTCGTACCCAGTAATCCTGGAAATCATCTGTGGAGTATTTACATCGTCTGTTTCGACGTACGGGATGAAGTGTGCGTTTGCCCAGCGAGCCACCGGTGTAGGATTCGGTTTTCTGCCTCTACCTGCTAGGTGAGGCGGCTGTGTGACAATAAACGGCAGTTCGTGGCTGGACTGCGCGACAGCATCCAGAGACTCGATTCCGAATTCGCCGCTGCCAAGAAAAACAATATTCATAATAGATATCAAAAATGCGTAAAAAAGGATTTTAGAAATCTGGCTCGTGTTTTTTTTGAACTTTTTTATTTCTCGTGACTTTGATGGCTTTCTGTGAGTTTTTTGAGTTGCCTTCTATGAACGATTTTCGCAGCCTGTCCCATGCGATTTACGATGGTCATACCTTCAATATGGTCGTATTCGTGCTGAAGAGCCCTGGCATAAAGACCCTCAGCCTCGTCGGTAAATTCATTGCCATCAAGGTCGGTGGCAGTAACGCTGCATTTGTTATACCGCCGAAGTTTTGTGTAAATGCCCGGCACCGATAAACAGCCTTCTTCCATCTCGGTTAAGTCGCCATTTGGCGTTACTGTCGGGTTTATAAAAACCTTGACATTTTCTCTTGTTCCATTGAGCGATATGATGAATAGCCGAAGCGATAAGCCTGCTTGTGGTGCAGCTAAACCGAGACCTTTGTTCTTCAGCATGATGTCAGTCATTTTCTCTACCAGTTGACGGATACTGTCGTCTATCTTCTTAATTGGCTGAGCAGATTTTCTCAGCACTTCAGTCGGATAATGAGTAATCTTACATTTGTCGACATCGATCATTGCCCACACCTTGAACCTTCTATTTCAGTCGTCGAATTCGTCGCCGGCGAAGATGCTGCCGAGATAGGTTTTTCTGACAATCTCATTACGCACAATCTCAGCAGGTGAGCCGGCTGCTATTACTTTGCCGTGGTCGATTATATAAGCCTTGTCCACAACCTCAAGGGTCCTCTCAACATTATGATCTGTAATCAAAATACTTACGCCGGATGCAACAAGCCGACGGATTTCTTTCTGTAAGTCCTCCACAGCAATAGGGTCAACACCACTGAACGGCTCATCCAGGAGAATCAACGATGGGTCCGTTACCATCGCCCGTGCTATCTCCAATTTTCTTCGCTCGCCGCCAGAGAGGAACCTGCCCTGACTGTCAGCCACTTCGCTCAGTCCAAAACGCTCGATTAACATATTAGCTTTACGGTTACGTTCGGCCTTGGTTATCGACATCGTCTCCAGGATGGCATAAAGGTTGTCACTGATGCTGAGACGCTGGAAGATGCTCGGTTCCTGCGACAGATAGCCAATGCCAAGGCGGGCTCTTCTGTACATGGGCAGCTTTGTGATGTCCCTACCTTCAAATATGACCGAGCCAACGTTAGGAGTTATCATACCCATAATCATTCTGAAGGTAGTCGTCTTGCCGGCTCCATTTCGGCCCAAAAGCCCAACGATGCTACGCTGGCTGATTTCAATGGACACATCATTGACCACAGCCCGACTGGCATACTTTTTTATTAACCCCCGAGTCTCAAGTAGAGTTATGCCTACCAAAATAACACCTCGGATTTCAAAACCAGCATCGATCAGCGGTATTATAACAGCTATATTGACATAAGCAAACCGGTTTCGGTCTTAGAGTGGACCCAATGTAGGTGAATCGGTGCAAACGTGCCAGCAGTTAATGCCATGTTTTACAAAGGAGCGGATAAATGTTCTGGTATTTTTGAGCTGTTTCTGCTATTTAGTAAGTCTTTGCCTTGGATAGATATATTTTTTTCGCCGTGAGATTTCTATGTTTGCGATTCTAAGTGATATACACTCCAACCTTGAGGCATTAACTGCCGTTTTGGAAGACATCGAAAAGCGTGGCATCAAGACGATTTACTGTCTTGGCGATGTGATTGGCTACGGAGCTAACCCGAAAGAGTGTCTCGACCTTATCATAGAGAAAGCTTCGTGGTGCGTCCTGGGCAACCACGATTACGCCGTCTTTTATGAGCCTACAAATTTCAATTACGGCGCCGAGCAGGCAAGCTTCTGGACCCGTGAAGTGCTGGAAGCAGAATTGCGAAGAGACCTGAGTGACAGACGATGGCGATTTCTCGGTGAGCTGCCCATGCGATGGTCGCTCGATGCAGATATGGGAAACAGCAAAGCAATCATGGAGTTTGTGCACGCTTCACCGCGAAGGCCAATCAATGAGTACATTTTTCCCGACGATGTTTATACGAACCCGGCGAAGGTTCGGTTACTTTTCGAACGCGTAAAGCATATATGCTTCGTAGGTCATACTCATATGCCCGGCGTTTTTCTCGATGAGCCAGACTTCTATCTGCCAAGTGAGCTTGACGGTGTTTATCCGATCCGCGATGATGAAAAGGCCATCATCAATATCGGCTCGGTCGGACAACCGAGAGACAAAGACAACCGAGCAAGCTATGTTTATGTAAATAAAAACAATGTGTATTTCGTCAGGGTCAAGTACGATTTTCAAACCACCATGAAAAAGATCAGTGCCGTCGACCGGCTGGATAATTTCCATGCTGAGCGATTGCGCGATGGAAGATAAATTACATGAGGCGTGAAGCGAAGTACGAGATATAAAGTTATGAGAATTTTATTAACCTCGATCGTGATTTGTTTCGTGGTTTTTTGCGGCTGGCTTGTGGTTGAGTCCGGGCTTTTTACAAGCTCGTCGCAGACAAAACAACCCTGCGTTCTCTTGCAGCAAACGGCAGATGAACAAGAGCCAGACGCCGACGACTCTTCTTCCTTAGAGAGCCAGAAGTTCCAGGCAGTTCAGCCCAGCGACTTCCATGCCGAGGGCGGACTGCCAAAAACCATCCTGATGGGCTCAATAGACCCAAAAAGTGGCTTTGAGTTCCAGTTGAAGCTAAGCTCCAGAGGCGCAGCTATCAAGCAGGCAACCTTTAGCAAATTCGATAACCGAGACCACAAGAACCCTCAGCCTTTGGTTTTTCTTTCACCTGTGCGCAGCATCAACGGCAAAGAACTTCTATCGTTGGCAAATAGCGGATTTGTGCTTGTTGACCAGCAGCGACAATTCGACCTGGATGAGTTAAGCTGGAAAAGCTTCGATAAAGAAATTGGTCCCGACGGTTCTGAGAAAGCCGTCTTCGAGGCGGTCATAACAGACCCTAACAATGAGCAGGTCATAAAACTAACGAAAAGCTATGTTGTTGTCCCTGACACACATCTGCTGCAATGCGAGCTGACTATCGAGAATATGTCCGGTACTGAACAAGAAGTGCACTTCAACCTGACTGGTCCCGTCGGACTGGGCAGAGAAGCTTTCAGAAGCGATATGCGCAAAGTAGTGGCTGGTTTCAAAGACCCCCAGGGCAACATAACAAGTACAAGGCTCGACCAGAGAGCCTTGAAAAAAGCAAAAACCATCGAAGACAGAAGATTAATATCAAAGAAGGCAGGTGCTGAATTCCTGTGGGCCGCTGCCGTTAATAAGTACTTTTCTGCGATTCTGGTGCCTATGCCCTACCAAGGCAAGGATTACTGCGATTGGGTGATAGATAAAACCGGTTCATTCTATAATCCCGATAGGGATAGTAAGGCCAACAGTGGAGATGAAACGGTAGGTCTTAATCTGGCAATTGCTTCAGCCAAGCTCAAGCCACATGATGAACAGGGTAGTTCCAAGATATACAACTTCGAGTTGTTCCTCGGGCCTAAAGACAAAAGTCTTTTCGGTAAGAACGAGCATTACCGAGAACTCGGATTCGTCGAGACGATAGATTTTACGCTCTGTTTCTGTTGTCCCGAGAAGCTCATTAAGCCTTTAGCTTTTGCAATACTGGCAATTATGAAGTGGATGTATAGCTTTATCGGCAACTATGGCGTAGTGATAATCATACTGGTTTTCGTTATGCGGCTAATTATGCATCCTATCACCAAAAAAAGCCAGGTATCGATGAGCAAAATGAGCACGCTCGCCCCTAAGGCTGAGGAGATAAAGAAGAAATACGCAAATAACAAAGCCGAGATGAATAAACAGCTCATGGCTCTTTACCGTGAGCAAGGCGCATCGCCGATTATGGGTATGCTCCCGATGATGGTCCAGATGCCTATTTGGTTCGCATTATGGTCAGCGGTGTATACGAGCATCGACTTGCGTGGTGCTCCATTTCTACCATTTTGGATAAGCGATCTTTCGATTCCAGATGCAGCATATACGTTTCCTGCTGCTCTGACGGTGCCATTGTTAGGCTGGAAGATAGAGTCGCTGAATTTGCTGCCGATCTTGATGGGGGTAGCTTTCTATCTGCAACAGAAACTGATGCCTTCACAATCCCAGGCCTCAACTAATCCTCAGGTTGCGCAGCAGCAAAAAATGATGATGATTATGTTGCCACTGTTATTTCCATTGATGTTGTACAAGGCTCCTTCAGGTGTTAATCTATATATCATGGCCAGCACCTTCGCCGGTGTCATCGAGCAATACGTCATCCGCAAGCATATCAGGAAAAAAGAAGAGGAGGAGTCGAAAGGCCTTGTCTCAGCTACCAGTAAAACCGGCGGTAAAGTCAAAAAGAAAAAGTCTAAACCGTTCTTCAAAACTTAAGCGTGAAGCGTATCTCGTTAAGCGTGAAGAGAGGTGAGGATTTCGAGATGCGGGATACGAGATACGATGTTAATGACACTATCGTAGCTATCAGTTCACCCCCAAATGGTGTGCGGACAATCGTTCGCATAAGTGGCCCCGCTGTTATCGAAACCTGCAAGCATATCTTCAGACCAAATGAACAATCAGTTCACGCTGAGGAATTTTCAAAACTTAATCAGTCGCCTAATACCGAATCAAGACGGGCAAATTTTACTACCTCAGGCTATGTAAAAATTGACGAAGAATTAGAAATCGAGGCACAGCTATATTTATTTTTTTCGCCTCGGTCATATACAGGTGACGATGTTGCTGAGTTGCATCTTGAGACAAATTGTGCGGTGGTTAAAGCTTTGGTATCTAAACTTTTAGCGATGGGACTTCGCGGTGCCAGTCCGGGTGAATTTACCGCTCGGGCATACCTGAACGGTAAAATCGACCTTGCCCAGGCTGAAGCTGTAAACGAAGTAATCCTTAGCTCGAATCGGCTGCAATTGACAGCCGCTGAAAAGCTGCTCGAAGGTCAATTAGGACAAACGATAAACAAAGTCACCGGCAAAATTATAGAATGTCTTAGTCTAATTGAAGCGGGATTGGACTTTAGCGGCGAGGATATTGAGTTTATATCAGCCAAGCAGGCTGCCGAACGACTAAGCCGGATAAAAAAGGAACTTTCAGATCTACTCCGTAATAGTATTAGATTTGAATCTGTGGTTGATCTTCCCGCTGTAGGGATTGCAGGTGCACCCAATGCCGGTAAAAGCAGTTTGCTTAATAAGCTGCTGGGTACAGAAAGAAGCATTGTCTCGCACCAATCAAAAACCACCAGAGATGTACTTACTGGGCTTTTAACACTTCGGCATTACCAATGTGTGCTATTTGATTGTGCTGGTTTAATAGCCTTAGCCGAGAATGTACTTGACGAGCTTACACAGCAGGCAGCTACTGAAGCACTGCGCAACAGCAATGTCGTTATATTCTGCGTGGACGCATCAAAGGCAGATTGGTCAGAAGACGTATCGATCCGTCAGCTCATTGAGCCGAAGGTATTGGTCGCGGTTGCTACAAAAATAGATTTGCTTTCGCAGGCCGACTTAGCCAAGCGATTAGACAGGCTGAAGAGTCTGTTCGACAGTGAATTTCTGCCGATTTCCGTTAAAACCGGCGCTGGCTTGCAAGGCTTGAGAGACATTGTCGATAGAAAACTAATAGAGCTGATCACAGGCACGAAATACAAATCACAAGATACGAGATACGAGATACGAGATACGAACCACGCTCTGGCCCTTACCGCGCGACACCGACAGGCTGTCAATGAGGCTATCGACAACATCAACATGGCAATCGATGAGGTAAAGGCTGCTAATGACGAAGTTGCTGCAATGCTGCTTCGCACCGCCTACCAGGCTATTTGCGATATCGAAAGAAAGCACGTCGACGAACAGATACTTGAGGCGATATTCTCTCGCTTCTGCATAGGAAAATAGACCATTTTAAATTTGAAGTTGTTGTAGGGGGCTTCTGCTGACCAAGCCAACTTGTTAAATGATATTGACGGGCGTAACATTTAATGTCCCATTCCCCGAATGGGACATTAAAGCGGAAGACACAAAACCATAGCTTAAAACTTAAAATCCATTCGATTTTGAATTTTATAATATGGCTTTGCGATTTTAGCTTTTGCCTTTAAAGTTTCTTATGTCGTTTAAACCCATTAAAATCTTCCTTACTGGTCTTCCTGGCTGTGGCAAAACAACTGCTATTATGCAAATCGTGGACAATCTCGACCAAGGAAAAATTGCCGGCTTTTATACCCAAGAAATCCGCGAAGGAGACACGCGTAAAGGTTTCCGCTGGGCTCGTTTTGACGGTCTTTCCGGAATACTTGCTCATACCAGTATCAAAAGCCCTTATAAAGTGGGTAAATATGGTATCGACTTGACGGGCTTTGAAAAATCTATCGTACCCATCCTGGATGTCAAGCAGGCTAACATCGAACTATTTATCATCGACGAAGTCGGCAAAATGGAGTGTCTGTCGAGGAAATTCATCGCTGCTGTTCGTGAACTTTTAGCCTCTGATAAGTCTATGCTGGCTACCGTTGCTCAAAGGGGTGCCGGGCTTATCTCGGAAGTCAAAAGTTATCCGGGTGTCACATTATTGAAATTAGCCAGCTCAGATAGGGATAAAGTGACATCCGAAGTCATCCAAAGGCTGTCTTTTCTAAAGGGGCCTTTGTGACTGTTTATCCTATCGATCTTTGAATTATAAAAGAAACAAGAGTAGAAAAACAGCCAATAACTTTAAACACCGTAGGGGCCCCTTGGATTCCCGCTTCCCCGGGACTGACAGGAGCAAAGTGTTATGAGGAACCGTTCTGTTATTTATTCAAAAAGCAATAATCCTAAAGTCTATGCGCGGCAGGAACAGGTCTCCTCTTTGCAGCGAAAAAGTGCTGAACCCATCGCTGTTTTGACTAAAACACCGCCCGGAACTCTGCAAAGATTTCTCTGTTATGTTCACTGGGATGAGCAAAGGCTTCTCGATCGGATTCAGTGGATCGTCGCACGAGACTATGCCCACCCGGACACCATCGGAACCGTCGACGATACCGGCCATCCCAAAAAAAGACCCTCGCTCACAAGCTAACAGACATGCCAAAAGCCCACAATATTAACCGCTCGCTTAAAGTGTCGGTCCGCAAGGTTCCACAAATGATAGCTGCTATCGGTAATAAACGCCATCAGCGAGGCGCTGTGGTAGACCAATCGGAACGCATGAGGCCACATATCCAGATCAAAATTCTCCATGTTATCAGCTAAAGATGTCCCCGTATAAGTCGCATTACTCACAGCGGCAGCCTATATCAGGCTGACAGCCTCATCTGAGCACGACAATTATATCCATCTTGCAAGATAATAAATTCTCGACAGACCAGACACGAACTAAGTTCAACAATAAAATGGTTTCGGCTTGTAAATTCATATAAAATATCAATCGAACATAGCTCTAATACTACTCTGCGAAGCAGCGCTTCTCTGCGTAGTACGAGAATTTGTAATTGGAAATTTGCAAATATGAGGTTGAAAATGAGTAATATGACCCGCTTGAGGTGGATGACTTTGTGCGTTTGTCTGGCAGAAGCGTTGTCCGGATGCTATGCCCCGCTACGGCCTGCTCCGCCGGGACGAGCCGAGAGAAGAACAACACCGATGTACTTGGCGAGCGAGCTAAGCTGGCCGGCTATGAATCAAGAATGCCGTCCCTGGACACGTTGGTGGTGGTTAGGCAGCGCCGTTGACAAGGACAATCTAACATGGCTGCTGACGGAATACCAACACACTGGTCTGGGCGGGGTTGAAATCTGTCCCATCTATGGAGTTAAAGGATTAGAGGACCGATTCATCGATTTTCTGTCACCGAAGTGGATGGAGATGCTGGCCCACACTACCACGGAGGCTAAACGACTGGGGCTGGGCGTGGACCTGACTACCGGCACCGGCTGGCCCTTCGGCGGACCAAATGTATCAGCCGAGATAGCTTCTGCTAAGGTTAAACTGAAACGCTACGAACTCGAAGGTGGG
>Ga0315544_1003195_pt1 | contig 11009 bp, 9 predicted proteins | sample SalMarSW160130MG_2_FD_202543 | JGI IMG/M metagenome (GOLD analysis project Ga0315544, IMG submission 202543) | Salt marsh sediment microbial communities from the Plum Island Ecosystem LTER, Massachusetts, United States - Salt Marsh Sediment SW1601-130 ... | reverse complement strand
CGGATGCTGCGAAGTTGAAGTGAGCACCGAGAAGACCAATGACGAAGCAAGAGAGTTCTACAAGAAGTGTGGGTTTGAGGAGAGTGGGATGTTTTTTGAAGTGAATCTGTAGTTGATGTTAGGAATGCAGACGATGTGCTGTAATGAAGGTTCTTAGATTGCCACGCTTCGCTCGCAATGACGTGTGGTGTGTCATTGCGAGGAGCAAAGCGACGAAGCAATCTCGTGGTGGGGCACAGGACTGTGAGCTAGCGGGCGGCTTTATACTGGGTGCGGAGGCACCTCGTGCAGATGTTGACTTTTCTTTTCCTTCCCTCTACCATAATCGTAGTTCGTTGGATATTAGGCAGCCACCGTCGCCGGGTATGTTGTTTGGAATGGCTTACACTGCACCCGAACGTGACTTGTTTACCGCAAATTTCACACTTCATAGAGACTTCTCTTTCTTTTGAGTTTGCGTAATGATAGCACAATTATCAACCGGGGTGAAGCGGCAAGATGAAGACTGATTTGGCCAACGGTCAAACCCTGAAGGAAATGTTCGCTTCGGGAACTGCCTGGCTGGAAAAGAGCGCCCCCGATATCAATGCCATAAACGTTTTCCCTGTTCCCGATGGTGATACCGGGACCAATATGGTGCTCACCATGCAGTTTGCCCTGCAAGAGGCAAAATCCGATTCAGACAGCCAGGCCTCTTCCGTAGCCAAATCCCTGGCCCACGGTGCTTTGATGGGAGCGCGGGGCAATTCTGGGGTCATCCTGTCTCAATTCTTCAGAGGTCTAGCTAAAGGACTGGAAGGCAAAGCCGATTTCGACGGGGGAGATTTTGCCAGGGCCCTGGCCGGGGCATCACAAACTGCCTACAAAGGGATTGCCAATCCTGTTGAGGGAACTATCTTGACGGTACTCAAGGACGCATCGAAAGCTGCCAAGGAGGCAGCGAAAGACAGTCATGCCATGGTCACAATATTGGAGGCCGCGGTAAAATCGGCTGAGGAATCAGTGGCCCGGACGCCCAGCTTACTGCCGGCATTAAGGGACGCGGGAGTGGTGGATGCTGGAGGGCAAGGCTTGTACGTTTTGCTGGACGGCGCCCTGCAATTCCTCCGTGGAGAGTCACAGAAGATACAGTATCGGAGGCCCCGGCTGGTTGTCGCCGAGACAGAATTCGTCCGCAGGGTAGCCCAGATGCCAGCCCGGCTGGAAATACCTTATGGGTATTGCACAAATTTTGTCCTGGAGGGGCGCAATCTTGATTCGGGCAAAATCGAGAAAAGTCTCAAAAAGAAGGGACAGTCTCTGATAGTTACGGGCGACGATACTCTGGTCAGAGTCCATATCCATAGCTTCGAGCCGGGTGAAATCCTGAAATATGCCACAAAGCTGGGCAGGCTGCATGAGATAACTATCAATAACATGGACGACCAATATGCCGAATTCATCAAGATGCAGAGGGAAAGAATGCCTCAAGTGGACATAGCTGTCGTAACTGTGGCCACTGGAGACGGGTTTTTCGAGCTATTTCACAGTCTAGGTAACATAATCATTGTCCCCGGTGGTCAAACGATGAATCCGAGCGTTCGTGAACTCCTACAAGCCGTGGAATCAGCGCCCTCAGACAACATCATTCTACTGCCCAATAACAAGAACATCGTGTCGGCGGCTTCACAGGTCGGGTCCTTAACCTCCAAAAAAATGAAGGTGATCCCAACCAGGAATATCCCTCAAGGCATAGCGGCATTTCTAGCTTTTGGTTATGACCTGAATCTGGAGCAGAATGCCAAAGCTATGGAGAAGGCGGTAAATAGAGTGAAGGCTATAGAGGTTACCAGAGCTGTGCGCGACACGCGTCTTGATGGCCTGGAAATAAAAAAGGGGCAATTCATTGCCATTCTGAACGACGAAGATTTGATAGGCAGGGCGGGCAAGGTACGGGAGGCCATCCTTGATGCTCTGGGCAAAGCCGGGGCTGAGAAGGCCGGGATAATCAGCGTTTATTACGGTGCGGAAATCAAGGGTGCTGAAGCTCAAGAGATAGCTAAGGAAGTTCGTGACCGGTACAAGGCCGAGGTCGAGGTAGTTCACAGCGGCCAGCCCCATTACCATTACATAATTTCCCTGGAATAGCCTTCGTGACGGAGCCATAGGTAAGTGGTCAAGGTTGTAACTGACAGCTGCTCTGACATTACCCCGCAGTTAGCCCGGGACCTGGGGATTACTGTGGTGCCGTTGTACGTCCAGTTCGGCAACGAGACCTACCGGGATAACGTGGACCTGAGCACAGAGGAGTTCTACCATAAGTTGAAAACAAGTAAGATTCACCCGACCACCGCAACCGTCACCCCGGCTAATTTTGCCCAGATTTTCACCACATTGGGAGAGGAGACGAAGGAAATAGTGGCTATAACCCTATCGGAGAAGTTCAGTGCCATTTACGCAACGGCACTGCAAGGCAAGGCCATGGTCGAAGAGGATTGCCGCATTGAGGTCATTGACTCTCAGGCAGGAGCGGGCGCACAGATGCTCTTAGTCATAGCAGCAGCTAAGATGGCGCAATCAGGAGCTAATCTGGAGGAAATTGTTGAATCGGTCAAAGGAGCGATTCCCAGAGTGCATATCCGTATGACCTTCGATACGTTGGAATACTTGAGAAGAGGCGGGCGTGTCGGCAAGGCACAGGCTTTCTTGGGTGGCCTGCTAAAAGTAAATCCCGTGCTGGGCATAAAGGACGGTGCGGCATTTCCCATCGCTCGCTGCCGCAATCGAGCTCAGGCCATGGATTTCCTGGTGGATTTTGTGAAGGCGTTCGGCCGGATAGAAGCCGTGGCTCTCGAGGATGCCACTACCCCCGAGGAGTTAGAGCTGTTAGCCCAGCGACTCAAGGATGTAGTGCCTGCAGAACGTGCCTATCGTTCCAAGGTAAGTCCTGTGGTGGGAACTCATGTGGGTCCTCATGTCCTGGCTGTTTCCGTCCTTGAAGCAGAATAGAAGTGACAGGAATTGATTCGCTACGAAACGTTCTCGAGCTGGAATGCCAGAAGGGTTACACGGATAGAGCAGTAATCGGCGGCCTGGACAAGTATCTTCACAACCAGGCCGGGCAAATCAGGCAGAGTATCAATGACCGGCAGCTTCTGAAAAGCTTTGATGAACTCAACTTAGCCAACTCCAATTATGGCTCCTACAGCGTAGATGAGCGCAAGAGATGGATGGCAAGTGTTTTTGGCTGGCTGGAGAGGCTGCAAAAGCCGAGTAAAAGCTCTCAGTTGTCAGCTATCGGCAGTCAGAAGGCAGCACCGGAGCCCCGCCAGAAGCGAAAGGAAGGGCTGGACTCGCCCATAACCGTTATCAAGGGCATCTCGACCAGCGTAGAAAAGAAATTTGCCAAGCTCAATGTCCGGACAGTACGCGATCTGCTCTATTTCTTCCCCAGACGCTACGTCGATTACAGCCAGAAGAAACCAATCTCGGAACTTATAGAGGGAGAAGAGCAGACTACCGTAGGCACAATCTGGCAAGCCAGAGTGGCTGCTCTGGGCAACCGGCAAGGCACAGAGGCAATTATCGGCGACCAGACGGGAAACATTAGAGCAGTCTGGTTCAATCAACCTTACCTGGCAAAAAGCTTTCGTACTAATGCCCGAATAGTAATCAGCGGTCCGGTTGGCCTGTTCAAGGGGCACAAGGTGTTCGAGTCCCCGGAGTGGGAGTTGCTGGGCGATAAAGACTTGATTCACACCGGGCGGCTGGTCCCCGTCTATCCTCTTACCCAAGGCTTATATCCCCGGCAAGTAAGGAAATGGACCAAGGAGACTGTTGATGGCTATGTCTGGCAGTTGAGCGATTTTCTGCCCTCGGAGATTGAGGCCAGCTGTCAATTACTAGACCTCCCCACCGCCATCGCTCAAATTCACTACCCCGATGACCAAGCAATGGCAGCAAGGGCAAGAGGAAGGCTATCCTTCGACGAGTTGTTTCTTCTTCAATTAGGCGTGCTGGCTAAAAAGCGGGACTGGCAGGAAAGTCAACCAGGTAATGCCTTTCGTATAGACCGGGAGGTTATCAACGGATTTTTGCAGTGCCTGCCTTTCACCTTGACCCGGGCGCAAGAGCGGGTGTTGCAGGAAATCTTGAACGACGTCAAGAGACCAAAAGCCATGTCGCGTCTTCTTCAAGGAGAGGTAGGCAGCGGCAAGACCGTAATTGCGACTCTGGCTCTCCTGGTAGCGGCAGCCAACGGTTGCCAGGGGGCACTAATGGCACCCACCGAGGTCCTGGCTGAGCAGCACTACGCCAATATCTGTGACTATCTGTCCCAGGTTGGCAGCCAGAAATCCTCTTCCGAGCCGGGCGAAGGGACTATCAGGCGCTATACGAGATTTCTGTCGAGGCCGCTGACCATCGCTTTGCTGATCGGGAGCCTCAGAGCCGCTGACAAAGAGAACCTGCACAACAGGATCAGGCAAGGCAAAGTGGATATTGTTATGGGCACCCATGCCCTTATTCAGAAGGGGGTAGAATTCAAAAAACTGGGGCTGGCGGTGATAGACGAGCAGCACCGCTTTGGCGTACTGCAGCGCTCCGCCCTGAGGCAAAAGGGGTTCAACCCTCATGTCCTGGTCATGACAGCCACGCCCATTCCTCGAACCATGGCGCTGACACTCTATGGAGACCTGGACCTTTCGGTTATCGACGAGCTGCCGCCGGGACGGCAGGTCGTGAAAACAAAGTGCCTGGAGCCACAGGATAGGGAAAAGGCCTATACCTTTCTCCATCGCCAGGTCAGCAATGGCCGGCAAGCTTTCATCATCTGCCCGCTGATTGAGGAATCCGACATACTGGAGGCCAAAGCCGCCACAACTGAATATGAGCGGCTATCCCGGGACGTCTTCCCAGATTTGAGATTGGGACTGCTCCATGGCCAAATGCCTGGTCCCGAGAAGGAACAGGTAATGCGGCATTTCCGAAGCGGGGAGTTGGATATTCTAGTGTCAACCTCGGTGGTAGAGGTGGGCATTGATGTACCTAGAGCCTCAGTTATGATAGTGGAGGGTGCTGAACGCTTTGGTTTATCTCAGCTCCACCAGTTCAGGGGACGCGTGGGGCGAGACAAAGAGCAAGGCTATTGCCTGCTTATCCCGGAGAAGCTTTCGCCGGAGGCCAGGGAGCGTCTCCGTTTGATGGAGAGGGTCCATAATGGCTTCGCCCTGGCTGAGAAAGACCTGGAGCTGCGAGGTCCCGGGGAATTTTTCGGCACACATCAGAGCGGCTTGCCCGACCTTAAACTTGCCAAACTCACTGATTTGCACAGTCTGGAGCTGGCGCGGCGTGAGGCAATGACCCTCTTCCAAAAAGACCCCGATTTAAAGAAGGCCGAACACCAACCTTTGCGTCAACAATTGAGCCAAGCATGGTCCAAAGAGGCTGAATGGAGCTGAATCCACGCGAATCTTGCGATTTCAGTAAGAACCCGTTAAATTTAGCATCAAATTCATTGCAGTTAATTTAGTTATGCTTAAGCAAGAACTGGCTAGATGCTTGCAGCAAGCCGTATTGAAGGCACAGCAAGAAGGTGCCCTGGCTGCAGCGGCCCTTCCCGAGGTGCTCATAGAGCATCCTCAAAATCCCGAACACGGGGATTTTGCCTCAGGCTTCCCCTTGAGGATGGCTCGAGCTATGAGGATGTCTCCTCTGGCCATAGCCGAAGAGGTCTCTAAACATATAGTGCTGCCGCCCCAAGTTGACAAGGTCTGGATTGCCCCTCCAGGCTTCATCAACTTCACCTTACGGCAGGACTGGCTGAGTACGGAGGTGAAATCAATCCTGGCTGCCGGCGAATCGTACGGTGATCTTGAGATGGGCAAAAGCAAGAGCGTCCAGCTGGAGTTTGTTAGTGTCAATCCCACCGGACCTCTTCACGTAGGTCATGGCCGTGGCGCTGTTTTGGGCAGCACTTTAGCTAATGTTCTTACTGCCGCCGGGTATGCTGTGGAAAGAGAATATTACATAAATGACATGGGCACGCAGATAAATAACTTCGGGCGTTCCCTCTACGCTCGTTACCAACAATGCCTGAACAAGGAAGCGGCCATGCCTGCAGACGGGTACCAGGGCAATTACGTGATCGACCTGGCCAAGGAAGTAATTCAGGAACAGGGTGATAGATTCCTGTTGTTGCCCGAGGGCGAGGCAGTTTCGCAGCTGGCAGAGGTGGGGGTCGCCAAGATGCTGCAGACAATTAAGCACGACCTCCAGCTATTGGACGTTGTTTTTGACAATTGGTTCTCAGAAGGAAGTCTTTACCGGGGCGGGCAATATGACCGGGTTATGGGGCTGCTCCAAAGCGGGGGTTATGTTGCCGAGAAAGAAAATGCTACCTGGTTTGAGTCGAGCTCTCTGGGCGAGGACAAGGACAATGTCCTGGTACGCGGCGATGGTTCTCCCACCTATTTTGCCTCGGATATTGCCTATCACTACAACAAGTTTCTGGAGCGCAAATTCGATAAGGTGATTGATATCTGGGGGGCTGACCATCAGGGACATGTCCCTCGGATGAAAGCGGTGCTCAAAGCCTTAGGATGCGACCCTGAGCAACTCAAGGTAATAATCTGCCAGCTAGTGACCCTGCGGCGTGGGGAAGAAATAGTCAAGGTATCCAAGCGTAGTGGCGATATCGTTACCTTACAGGAGGTGATAGAAGAGGTCGGCCCAGATCCGTGCCGCTTCATATTCCTATCTCGCTCTGCCGATAGCCAGATGGATTTCGATATGGAACTGGCCAAGAAGCAATCAGCAGATAATCCTGTGTATTATGTGCAATATGCTCACGCTCGGATTGCCAGCATTTTGCGTCTCGCGAAGCAACGCGAAATAGACTGCAGTCAGGGCGATGTTTCTCTGCTTAGCACCGAGCCGGAGCTAACCTTAATTCGCCGCTTAATACTTCTCCCTGAAATAGTGGAACGGGTGGCAGTTAATCTCGAGCCTCACCACCTGCCTTACTATGCCCAGGATTTAGCCACCGTGTTTCACAGCTTCTATAAGCAATGCCGGGTTGTCTCTGAGGACGAAGCGCTAACCAAGTCCCGCCTAAAGCTGGTCAAGGCAAGTCAGATAGTGCTAGCCAAAGTCCTTCGCCTCATGGGCATGTCCGCTCCGGAAATGATGTAATCTACCCCTCTCAGAGCTTGCGACAGGCAGGGGATATCTCCATCCTCGTCAGAGAAGGACAGAATTCGGCACAGTATTACTTAGGCTCTCAGGCGGAATTGTGCTATTGCCTGGAGCAGTTGTCTGAGGATATAGTAAAGTATGAGATGCGGCGTTAATGGAAAGAGCTGAGTATGATACGGTTCGATCCTGACAGATAAAGAAGGCAAAGGATGACAGCTACACACATATTAGGGTTTCTGGGGATCCTGTTCATTATTGGGTTCATAGGGGATTACCTTTTCAAGAAGATAAGTTTTCCCGATATATTAGTGCTCCTTGGTTTGGGTTACGTGGCCGGGCATGTCTTACATATTGTGGACCCAGCCTGGGTAGCCCCCGCCTCGCCAATAATAGCCAATCTATCCTTGGTCGTGATTCTGTTTAACGGTGGTTTGGGCCTTGAGTTTTCCCAAGCTCGAGCCAGCGCTCCCCGGGCAATAGCACTGGCTTTATTGGGCATCGGGGCCAGCATGATCGCGGCGACGGCCTTTGTTTACTACGTTCTAGATTGGGAATTGATGAATAGCTTGTTGCTGGGAGCCATCGTGGGTGGCACAAGTCCGGCTATTGTAATGCCTCTTATCGGGCGAGCTAAAGTCACTCCTGAGGTGTCATCCCTGTTAAATATAGAATCCGCTCTGAATGGTGCCTTGGTGATTGTGATTGCGCTGGTTATCCTGGAAATTATGACTGCTGGGGCAACTGGGAATCTAGGCCCTGCGATTGTTAAAGCTATTGGCATGCGCTTCCTTATAGGACTGGGAATCGGTGGCGCCGCCGGATTTGCCTGGCTCTGGGTACTGACCTTCATAGAAGGCGAGCTATACGATGATATCTTGACGTTGGCTGTCCTTTTTTTACTTTATCTCGCCGTGGAGAGCTTGCAGGGCAGCGGAGCTATTTTCGCTATCGTATTCGGCTTAATCCTGGGAAACGGCATGGACTTTGCCAGATTTCTGCGCACTAAGAGGACGATGGAGATCCACAATACCATGATGACGTTCCATAATCAAATATATTTCATAGTGAAGACATTTTTCTTCGGCTATTTGGGACTGATGATAACCTTTGACGACCCCAACGTAGTCTTACCGAGCATCATCCTGTCTCTGGTGCTATTGGCAGTAAGATTCATGGTAGTCCCTGCTATTTCCATAGGTAAGAGGAGCTTGCTTGCCAACACTGGAATACTAGCTACCATGCTGCCACGAGGTCTGTCAGCCGCCGTGGTAGCTGAAATAGCTGCTTCCGCGGCCATTCCCAATGCCCGGCTTTATCCCGAAATTGTGATAGTGGTTATCGCAACTACTGTCATAATCTCGGCTGTAGGTATTCCCATCTTTGCCAGAAAATCGCCGGGGCAGAACAGCGAGACAAAGGGAAAAAGGGGGACATCAAATTCACCTTGAGCTGGCGCCAAGCGTTACTCCATCGACTCTCCTCTTTGTCACTGCGAGGCTGACTCCCCCTCTGTCGTTGCGAAGAGAGTAGCGAGAAGCAATCTCTGAACGGGAGATCCTAAATCCTAAGCGCGAAATCCTAAACAATATCAAAGCACCAAGTACCAATGAGCAAAACAGTTTCGAGCCTTGGATTTCTTTCGAGCTTAGAAATTAGTATTTCGAATTTGAACAAAGAGACGGCTGCGGCCCAGTAAGTCAGTGCTTGCGACGACAAGTTGTGAGGGATTGGGAATGAGAGGGCAGCGGCTGAGCAGAATAGGAAATGAAGAACCTATCACTGCATCTGGAATGTGTTGGGCGTGCTATAGGCGGGATGGGAGAAAGCTCTTAGAAGCAGTACTGATGCCATTCAAGGCTGCCTGGCTGCCCTTAAGAAGCATAGATGATGAGATAAAGACAAAAGGTGAGGGTATGGGCATAAATGAAAGAGCCGACATGAGACTGCTGGTTACTGAGCCGAGCCGGGTTATTGAAGTCTTTTGGAAGGCTAGCTAATATATAGACCATCAAACAGGTAGCCATGTTATCGTGTGTCAGGAGGATAATTGACCGGTCGCGCTTCTTGTTCCTCGCCATTAGCGCGACATGCCCAGAAGCTTGCTTTCCGGGCTCATCAGAGATGCCGGTCTTATCTATGACGAGTTTGTCTAGTTGGTCGGGTTGAACTAAACTGGAAGGGGGAATGGGTCCCACGGTGGAACTTTGAGCAGAGCAAAGGCTAAGAAACGGACTAAAGGGAAGCCCCCTAGAAGTGGCTTGCCCTGGTATGCCTGGCTGCTTATAGCGCTGGGCATTGCCGGCGTGGTCGCCTTTATCCGTATCGGCCCCATGGGCTGGCCCTTCCCTGATCACGTGGGGAATGCCACAGCAGCAATCGTGGACCAGCTTTCTAGCTTGCAGGAAAACGAACAGTTTATTGCAAACGTCACCAAGGAGCTTGAGGACTATGGCTTTGAGGTTGACGTTTACCAGGGCAGCAACATTACCGTTGATTTCTACCGTAGTCTACCAAAGCTCGGTTATAAGCTCATCATCTTTCGAGCTCATTCCGGTATATTGGAACAAGACGGGGAGGTAATGTTGAGGACAGTGCTGTTTACCAATGAGGAATACACCGAGTCCAGATATGCTCTCGAGCAGGTATACGAGCAACTGGTTATGGGCGGCGCCTGCCAAGGTTGTCCCATGATGTTCGGGATAACTCCGGAATTCGTCAGGGCCCAAAGCGTGGTGGGCCAGGCCACTGACATGGAAGGGAGATTTGATGATACCGTGGTCATAATGATGGGCTGTTCCGGCATCGCTTTGCCGGACCTGGCCGAGGCATTTATTGACAAAGGCGCCTCGGTCTATCTGGCCTGGGACCGCAGCGTGGAGTTATATTATGTGGATGAAGCTACCCCCTATCTGATACGCCAGTTATGCTCTGAAGAGCTGACTATTAGAGAGGCGGTCAATAACACCATGGATGTCATAGGGCCGGACCCGAATTACGGGGCTGAGCTCCAACACTACTACGACCCGGCGTCACACAATGGTGACAAGACGTTGAAGGAACTAATAAAATAGTCGATGGCAGAGACTTTGCCCGAGCTGGTGTTCGCCGTTGGTCTTACCGCAAAAGTATGCTACAGTAGGGCAGCACACGAGCTTTCCCTGTCGCCAGGGAAGGGAGAATGGTCAGGCGAGCTTGTCGGGTCGGGCGAGCCGGTGGTCAGGACGAGAGCCCTTGGCGGGGGAAAACCCTTGAGGCAGGACCTTGAGCAGAGCGAAGGCTAAGAAACAGAGTAAAGGGAAGCCCCCGAGGAAGGGCTTGCCCTGGTTCGCCTGGCTGCTTATAGCGCTAGGCGTTGCCGGCGCTGTCTTCTTTGTCCGTTTCTACCTCATGGGCCAGCCGTCCCCAAATAACGGGGGAGAACTCAAAGCAGTCATTGTTGACCAGCTTTCCAGCTTTCGGGAAAACGAGACATTTGTTACAAACGTCACCAAGGAGCTTGAGTGCTATGGCTTTGAAGTTGACGCCTACCAGGGTGGTAACATTACGGTTGAATTCTACCGCCAGCTACCTACTCATGGTTATAAGCTCATCATCTTTCGAGCGCATTCCGGCCTGCTGGCAGAAGATGAGGAGACCAAAGACCGGACAGTGCTGTTTACCAATGAGGAATATAGCCCGTTGAAACACTATGCCGAACAACTGGATGACCGACTGGTTATGGCCAGGGTTGGCGAAGGTTATCCTATGGTGTTCGGTATACCACCAAAATTTATCAGCGAAAGCATGGAAGGGAAATTTGATGATGCGGTTGTTATAATGATGGGCTGTTCCGGGCT
>Ga0315544_1003185_pt1 | contig 11034 bp, 8 predicted proteins | sample SalMarSW160130MG_2_FD_202543 | JGI IMG/M metagenome (GOLD analysis project Ga0315544, IMG submission 202543) | Salt marsh sediment microbial communities from the Plum Island Ecosystem LTER, Massachusetts, United States - Salt Marsh Sediment SW1601-130 ... | reverse complement strand
AGCTTTTATATCGACCATAATAGTCAAGGAAGAATCCATTGGTTATCTACTGGCTGGTTTGCTTCCCCACGGCATTTTTGAACTATCGGCTTTCATCCTGGGTGAGGCAGCCGCCCTCAGTTTCGGCACAATGGTAATAATAGCCCTATTCAGAAAGGAGAAGCGAAGTCTATTACTGCCCAATCTAAAACAGAATGCAAAGTATCTTGCCATAGCCCTTGCCTTGCTTCTGCCAGCAGCTATCATTGAAGTATATGTTACGCCATTACTATTAACATAATCATGCATTTATATATTTTTAGCAACCCCCTTATCTCTTCTCTTCGTTAGGGAGCATTGGCATTGAAGAAAGTCTTAGATAGACAAAGTCCCTCTGAATAAATCAATTCCCCCTCCCTTAAAGAGGGAGAGTTGCCTAATAGAAATATAAAGGAGAGTATTTAATGCAAGAGCTAGGTTTAGCCGCCCCTTACTGGGTAATTGTTCTGATATGGCTTGCTAAGGTCATATTGCTGGCACTCATCTCCGTTATTCTGGCATGGCTTGGTATCAGGGTGCTGGATGCTCTTACCCCTCATATTCATAAGCGCCAGCGTATCGGAGAAAGTCCGGTTGCCACTGGGTTATTCATTGCTGGCTTTTTCATTCTGGTTGGTCTTGTCATTCACGGTGCTATTACCGCGCTGACTGCGGTCACCGCCCCAATGCTAGGCTACATCTTTGATTTTAGAACATGGGGTTTATTAGCTATAAGCTTTGTAATAAGCCTGCTTATCGGGATAGCCCTTTTCCATATTGTTGATAAGCTAACCCCCAGAATATCATTTAGGAGTGTTAACCAGAATCCAGTAGCAGTAGGTATTTATGTCTTTGGCTATCTTATTTTCTTTGGCTTGATACTCCATGCCGCCCTAACAACACCGCTATGAAGAGAACTAAGGTTTTACTAATTTTAGTATTTGTATTAGTAGCTGTTTTGACCACCGCTGGTTTTGCGTCCGCCACTCCATCAGCAAATCTGGAGACGAGAAACAGCGATGTATTTGATGATTGGGAAATATGTAGAACTAGCGCCTGTGGTGAAGACGGTTTCTATCAAATAACCGAGACGACTTTCCGTCCCGTTATAGCTTTCGAGAGTCTGGGGGAGAATGCTGACCTAGCCTATAGCCTGGGTGAGCAGATTGCCGAAGAATATCCAGACCAACTACAAAGGGCAAGGCAGGTATTTTATTTCGTCCGGGATAGGGTAAACTATACCCCTGATATAGACCAATTTAAATATGAAGAGTTTGCCCTAAATGCCGATGAGCTGGCTACAATTATCGTTGAAAAAGGGCTTGGTCGTGGTGATTGCGAAGATAGTACTGTGCTACTGGCGGTTATGTACAAGGGTGCCGGATACCGCTCAGCTATAGTGGTTAGCAGTAGTCATACCGCAGCATTAGTTTATCTACCTGACTACAACAAGGCAACTGCAGTTTTTGAGCTGGAGGGTGAGCCGGGCTGGGTCTGGGCTGAGGCAACTGGTAAGAATAACTTTTTGGGCTGGGCGCCCAAGGAATTTATCGGCGTCGAGCTGGCTGCATACGAGATAAAAGCGGAGACCATAGCCACGGTAAAACCGTCAGCTTTACCGTCAAGTGCCATTACCACCACCGGCAGGACCACCTCATTCCAACCCTTCCTATTTTTCGGCATAATTCTTCTATTATGGCTACTGCCTATGTTTAGAAGAATACAGCGCACTCACTAGTGCAAGTAGACAAACTGCTAGAAAGTATAAACCCCAACGCCACGTCCTCTTGACAAACGACTAGATACGTGTTAAATAGATTGTGGGATTTTGGCAGAGGAGGTTAGGTGATGAAAAGGTTTTTATGGATCGCGGTGTCGGTGACTCTTACACTCATAGTTGTGCTGATGTCAACTGGTTGCGAGATGTGTCCTGAATAGCTCTGGAGAGTGCCAACACATCCCCATCTACGGTAGAGTTCTATCTACCTTGTTGAAATATTGCTGAGCCATTGTACGCCTTAGCCGATGAGTGTATATTCCGGCTATAGCGTTTCGCCAAAGTTTAAGATGGGTGGATTTGTTATGTAGTGTCCGAGCTGCCTTTTGAGGGCTATTCACCCTTTCTCTTGACCGCTAGACGCGCTCTCCTTCTCATAAACAACGTTACAACGACCGCAATTAGCACTATTGCAACCGCCGCTATTATACCAATGGTAGTACTGGATATTCGGTAGCTTCCAGTGTAAGTAAAGTCCAATTCCATTAGTTCGGTAACCTCGACCTCTGTGCCATCATCAAGAACGCATACGGCACATTCCTCGGTGCCGAACTTCATGCACGTTTCGGTGTCTTTCACCGTTCTCATTTCGTATCCCTTTTGCTGGCAATAGCTGTACTCCTGTCCCACCTTTCCCTTCAGGAAATCCCAGGCACTCACAGCCTCACCATTTGGCAGAACACATAGACCCCTTTCTCCCTCGGGAGTCGATTCCGTGATATAATTATACCCGAGCGCTTCGCAGTAGGCAGCCGACGGATTGACCATCGCCGTTGCCCAAGGGTTGATAATGCCCAGCAGCAAAAGTCCAATAGCAATAAAAAACAATCCGCCCACAATTACCTTTTTGGTGTCTGTCTTCATGGCGATATAACTCCTCTTACATAGTGTACATAGTTTTTGATATCGCTATGGCTATGACCACTATACGGTATCAGTCCGTAACCCGGATCATCAAGTGCACCATCACCATCTAAATCATTTCCATAATCTGTTCCCCAGCTATTCCTGATTATCCAGCAACCGGGACTGTGGCCGGGCAGAGACACATAGTCATTGTAACCAACAACAACAATAGCGTGTAGCCAGTTCTCTGAGGCGACCGATAGAGGTCCATAACAGATTAGAGCCCTCTTCATCGCTTCAACATTACTGGAAACTCTGTGGTACTCCTGTATCCTCCACAGCCTGTCTCTCCAGTCACCACATTTATTACATGGGGAGTTGCTGGCGAGGTAGGGCTGGCAGTTTTCGTCTACTATCCCAGTGTTACGTGCATGCTTGAGAACATCGTGAGGGCAGCCTCCACCGCAATCTCCTCTGACTTCACAGATGGCATACTGTTCCGAAAGGTCCGATATTCCGCCACATTGAACTATATATGTCCCCTCGATGGCACCAATGGCGGCATGTGCCCAGCACGACCCGCAGCTATGCGGAAAGCTCTGATCTCTTATCGGTGGCAAAGTATAGTAGTCCCTCCAATCAAAACGATTCGGCAGCGTGGTCAAATCACAGCGATTACATGGAGGACAATAGCTGCCTCCACAGTCTATTCCTTCCTCGTCTCTATTCTGAACTCCGTCACAACATGATAGTTCGAATGTCCAGTCTTCTCTCAGTATATTATTCAGTTCACCTGATGGCGCAGGAGTTATCTCATCTACATCGTTATCTGCATCTGCGCAGAGCTCTATATGATTATCATTCCACTGCGGAGTCCATCTCTCGGAAAATGTTATCATACCAATGACTTCACCTGGGTCAAGTGCCGGTACATTACTGGTAGCAATATCGTGATAATTGATATTCAGGTGTGTTACTGACGGTTCTGCTGGAGCAGTACCCTGATTTTTGATAGAATATTTTATGAAGAGATCTTCGTATGGTTTATACGCTTCAGTCTCATACCAGACAGCCATAATGACCAGGTCCGGCTTTTCTATTGGTTCTATAGGCACTTCTGGACATTCCCATGTCAAGGAATCTTCATTGTTCGTCTCGCTAATTTCTTCAATTGCATCGTCATAGTCGGCAACGATACGTATGGTATCGGATGGTAGTGTGCATGAGGACATAGCATAATGCTGCCAAAATTCCTCATCTCTAGCTTCGCCTGGGAGTAATCTTTCGACTCCATCTTTAAATTCGAAGACATCGTCCACATAAAGCCCTGTCTCTGAATTAGGCGCACATCCCGGACCCTGATTCTTAATTTCATATGCAATCTTATAATTGCCATCCCCAAGCGGTGCCAGCCATACTCGCCGAATAATCAGGTCGGGTTTTTCATCCGGAGGCGGCACAACATAGCAATCCCACTCTTCTATAAGTTCATTATCCGTCTCATCCAACTCAGTGATGGAATCGGCAGGGTCAACGACCACTCTTATCGTATCGTAGTCACCAGAACATACCCCAATATAATTAAACCCATCCTCATACTTCTCCCCACGAGCGAGTGGGGGAATACTCCGCGTAGAGAACCAGGTGCCGTCAACATAAAGCCTCACTTCAGTGGTCGGTGAGGCGGCATCTCCAGAACTTTTCACACGGAACCTAATATTATTCGTTTCTGTATATTGTCTATTCGTATAGCAGTACTCTTCTTCGCCTTCGTGCCACACGGAGGACATTTCTAGATTCGGCTTGTCTATCTCGTCTGGACAGGAAAAAATTCGAGAATGTGTATTATTCGTTTCGTCTGACTCCTCTAAAGTATCGTAGTAGTCTGCTGTGGCACTAAATTCATCTGAGACGCCACTGCACTCCCCTTCAAATGGGTACTGTTCTACTCGCAATTCTCCGGGGCTCAAACCATCGGCATGATGTTCTCCAACTTTTACGCCATCAATATACAGTGCAGTTATGCTCGGACCTGCAGAGCCATCGCCCGAATTCCGAATTATGTAGCGTATCTCTGTATACACACCCGAAATATCTCCATACCCCCACACATCATTAATCTCGAGGTCAGGAAGTTCAATTACCGTTGGCTCAACATCATCTTCTCCAGAGTTGTTATCCTCCTTGGATTCACTTATGTCATCGTCGAAGTCGGCAATAACTTTCACCGTTACCGGAGCGGTGATATCCCAGCTCAGAAGATAAGTAGAACTGCCACCGGGTTCGTCTATACCTCCGTTTAGGATAGAAGTGGGGGATGTAAGGTCGAAGGTACCCTTTTTTACGCCATCAAAGTAGGTGTCAGCTAACGCACTCCATCCACTGGGTAGCTCTCCAGCGCCAATATTCTTTATGGTCACCGACAATTTGTTATCTGGACTGCACTCGATTACCTCTACTATAAGGTCGGGGAGGTCCTCCTCTATCACCCATACATCCTCCCAGCAGTTGTTCTTCTCGTTACTTTCTGTTATATTCTGCCCCCAGTCAGCACACACCTTTATAGTATGCTTACCGGGTGTTGCTGGCCACTTATATTTGAAGCACCTGTCAAGTTGCTGCCCTGGCTCTAAAGACACATCGACCTGGTCTACCGCCACCTGTTGACCATCAATAAACAGAGCACTATAGTAGCTTGTTGGCGCTAAAACACCAGGAATTGTACCTTGACCAATGTTCTTTAAGTGGTAACAAATCTGGCTATCAACTTGTAATACATCGGGAACTACCAGGTCAGGAAGCTGTTTCTGCGCCATAGAGGGAGTGGGAACTAAAGCCAGAGAGGAAAACAGAAGACCTGTTATCACAACCACAGAGGCTACCTTGGTCATTTTCATTGTTCGCTCCAAAGGTTCAACGAGACAAAGACAGTATATTAATTAAACCAGAACACTAGCATAAAAAGCATCAAAAAGTCAATAGGTAGTTGTAGCAAATCAATTCCAAAGTGAGCCTGGGAGAAAAAATCATACCTGCTAGACAGATTACAAACGCAGCTCGGGACTTATCATATCTGTAACTTACCTTGGTTGCACTAACAGCTAGATTGTGCAGCGGAACTAGTTACCTCCCAACTCTTCAAGCCAAGCTTTCTATTTATAAACGTCATCACACCAAACATAGTAGAATAAGCTCAAGCAACTGCTGATCAGTAACCAAGAGCCATCATGAGCGCGTATGTCCTGATGAAAATACTAGAATCTGCGCCTAGCAGGTATGATATAGGCATCCGTATACTTACGCTCGGCAGGTTGGACAAAGTCTATGATCGGCTGGTATCGCATATCTCCAAAGACCAGCAAGTACTTGATCTGGGCTCAGGGACCGGAGCGCTGGCACTTAGAGTGGCAAAGGTAGGAGCCAGGGTGAAAGGCATCGATATAAACCCACAGATGCTGGCGATTGCACGAAGAAGGGCGATTGAAGCGTCACTTAAGCAGAACGCGGATTTCTGTGAAATGGGTGTTGCCGAGTTGGATAAAGAAAAGGCAAAAAGCTATGATGCCGTGATGAGCGGACTTTGCTTTTCTGAGCTAACCGATGATGAATTAACCTATACCCTCCGGCAGGTCGAGAGAATTCTGAAACCGGGAGGGCTTCTTCTGGTTGCCGATGAAGTAGTGCCTGAAAGCATTGCTATGAAGGTACTTTACTGGCTGATAAGGCTGCCTCTAGTGGTAATAACTTATTTCATAGCCCAGACAACCTCGCATGCTATTAAGGACTTACCTCAGAAAGTGAGAGCGGTGGAACTAACAATAGAGGAGCTCAGGGTGAATAGAATGGGTAACTTCCTTGAACTAGTAGCTGTGAATCTTGGTCAGAGAATAGGATGAGCCTGTTTAGCTACGTCATAGTCAGTATCGTCAGTTCCCTCCTAAGGTTTCTTCCGCTCCCTGCCAAGACAGGTCTTATAAGGCTGGGGAACCCTGACCGGAATTCACCGGTACTCTTGACTGTTAACTACCTGCTGACGCTGGCTAGGGTGAAACGTGCCCTGGAAGGAGTGGATGCCTTTCTGCTCGTTGCTAACAGCAAAGGGATTAACGTCTGGTGCGCAGCTACTGGCGGCCACCTCACTGGTCACGAGGTCATCTCGGCACTTAAAACGACCCACATAGCGCAAATGGTAGCCCACAGGAATGTTATCCTGCCCCAGCTCGCCGCCACTGGTGTCGAGGCTGCGATGGTAAAGGAAAGAAGCGGATGGCGGATTATCTGGGGGCCAGTCTATGCCGCGGATATCCCTGCCTTCTTGAGGAACGATTGTCGGAAAACTCTAGCTATGCGACAGGCGGAATTTCCCTGGAAGCAGCGATTGGAGATGGCGATTGCATGGGCATTCCCGGTTTCCGTCATACCAGCAGTAATTATGGTCCCCTTCTGGCCCGAAGCCATTCCCTTGCTGGTTTGTCTGGTCTGGCTTTTATCCCTGTTAATCTTCATGTCCTTCCCTCTCTATAAACGATGGCTAGGCTCCAGAAGCAAACGGGTTGGGTTTGTTTTCTTTGATTTTGGTCGTGGCGGACTTCATCTAGTATTATGGGGAATCGCTATGATTGGATTGGCTACTTATAGCATGTCGACTGGTGTTCATAGCTGGGCGTTTTTTCTTCGCTGGGCTTTTGTCTCTCTGGTTTTGGTTCTTATTGTGAGCTTGGATCTGACAGGGAGCACGCCGGTGTATAAGAGCGGTCTGCATGAAGACAGAAGGCTTGAAATATCTCTCGATGAGGTAAAATGTAGGAGCGTTGGTGTCTGTGAACAGGTCTGTCCCAGAAACTGCTATGAGATGAACTCTGGCCAGCATAAGGTAACTCTGCCGAGGCCAGATTGGTGTGTCCAGTGCGGTGCCTGTATTGTTCAGTGTCCCTTTGACGCTCTCTATTTCAGAAGTCCAACAGGTGACATAATACCTGCTGAAAGAATAAGAAAATTCAGGTTGAATCTTATGGGCAAGCGATTGGTAAAAGTAAAGGACGTAGACAACTTATGAGCACTTTTTCGGAGCGATCCGGAAGACAATCACACAGTTTGAGTAATTGTTAATTAGTAATCTCCTTCTAACTATTTCCCCTAAGGTAGTTTATCATTGGCTGGGTCACTAGTGGGACAACATCGCCAATCATGTGGGGCATTAGGTTGTCCATAACTTTGGGCATCAGATCCGGCATCTGCTCTCGCATGTAGTCGGGCATGGGGATGCGATCACCAACCCGTTCCAGCATCACCGGCATCACCTTGGGCATCATCATAGGCAATAACCTTGGGAACAGAAAGGGAAACATCGGCTTCATCAGGTTGAGCGCCCCCGGTATCTTGCCCATGGCACGCATCATCTTGCCCATGCCGTAAGGCATGGCATCGATCATCTCCGGCCACATGGTGCCCATCAGCGCTGCGAATCCCTCCGGGGTCATTAGTGCTATCATAGCCTCAAAGACAGCCCACTGCCGTTGTACCTCCGGCTTGGGGTCGGGGAACTCGTAGCCCAGCGTTGAAGCAGCGAACCTCGCTAGGTCAATCGTCTCGATGGGTAGATTCTTCTTATCGGCGGTCACGCGGAATTGGAACTCACAGCAGGGACAGAGGGCGATCAACTTTTCGGCACCAGTGGCCATCGCTTCCTCCATACGTCCCTTGCCGATAATGGCTGCTACGGGAGGATCCTTGATGAGGGTAAGCACGCTGCCGCAGCAATGTGCCCACTCTCGGTTATGTTCCATCTCTGCTAGTTCCACGCCGGGGATTGCCTTTATGAGGTCTCGGGGAGCATCGTAGACACTGGATACCCGGCTGATGTGGCAGGAATCGTGGAAGGTTACCTTCTGCTTCTTGCCGTTATCAGGGAAGGCGAACTCCCCACTTTTAATCTTGTCGGTTATCACCTCACTGTAGTGCCTGGCCTTAATATCGTAGTCTATGCCCTCTTTTTTTGCCCAGCGCGGGTAAATCTGACGCCACATCATATCGCAAGCAGGGCATGAGGTCACTACGGTATCGGCGCCCACCTCTTTGACAGCGGCGATGTTCTTTTTCATCGTCTCCAAGAAGACATCCCACTTGCCGCAGACGAGCATTGGCGTGCCGCAGCAATTCTCGGCTTCACCGGTGTAGGTGAAGTCTACCCCAGTGGCGTCGAGCAGCCGCACCGCGGCTTGGGGGATATCATTCTCCACGTGGCTGGCGGTGCAGCCGGCAAAGTAGGCTATCTTAGTCTTATGGGACGGGCCGTGCTTCTCCCACAGATCTTCGGGGAACCAGTTGGTGCGATCCTTACGGTAAGCCGCCCAGATATCCCCTTCTTTTTCCAGCGCCGCTGCCATCATCTCAAAAGGGGGGAAGGTCATCTTCTTCTTGTCATTGATGAGTTGCCCCCGCAGCTTCATCCAGGATGGCTCAATAGGCAATGACGCTGAGCAGCGCAGGTTGCACAGTTCACAGGTAGTACAGGCAAGAATGGTGTCCACCATAAACTGGTCCCATTCCTCACGCCCTTCCATGTACTCCCGCATCCAGTACCATTTACCGCGCGGGCTCTGGCTCTCCCAACCACGTCCGTAGAACTGGTCGCACTCGTCTATACAATAGCCACACTGGGAGCAGCCGTAGGCGTACCAGGCAACATCCGCCGGGATATCGCGTACCGGTTTGGTGGGGCGTTCCCCCAATCGGGTGATAACCCGGTTTCCAAGCGGTCGTATAAGCGGCTCCAGTGCGCTGGCTACGGTCATGACAGCGCCGATGATACCACCGCTACTAACCTTGCCGGGGTTAAGGATGGACCTGGGATTGACCTTTTCCTTGAAACTCTTAATGGCTTCGAATGTTTTCTTGCCCAATATCTTCTTAGCTTTCTTGGTGAAATACAATCCGGTAGAATAGGGACGCCCACCGTGTTTTTCGGCAATCTTCATGATAGTCAGCGCCAGTCCGAAGACGAAATTATAGCTGAAGCGCCGCTGGTCGCTGGGGATAAAGCCTAAGATGACCACTTCGGGCTTCCCGCCGATACTGTCGCGGATGACGATGCCCTCTTTGACGATGGGTTGGTTGACCTCGCTCTCAATCTCGGCCATGGTGTCACCCAGCGTAGATAGGGGAACGACGACCTCGGCGGGCACTAGGCTGGGCCCGAGGCGTTTAACAATCATAATCTTGAAGCGGTTTTCCCACTCATGGTGAGCGATTCGCTCACTCAGCATCTCCGCCTGGTACGGCTTCATGATTTCCGGCAGGCTGCTCATAACAGCATTGCGGTCCTTCTTGCGGAAAGCGATCGAGGTGATGTAGGAGGCGGGCAGCAGCACCCTTTCCTCGACGGCGTGCTCGAAGTGCTCCAGCAGGGGCGCTTTGTTCTTTAGTTCCGCCATGCGCGGGTTGATGAACATCAGCGACCAGATGGGCAGCTTCCTATTGATAATGGTCTGAACCATTTTCTGGAGGTTATGAGCGTCCGGGCAACCTATGGCGATGACCTCCAGCTCCTCAAGAGGCTGTACCAGTAGTGTAACCTCACTGATAAGCCCCGTGGTGCCCTCGGCGGCATAGATCAGGTTGAGGTCGTCGCCGGTAAATTCCCGGGTTTCGCCATCGGGCAGGACGACGCGCGCGCTGGTGATGTTTTCAAGCAGCCAGCCGGCTTCATAGGAGCCGATGCCGGCGCCCCCTTGGGCAAGCCAGCCGCCGACGGTAGCCGCAGGGTAGCTGGAAGGGTAGAGCCGCAGGGTTAGCCTTTGCTTGGCGAGTTCCTTGTCCAGCTTCTCCCAGACCACGCCAGCTTCCACGGTCGCCAGCATCTTGCCGGAGTCGATGTTCTTAATGGCGCGCATCCGATAGAAATCGATGACAACACCGCCCTTGACCGGCAGTACGCCCCCGTAGCCGGATGTCGCCTTACCCCTCGGGGTCAGTGGTATACTGTGCTGAGACGCCCATTTTACCAGCTGGACAAGCTCCGCCTCAGTCTCTGGCTGTACCACTGCCTCGGGGACGGAGTTCCCAATAAGCACCTTGATTAGCCCCGGGACGGCGGCGATGTCGTGCCCATAAAGCTTTCTTTCCAGTTTACGAAAAGTAACGCGGTCACCAAATATATTCTGCAGTTGGGCATGTAGCTTGTTATTGAGTTTACTCATCATTCTTTCCTCACTTGACTAGGTTTATACCTGCGCCTGCATAAAGCTGGAAAGTTTTTTGCTTTCACTTAACTGTTCAGCGATAACTTCATGTACCAAGTCACATGCTTCGGTTATCTTTGGATTAACAAGCTTGTAGTATACTGTGCTACCTGCTTTTCGGGGAGAAATTATGCCTATCTTACGCAATGTGGC
>Ga0315544_1003182_pt1 | contig 11035 bp, 9 predicted proteins | sample SalMarSW160130MG_2_FD_202543 | JGI IMG/M metagenome (GOLD analysis project Ga0315544, IMG submission 202543) | Salt marsh sediment microbial communities from the Plum Island Ecosystem LTER, Massachusetts, United States - Salt Marsh Sediment SW1601-130 ... | reverse complement strand
TTTATCTCTCTTTTCAAATCAATATGCATAGCTTACTCGCGGGTCTAGCTTTGGGTAAGAAAGGTCAATTAGAAAGTTGACCACCAGTACCGATATAGCTACCATCAGAAACACTCCCTGAATGATGGGGTAATCACGGGCTAACAGGGCTTCGTAGGTGAGGTAACCAACACCCGGGTAGGCGAACACAAGCTCAACAAACAGGGTGCCGGTAACCACCCTGCCCATCCAGATTCCGGTCCGGGTAACCACCGGTAGCATAGAGTTTCTGCCAGCGTGTCGGTATTTGAGTAACCGCTGCGATAAGCCCTTGGCCTTGGCGGTCAGCATGTACGGCTCCTTGAGTACCGTAATCATGGTATTTCGAGTGAGCAGATAGCTATCCCCCAGATGAGCTAGAGTCAGGGCAGCTACCGGCAGGAATAGATGTCTCAATACGTCCAGCAGCAAGGCTAACCCTGATAGACCAGAGTAGGGAGTTAGTGCTCCGGCTAGGGGAAAGACCCCCAATATCACACCAAAAGCGATAAGCAATAACATTCCCAGGAAGAAGTCAGGGAAGCCATTCAGACTCATCAGCCCGGCTAATAAGGTACGGTCGGTTCTGGAACCACGCCGCCACCCCGATTCGATTCCGAGTACTATCCCCAGTATGGTAGAAAGTAGCAGTGAAGTGCCTACCAGAAGCAGAGTCCACGGCAAGCGTCCCAGAATTACTGATAAGACTGGCGCATTATAGTAGTAAGAGTAGCCCAGTTCTCCCTGAAAGAGCGCCACAAAGTAAGCGCCGAGTTGCTGCCATAGCGGCTGGTCTAGGGCAAACCGCTCCACGAGCTCAGCCTCGAGCTCCGGCGTCATGGCAACCAGTGCTTCATCGCCGTAGATAGCCGTAAGCGGGTCTCCCGGCATCATTCTCGGCAACAAGAAATTGAGCAATAGAATCAATATGAAAGCTATAACATAGGTGATGACGCTCCGTTTACTGAACACTTTCCCTGATAATCTCCCGATGAATTTTTATTACTCCACAAAAGTCATCCTGTTCAAAGGAATGGGTACGCCACTGGCTATACCGTCCATGGTATAGAATAGATTGACATTGCCATCGTGGGCCCAGTACCACTTGGGATAATAGAGGGTCAGCGCTGGCAAATCCTGAGCATAAACCTCCTGAATCTGGAATACCAGGTCTTTCCTTTTTTCACTATCCATCTCAGTTAGCTGTGCCTGAAGGAGCTGGTTCAGTGTCTCGTTTGACGTATACCGGGCGCTATTGAAGCCCTCGTCCATGATTACCCTTTTTAAGATAGATGGCTCATAGAGACCCCCGTGGCCATAAATAGCCAGGTCAAAGTCCCAGGCTTCTACCTTGGCATCAACCGTCTTTGCTTCCAATGTTCTGAAGTCTATCTTTATGCCCGCTTCTTCCAGTTGCTGCATGATGAATTGCCCAACCTCTTTGAAATCAGCCGTAGCCAGGAGTTCCAGTTCCAGCACCTCGCCATCTCTGATGAAATAGCCATCCTCCAGCCCGTAGCCAAGCTCTTCCAAAAGCCTTATTGCCTTGGCTGGGTCATACTCGTACTGCGGGGTATCGGGGTTGTACCAATCACTGGTGGGCGGTATCATACCCGGGCTACCAGCTAGGGCATGGCCGCGTTGAGTAATCTGGACCAGAGCTTCCCGGTCTATGGCATAGGCCAGCGCCTGACGGAACTGCCTAGAAGAAAGGGGGTCTCGGTGATGGTTTATGGTCAACTTGGCGTTCCAGGCAACCGGTGCCGTAATTATGGTAAGACCCGCCTCTTCCATTTCAGAGACGACTTCGGGAGGTATGTCACCGGCACTTATTGAGCCTTCCTTCAGTGCCGCCGGAATCATCTCTGCACTTACCCTGACGAACTTGATCTCATCCACAACCGGAGTACCAAGGTAGTAATCTTCGCAGGCCTTATATAGATAGCTGCCATGTTCTTTACTGTAGTCAGCCAATGTGTAGGGACCGGTCCCAATTACGGCTTCTGGAGCTGCAAATTTCTCGGGCTCTTCGATACCTTCCCAGATATGCCTGGGCATTATGGGCTGGGTCCCAGCCACATCTTGCAAGAAAGGGGCATAAGGCCTAGTTAGATACAGTTTTACCGTATATTCATCAATTGCTTCAGCTACTTCGACAATACTGTTGTCAACCAACTGATACGGGTGCTGTTGGGTATAGTCGAAGGTAAAAACCACATCATCAGCGGTGAACTGGGTGCCATCATGCCAGCTAACGTCGTCGCGCAACTCAAATATATAGGCATTTTCTTCGGCAATATATTCCCATTCCTCAGCTAGCTGGGGGATGAAGCTGGAAGCGTCCTTCCAGACGAGGGTTTCAAAGATAAAACTCATCCGGGTATATCCGGGGCCCCGGGAATAATGGGTGTAGGGAGAGGGGTAGCCCCAGTCTCCAGTACTATCGGCAATGGTGTAGGAACTAATTTCTGGGGTCTCGGCAGTGCATGATGGGAAAGCAAGCAGCGCAACCACTATCACTGCTGGGATAAGTAATTTTTGCATCAGGTTCAGCACTTTTCTAATCGTTAGCTTCCTCCTATTATTGAGATGCCGTTGCCGGCCAGCTGGTAGTATTCCTGACCTGAGCACGGGATGCAGACAGGCTTGCCGTCTTTCATACGTACCCGTGGCTCCATAACATTCTCGCCGCACACGGAGCACTTAACGTTAGCGAAGATTCTAGCGTAGGCAGGAACCTCAACGGTCATCCTCTCAATGTCAAAAACCTCTTCATCAGGAAGAGCCAGTATCTTAAAAGATAACTCTCTCCACAGCTCACTTAGCCGTTCTTTATCAGCTTCAGTACCACCACGCTCTATGACGACTCTTTCAAATAGCTGCGTAGCCTCAGGAGTACGCTCCTCCACTATCCGTTCGGCTCTCACTGACATTCTCACCGCTTCTCCTGTTCTTTTGGCCAGGGTAAAGACGGTTTTGCCGTAATCTCGATAAATAAGGGCGTTATTACCTAAACTACAGCCGGTAACAAACTGAACGCCATCGCTAAAGCAGTTGTTCGTTTCTACAATGGCAATTACTTCCTCCATACCTGTGGACTTGACACCCAGCTCTCTTACCGCTCGGACGGCCGCTTTAACACCCATGGCCGAAAACGGGCAAAAATGTCCGTGCAGCATTCCGGTCATCCTCAGCAGCTTGGATAAGTCGCCGGCGGCTATAGCCTCTTCTACTTCTTGCCTTGGATTGTCAACACTAACACTGCTCATGCTCTCCTCCTCGTTTATGTTATTGCAATAGTTAGCAATTGCAACTTATTGCATTAAACACTCTAAGAAAAACCTGCTTCACGCAGGCTGTTTGCAAATAAAGGTTATTGCAACTAGTTGCAACTATTCTTTGGCTTTATGCTATCACAAACTTTCTTTAGTGTCAATGGATTGTTCAGCGTAGAGCTGGAATCAGTTCTTTCCTCTCAAAGAGAAATTCGGGAACTGTCGCAACTGGTGTACCACACTCAAGCCAAGAGTGGAGCAAACCGGACAGCTTTCGTTTCTCCTTATCTCAAGGACACTGCCTCGATGAAAAGAAAAGGGCTACACCGAAGTATAGCCCTTTAAGGCAATCAGCAAATACGAGTTATTTTTGTCCCTTCTCCCTCTTTTTCTTCAGCGCCCAGAAGACCTTCTCCGGCTGTGCCGGCAGGTCATTTATCCAGACCCCCGTAGCATCATGAATAGCGCTGATTATTGATGGCGGAGCGCTGCAGCAACTCCCCTCGCTGGCTTCTTTAGCGCCGAAGGGGCCGTAGGGGTCGTTAGTTATTACGTGTATGACCTGAGTCATTGGCGCTTCGTAGGCGCGAGGTCGCGTGTAATCTACCAGATTGGGGTTGAGGGTCTGCCCGCTATCCATCTTAAACTCCTCGTACACAGCGGCCGATATACCCTGGTGATAGGAACCACCCTGGACTTGAGTCTCCACCGCCTGAACATTCAGCGGGAAACCACAATCGTGAGCGATCACATTATTATCGGTACACTTTATCACGCCTGTCTCCACATCCACCTCCACCTCGCTCGCCTGGGCGGTGAAGCTATAGTTGGTACCGATGTCGCCCACCCCTTTACTGAAATCAGCCAGGCCGTACATTGATATTCCCTGGGTGGAATAGCCGCGGCCGATGATGACCTTGCCCGGTGTCTCGTAGCAGGCAATCCTTACCAGCCTCTCCCAGGCCATGTTCCTTTCGGGATTTGACTTAACAAAGACCTTCTTATCCTTAATATCTACATCATCCGGTTTTACGCCAAACTGCTCCGCGGCGACCTCAAGGAGCTGATTCTTAGCATCCTGGGCTGCCTTCGTTGCCGCCTCGCCGGCGTGCACGGTGACCCGGCTCCCATAGCTACCGGGGTCAACCGGCGTAAACGCCGAATCCACCCTCTTCAGGTCTATATCCTCCAGTTTTATGCCAAGCACTTCGGCAACAATAGCGCACATTATGGTGTCCGAACCCTGCCCGACGTCGGTGGCACCGGTCAGATAGTTGACACTCCCGTCCTCGCATACCCTTATGATGGCGGCGCAGGCGTTGTGGGCGCTCAGCTTGGTGCCACTGTTATAGGTTGCCGCGGCAAAACCCAGGCCGTAGGCCCTGTAACCTTCGACCTTTTTCTTTCTCGCCTTCCAGTTTACCGCCTCGGCGACCTTCTCGATGCATTCCTGTACGCCACAGGTGGCCACGTGTACATCGTTGACCGTCTTATAAATCTTACCCGATTTGGGGTTGGGAATAGAATTTTTAAGCCTGATTTCCACGGGGTCTAAGCCAAGTTCTTCGGCTATCATGTCCAGCTGGACATCGGCGGCAAACCGGCTGTGGTATAGCCCGTGTCCTCTCATCGCTGCCGAACTGGGGTTATTGGTAAAGTAGTTATAGGCGTCATATTTGAAATTAGGCAGCTTGTAGGGCAGTGTCATACAGGTACCGACCAGAAACATGGTAAGCGGGCTCATCCGGGTGTAAGCACCCCCGTCAGCCACCGCCTTGAGAGACGTAGCCTTTAATATGCCATCCTTGGTAACCCCTGTCTTGACGGTAATCCACATGGGGTGGCGCCGCAGGTCGGTGGTGAGGGTATCAAACTGGGAGGTCACAATCTTCACCGGCCGGCCCGCCTTCTTGGCCAGCATGACCGCCGAGAAATCAGCCGGCGTCATGTCATTCTTGGTGCCGCCAAAATCAGAGCCGATAATGGGTGTTATTATCCGTACATTGCTCAGCGGCAGGTTAAAACACCTGGCCAGAATCCGGTAGGGAAAATAGGGGCTCCCCTTGGCCCCGATGTAGACAATACGGTCGGGGTCAGGCCAATAGGCAACCACTGCCGGCGGCTCCAGATACCCTTTGGCCTGTCGGGGGGTCTGGAAGGTATCCTCCCGGACCAGGTAAGACTCGGCGAAGGCTTTTTCGACATCGCCGAAGTTCCAATGGTACTCAACACAAATATTCCCCGGGCGGCCCTCATGGACCAGGGGCGCCCCTTCCGCCATCGCCTCGAAGGGGTCGAAGACACCGGGGAGCGGTTCATAGTCGACCTCAATAAGGTCACAGGCCTCCTGAGCGATCTCTTCATCAACGGCGGCCACCCCCGCCACCCCTTCGTATTGATAGCGCACCTTCTCCACGGCCAGGGGCTCTTCATCACGGGTCGGCCCGCTCCAACCCCACTTGAAACCGCCAAAGTCCTTGCCGGTAGTCACCGCTTTTACCCCGGGCAGCTTCTCCGCCTTGCTGGTGTCAATATTCAGTATCCTGGCATGGGCATAAGGGCTTCTCTTTATCTGGCCCCATAACATATTGGCCTCTTCAAAATCAGCAGCATACTTTGCCTGGCCAGTAACCTTAGCCTTGGCGTCCACCCGTGGTATCGCTTTGCCGAGGATGGAATAGTTGCCAAAGACCTCAGATTTCGTCTCTCCCATTTCCTCTATTTACCTCCTCTTATCTCTTTAGCCGCTATTTCTATAGCCTCGATATATTTAACGTAACCGGCGTCGGCGCAAAGGTTACCCTGTATCGCCTCTTTTACTTCCTCCCGCGTTGGGTCAGGACTCTCCGCCAGCAATGCCCTGGCCGACATTACCATCCCCGGCGTGCAGAAGCCGCATTCTATAGCGCCATGGTCAATCATTGCCTGCTGGATAGGGTGCAGCTCGTCACCATCAGCCACCCCTTCAATGGTGGTAACTTCATGGCCATTAGCCTGAAGCGCCAGCACTGAGCAGGACCTGACCGCCTTGCCATCAATATTAACGGTGCAGGCACCACAGGCGCTATCTAGACAACCTACCTTGGTGCCGGTCAGCTTCAATTCTTGCCTCAGCAAGTCCACGAGCAGGGTCTCCGGTTTCACCTTCAGCTCGTAAGGCTTGCCGTTAACGGTAAACTTTAATTCCTTCATTTCACCTTTCATCATACCTCCTATCGCGCTGCCTTGGTTTTTTCCAGGGCTAGCCGGGCTACTCGTTTCACAAAGACCTTCACCATCTCCCTCCGGTATTCTGCGGAACCATGAACATCATTCGGGGGGTCGGCCTCGGTTGCGGCTACCTCGCCAGCCTCGGTAAGCAGGCCGTCGTTAATCGTCTTTCCGATTAGTACCTTCTCTGCCTTTTTAGCCCTTAACGGTATGGAAGCAGCGTTACTAAGCGCTATCCGGGCATCCTGGCAACCGCCCTTTGAGTCCAAGGTAATTGATACCGCCGCCCCGACAACCCCCATATCCCCCTTCATCACCATCAGCTTTTCATAAGCGGTGCCGGTATGAGGTGGCGGGTTTGGCACCTGAATCTCGATGAGCATCTCATTGGGTTTGAGGTCGGCCTCGAGATAGTCCGTGGAAAAATCCTCCGCCTCAATAATCCGTTCCTTTCCTGAGCTAGCCAGCTTAAACCTAGCCTTTAGGACGATAAAGACCGTAGCCGGATCGCCGGCAGGGTCGCTGTGGCAGAGGTTGCCCCCGATTGTTCCCCAGTTCCGAGTCTGAATTGTGGCCAGATTTCCCTCCATCTCGCTGAGCACCCCGAAATGCTTCTGGATATCCGGAGATTTCTCTATAGCTCGATGTATGGTCAGCGCCCCGATTCTTAGACCCTGCTTCTCATCGTATTTTATATAGTCCAGAGCGGTTAGGCCCTTGATGTCAATCAGGTATTCTGGGGTGAGCAGGCGTTGCTTCATGACAACCAGCATCGACTGCCCACCGGCAATCATTTTAGCCTTATCTTTATATTTGGAAAGCAGGGAGAGGGCTTCTTCAACTGTTTTGGGAGCGAAATACTCAAAAGCAGCTAACATTTGACCTCCTCAATGCAAAAGTCACTATATCATACAAAAACTCTTGGTTTACCGTCAAGCAAGCTAGGATTTCCAAAACCGCCTATCGCGCCTTCGAGTCCTCAGGGGTAACACTTAATTTCTTGCTCAATTTGTGCTAATATATTCAGTGCTTTAGGAGTGTAGCTCAGCTGGAAGAGCAGCGGTCTCCAAAACCGCAGGTCGCGGGTTCGAATCCTGCCACTCCTGCCAGTTTTTAAAGCTAAAATGCCCCCCGAAGTCGCTAAGGAATCAGGGGGCATTTCCATTTTGCTAACAATTTGCTAACACTGATTTTCAACGGGACCAAACCTATTGACAAATAGTAGAAGGGGTAGTAAAAACAAGTAGCTACAAATTAAAGGAGGAAACAGAACATGCCATATCGTTGGGAGAAACGTAAAGAGATGGCCGATCCGCGTTCAGCAGGACTCGCTGGACATGCTTGTTGGTTCCTTAGTGCTATATTCGCAATAATAGGAATTATCGCTGCAGCTATAGATGCTGATATTGGCTTGGGGGCAACGAATTGGTTCCTGCTAGCAATTGTCGTTGCTATACTTGGCATACCCTTTTTTATGGGTGTGATAACAGCTTGGATTTTGAAGGAAAAGAAGGGGTAGAATACCTAATTTTTGCTAATAATTTGCTAACGGACTGAACGAAACGGGTTGTCACTAAAAGTTATTTTACGCACGAAATGGGTTTTTGGGGATTAACTCAAAAGCTCTAATTTACACGTGAAATGACTGTTTGGAATACCCTTCGCCAGACTCCAAAACCGCAGGTCGCGGGTTCGAATCCTGCCACTCCTGCCAGTTTTTAACCGCTCTTAGTAGCCACCCGCCAGACCTCCAGAAAGGCGCCAGCCGCCTCGGGGTCGAACTGGGTGCCCCGGCAACGCTCCACCTCGGCGCAGGCCGCTTCTTTGGTCAACGCCTTGCGATAAGGGCGCTCCGAGGTCATGGCGTCGAAGGTATCGGCCACGGCGATAATTCGGGCCAGCTGTGGTATCCGCTCGCCCTTCAAGCCGTCGGGGTAACCTTTACCGTCATAGCGCTCGTGGTGATGGCGGACAGCCTTTAGGATTTCTTCGTCGTCGACGATAGGCTCCAGGATGTGTTCCCCGGTTTCGCTGTGCAAGCGGACATGCTCAAATTCTTCGTCGCTCAAACTCGCCGGTTTATTGAGCACCGCCTCCCTCACCCCAATCTTGCCGATATCGTGGACCAGCCCCGCCAGCCTTATCTTCTCGATAGTCTCCTTGGGCAGACCCAGGTGCTCGGCGATGGCTACCGATATTTCGGTCACCCGCTGCGAATGGCCGCTGGTATAGACATCCTTGGCTTCCAGGGCATAAGCCAGGGCGGTTATGGCGTTGAAAAACGAGGCGCGGATTTTGCGGGCCTGTTCCTCCACCTTCTGTTCCAGGTGCAGCTGGTAGTCGCGGTTCTCCAGCTCCAGCCGCCTCATCTCCAGCGCCCGCTCCACGCTAAGACTGACCTCATCCAGGTTAAAGGGCTTGGTTACGTAATCATAGGCACCCGCCTTCATGCATTTGATAGCGGTGCCGGCATCGGATATGGCGGTGGCCATAATCACCGCCGTATCGGGGTATCTAGCCTTTATTTCGGGCAGCAGCTCCACCCCCGACCTCCCCGGCATCTTTATATCCAGAATCACCAGCTCAACAGAGCCCCTTTTAAGCTTGGCCAGCGCCTGCTCGGCATCAGCCGCCTGCTCGCAGCGGTAGCCTTCGGCCGACAGCTTTTGGCTAAGCAGCCGCCTTATCATCGCCTCATCGTCAACGAGGAGTATTACCCCTTGTTTTTTATTCATTTTCCCGCCTGACTCAAGGTCTCCCTGACCACGGTCTTAAGCTCGTCCAGGGTAAACGGTTTGGGCAGAAACGGCCGGCTCGCCCGCTCCAGGAAAATTCTGGTGTCCGGGTTTACGGCATCGCCGGTGGTGAATATCACCCCGGTCACCATCTCGGGTTTTTGCTCGCTTATCCAGCGGAAAAGCCGCTTACCGTCCATCACCGGCGTCATGATATCAATAAGGCAAATGTCATAGTCCTTTGCCTTCAGCCTCTCCTGAGCTTCAACCCCGTTCTCGGCGATATCCACCTCAAACCCCTCCCCAGCAAGCACCCTCAGGCAGACCTGGCTGATTGTGGGTTCGTCCTCAACCACCAGCACCCTGCCGGCGCTGGCACCACTGTTTTTCATACCGCACCCCCCTTCTCTTCAGCAGCGCTGATGGGCAGCTCCACGATAAAGGTAGCACCCTTACCCGGCTCGCTTTCGACGTATATTTTGCCGCCGTGCTCGGCAACTATTCCGTGACAGATACTTAAGCCCAGCCCCGTCCCCTCACCCACCTCCTTGGTAGTAAAGAAGGGGTCAAAGAGGTGCCCCAAGTCGTCCTCGGCAATCCCGGGTCCGTCATCGGCAAAGAAAGCCTTTACCTTGTTGCCCACCCTTTCCGTGGTAATGGTCAGCTTGCCTCTATTATGGGCTTCCTTCATAAAGTACTCGGCATTGATGATAATGTTAAGGAACACCTGCTGCAGCTGAAAATAGTCGGCCATAACCTCGGGCAGCTCGGGCTCAAGGCGGGCATCGACGGTGATGTTTTCCAGATTCTGCTCGTAGGCACGCAGCTCCAGCACCTTTTGGATAACGTCGTTTATATTCACCTTCTCCTTGACGGCAGTGTGCTTCCGAGCGAAGGTGAGCAGGTTCTTCACCACCTGGGAGGTGCGCTGGGCCTCACCATAGACCACCTTAATATCCTCCTTAATATCTTCAGGCATCTCTTTGTCCAGGAGTAGCTGGGAAAACCCGATAACGCCCGTCAGCGGGTTATTCAGCTCGTGGGCGATACCCGCCGCCAGCTCGCCGACCGAAGCCAGCCGGTCGGTGATCACCAGCTGCTCCTGCATTTTCTTGCGCTCGGTGATGTCCCGACTAATACCAACATACCCCCTAAACTTCCCCTCACTATCAAAAAGGGGAATGCCGCTCGTTTCAAAGATGACCGGGCTGCCGTTCTTATGGAGATAGGTAATCTCCAGGCCGAAGAAAGGCATGCTCTTAGCATTAATCTCCTTGAAACGCTTAAGCCATTTACGCGCTTCCCCTTTAGCGATAAGGTCGAGCATCCTCTTCTTGCCCACCACCTCTTCCACCTCATAACCCAGGACATCCTTAATCTTAGGGCTGACGAAGGTAAACCGCCCCTCCCCATCCACCTCCCATATTATATCGCTGGTAGCTTCGACCAGGGTCTTGTACTTCTCCTCGGAATCCTTCAGCGCCGCCTCCGCCTGCTTGCGCTCGGTGATGTCCCGGCAGACGCAGAAGATGAGCTTCTGCCCCCCATAGACAGCCCCGTTGGTGCTGATTGCAACGTCAAAGGCGGTACCGTCCTTACGGCGGTGCCTCGTTTCGAAGTGGTCGCCCTCCGGGCCGACACTCTTAATCATTTCGGCAACCTGCTCAGGCGGGTACTGAAATTCCCAGTCCCAGACGCTGAGCTTGCGGACTTCCTCGGGGGTGTAGCCGAGCATCTCGGCAAATTTCTGGTTGGCTTCATACACCTTGCCCTTCTCGTCAAGGATAACGATGCCAT
>Ga0315544_1003177_pt1 | contig 11046 bp, 12 predicted proteins | sample SalMarSW160130MG_2_FD_202543 | JGI IMG/M metagenome (GOLD analysis project Ga0315544, IMG submission 202543) | Salt marsh sediment microbial communities from the Plum Island Ecosystem LTER, Massachusetts, United States - Salt Marsh Sediment SW1601-130 ... | reverse complement strand
ACACCGCAATCACAGCGGCGACCTCGACCACAGTCTCGGAGAACACTTCTACGACGGCGCCCCCCGACACCACCACCACCGTATCGCCCGATACCTCGACCACCACGGTCCCCGATACCACGACCACCACGGTCCCCGATACCACCACCACACTGCCCGGGGAACCGTTCGAGATGTTCTGGCGTGAAGGCGACGTCCTGGGAGTGGTGGGGGTCGCCCACGATGACGTGCTCAACGTCCGGGAGGGACCGGGCGTGTCCTACGACGTCGTCGCCATGCTCGAGCCGACGGCCGACGATGTCGTTGCCGCCGGGCGCTCCCGCCTGCTCTCCGGATCGATCTGGACCGAGGTCGTGGTTGCGGGAACGACCGGCTGGGTCAACACCCACTACGTCGCCTACCTCGGCGCCACCTCTGACGCCACCTCTGACACCATTGCCAAGATCGGTGACACGCCGGCGGCGGAGACCATGGTCGACCTGGGCCGTGTCGTCGCCGAGGCACATGCCTCGACCGATATCGATTCCGGGATCACGGTCACGGTGGCGCCGACAGTCGGTGACTTGGGCGAGATCACCTACGACGTGATCGGGCTCGCAGACGACGCACAGGTGGGCGTCCGGTTGCACGTCTTCGGTGAGCCCGACGCCGGGGGCGAGGGGTTCACGCTCGGCACCGTGGAACTGACCCTGTTGTGCGGACGCGGCGTCTCCGAGGACGGCCGCTGCATCTGATCGATCCGGTCCGCTACATCACCTGAGCGTCGCGGCCCATGTCGGCGAAGAGCGTGAACTCGGGAAGGAATGTCATGTCGATCCGGCCGATGGCGCCCTGCCGGTGCTTGGTGATGTTGATCTCGGCCATACCCTTGGTCTCCTGCGCCTCCGGGTAGTAGTACTCATGGCGATAGATGAACATGACGACGTCGGCGTCCTGCTCGATCGCCCCGCTCTCGCGCAGGTCGCCGAGGCGGGGCCGCTTGTCCTCCCTGGCTTCCAAGGCTCGATTGAGCTGTGACACGGCGATCACCGGCACATGCAGCTCACGTGCCAGGTTCTTGAGGTTGCGGCTGATGGTGGCGATCTCCTGCTGCCGATTCTCGCCCGACGTCCCCTGCATGAGCTGGAGGTAGTCGACGATCACCAGGCCCAACCCCGGCCGGCGCCGCAGCCGCCGGCACTTCGCCCGGATCTCGGTGACGGTGAGCCCCGGCGAGTCGTCCACGTAGATGGGCTTGCGGTAGAGCACGCTGGCGGCGTGCGACAGCTTGGTGAAATCAGACTCGGTGAGTCGGCCGGTTCGCAAGTGCTGCGAGTCGATCCGGCCCTGGGCACACAGCAGACGAGTCACCACCTCCTCCCGGCTCATCTCGAGCGAGAAGATCGCCACCGGCGCTTCCTGCAGGGCGGCATTCTGGGCCATGTTCAGCGCCAGGGCCGTCTTGCCCATGCCGGGCCGGGCGGCAATCACCACCAGATTCGTGGGATGGAGCCCGGCCAGCTTGCGATCGAGGTCGCGAAACCCGGTGGAGAGCCCGGTGACCTCGGTGCCGAGGCGATTGAGCTCCTCGGCCCGTTCGATGGCAGGTCCCAGCAGGGGGTCGATCAGGGCCAGGCCATCGCCAACCCGGCGCTCCGACACAGCGAACACTGCCTGCTCGGCACGGTCGAGTACGTCGTTGATCGGCTGGTCGACCGACGTCGCCAGCGAGCCAACCTCACCACCGGCCCTCATCAGCCGACGGCGCAGGGCGTGCTCCTCGACGATCGCGGCGTAGTGCTCCACGTTCGACGCCGTCGGTACCGAATCGAGCAATTGGGTGAGGTAGCCGACGCCCCCGACCCGATCGAGGGTTCCGCTCCGCCGCAGCGCCTCTGAGACCGTGACCGCGTCGATCGGCTCGTTGGCGTCGAACAGGGAAACGATGGCCTCGAAGATGTTCTGGTGGACCGGACGATAGAAATCCTCGGCGTGGAGCTTCTCGAGGGCGATGTTGGCGGCATCGGAGGAGAGCAACACCGCGCCCAGCACCGATTCCTCAGCCTCGATGCTGCTGGGAGGGACCTGGAGCTGGCGCTCCCGGTCGATCACTGATGTCACGTTCTCGGTCCTCCTCGTCGAGAGCTCTGCGCCCTCTCACTACCGGTTGTACACGCCGGGTGTGACACAACCGGGGCGCGCGGGGAACCCCTCAGAGGTCGTCCGGGGAAGGCATCGACGAGTGTACGACCGTCGTCGTGATCCCGGAAGCCCGAAGCCAGGCGGGATTTCGCGAGGCGTGTTTTCTTTTCCCGCCCTCGCCTCAGGCCCTCACGCGTGCCGTCGCGACTCGCCGATCGCGGCCGGTGCAGCAAGTGCAGAACGCGCCATCGGCGAGGACGATCAGGCGGGGATCACGTCGAGTGTCAGTCGGAACTCCACCTCGGGGTGGGGCTGCAGTATCACCTCGTGCAGGCCGATCTCCTTGATCGGGGTTTCGACCCGGACGATGTCGCGGTCGATCTCGATGCCGGTGAACTTCTTGATGGCCACCGTGACGTCGGCCGTGCTGACCGATCCGAACAGTCTGCCTTCGTCTCCCGAACGGGCGGCTACCACGACACGGGAGCCGACGAGCGCCTGTGCGAGCTGCTCGGCCTCGGCTTTGGCGCGGATCTCGGCTTCTTCTCGGGCGCGACGCATCGATTCGGCCTGGCGCACCGCTCCCGCAGTCGCCGCTACCGCCCTGTGCTTGGGCAGGAGGAAGTTGCGGGCGTATCCATCCGCAACCTGCACGATGTCGCCCTTGCTGCCCAGATCGGGAACGTCTTTGGTGAGGATGACCTCCATCAGGAGCGCGTCTGGGTGTAGGGCAACAAGGCCATCTCACGGGCGTTCTTGATCGCCATGGCGATCCTGCGCTGGTGGATGGAGCAGGCGCCGGTCACCCGGCGGGCCCGGATCTTGCCGCGGTCGGACATGTACTTGCGAAGAACGGCAATGTTCTTGTAGTCGATCGGCTCGGCGTTCTGCCGGCAGAACTGACAAACCTTCTTCTTGCGCCGGGCGTCCGCCGCGGTAAGGCGTCTGCGCTTCACACGCTTCTTTGGGGGCATAGTCGGTGTCCTCCTTGGAACCTAGAACGGGGCCTCGTCCGGCCCGTAGTCATCACGAGCAGTAGGCGCGGGCGGCACGCTGGAACCACCGCCCCCACCACCGCCGCCGTAGTCGCCGCTCGAAGCACGGGGGGTGCGAGTGACCGAGGCGGTCGCCCACCTCACCGAAGGGCCGATGTCGTCGATGCGAACCTCGATGATCGAGCGCTTGTCGCCGTCGGCCGTCTCCCAGCTCCGCTGCTCGAGGCGGCCAGTCACGATGACTCGCATGCCCTTCTGCAGGGACTCGGCCACGTTCTCTGCCATGTCGCGCCAGCAGGTGCCACCGAAGAAGCTGGTCTCTTCCTGCCACTCGTTGTTGCGATCCTGGTAGCGGCGATTGACGGCGAACCGCACCCGGGCCATGGCAACACCCGATGGGGTGAACCGCAGCTCGGGATCGTCGACGAGGTTTCCGATCAGGGTCACACTGTTGTTACTCATCGCTGCTCTCTCTGCTCTGTGTGCTCATCTCATCTATCAGTGTGTGGGACGGGTGCGACACGGAATAGCTCACGCGTCGCTGCGGCGGATGATCTTGTGGCGGATCACGGCGTCGTGAAGTCCGAGGGCCCGGTTGAGGCGCTCCACCAGATCGGTCTCGCCGCTGAATTGCAGCACCGAGTAGTAGCCCTCGTGGACGTGATCGATCTCGTAGGCAAAGCGCCGCTTTCCCCAGAAATCGGTGTCGGTGACGGTGCCGCCGTCGGCGATGGCCGATTCGACCTCGCCAATGTGGGAACGGACGTCCGTCTCGGCCATCTCAGGCCGGTGGATCATCATCAACTCATACGAACGCAAGAAACATCACCTCCTCTGGACACTCGCCGGAACGAGCGGCCCCCGGACGCTCCGGGAGCAGGGGTGTTCGCAGGCGGGTCGATTGTAACCACAGCCGTGGCATTGAACCAGCCGGGTGCCTCAGGACCCCACGATCTCCAGCATGGCGTCGGGCCCCGGCTCGGCCTGGGATCCCGCCGGAGTCTCCACCGCACAGCGATAGGCCGCCGACGGTTCGTACACCGGACAGGGGTCGGCCTCGCACGGCTCCATCGCGAGTGCGTCCACGAATGCTCCGGCGGCATCGAAGAACCAGATGTCGAGGGGGATCAGGGTGTTCTTCATCCAGAAGCCGCCCGCCGTGTCGGCAGGAAAGACGAACAGCATCCCGTCCAGCTCCCCGAGATCCGTCACGCCCATCAGCCCTCGCGCCCGCAGCGCGCCGGTGTCGGCGACCGCGACTCGCAGCGAAGTGCCCGCCACGGCGATGTCGGCGATTGAGAAATCGGCGAATGGCCCCGCGACGGCCGTCGTGGTCGCTGCCGTCGTGGTCGCTGCCGTCGTGGTCGCTGCCGTCTCACCGCACGAGGCGGCCGTCACCACCACGATCGCCATCAACGTCCAGCGAGCCCTCGACATGGGGTCAGCCTACGGCCCCGGCGGCCGGTCCTTGAGGAGACCTCGCTAACGCTCCATCGCCTCGTCGGCGAGAAGGTCGTCCGCCACCAAGCCGGCGCCCGGGAGCGTGCCGGCGCTCTCACGAAGCTCGCGCAGGATTGCGGCCGACTCCTCGGGCATGTGATACGTCTCATCCTCCCCCGGAAACGCCCCGCTCTGGACGTCCTCGAAGAAGCGCTCCAGCGCGGCGACCGCGACGGCCGACAGATCGGCATACTGCCGCACGAACTTGGGAAGGCGGCCCTCACCGAGACCGAGCACGTCGTGGAACACGAGCACCTGGCCGTCGCAGGCCGCACCGGCGCCTATCCCGATCGTCGGCACCGCCACCTCGGCGGTGATCATCTCGGCGAGCAGGTCGGGTACGCCTTCGAGCACGATCGCGAACACCCCGGCATCGGCCAGCCCCCTGGCGTCCGATACCAGCTCATACGCATCGGCTGCCTTCCGGCCCTGCACTCGGTAGCCGCCCATGGCGTGCACCGATTGCGGCGTCAACCCGAGGTGTCCCATCACCGGGATCTCGGCGTCGCGCACCGCCTCGATCATCGGAACCCGCTTGCGGCCGCCCTCCAGCTTGACGGCCTCGGCGCCCCCTTCCCGCACCAGCCGGCCGGCGTTGAGCACCGTGTCCTCAGCGGAGGTGTGGTAGCTCAGCCACGGCATGTCGCCCACCACCAGGGCGTGCGGCGCCGTGCCGGCGACGGCCCTGGTGTGATAGACCATCTCGTCAATCGTCATCGCCAGCGTGTCGCCACGTCCCAACACGACGTTGGCCACCGAGTCCCCAACCAGGATGACGTCGGCGCCGGCCCGGTCTGCGATGCGGGCCGTCGGGGCGTCGTACGCGGTGATCATGCGAATCTTGGCGCCGCCCTTGCGGGCCAGGATCTCGGGAGCGGTCATGGTTGTCGACATCGTCGTCGTGGTCCTCTCTCCCCACCCTTCGGGTTGGGGGAACATCGATTCCGTCGCCGGTTGCCCGCGCCGGTTGCCTCGGCCGCCCCATCGGGGGTCGCCCGTGCCACGGGTCTCTTCATCCGGGAACCCTACCGACTCGCCGGGCATTCCCCGCCGCCCGAGGCGAGCCGGCACCATCACGAGCTCGATGGCGCCGCCCGAAACCCGGCGCCGTGTCATAGACTCCCGAGCATGCTGTGGCTGTTGATCCCTCTCGCCAGCGTCGGAGTCGTCGCTCTCGCGGTCTGGTTCGTGGTCACCTACAGCCGTGAGACCAACGCCCGGTGGGCTGATGCTGCGCAGCGACTCGGCCTCGAGTTCACGCCGTCGGGCCCATTCTCGCGGCCCACGATCACCGGGCAGTCCGCCGGTCATACGATCCGGATCGACACTGTCACACACAGCAGCGGCAAGTCGCAGCACACCGACACCCGCTTCCGGGTCGAGTACCCGTCGCAGGGGTTCGATTTCGCTCTCAGCCGGGAGCATGCCCTCAGGAGACTCTCCAAGATGTTCGGCGCCCAGGATATCGAGATCGGCGATCCGTCTTTCGACGAGGCGTTCATCGTCAAGACCTCGGATCCGGAGAAACTGGCGGCGCTGCTCACGCCTGCCGTGCGCGATTCGCTCATCAGGCTCCTCGCCGTCTACCCCCAGGTACAGGTGCGAGACGGCCACATCGGCTACGAGAGATCCGGGCTCACCAGAGATACGGACGCCCTGGTCTCCACGACGCGTCGGCTCCTCGCCACCGCCCGAGTCTTCGGCGGCACCACCGGCGGAGCGGAAGCCGACGAGTTGATCGGCGCCCGCCACCGTGGGGAGCTGCGGGCGATCGCCGAGCAGTTCGGCCGCCTCGCCTCCGCAGACCCGTACGACATCGACAACCGGTTGCGAGAGCTCGACACCCTCGCCTCGGCGGGCGACGAGGCAGCTGCCGCCGAGCGGCTCACCGACCTGGAGACGCTGCTGCCCGCAGACCCCGAGGTCGCCGGCTGGAGGAAGACGCTCGGCAAGCCGATCCCCGAGCCGTCGCTCTCCCCAGGAGTCGTCAGTGCCGACCCCGAGCCGTCGCTCTCCCCAGGAGTCGTCAGTGCCGACCCCGAGCCGATCGCCGTTGACCTCTTCGGCGGCGACGACTTGAGCTTCGAGACACTCGCCAAGTTCAATGCGACCTACCGTAGGTCATCGATCCGATGGGAAGGCCGCGTCAAGAGCGCCGCACCCTTCCGTAATGATCCCGACCTCGGAACAGGCCCCGGCGTGAGGGCCTCCATCACGGTGGCTCGTGTCTCCAGCGACCTCTACGGCAATACCGACGTCGACGTGGTGGCAGGGTTACCGGATGATGCCGGCCGGCGACCGGTCGCGGCAGGCGACGCCGTCATCATCGAGGGCAAGCTGTCGGGCATCGACCCACTCACGCGCAATCTGTTCGTCCAGGACGCCAGACTCGTCGAGTGACCGGCCGGCCGCCAGGGATCGCTCAGAGGCGATCCCACGGTATGGCGAACACGACCAGGACCAGTGACATCGTGAAGCCGACCAAGGTGATGAGGTCGCCGTGTCTGGGGCGCTTGCCGGCCAGCGCCACCCCGCCATGAGCGGCTGCGAGCGCCAGCAGCATGGCCAGCGGGTGGAATGCCTTGAAGAACGTGCCCATGTCCCAGCCCGCGTCGAAGGTCCACAGGAGGATCCCAAGCAGTACCTGCACGTCGAGGGCGACCACGGCGACGCCATAGATCGATGAGCTGACCGATTCCCTACCGGAATGGCGAAGCAGCGCGATCACGACCGCTCCGACGACAGCAGCCAGCGCCGGCCAGCGCACCCACGAATGCAGGTCTCCCAGCAGGTCCACCCGTGATCCCCTTGTCCGGTGCCCCCATTCAAGGTCCGTGAGGCCACAACACGCAAGGCGCCTGCTGTCGCGGGTACCCGGGGCAGTTGCGAGGTTCCCTCGGGCATCCGGTAGTCGATGTATCGATTCGCTATATCTATATCGAATCGATATACTCGCCCCATGCTCGATCTCGCAGTGCTCGGACTCCTCCGTAGGCACCCCCACCACGGCTATGAGCTCAGACGGCAACTCACCGAGCTCGGGTTTCTGCGGGTGTCCTTCGGCTCCCTCTATCCGGCCCTGCGACGACTCGAGAAGCGAGGGCTGATCGAGGCGCTGCGACAGACGGGACGACGCAAGGCGTATCGACTCACCGACCGCGGGGAGCGCGAGTTCGCTCGCATCCTCGACACGGACGCCACCGAGACGGAAGAAGACCGCCGCTTCAGCATGCGGCTGGCGTTCTTCGAGTATCTCGAACCGCCCGCGCGGCTGCGCACCCTCAAGCGGCGACGCAGCCAACTGGTCGCCCGGCTCACCGATGCGCGCAAGGCGCTGCGCAAGGTCCCCGCCGAGGCCTCAGTCGATCACTACACGATTGCGCTACTGAAACACAACGTGGGAACAGCCGAGGCCGACATCGGCTGGCTCGACGAGCTCATCGCACATGCGCGATCCGAGCACGACGTCGACACTCCCCGGATGCTCATGGGAGGACATCGATGAACAAGGTCAAGGTCGCGATCGCCGGTCTCGGTAACTGCGCCAACTCACTCATCCAAGGCGTCGAGTACTACCGCAACGCCGATCCCAGCGAGGACGTGCCCGGCTTGATGAACGTCGAGCTCGCCGGCTTTCACGTCGGCGACGTCGAGTTCGTCGCCGCCTTCGACGTCGACGCCGCCAAGGTCGGCGAGGACATCGGTAAGGCCATGTGGATGGGCCAGAACAACACCATCCGCTTCACCGACGTGCCCGAGATCGGCCTCACCGTGCAGCGCGGGCCCACCCTCGACGGGCTCGGCAAGTACTACCGGATGACTATCGAGGAGTCGGCAGCCGAGCCGGTCGACGTCGCCGAGGCCCTCCGGGCGAGCGGCGCCGACGTGCTCGTCAACTACCTCCCGGTCGGCTCCGAGGAGGCGGCGCGGTTCTACGCCCAGGCGGCCCTCGACGCCGGGGTGGGATTCGTCAACTGTATCCCGGCATTCATCGCCTCCGACCCGGCCTGGGCCCGCAAGTTCCACGAGGCCGGTGTTCCGATCATCGGCGACGACATCAAGTCGCAGGTCGGCGCAACCATCCTCCACCGCAACCTGGCCCGGCTCTTCGAGGACCGCGGGGTCACCGTCGACCGGACCTACCAGCTCAACGTCGGCGGCAACATGGACTTCAAGAACATGCTGGAACGGGAACGGCTCGAGTCGAAGAAGATCTCCAAGACTCAAGCGGTCACGTCCCAGCTCGACAACGGCATCGCCAGCGACAACGTGCACATCGGCCCGTCGGACCACATTCCCTGGCTGTCCGACCGCAAGTGGGCATACATCCGGCTCGAGGGCCGCGCCTTCGGCGACGTTCCGCTCAACGCCGAGCTGAAGCTCGAGGTGTGGGACTCTCCCAACTCGGCCGGTGTGGTCATCGATGCGGTGCGGTGCATCAAGCGGGCCAAGGACGACGGGATCGGCGGGCCGCTGCTGGCACCTTCCTCCTACTTCATGAAGAGCCCGCCGGTGCAGTACCGGGACGTCGATGCCCGCAACAACGTGCAGGCCTTCGCCCGGGGCCAGGACCCCACCAACGGGGACCTCGAGCGCTACCTGGCCTCCTGAATCCCGACACGGCGAGTCGATGAGGGGGCGCCCTACGGGGCGCCCCCTTCCTCATGGGCTCTCGGCGTCCGACTCCGGTTCGTCGCCGGCCGGAAGCGCGTCGGCGGAGTACCGGCTCCCCGGGTTCCACAGCATCCAGCCCAACCCGCGCTGCTCGCTCTCGTCGATTTCGGCGAGGATGCTGGCGCTCGAATAGCTGAAGGCCTGAAGCCACGGTCGCAGCAAGGCGGTTCCCCCCATCCGAGCCATCCCGTCGTCGAGTGCATCAGCGACCACCGCCGCCGGGTGGTCGTTCGGCTCGCTGAACCCGAGCCAGCCGTCGTCGTAGTGGCTCGGGTAGACCATCGGGCTGAGAACGTCGACGACCTCCGACAGCTCCTCGGGTCGCTGCCCGATGCCCTGGTCGGTGGGAGACGACATCACGATCCCGAAGACATCCGCCGCTACGGCGCACCCCTCGGGGTGGAGCCGCTCCCCGGCCGCGGTGAGGAACCCGACGACGGCCGCGACACGCTCGGCCTGGGTGGTCGGATAGCGCCGCCGCGCCGCCTCTCCTGTCTGTCCCGCCGGGAAGCGAACGTAGTCGAACTGGACCTCGTCGAAGCCCAAGCGGCACGCCTCGACGGCGAGTTCCAGCGGATACTCCCAGTTCTCCGGATCGGTCGGATCGATCCACGAGCCGGCCAGCTTGTGTTCGGGCCGCTGCTTCGCCCGTATCGGGTCCTCGAAGACCGAGAGCCGGGCGATGACGTAGAGCTCCCGCTCCCGGGCGGAGGCGATGAGGGCCACCGGGTCGTAGACCGGCTCGGCCGCCCCGATGTCCCACGCCTCCTGCACCTCGGTGGCGTAGTGCACGAGCCCTCCCTCGTCCTTGGTGTCGAACACCAAGGCGTTGATCTCCGATGTCTCCGCCATCGACAGCAGCGAGGCGAAGGTCTCCGAATCGGCCGCAGCGTCCCCGATCACGCGCAACGCCCGGACCCGCCGCGGCTCGAGCGTCACCGTCAACGGTCCCGGCGAACCATCGAACTCGACCTCGGACGGCTCCCAGGCGGGACGGCCGATGGACACCGTGGACTCCGGGACATCCTCGATGAGGAACGCGCCGTCGGCGCCGGTCACCGTCGATGCCTCGCCGGCCACGACGACCGCGCCGGGGAGCGGCACGCCATCGGACGTGACGACCGTTCCCTCGAGCGTGAAGCGCGGGGGCAACGTGGTGGTGGTCGTCGTTGTCGTCGTCGTTGTCGTCGTGACCGCGGGCAGGGTGGTCAGCGGAGCCGCCTGCTCGTTCTCCTCCTCGGCCGCCCCCGGGGCGCAAGCCGCCGCCAGCAGAGCCGTCACGAGGCAAGCGAGAACCGCACGGAGGCGACACCACGGCGACCTGGCTCGCGATGGTATCGGGCGTCCGGCTTCGGGATCGGGGGCGCCGCCTGGGCGAATCGACGTCAGAGCCGCTCCCGCAACCAAGCAATATCGGCGGCCTGCCCACCGTCGTCGTCGGGGGTCTCCAGCACCACCGGCGCCGCTGCCTCTCTGACGAAGCCGACGATCAGCCCCTCGGGGATCATGCCCGCACCGAGATTGGCGTGCCGGTCGCGCCGACTGTCGCTCGGATCTCGGGAATCGTTGCAGTGGACCAGGTCGATCCGGCCGGTGAACTCCCTCACTCTCTCGACCGCCGTGGCCAGATCCTCACCTGCCGCCCAAGCGTGGCAGGTGTCGAGGCACACCCCCACGTTGAACTCGCCGATCGCATCCCACAGCGGCCCGTAGTTCGCCAGCTCGCGAACCACCGCGTTCGCTCCCCCGGCCGTGT
>Ga0315544_1003172_pt1 | contig 11053 bp, 6 predicted proteins | sample SalMarSW160130MG_2_FD_202543 | JGI IMG/M metagenome (GOLD analysis project Ga0315544, IMG submission 202543) | Salt marsh sediment microbial communities from the Plum Island Ecosystem LTER, Massachusetts, United States - Salt Marsh Sediment SW1601-130 ... | reverse complement strand
TGCGCATCGAGGCCCCTCAGTGGGTCATGCGGGATGGAGGGATGCTGAACCTGGTGCACGCCCTGGTCTACGACCAATGTCAGCGCAGCCCCGACTATCCACCCTATCCCCCGGCCCTGCAGGAGGCCCACGAGCGGGCCGTCATCACCGCAGCGGAGAGACAGTTGGTGGAGGAGTTGGTGGAGCGGGCCCTGGCGGAGCGGGGCATCGTCTACGCCCGCTCGGCCAAAGACCGCAGCAAGCGGAGAAGAGGGGTATAGTCAGGTTGGGCATGGACGTTGTTTGACTGAGTAAAGCCGCATCATGGTGCAAACGTGGAACGTAAAACGTGAAACGTGAAGATGACCTTCTGGGGGGTAGTGATGAGAATTGGTGAGATTATCGAGACGGGGACTACGGGCTTTGTGGCTGAGAGCCTGGAACTCAACCGGCCACCGGCCCTGGGCAGCCTGGTGAAGGTCGAGGTGGGCGAGGGGGGCTGCGTTTACGGCGTGGTCAGCCACGGCACCACCGCTGGTTTGGATCCGGGCCGCCGCGCCGTGCGACGCAGCACTGAGGCGGTCTACGACCAGGCCATCTACGACGAGCACCCGGAGCTGAGGCACACCCTGCGCACCGAGTTCAGCGTCCTCCTGGTGGGCTGTGTGGAGGACGGTCTCCCCCCTGGCCCCCCAACTTTGGGGGGAACGGGGGGCATTCGCCAGCATCTGCCCGCCCAGCCCCCACCCCTTCACTACTCGGTGCATCAATGTACGGAGGAGGAAGTGCGGGCCTTCACCGAGGGACTCTACTACCTGCGCCTGCTCCTTGCGGCTGCTGGCGAGGTGCCGTCCGAGCAACTCCTGGCTGCTCACGTGCGCCAGGCATATCGCCAGCGGGGCCAGGACCGGGAGTGGCTGGAGCGGGCCGCGCGGGGAATCGCCGCCCTCCTCAAGCACGACTACGAGCGGTTGATGACGGTGTTGTATGCGATTGAGCCAGCGGCAACGGATGGACAGCGGATAAGCGAATGAGGAAGCGTACATCTGTTTATCCGCTGCGTATCCGTTGCGGCAAGGGGGACGAGCAAAATGACGAGCGGCAGAATCTACCTTCTTGAGGAGAACGGCACACTGCAATCCTTGAGCGAACAGCCTTATGCCAGCGAAGACCTGCTGCAAATGTTGCTGGAGGGCTATCCTGACCTTCTGGCTGGCGAGCAGATAGACGAGGCGGCGCCACGCCGGTGGCTCTTGGTGTCCCGGGAAGTCGGCGTGCCTGGGGAAGAGGACGGCACTGGCCGGTGGTCGCTGGATCACCTTTTCCTCGACCAGGATGCGATCCCGACCTTGGTGGAGGTCAAGCGTAGCAGCGATACTCGCATCCGGCGTGAGGTGGTGGGGCAGATGCTTGATTATGCAGCCAATGCCGTTGTCTACTGGCCGGTCGAGACCATCCGCGCCAAGTTCGAAGCCACCTGTGAGAGCCGAGGCGATGATCCGGCCCAGTTAGTGGCCGAGCTGATTGAATCCGCTTTCGATGATGATGCGGCGGTCGAGGCGTTTTGGGGCCAGGTCAAGACCAATCTGCGAGCGGGGCGGTTAAGGCTGGTCTTCGTCTCTGATGAGATCCCTCCCGAACTCAAGCGCGTCGTGGAGTTCCTGAACGAGCAGATGGATCCGGCGGAGGTGTTGGCGGTTGAGATCAGGCAATACGTGGGTGAAGGGCTCAAGACCCTCGTTCCAAGAGTCATCGGCCAGACCGCGGAAGCGCAACGAGCCAAATCAAGCGCAAGCCGGCCAGGTAGGCAGTGGGATGAACCCTCCTTTTTTCAAGAGTTGGAAGCAAGGCATAGCGCCGTTGAGGTGAATATCGCCAGGAAGATCCTGGAATGGGCGCGCTCCAGAACTACGCGAGTTTGGTGGGGCCGAGGCAGTAGAAGTGGATCATTTGTTCCGGTGCTTGATCACAAGGAAAGCGGTCATAGCCTTTTTGCAGTGTGGACGTATGGCACGGTTGAGATTTACTTTTACTGGTACCAGTACAAGCCGCCGTTCGACTCCGAAGAAAAACGGCGCGAACTCCTGGGGCGACTCAATGCTATTGCAGGTGTATTGCTTCCTGACGATGCTATTACCAGACGTCCAGGTATTCCCCTTTCTGCCCTGAAGGATGAGACCGCTCTCAAGCAGTTCCTTGAGATATTTGATTGGGTTGTAGAGGAGATACAGACCACATGACGTTCGTAAGAACTAACCAACTGGAGGAATGATGCCTGCTTCGCCTCAACAACTCACTCTGCCCCTGGAGAGGCATCGCAATCACTACCTTTTCTCCGACTACTATCTCGACCATCTGCTGCCCCGGCGACTCGACTGGCAGGAGGCGACCAGCGAGGCGCGGGCCGTGATGAAGCGGCTCCAGACTATCTACGCGGCTTTCACTCCCACGGAGAACGAGGCTCAGACGGAACGGGACTGGATTCGCCCCGTGCTTGAGGCTTTGAGCCACGTCTTCGAGGTGCAGCCCAGCATTGCCACACCCGACGGCGTGCGCCGGCCCGATTACGTTTTCTTCCCCTCCGAGGAAGCCCGCCAGGCCGCCAAGCCGCTCCAGGGACAAGAGGCCTACCCCACCACCGCCCTGGCTGTGGGCGACGCCAAGCACTGGGACCGCTCCCTCGACCAGACCCTCAAGGGCGAGGGCCGCAAGCCCCGCGACCCCTTCACCAACAAGAACCCCAGTTGGCAAATCTACTTCTACATGCTCCACACCGGGCGAGCCTGGGGCATCCTGACCAACGGTCGTCGCTGGCGGCTCTACCACAAGGACACGGCCCACAAGCTGAATTACTACTACGAGGTGGACCTGCCGGCCTTGTTGGGCAATGGCGACATCGAAGCTTTCAAGTACTTCTACCTCTTCTTCCGCCGGGCATCTTTCATTCCCAATGGCGAAGGGCGCACCTGGCTGGACATCATCTTGCAGGAGAGCCGCGACTACGCCCAGGGTGTGAGCGAGAACCTGAAGGAGCAGGTCTACGACGCGCTGCGCCACGTGGCCCAGGGCTTCCTCGACTACCCCGGCAACAACCTGACCACCGATCCCGATACCCTCAAAACTATCTACGACAACTCGTTGATCCTGCTCTACCGGTTGCTGTTCGTCCTCTATGCCGAGAGCCGGGCATTGTTGCCTTTGCAGGACAACGAGACCTACCGCCTGAGCTACAGCCTAGACGCCATCAAGAAGGAGGTCGAACGCTCCCTAAGCAAGCCGATTCTGCTTACGTCTCGCCTCTACTGGCGCCGTCTGGAGGAGTTATTCGGGGCCATCAACAAGGGCAACGATCACCTGGGTGTGCCAGCTTACAACGGCGACCTGTTTGCCCCGGGGAAGCATCCCTTCCTGGAACAGTACGCCGTGGGCGATCACGGACTGCGGCAAGCTATTGACCTGCTGGCTCGCATTGATACCGAGGAGGGGCGGGTCTTCGTGGACTATCGCGACCTGGAGGTGCGGCACCTGGGCTCGATCTACGAGGGGCTGCTGGAGTATCAACTGCGGTACGCCGAAGAAGACCTGGCGGTGGTGAAGGAGAAGGGACGAGAGCGGTACGTCTCGGCAGGCGAGGGACAGGAGGTGGCCGTCCTCACTGGTCGGGTCTACCTGGTCACCGACCGGGGCGAGCGCAAGGCCACCGGCAGCTACTACACACCTGACTACATCGTCAAGTACATCGTGGAGCAGACGTTGGAGCCACTCTTGGACGAGACCTTTGCCCGCTGGGCTGACCGCAAGGGTGTGGCTGAAGAGGACTTGGTGGACGACATTTTGAGCCTGGACGTGCTGGACCCAGCCATGGGCAGCGGGCACTTCCTGGTGGAGGCCACGGAGCACATCGCTCGCTACTTGGTGGGGTTAGGCCTGGGGGCCACGGCCGGGATGGGAGATGAGGCGGAACTGGACTACTGGAAGCGGCGAGTGGTGCAGAGTTGCATCTACGGGGTGGACCTGAACCCGTTGGCGGTGGAACTGGCCAAGCTGTCGCTGTGGCTGGCCACGGTGTCCAAGGACAAACCACTCTCGTTCTTGGACCACCACTTGCGCTGTGGCAACAGCCTCATTGGGGCACGGGTAGCCGACTTGGGAGCGGCGCCAGTGGTGAAAAAGCGCCGCAAGGCCGAAGACGAAGAAGCTGCTGGCCAGCTTTCGATGTTTGAGGATGACTCCTTCCGCCAGAGTATGATGACCGCTGTGGACAGCATGTGGCTCATTGAGCGGACACCCAGCGACGATGTGGCTGGAGTGAAGGAGCAGGAGCGCATCTACCGGCAGCTTCGGGAGGAACTGACCCGCCGCTATCGTCTGCTGGCTGATTTGTGGACTGCCCGCTACTTTGGAGTGGTCGTTGAACTTGAGAATCAGGTGGTTCAGACCATTGAGAGCTTCCGAGCGCAGCAACAGGGTCTCAAGGGTGTAGCTGAGGCCAGGGAAGTCTACTCAGAGCAGAAACGAGGGAAGCCAGTTGATCTGTTAACGGTGTACCGGTTTCTGGCGGATGCGATTCAGAATGGCCGGGCCGATCATCTTCCCCGCCCCCTGGTGGAAATGATAGAAGTCGCCCAGAGGATTGCCGGGGAGAAGCGTTTCTTCCACTGGGAACTGGAGTTCCCCGAGGTATTCTTCGACCGCTTCGGCCGCTCACTGAAGGAACAGGCAGGGTTTGATGCAGTGGTGGGGAATCCGCCTTACGACGTATTGGCTGAGAAAGAACGCGAAGAGGATCTGTCATATCTGTTTGAGTATATCGAGTCTGATGATGACTTGGCTCCAGCACTGGGAAGAAAAATCGATCTATTTCGATTGTTCACTGCCAAAGTCGCCCACATTGTCAGGCCTGGGCGCGTATTTGGATTCATCACTCCAATGTCTCTGTTGGCAGATCAGCAAGCCTTCAACCTACGCAAATTCCTCTTGGCAGAACGGAGGATGCTGTTGATTGATGCTTTTCCACAGAAGGATGACCCCAAAAGACGCGTATTTCCCAAGGCAAAGTTGCCGACTTGTATACTTGTAACGACGAGAGAAGAGCCCGACAATGAACCCTTCAGGGTGAGAGTTCATCCTGGTCGAAAGCTAGAAGAAGTATGCGGAGAGTATCAAATCACACCGACCCAGATTGAAGCGCTTGATCCTGAGTCCTTGATGATACCATTGTTGAGCTCTCAGACCGCAGTGAATCTAGCCGTAAAGCTGGCTTCTGCTTCCCACTTGCAACCCTCTGGCGAGGTATTACAGACTTTCCAAGGGGAGATCAATGAAACCACAATGCGCGATTTGCTGAGTCTTAATCCACAAACTGGCCCAAAAGTGCTCCGGGGGGGGAATGTTCAGCGCTATCAATTCCTCGAAAACGCCAGACAAGGCACTGACAAATATTTGGACGTAGAGAGATATCGAGCAGAAGTCGGAGGCAAACGTGTTGCACATACGCAGCTACCCAGAATTGGCTACCAGAGAAACGCAGCACTCGATAATTGGCGCCGTTTGATTTTTGGCCCTCTACCTCAGCCTTCCTATTGTTTTGACAGCGTATCCTACTATCTGGCTGGGGACAAAAAGCAATCTCACGCATATCTGGCGTTTCTAAATTCGAAACTTCTGGAGTGGTGTTTCAGATTGACTAGCACCAACAATCATGTGAGCACATCTGAAATAGCCAGCTTGCCGTTCCGCCACATTGAGTTCACCACCTCCGCCGACGAGCGCGAGCGGCTGGGGGCGGCCGGAATCACTGAAGCCACTGAATGGCTTGACGCCACTGAAAGGTGCTTAGTGGACTCAGTGACCTTCAGTGCATTCGGTGATTCCAACGTCGGCCACTGGCTGGACGCCCGGCTCACCGCCGACCCCGAACAATCCGACGTCGTCCACGACCTGCTGGCCCACCTGGCGGAGCAGATGATCGAGATGAACAAGGAAAAGCAGGCTGAGGCGCGGGGCTTCCTGAGTTGGCTGGCCGACTACACCGAGCTGCCTGTCGAGGACTGGACGCTCAAGACCAACCTCAAAACCTACTACCAGCACGACTGGCCGGAGATGCGGCGCGTGCTGGACCGCAATCGCCGCAAGATCACAAAGGTCAACGTGCAGGGGCGCGAGGCATCGGATCTGATCCGGGATGAGTGGGGGACATCGGTAGAGAAACTGCGACCGCTACTGGCCCGCATCACTGCCACCGACCGCCTGATTGACCTGATCGTGTATCGGCTGTATGGGTTGACGGAGGAAGAGGTGAAGGTAGTGGAGAGGAGCTGATAGTTGGGCATGAAAGGAGAAAACTCACCATGAAACCATTTCGCAAACACGTCGCTATCGCCGTTGACGGCGGTGGCATCAAGGGGGTGATTGTCACCCGCGCCTTGGCTGTCCTGGAGGAGCACCTGGGCCAGTCGTCCCACGAGATCTTCCGGCTGGCGGCGGGCACTTCCACGGGCTCGATCATCTCGGCCGGCATCGGGGCGGGGCTGAGCGGGGCGGAGATGCACGGGCTCTACTGCGAGCTGGGCGAGACCGCCTTCCGCAAGACCTGGCGCAGTTGGCTGTGGCCGCTCACTCGCTACCGCTACTCCCCGGAGCCAACGGAGGCCGCCCTCAAGCAACACGTCGGCGGGATGATGATGGGCGATTTCTGGTCGGCCGACCCGCCTACCGACGTGGTCATCACGGCCTTCGATCTGGTGGAGAAACGCACACGATTCATCAAGCCGTGGAAGGAGGAGTACGTCACCTGGCCGGTGGTGCGGGCAGTGCTGTCCTCTTGCACGGTGCCCACCTACTTCCCGCCGGTCGAGGGACGGTACGTGGACGGCGGCGTGGGCTCGTACGGCAACCCGTGCTATCTGGCGGCCTACGAGGCGCGCTTCTGCCTGCAATGGGACCCGGCCGAGACGACGCTCATCAGCCTGGGCACGGGCCGCGAGCCGCACACGCTCCAGCCGGGCGAGGCCAACCGCTGGTGGGCCTGGAATTGGATTGGGCCGGTGCTGGGCGCCTTCCTCCAGACGGCCGACGACCAGCAGGTGCACCTGGTGCGCACCTTCTTCGAGCAATTGGACTTCCGCCGCTTCCAGGTGGACTTCGACAGGCCCATCCCCATGGACGACGTCAGCAATATCCCCGAACTCACTGCCTACGGGGACGAGATGGGTCGCAAGATCCTCAACGACGAGACCGACTGGGCGCTGGAGATCAAGGCCAGCCAGGCGCAATACCCAATACCCAATATCCAATATCCAACTGATCCGAGGAGTGGAGAGGCATGAAACGCAAACGACTAGGCGTAGTGACTGACGGCGCGTTCAATGCGGGGTTAACGGTGCGGCTGGATGCGGGCTGCTCGACGGAGGATCTGCGCATCGGCGATTTCGTGATCGTGGAGGGGAAGCATAACCTCTACTTCAGCATGATCTCGGACCTGCAACTGCGGGCCACCGACCCCACGCTGCTGGCCAACCCGCCCCGCGATGCCTCGCCCTTCATCGCCCAGGCCCTCTCCGGCATCAACACCTACGCCACGGTTGAGGTCAGGCCCCGGCTCATGCTGGAGAAGGGAGACGAGCTCACCTTCCTCGACGAGTTGTCGCCGCCGCAGCCGGTGCGCACTATTCCCATGCACTTCGCCGAGCTGTGCCAGGCCGATGCCACGGACTTCCGTAGTGTCTTCGGCGAGGAGGGCGGGCGGAATTTCGCCCTGGGCACGCCGCTGACCATGGACATCCCCATTTGCGTCAAGCTCGACCGCCTGGTGGAGCGCTCCAACGGCATCTTCGGCCAGACGGGCACGGGCAAGAGCTTCCTGGCCCGCATCATCCTCTCTGGCATCATAAAGTCGGAGGCGGCCGTCAATCTCATCTTCGACATGCACAGCGAGTACGCTTTTGACAAGCAGTCGGAAGATGGGGTGTGGGTCAAGGGGCTGCGTCAAATCTTCGGCAGCCGTGTGATGGTCTACTCGCTGGATGAGAAGGCCGCTGCTCGCCAAAACGTGGACGTGACCCTCCAGATCGGCCTCAATCAGATCGAGGCGGAGGACGTGATGCTGCTGGCCGACGAGCTGGACCTCCGTCCCACCACGGCGGCCACGGCGGGGCTTCTCAACGACGTCTACAGGGAGGATTGGCTGCAGGAATTGCTGGGGATGTCGCCCGACGGGGTGCAGGCGTTTTGTCAGGCCAGCGGCGCCCACCCGGAGGCCACCACCGCCCTGCAGCGCAAGCTGAGGGTTATCAAGCGGCGGGGATACGTGGCCGAACAGGCTCACTTCAACATCATTGACGACATGGTGGCCGCGCTGGATAAGGGCAAGCACATCATCCTCCAGTTCGGGCGCTACAGCAGCGCGCTGGATTACATGCTGGTAGCCAACGTCGTCACCCGCCGCATCCGCCGCCTCTACCAGCGGAAAGTCGAGCGCTACGAGGAGACCAAGAAGCTCAGCGACGCGCCCCGCCCCTTGATGATCACCATCGAGGAGGCCCACAAGTTCCTCAATCCAGCGGCGACCAGGCAGACCATCTTCGGCCAGATCGCCCGCGAGATGCGCAAGTACAACGTCACGCTCATGGTCATTGACCAGCGGCCCAGCGGCATTGATCCTGAGGTGATGAGCCAGCTCGGCACCCGCGTCTCTGGCAAGCTGACCGAGGAGCGGGATATTGACGCCGTGCTGACCGGCGTGGCCGACCGCAGCACCCTGCGGAGCGCGCTGGCGAGCCTGGACACTCGCGAGCAAGTCCTCCTCATGGGCCACGCCGTGCCCATGCCCATCCAGGTGCGCACCCGCAAGTACGATGAGGTGTTCTACAGGGACATGGGAGCAGGGGAGGTGCGGAGCGCGGTGCAGGACATGGCGGAGTTGTTTGGGGAGTGAGTGGTGTCATTGCGAGGAGCGGAGCGACGAAGCAATCCCCAGCCCGCAACGGAGGGGATTGCTTCGCTCCCTACGGTCGCTCGCAATGACAGGGTAATAACATAACATAAAGGAGGCCAACAATGAGTTTAACCAGTAAACGCATAGCAATCCTGGCGGAGAACAGCTACCAGGAACTGGAGCTTTGGTATCCTCTCTTGCGGCTGCGAGAGGCGGGCGCCGAGGTGAGAGTCATCGGCACGGGCAGCGCGGAGACCTACACCAGCAAGCACGGCTACCCGGTGACGGTGGATGCCGCCGCCGACGAGGTCGAGGCCGCCGACTTCGACGCCGTCATCGTGCCCGGCGGCTACGCCCCGGACCTGTTGCGGCGCTACGAGTCCATCCTCAACCTGGTTCGGGAGGCCGACGAGCAGGGCAAGGTGGTGGCCGCCATCTGTCACGCCGGGTGGGTGCTGGTCTCGGCGGGCATCCTGAAGGGCCGCCAGGTCACCTGTGTCAGCGCCATCAAGGACGACGTCATCAACGCTGGCGCGACCTACGTAGACCAGGAGGTGGTGCAGGATGGCAACGTCATCACCTCGCGCTTTCCCGATGACCTGCCTGCCTTCTGCCGCACCATCATCGCGGCCCTTGAGGACTGAGAGGTCGTCTGAAAGTAGACTTTGGAAGTCTTCAATAGATCAGAGGGACGGGCCTTGGAGCTTGTATCAAAAATCCTGAGATTAGGAGAGACGAAATGGTAACAGAGCTACCTGTTGATAAGCTGCGAAGGACCTGCGATCCCCAAATGCTGGGCTACGAGTCAACTGAGGAGATGGAGCCTCTAGAAACTATCATCGGCCAGGAGAGGGCGGTCAGAGCGCTTGAGTTTGGGCTGGGGATCCAGGATTTGGGGTTCAACATTTACGTGGCTGGGCCGTCTGGCACTGGGAAGACCACGGCTGTCAGGCGCTTCCTGGAGGAAGTGGCCAGAGGCAAGGCTGTGCCCCCCGACTGGTGCTACGTGAACAGCTTTCGTGACCCCTATCGCCCCAATGTCCTCCGCCTGCCCCCAGGCCGAGGGCGTGAATTCCAAAAGGACGTGAAGAACCTGGTGGAGGGGGCGCGACGCGAGATCCCCAGGGTCTTCGAAAGCGACGAATATGCCGCCCAACGGGAAGAGACCGTCCAGGGCTTTCAAAGACAGAGGCAAGAGCTTCTCTCTCAAATGGGCGACAAGGCCCAGGAGGAGGGATTCCTTCTACAAATGAGCCCTATGGGTCTGTTGATCATTCCTGTGAGGGAGGGAAAGCCCCTCAGCGAAGAGGAATTCATGGCTCTAAGCCCGGCAATAAAAGAAGAAGTGCAACAGAAGCGGGAGGGCCTGCAGGAGGAGCTAAAGAGAGCCATGAGGCAGGTGAGGGGACTGGAGAAGAAGGCCAATGAAGCACTACGGGGGTTGGATCAGGAGGTAGTGCTATATGCTGTGGCCCCCCCGGTCAGTGAATTGACGGAGAAATACCAGCACCTGCCAGAGGTCGTGGCCTACCTGAAGGAGGTACGGGACGACATCGTGGAGAACCTCTCCCAGTTCAGGGGAGAAGCTGAGGCCCAACCTGCCTCTCCTCTCACCATGCCTGGGGCAGCAGAACTGCCCTTCAGGAAATATGAGGTGAACGTAGTGGTGGATAACTCCGAGCTCGAAGGGGCGCCGGTGGTCATGGAGCTCAACCCCACCTACAACAACCTCTTCGGCCGCATAGAGAAGGAAGCCCAGTTCGGCGCTCTGATCACCGATTTCACCATGATCAGGGAGGGTTCCCTCCATCGGGCCAATGGCGGCTATCTGGTGCTTCCCGCCGAGGAGGTGTTGCGCAATCTCTTCTCCTGGGATAGCTTGAAGCGGGCTCTCAGGAATAAGGAGATCGCCGTGGAGGAGGCCGGGGAGAGGTTGGGCTTCGTCACTACCAAGAGCCTGCGGCCTGCACCTATCCCTCTGAATGCTAAAATAGTTCTCATTGGGCAGCCCATGCCGTACTATTTACTCTACGACATGGACGAGGACTTCGGTGAGCTCTTCAAGGTCAAAGCCGATTTCGACACCCGCATGGATCGCACAGGCGACAACATAAGGGACTACGCCGCCTTTGTCTGCAC
>Ga0315544_1003171_pt1 | contig 11059 bp, 8 predicted proteins | sample SalMarSW160130MG_2_FD_202543 | JGI IMG/M metagenome (GOLD analysis project Ga0315544, IMG submission 202543) | Salt marsh sediment microbial communities from the Plum Island Ecosystem LTER, Massachusetts, United States - Salt Marsh Sediment SW1601-130 ... | reverse complement strand
ATACTGTCAAGGAGAAACCCCAGGAGGGGAAGGTACTGGCAGCCGGTCCCGGCCGTTTGTCCGATGATGGCAAGCGGATAGCCATGGATGTTAAGGTGGGCGATGTGGTGCTCTATGTTAAGTATGGCGGCACCGAGGTCAAGATTGACGGTGAGGAGCTGATTATACTGCGCGAGAGCGACATATTAGCCAAGAGAGTTAGCAGGAAGTAAGGAGGAATCATGGGAAAACAGATTATATTTGATGAAGAGGTAAGGCACGCCATAAAGAAAGGGATAGATACCCTGGCTGATGCCGTTAAGGTGACCCTGGGCCCCAAGGGGCACTGTGTGGCGCTGGACAAGAAATGGGGGGCTCCGTCGGTAATTGATGACGGGGTTACCATTGCCAAGGAGATTGAGCTTCCCGACCCCTTTGAGAACATGGGTGTTCAGCTGGTCAAGGAAGCGGCCACCAAGACCAACGATGCCTGCGGCGACGGCACCACCACCTCTACCGTCCTGGCCCACGCCATCATAACCGAAGGCTTCAAGAACGCGGCGGCGGGGGCCGAGCCCATAGCCCTCAAGAAGGGCATTGAGAAAGCGACCAGGGCTATTATTGAAGAGCTGAAGAAGGTATCGGTTGAGGTCAAGGGCAAGGAGCAGATTGCCCAGGTAGGCACCATCACCGCCAAGGATAAGGAAATTGGCGAATTGATTGCCGAGGTGATGGAAAAGGTGGGCAAGGACGGGGTTATTACCGTTGAGGAGTCCAAGGGGATAAAGTATGAGACGGACTACGTGGAGGGCATGCAGTTTGACCGCGGTTATATGAGCGCATATTTCATCACCAATGCCGAGAAGATGGAAACGGAGATAGAGGACCCCTATATCCTCATCACCGACAAGAAAATCTCGGCGATGTCCGACCTGCTGCCGGCCCTGGAGAAGATACTGCAGGTATCCAAGAACCTGCTGATTCTCGCCGAGGACATAGAGGGCGAAGCCCTGGCCACGCTGGTGGTCAACAAGCTGCGGGGCACGCTTAATATTCTGGCGGTTAAGGCGCCCGGCTTTGGCGACCGGCGCAAGGCGATGCTGGAGGATATAGCTATCCTCACCGGCGGCAAGGTAATCTCCGAGGAAGTCGGGCGCAAGCTGGATTCGGTTACCGTAGAAGATTTAGGCCGGGCCCGCCGGGTAACTTCCGATAAAGATAACACCACCATAGTTGAAGGCAAAGGCTCGGAGGAAGCCATCAAAGCCAGAATCAAGCAGATTAAGGCCCAGATAGAGGAAACCACCTCCGATTTTGACCGCGAGAAACTGCAGGAGAGACAGGCCAAGCTGGTCGGCGGTGTCGGTGTAATCAAGGTCGGTGCGGCTACCGAGGTTGAGCTTAAAGAGAGGAAGCACCGGGTTGAGGACGCCCTTTCGGCCACCCGGGCGGCGGTAGAAGAGGGTATTCTGCCCGGCGGCGGCGTGGCTCTGCTGCGGGCGGCTACGGCTTTAAAGAAGACAGACGCCAGCGCCGATGAGCTTACCGGTATGAACATTATCCGCAAAGCGGTAGAGGAGCCGATTCGCTGGATTGCCGAAAATGCCGGTAAGGACGGCTCGGTGATAGTTGACGCGGTTAAGAAGAGCAAGGCCGGAGTCGGCTACGATGCCGAAGCCGACGAATTCGGTGATATGGTGCTAAAGGGCATTATTGACCCGACCAAGGTGGTAAGGTCAGCCCTGGAGAATGCTGCCAGTATCGCCGTCATGGTCTTGATTACCGAGGCGCTGGTGGCGGACATACCGGAGAAGGATAAGGCGGCGCCGGGCATGCCGCCGGGCGGTATGGGCGGCATGGAAGGTATGTACTAGTAGAACATTGCTGTCTAGCCAAAATAGCCGTGGCCTTAAAGACTGCGGCTATTTTTTTATCTGTGCCCATCAAGATTAGACTAAGGGGAATCAGGCTTAGCAGGGTGTTTAAGAGGGGCGTAAGCCCCCCTTCTTAAAAAATACTTCTCCCTCTCCCTCAATGGAGAGGGAGATAAGCTGTTTTATAGCTTAAGCAGCTTTTCTAAAGGCTCACTCTCGGCCACCGGCCCCACCAACGCCAGCCTTAGCTGGCTGGCCACCAGCAGCTCCCTGGCCAGTCGCCCTATTTCATCAGCGGTAATAGCGTCAATAATTGACGTAACCTGGTCAACGCTTAGAATCTTTCCGGTGAGAATCTCCTGTCCCCCCATCCACCCGGCCACGCTGCGGCTGTCCTCCATGCGCAGCAGCAACCTTCCCTTGGCCAGCTCCTTGGCTTTAACCAGTTCATCTTCGGGGACCGGCTCTTTGAGGCGGGAAAGCTGCTCTAATATCGCTTTGATGGCCACCGGCAGGTTTTTCGGCTCCACGCCGGCATAAATAGTGATGGCGCCGGTATCCAGAAGGTGGTCTGCGTAGCTGTGGATGCTGTAGGCCAGTCCCAGGCGGTCGCGGATTTCGGTAAAGAGGCGGCTGCTCATCCCCTCCCCCAGGATTACATTAAGCAGGTCCAGGACAAAGCGCCGGGGGTGCAGCAGAGGCAGGCCGTTTAGACCCAGGCAGAGGTGGGCCTGTTCGGTATCTTTTTTCTCGATTTTAAGCCGGGGAAAGGGGCGCTCCTTGTATGCCTCATAGCCGGGGCGAAGCTGCCGGTCAGCCCAGCCGCCCAGTGCTCCGCTTACGGCGTTTACCATCTCCCGGTGCTTTAGAGCGCCGGCAATACTGACCACGGTGTTGCCGGGCAGGTACCGGCAGGCCAGGTAGTCGAGCATCATCTCCCGGCTGATGCCGGCCACCGAGTCCTTATCTCCGGCTATGTCCCTGCCCAGGGGGTGGCCGGGCCAGAGAAGCTCATCGATGAGCATGTTGACCAGCTGGGAGGGGGAATCCTTTCCCATGTGAATCTCTTCAATGATAACCCGGCGCTCACTCTCGATGTCACCGGGGTTAAATTTGGAGTGGAGCACTATGTCGGCCAGCACGTCCAGGGCCAGGGAGAAGTGCGGTTGAGCCACCTTGCACCAGTATACGGTTAGCTCCTTGTCGGTGCCGGCGTTAATGATGCCCCCCACCCCCTCTATGGCTACCGAGATATCCCTGGCGGTGGCGCGCCTGGGCGTGCCCTTGAACAGCAGGTGCTCGATGAAATGGGAGACGCCGGCCTGGCTTTCGGTCTCGTACCTGGAGCCGGCGCCGATAAAGATGCTGATAGATACCGAGCGGGTATGAGGCATGTTGGCGGTGATAACCCGCAGTCCGTTATCCAGGGTGGTCTTCTGGTGCAAATTTTGCCTCTTTAATTTACAGGTTAAGTGATATTCTAATGTTATGCCTGGCGGGTGTCAATTTAAGAGGTTAAGCCGCCTTTGCCCACCCGTCCAATCCCAATACTACTTACCATAACGCTAAAAACAAATCCCAGCCTCCACCCGTGCCTGAATTGTTTCCCCGTTTTTCCGCGGTGTCTTTTTGTCGCCCCGCCGGGCATAAAAAAGCGGGGCGGGGGAAGGTAAGCAAAGAGAGGCGAAGCCTATGAGGGCGGGAGGGTATGGGAAAAGTGGGAACCGAATAAAATGGGTGGGGGGTATAGCCCCTGTAAATTGTCTTTTGACACACCTACCGACCAATGATATTATGACGAAAAAGGAACTAATCAGGTTTATAGAAGTTTATAGAAACTGATAGTGGGGTGATAATATATGTCCGGCCTTGATACACTGTACATAGTACTATTCGTAATCTGCCTGTTTTTATCAGCCTTCTTCTCCAGCTCGGAGACTGCCTTTATCTCGCTGCAGAAGGTAAGAGTTCAGCACCTGATTGATAAAAAGACGAGAGGGGCCAGGCTGGTTTCCAGGATGATAGAGCAGCCGGAGAAGCTCCTGTCCACCATCCTGCTGGGCAATAACTTCGTTAACACGGCGGCGGCCGCTCTGGCCACCGCCCTGGCTATAAAATACTGGCCGGAGCACGGCGTCCTTATCTCCACCATCGTGGTGACCCTACTGCTGCTGATATTCTGTGAGACCACCCCCAAGACCATAGCCACCCGCCACGCCGAGGGATTAGCCCTGTTCTTTGCCCGGCCGATAAGGGCGCTCTCCTGGCTGCTCACCCCCTTTGTGGTGGTGCTGAGCTGGATTGCCACGGGATTCAGCAAAATGCTGGGCGGGGCGCCGGTTTCCCGGTCCCTGGCCCGCGAAGAGGAAATCCGCACCATGATATCAATGGGACATAAAGAGGGGACGGTGGAGGAAGAAGAGGCGGAGATGCTGCACAAGGTGTTTGAGTTCGGTAACCGCCCGGTCAGGGAGGTCATGGTACCGCGCACCGAAGTGATATGGGTAACCAGGGGCACCAAACTGGCCGATTTCCTGGAGCTTTACGCCAAAAACCCGCTGTCCCGCTTTCCGGTATACGATGACAACATAGATAATATAGTTGGCATCCTGGCGGTAAAGGATATACTCATGGCCCAGGCCAAGGGGGACTTCAATAATGAGGATACCATTGATGACCTGATTCGCCCGGCTTACTTTACCCCTGAAACCAAGCGGGTCAGCGAGCTCTTTGCCGAGATGAGGGATAAGAACTTCCGGATAACGGTGGTGGTTGACGAGTTCGGCGGCACCGCCGGCATCGTTTCCTTAAGCGGGCTGATGGAGGAAATCGTCGGCCCGGTGGGCGACGAGCTGGCGGCGATAGAAAAGGACTACGAGACCATCAACGAGTACACCTTCCAGGTTGACGGCGGCATGCGGGTTGAGGAAGCCAACGACGAGATGAAACTGAACATACCCGAAGGCGACGACTACGAAACGATAGCCGGCTTTGTCCTTGACCTCCTGGGGCACATACCCAAACAGGGTGAACAGCTAAAGTACAAGAGCTTCAAGATTGTTATCACCGAGATGCGGGGAATGAAAATCGAAAAGATACGCCTGATCAAGGAAAAGCATGCAGAGAATCCGGATTAGGTTCAGCCGAGGAGAAGAGCTAAAATTCATTTCCCACCTGGATATAATGCGCCTGTGGCAGAGAGCCCTGCACCGGGCCGGCATACCGATGGCCTACACCGAAGGCTTTAGCCCCCACCCCCGTATATCGTTAGCCGCCCCCATGGCGGTGGGGGTAACCAGCGAAGCCGAGTTTATGGATGTCTTTTGCGACAAGTGGGTTTCCCCGCACTCCTTCACTGCCGCCGTAAGCCAGCAGCTACCGCCCGGCATAGAGATATCGCAGGTACACATGATAGCCCCGACCCTGCCCTCGCTGCAATCGCAGGTAAGCCACGCCGAATATGAGGTTGAAGCGGAAACAGACAAAGACCAGCCGGCCGTAAAGGCGGCGCTGGCTTCTCTTTTATCTCTGGAGGAACTGCCCTGGCACCACCAGCGGGATACCGGCGCCCGCAACTACGACCTGAGGGCCTTGATTGATGACCTGTGGCTCGTTAGCTGGCGCCGCGGTCACAGCACCATCGGCATGAGGCTGCGCTGTGACAGCAGCGGCTCGGGAAGACCGGAACAGGTGGCGGCCGCACTGGATTTGGGCCGCCCCACCTCCATCCGCCGCACCAAACTCATCCTGAAAACAAGCTAAGGGATTAAGGCATGAAGGCAGCAAGCAAGCCACTATTAGAACAACAGGCGCTGGACTTCATTGAGCAAAATCACCTGGTATCAGGCGGCGAGAAGCTAGTGGTGGCGGTATCCGGCGGGGCGGACTCAGTGTGCCTGCTCCATATCCTGGCCGGGCTTAAAGAAAAGCTAAAACTAAGGCTGCACCTGGCTCACCTCAACCACCAGCTGCGGGACGCTGATTCCGAGGATGATGCCGACTATGTCTCCGGTCTAGCCCGAAAGCTGGGCATTCCCGCCACCATAGAACGGCGGGATGTAAAGGGCTATCAGAAGCAAAAGCGCCTGTCGCTGGAGGAAGCCGCCCGCGAGGTAAGATACCGCTTCCTGACCGAGGTAGCCGGAGCTACAGGAGCTGAGCGGGTAGCGGTGGGCCACACTCAAGACGACCACATCGAGACCATCCTGATGCACCTCATCCGTGGAGCCGGCACCAGGGGGATGCGTGGGCTGCAGCCTTACACCGATTGGCCATCAAAAACCGGCGGCCTGGTGGTCATAAGACCCCTGCTGGGTGTAAGCCACCAGGAAACGGAGGATTACTGCCGACGGCACCGGCTTGCCCCCCGGCTGGACGCTTCCAACCTTTCCCTGTCGCCGCTGAGAAACCGCATCCGCCAGCAGCTACTGCCCCTCCTCCAGAGCTACAACCCCGGTATTGCCGAAGCCCTCCTGCGGACGGGGCGTATTGCCGGCGATGACATTGACTTTCTGGACAAGGAGACCGCCCGGCTATGGGATAAAATTGCCCGGCAGGAGGGGAAGATTATTACCCTTGACAGGCAGAAGTTAGACCGGCTGCCCTCAACCTTAAAGCGGTACCTGCTCCGGGCCTCGGCGGAGAAACTGCTGGGCAGCGCCAAGGATATTGAAATGAGGCACATAGAGGAGATGATGGCGGCGCTGGGCAAACCGGCGGGGAAGAGGCTCAACCTGCCCGGGGACTTAATCTTTGCCACCGGATACGACCAATACCAGCTAACCACGGATATAAGCGGCCTGTGCCCCTTGCCTGAGCTTGAAGGCGAGGTTCAGCTGAATATCCCCGGCCAGACCCGGCTACCCGGCTGGCGCATAGAAGCGACTATCATAAAACCATCCGCAATAAAAGGGAAGCCCGAAGGGGCGCCAGCCCCTTTGGAAACTATAACTCCCCTTCCCCTTTATAAGGGGAAGGGGATACAGGGGATGGGGTTAACTAAAAATGACTTCACCGCCTGCCTTGACCTGGCCAAAACCGGCGATAAGCTGACAGTGCGGGCCCGCAGGCGGGGGGACAGGTTTCAGCCGCTGGGACTGCCCCGGCCCAAGAAGCTGGGGGAGTTTATGATAGACGCCAGGATTCCTCAAGACTGGCGCCAGCGTATACCCATCGTCTGCTCACCGGGTCAAATCGTGTGGCTGGTCGGCTGGCGTATAGACGACAGGGTAAAGGTCAGCCAGAAGACTAGACAGGTTCTGTATCTGAAGTTTGAGCAGGGCTAACTTCAGATACGGCTGGCCCTGACGGCTCTCCCCAGCGTAGCCAGAGGGCACCGGCGGTTACCACCGCCGCTATCACCGCCACCTGAATTTCCAGGGCGACAGCGGTAAAATACCCGGCATACAACAGAACAACACTGTAGTTCAAGAAGGCGTGCATGACAGCGGCTATCAGGTAGAACTGCCATCCCCACCCCTTGGCCAGACCCCAGCCGGCTATCGCCGAAAAGGCTATATGAGCGGCCAAGGTAAAGAACCTCTCCCAGAATGGAGCCAATGCCACCAGCCCGCCGCTTTGCACCGCTTCCCAGCCCCAACCCGAGGTAAAAATATTATTATGCGTCCACACCGCCTCAAGAAGGCCCAGTCCAAGCCCGGCAACAGCCCCGATAGCCAGCCCGAGCCTGGGGTCAATCTTTCTGCCCTTGCGCCACCAGCAGACGACCACCGGCACCAGCTTTGCCCCTTCCTGAACCAGGCCGGTGAGGAGTATGGCCGGAATACTTACAAGCAGAATCAAGCTCTGGTAGGTATCCATGCCAAGCCGGTCAACTAAAAAGTTACCGGTCACCTGCTGGAGGGGAAGCTGGATAAAGGCAACCGCCGTCCAGGCTAAAAAGGCGCTGCCGGCCAAAACCGCCCAGGCCCAGGGTTTCTTAAGTATTGGCGTCCAGTAAGAAGCAAACCAGACGGCGCCAAAGGCCAGGGCCAGACCAATGCTCAAAAGCACCTGGTTCCACAGGATACCGGGGTAGACAAACCCGGAGAGGAAGAAGTTGACCGCTACGTCCATCATAGTTCCCTCCTTTAATAATCAGCTCAAATTATCCGCTTGAGCCTGGGGTTGGGGGTAATGCCCGGAATTCGGCCCCGCTTGGCTATCGGCTTGCCGTCTATCTGGTGCAGGTCGGCGGTAATATCAAGGGGTTTAGCCCCGGTGATATAGCTGCCGACGCCAAAACCGTCAACCGGCGCCCCCGCCTCAATAAATTGCCTTATTCGCTCCGCGCTTATGCCGCCGCTGACGAAAATTTTAACGTGTTTAAAACCGGCCTGGTCCAGCCGGGCCCTGACCTCCCCGACCAGAGCCGGGGTAACCCGGCCCCGCTCCGCAGGGGTATCAAGGCGCACGCTGTCCAGCTTCTTGCCCAGAGCCTTAGCCACCAGCACCGATTCCTCGGCCTCGTCCTTAAAGGTATCAACCAGGGAAACGCGGGGAATACTGGCCGGCATATGCTTATCAAAAGCAAGGGTAGCCTTGACCGTATCCCCGATGATTAAAATCAGGGCGTGGGGTATAGTCCCGGAGGGTTCGATACCCGCCATCTTGGCCCCGGCCACGCTGGAGCAGCCGGCGCAGCCGCCGACAATAGCCGAGTAATCCATTACCCCGGCTATGGCCGGATAAACATGGCGGGCGCCAAAGCTGACCACAGGTATGCCCCGGGCGGCCTCAACGCACTGGCGGGCGGCCGTCGCCCAGCCGCTGCAGTGGGCCAGAATGCCGTCTATGGCCGTCTCGTAAAGACCGTAGCTCTGATAGGGGGCGGTGACACGCAGCACCACCTCCTTCGGCTTGATATTATCGCCATCAGCCAGAGCCCACACCTCACTATTACCTTTAGGCAAGACCCGCAAGAGCAGAGCCTTGACCTCACCCATGCCGCAGAGCACCCCGGCCCTGCCGGCGAAGAACTCCATGGTCGCCACCGGGTTAAGCCCCTCAAGGCGCAGTATCTCCACGGTGCGGGCGAAATAGATATCAGCCGTCTCGCCGGAGAGAACGGCCCGGGAGGGTTCAAATTTGGGCGGTTCAGGCGGCTTGGCCACCAGGTTGGTCAACCTGGCCCCCAGCACCCTCTCCATGTGCCCCAGGGCAAAGTGGTGCGCCGCCTCGTCGAAGGAGGCGACACAGTCAACCGGCACCTCCACCTTGTAGCCGCGGCTCCGGGCATCGGAAACGGTATGGCAGACGCAGATATCGGTGCACACCCCGCAGACAATCAGCTTCTCGGGCTTGAGTTTCTTAAGCCTCTCGTCAACGGTAGTATCAAAAAAGGCGCTGAAACGCCTCTTGGGTATTACCTCGCCTTTATACTCAGCCAGCTCGGGGATGACCTCGGTCTCGGCGGTGCCCTCAATACAGTGGGGAGGGAACATGCTGAACTCGTCGTCATCTGGGGAATGATGGTCACAGACAAAAAATATCTTAGAGCCTTTTGCCAGCTCACCATCAAGGAGACGCCGTATGCCGGGGATGATGCGCCGGGCCCTCTCCCCACAATACAGAGAATAGCCCTCCTCCATAAAACCCCTGACCATATCTATCACCAAAACCGCATTAGCCATCGCTTTCCTCGCCTCCTGGCCCAATTACTGCTCCAGCAGCTCCATATATTTAATATAGTCCCTGAGCAGGGATGACACCCTGTCAACGTCTTTTTTATTAAGGGCATCAAGCGCTTCTTGTAAAATATTAACCTCCGAATCAAGGCAGGTCCTGATTTCGCAAAAAGTGCCGCAGCAGGGCTGAATGCCGTCGGCGGCCCGCGAAAGCAAAGCTGATTTTATCTCCAGCATCTTCTCCAGCTCAGCTTTTGACTCGTCAAGCCGGGCCGGGTCAGCCAGCCTGTCTATTAGCTCTTCCACCTGCTGTTTAGAGATTATCAGCACCCTAAACCCCTTAAGCTTAATGCCTGAAGTGCCTCTCGCCGGTAAAGACCATGGCTATATTATGCTTATCAGCCGCCTTGATTGAGTCTTCGTCCCGAATTGAGCCGCCGGGCTGGATAATGGCCGTTGCCCCGGCCCCGGCCGCCGCCTCTACCACATCGGGGAAGGGGAACATGGCATCCGAAGCCAGGACGCTCCCCTTAACCCTTTCTGCAGCCTTCTCAATGGCTATCTGGGCGCTGATGATGCGGCTGGGCTGGCCGGCGCCCATCCCCAGAATAGTTTTATCCTTGACCAGCACGATGGCGTTGGACTTAATGTGCTTGACCGCCCTCCAGGCAAAGAGCAGGTCTTTGACTTCTTCGGGCGTGGGCTGGCGTTTGGTGACCTTTTTCAGGTTGACGCTGGTCTCCGGCACGGAATCAGAGTTCTGGACGAGGAAGCCGCCCTTTACCCGGCGGAAATCGTAATAGCCCGCCGGAGTTTTGCCGTAGCCGGGCGGTAACTGGGCAACCAGAATGCGTAAGTCCTTTTTGGTCTGTAATAACTTTAGCGCCTCGGCCTCGTATTCCGGGGCGATAACTATCTCATAGAAGACAGGCTTCATCTCCTGGGCCATAGCCAGCGTAACCGGCCGGTTGGAGGCGACGATGCCGCCGAAGGCGGCTACCGAGTCGCCGGTAAAGGCACGCCGGTAGGCTTCGGCAATATCGTCATGGCTGGCCAGCCCGCAGGGATTGGTGTGCTTGATAACAGCTACCGTTGGCGCGGCATAGTCGGTCACCACCCCCCAGGCGGCGTCGGCATCTAAAATATTGTTAAAGGAAAGCTCCTTGCCCCCCTTCTGTTCCGCCCAGGTAATGCCGGTATCCACTGCCCCTCCCACCACCGGCTCGGCATAGAAGGCGGCCGGCTGGTGGGGGTTCTCGCCATAGCGCAGCCCGTAGCGCTTTTTGAGGGCGACGGTCATATCCTCGGGGAAGCCTTCCATATCCCGCCTGAGGTACTGGGAGATGGCGGTGTCATAGACAGCCGTGTGCTGGAAGGCCTTCTGCGCCAGCCGCTTGCGTTCGGCCAGTGGCAAATCTCCCTTCTTGAGCTTTTCCAGAACCAGTGGATAATCGACGGGGTCAACCACCACGATGACGCCGGGGAAGTTCTTGGCGGAAGCCCGAATCATGGTCGGCCCGCCGATATCAATATTCTCCAGCGCCTCGTCAAGGGTAACCCCCTCTTTAGACACCGTCTGGA
>Ga0315544_1003168_pt1 | contig 11067 bp, 11 predicted proteins | sample SalMarSW160130MG_2_FD_202543 | JGI IMG/M metagenome (GOLD analysis project Ga0315544, IMG submission 202543) | Salt marsh sediment microbial communities from the Plum Island Ecosystem LTER, Massachusetts, United States - Salt Marsh Sediment SW1601-130 ... | reverse complement strand
ACCGTCTCTTATCTCGAAGGAAACGCTGTGGTCTGTTTCCTTATCATCGACAATGATTATCGGAAACAGAACAAAGGCGTTGTCCTTTTTCATTATGCATCTGTACTTGAGGATCTCGGTCCCGTCTTCCGTCAAACGTTCTTCGGTGGGTTCACCAAGTGCCGTCACAAGCCAGTCTTTTGTCGTCTGGCCGCACTCAATCTGCCTGAGCGTCTGGTTTCCGATAGGCCTATCTCTGCCGATGTAGTGTTCGTCCGTCTTGCTGATAACACATCCGGCAAGCAAAAACGACGTCACTACCAACGAGGCAAAAAGGGCAATCTCGTTGTGTTTATACAGTTTCATTTCTCGCTTCTCCTAAATCAGCTCGCGTTTAGCTCCTGCCACTTCGTTTATTTCATATTTATTACCCTCATCTCCGCATATACTCATCTACACATCCACCCATTTCCGCATCCACTCATCAACATTCATCACTCATCAATAATCAATTAGCTTTGCTATCTTTCCTTCCAGTATCGCTGCACAATACCGTCTTTGAGCTTAAACACAACGGTATGTTCTATTTCCTTTTTATCGTCGATAACTATGGGAGGGGGGAACAGGACAAATTGGTTGTCCCTTTTTTCTGTACATTTGTACCTGAGGATTTCGGTACCTTCTTCGGTCATACTCTGTTCGGTCGGCTCTCCCAGTACCGTCACCAGCCAGTCTTTTGTCGTCTTACCTCGCTCTACTTGCCTAAGCTGTGAATTTTCAACGCCGCTGTAGTGCACATCACTTCTGGTGGCCACGCAGCCGACAAGCAGAACCGACGTCACCGCCAACGACACAAGAAGAGCAATTTTGCTGTATTTATAAAGTTTCATTTCTCGCTTCTCCTAAATCAGTTGATATTTCCACGGAACAATTTACAGATACTCCCACGGCTTTCAATTGCATATAATGTCAAACATTTCTGTAAGTATCTACCTTTTACTACCTCCATAATATAAAAGGCACGCGAAATCCTAATAGTAACAAAAAATATCAGCCATACGCCGGAATCATATCTGGCGCGAAGACCTCACGGAAGGCGTTTTATAAAGGAACCGAGTTAAATTCAGGAATATCCCAAGCACACTATCTAATTCTTATCGAGCCATAGCTGGTCTTCAAACTCAGCTTTCCATTTCCCTCACCTATTCTTCCTTCTATTCGCTTGCTGCTTATCTTGCCCTTGACTACAATCGGCAGAGCGGTTTGTATCGAGCCGTAGCTGGTTGAAAGTTCGACTTGTCCGGTGAATCCGGGCGGTGCTGTAAAGTCAATGCTGCCATACGATGTGCTCACGTTTACCTGCATTTCAGCAGGCGCCAAATCCGAATATTCAATGTCGATATTGCCGTAGCTTGAGCCGGCAGTTAGCTCGTCGGATATAATTTTCCTGCAATCGACACTGCCATAGGATGTATCCGCCTGAATTTGGCCGTTAATGCTATCACAGTCAATCGAGCCATAGTTGGTGTGTGCTTTCACGTAGCCGCTGGTATCAGCCAGTTCGATAGAGCCGTATGAGCTGGCACATTCGATGTTAGTTTGCACAGGAACAGTTATTTGGTAGCTGATGCTTATTGAGCGGTTATTTTTCACGTGCGGCTTGTCTGCCCTGACCGTTAGTGTCTTTCCGGCCGGCTCAAGCTGTATCTTCACTTTTTCAGCAATTTCAACGGCTTCCTCCTCAGTAGGAGCCTGCACATGAATTGTAGCGACCACGCTGCAATCGGCAGTATTGGTACCACCTACTGTTATAGAGCCATAGCTTGTTTTAGCCACAACGGTAGAGCCGGATTCCAAAGGCGCCTGGAGTCTTATTGTTTTTTCGTATTTGGCCCGGGGCCAATTGCCGATATGAATAACGCACCCGCTAACAGCAAGCAGTGAGCAAAGGCAAAGGCCCAGAGATAATACTATCGTATAATTTTTCTTCATTTTCCTGTCTCCTTAATTCTATAACTATTTCTTGTACGAGTCCGTCGTTGGTTTTCTGCTTATATAAGGACCGAGTTAAATTCGGGATATATTAAGCGTATTATCTTATTCTTATTGAGCCATCGTTTGTCTTGATATACAGCCTGCCTTCTCCCGTTCCGATTGTTCCTTTAATTCCGCTTTTGCCTAATTTGCCCGTCACCTTTATCGGCAAATCCGTATTTATCGAGCCGTCGTCCGTTATAACTTCGACGTCCGCGGAAAAGTTCGCCGGGGCCGTTAAGTCCACGGCGGCATCATCTGTAACCAGCGAGACATTACAAACACCGCCGGCATCTTCAGAGTAAACCACTGTGATTCTTCCATCATCGCTCTGAATATTTACATCACCGGTAACCTCTTCGACTCTGGTCGAGCCATCATTACTTCTGACTTTTATGTCCCCAACGACTCGTGACATGGTTACCGAGCCATCATCGGTCTGGATGTCTATCCAACCGGCCCTCTGCAAAATTACGTCACTATTAAACTCCTGGATATTGACAGAGCCGTCGTTGCTTCTGATTTTTATTTCTCCAGCAATTCGTGCAAGCGACACTGAACCATCATCGGTTTTTATGTCAATATCCCCATCGATGTTTTCTATCGTAATATCCCCATCATTCGTGCTAAGTTCCACATCGCAATTTTTAAGTACCATCGCCTCGACCTGAATATCCACGCTCTGGTTCATCATCAATATTGGCTTTTCAAGTTTTACCGTTAGCTTAGAGCCGAATTGTTCAAGTTTTACCTTTGTCTTTTCAGCGATTGTTCTGGCTTTTTCATCCGAATCAGCCCTGGCGATAATCGTTGCGGTAACATTGCAATCCGTAACCTCGCCGCCGGTTACAGTAATCCAGCCGTCGTTGCTCTTGGCCGCAAATAAAGTGCCGGCCGACATTGGCCTGGATAGCTGCACCGTTCTTTCATATCTTGCCCGAGGGGAACTATATCCTCTTACTTGGATATAGCAGCCTGCAACGGCGATTAATGAGCAAAGCAAACAATACAGCAATATTCTTGTGAACATACCACTTTTCATTTTTTCCCCTTTCAATTAATATTTTATGTGTCTCGCAGTACTCGCAGCAATCTTCATAATTTTCCCGACGACTTTGAAATTTAAGTTTGACAGGAGCAATTATGCCGGCCAAATGTTACCATTTTGTTACGGATTTGTCCTTTTTTTGATACTTTTTTTGATTTTTTTGCTTCCCCGTGGCCGATTAAGTTATTTACTATATGCGTTTGCCTTGTTGGTGGACTTTGGTTTAGAAAATTATAATTGGGAGGATAAGAAAATGTGCAATACTTGTGGCTGTCGCTCAAAAAAGAAAAAAACAACAAAAAAGAAAGCCAAAAAGAAAAAGAAATAGCCAGTCCTCGCACACCTTAAGCGGGGACCTAATATCATAAATCCGCCTGTGGCGGGGTCATTTCAAACGCGGCCACATACGGGATGTGGAAATTTGCCATCTTGGACTTGCCGGAGTGAACCTACCATTATTCCGTGTGCCATCGTTACATCCGGCAAGGGGTACGCTCGGCCTATGTTGTTCCCTGCTGGGTGCTTAGCCTCGGATGAAAACATATGCACCCGCCTTGACGGGACGTCTGAATTCGTAGTAAGTTTTGTTCAGTTTGATGTGTCCCTCTTCGGGCGTTTCCATTGCAGGAGGGCCAACGGTCAATCCATATTCATCCATGAAAAGGAACCAGGTGATTTCCACGGTTGGCCCATTTTTGGAGATGGAATCGCTAAATGAGATGAATCTCGGATTAAGCTCAACGAGGCACTTGGGCAATTCCTCAGGGAAGTCCTCTTTACCATGATATCGCTGCCCTGCGTGTTTTGGTCCTTCGCTGGCCAACCACTGTTGGATAGCCTCTATGTCCGCCTTTTGCAGGATCCATTGCTCGAAGCCTTCCAGGAAGACAGGAGCAAGGGGAGCCGTGTATTCGAAAGCACAGTAGCAGATGATAGGACCAAGGAGTATCAATGCGAGCTTGAGCAAAATCTGACCGATATTTCGATGCCGGAGCACGAGACTTATCATCGCAAGAATGGAAGCAATCACTGCGATCTGTGCCATAACAAGGAACAATATTACAGAAAGTCCGAAGCCATAGACAACGCTATAGTGGGCGTCATTCCGTGTGCCAGCCACGAATTCGAATCGGTGCGTGAGGATGGATCCACCAATTGCCAGGACTGTAAGAACAATGATGAGGATGATATAGGCTATGCTCAAAGCTCGGTCGTAGCTGGAAATCTTTGTGGTTGCTGCCATTGTGCAACCCTCTCGTAGGGAGCCACGTAGATTGGACTTCAGCCTACGTGGTTTTTCGAAGTATCAAATAATAAATTATCAATCGTCAATATTCAATTATGACGATATCTTCCGGTATTGCGACGACGTCTCTGTGTTCGGGGCCGAGGAGCTTTTTTATCTCGGTGCTGTGCCTGCCGGCCAAGGCCTTCAATTGAGTGCTGCCGATGCTCGTTACGGCCTTGGCGTTATTATTTAGCATAATAACCGCACCGGCCTCGAAAGAGCCTTTTACCGATATTACGCCGCTGGGCAGGAGACTTTTGCGATTTTTAATTGCCTGCATAGCGCCCTCGTCGATAAAAATCGTCCCGGCTGGACTGCTATTGAGAATCCATCTCGAACGATTTGAGAGCTTCCGTTTCGGCATAAAGACCGTGCCGATTTCTTCGCCAGCCATAATCCGGCCAATGACGTTTTTCACTCTGCCGTCCGCTAAGACTATCCGATAACCGGCGTTGGAGGCGATCTTCGCAGCTTCAATTTTGGTTTTCATTCCGCCGGTGCCGTGAGTGCTGCCCCTGCCTCCGGCGTTTCGAATAATATCGCCGGTTATCTCGAAGACGGCGTGTATAGGCCTGGCGTCAGTGAATTTTTGCGGGTCCTTATCGTAAAGGGCGTCGATGTCACTGAGCATAATCAAAAGGTCGGCGTCGATTTTACTGGCGACCAGGGCGCTTAGCTTATCGTTATCTCCGAAGGCTGAGCCGATTTCGTCGGTACTTACACTGTCGTTCTCGTTCAGGATTGGCACCACGGCCAGTTTGAGCAGTGTCTCGATGGAATTGCGAAGGTTCAAGTAGGTTCTTCTGTTATTTAGCACCTCGGCGGTCAGCAAAACCTGGGCGACGGTAACGCCGTAGCGAGCAAACGACTTTCTGTATTCAGCCATAAGCAGCGGTTGTCCGATGGCCGCGCAGGCCTGCCGCATCTTTATATCTTTTACCTTGCTTGCCAACCCAGACTGGCGCCCCCTGATACTCTGATACCCTGATAACTGTCCTCTCCCCATCCCGATAGCACCGGAGCTGATAATGACGATTTGCCTGCCGGTTTTGAGCAGTGAATTTATCTGCCGGGCGATTCGGCGAACATAGCCGGCGTCTATCCCCTCGTTTTTCGTCAGTATATTCGTCCCGATTTTTACAACTATTCGATTTGCTTTACTAAAATCCCGCATAATCTCGTCGCTCGTGGCTCGTGACTCGTGGTTCGCCCGATTCACTAATCTCTAATCACTAATCTCTAATTCTCTAAACTCCTGTGCGTGAATTTTTTTTTTGCATCGCTGCCAACATAGTCCGCTACGACCTGGCCGGTGCCGAGGAGTTTCCATTTATAAATGACAAGCCCTTCCAGGCCTACCGGCCCTCGGGCGTGTATCTTGTTGGTACTGATACCCACTTCGGCACCGAGCCCGTAACGAAAACCGTCGGCAAAGCGCGTGCTGCAGTTCCAGAGCACATTTGCAGAATCGACCAGGGCCATAAAGCTGTCGGCTTTGTTCTTGTCAGCGGTAACAATGCTGTCGGTATGTCCTGACCCGTAATGGTTAATATGCTCAATCGCCTCCTCAAGGCCGTCAACGACTTTTATCGAAAGGATATAATCCAGATACTCGGTTGACCAATCTTCTTCAACTGCCGGCTTTACGTCGATTATTGATACTGTTTTTTCACAGCCGCGAAGTTCGACGCCGTTTTCCTCTAAGGCTGTTTTGACTTTCGGCAGGAACTTTTCAGCAATTTTATTATCTACCAATAGCGTTTCCGCGGCATTACAGACAGCGACGTACTGGCACTTGGAATCGACAGTGATATTCACAGCCATATCCAAATCAGCATCGCTGTCTATATAAACGTGGCATATACCGTCAGCGTGCCCAAGGACGGGTATATTTGTATTGTCCATAATATAGCGAACGAATTCATTCGACCCGCGGGGGATAACCAAATCGATATATTCATCTAAGGCCAACATCTGGGCAACGTCCTGGCGCGTTTCCAATAGCTGAATCCATCCTTTAGGTAGTCCGGCTTTTTCGCTCGCCTCGGAGATTGTCTCAGCTAAGATTCTATTGGTTTTTGCAGCTTCGCTTCCGCCTTTCAGCAGAACGGCATTTCCGCTTTTTAAGCAAAGCGTTGAGATTTGCACCAGGGCGTCCGGCCGAGATTCAAAAACAACGCCGATAACACCAATCGGACAACTGACTTTATAAAGTTCGAGACCCTTGTCGAGCTCGGTGGCAGTGATTGTTTTACCCACAGGGTCATCAATTTCGATAAGACTGTCGATGCCGGCACAAACATCAGCTATTTTACCTTCGTCAAACTTTAGGCGTTTGAGTAAAGGCCCAGCCAGGTTGTTCTTTTCAGCCGTGACCAGGTCCTCTTTGTTGGCTGAGACGATTTCAGCGCTGTGCTGCTTCAGGGCTTTGCCAATCTTGGCTAAGGCATTGTTCTTTACATCGGTCCCGGCTGCCGCCAGTTGGATCGAGGCTGACCCGGCTGCCGCTGCTATTTCGGAAATATTCATTTTTAATTTACCATTGACTATTTATCGTTAAATACCTATATTCGATTGCCGAATTGTAAATAATAAATAATCAATAATCAATATCGAAGTCGAAGATACGCCGTAGCGGGAATTCGCTATAGGCGGAATCAATTGTATTGCGGGCGTAGCTCAATGGCAGAGCATCGGCCTTCCAAGCCGAGTATGTGGGTTCGATCCCCATCGCCCGCTTTTGTTTTGAGAGTCTATTCCCTTTAAGTGTTTCTATGGTATCGCCCGGATTTTCTTGTTGGTTTTGGATGAATTGTTGCGAAATTTACAGCGCCCTGTGGAAAACCGTAGGGGGGAGCGTAAAAAATAATCAGCTCGGCCAGAAGTATTATATTTGCGTAAGCACTTTTATTTACGTGAATTAGATTCTTTCAGGGACCGTCCTATAATAAAATTTTCAGAAATTTTTAAAAAAGTGTATTTGTTTGTTGACAAAGTGGTGGGAAGTGGTACGATTTCCCATATTGAATGTATCAAGTGGGTCGAATGCCATGCTTTTATTAACAGGCGAATATCTTCACGTTGTCGATAACAAGAGCAGAGTCCTCATCTCGAACAAGCTGAGAAGTCAGATTGATGTCGATAAGCACGGCAGCAATTTCTATCTTGTCCTCGGCGCCAACGGCATACTTTGTTTGTACCCCGAAAAGTATTTCGAGCAGATAGCCCTTGCGGTTACACCCGGTACTACCGCCCCTGATGAGGCTGTAGCGTTCGAGCGAATCAGCTTTGCTTTGGCCAGTAGGGTGGAGCTGGACAGCCAGGGCCGATTGCTCCTGAATGAAAGATTGCGAAAGAGGGCGGGATTGAAAGACCACATTACACTTATCGGTGTTAGAGACCATATCGAGCTGTGGAACAGTGAAAGCTGGGAACAATATCTTTCAGACCATATGGCTCAATATCAGAAACAGATGTCGCAGGCACGGCAGGTTGTCCTGCACGAGCAAAGCGAAGATATTTAATTTTTAAGTGGAGGCAAAATGATTGGAACGGATTCGAATCATTGTCGGATTGTTGCCGGAAGTCTCGTCGGTGAAAGGGAGGTTGACGAACGGACCTTCGCCTCCCTTGCAATTATCGGAGAACGGCTGGAACGGTTGAAGAAAATCGACGAGACTTTTTCCGGCATTGAATTTTCACCCGCTGTTGAGAAACTTCAAAGGCAGAAGAACACCATAACTATAGGCTGACTTGTAATGCGTTCCGCATACTGCTGATCTTCAATGTTAGTGTTGAGTATCACGCTCCCATTCATCGTGGCGCGATACGATATACGCGATGTAAAATACGATATACGATATATGCGATACGATAGAAGTGAATGGCTCGATAATAGAGCATATTCCGGTTCTCGCTGAGATATTGGCCGAGCAGATAAAACTGCCACCGGATGGCATAATGGTCGATGCGACTATAGGACAGGGAGGTCATAGTTATCAGTTCGGCAAGACCTTGGGCCCTGAGGGAGTTATCGTAGGTCTGGATGTTGATAAAAATGCTATCCGAAGGGCCCAATTTTTTATATTAAGGGACCTTGCCTGTAAGGTTATTTTGCTTCATTCGAATTTTTCTCTAATCAGCGAGCAGGTCCATGAGCAGGGTATAGATAAAGTTGATTTCATATTGGCGGATTTGGGGCTTTGTTCGGCACAGCTGGCTGACAGCCGGATGGGGCTCAGTTTTCTTCAGGATATGCCGCTGGATATGAGAATTGACAAAAGATTAAAGAGCACCGCTGCCGATATAGTTAATAAAGCAGACGAAAAATCCCTGGCTGATTTGATATACAAATTCGGCCAGGACAGGGCCTCACGGCGAATTGCACGGTTTATCGTGCGGGAACGAGAAAGGGGGCCGATAACAACGACCGGCCAACTGGCAAAGATAGTCTGCAAGGCGCTGGGAAGTGCCCGGCGAGGCCGAAAAAGTAAGATACACCCGGCAACCAGGACTTTCCAGGCCCTGAGAATTACGGTCAATGACGAGCTGGAGAATTTGAAGAAGCTGCTTGCTTCGGTGCCGGAGCTGCTGAACAAAAATGGTTATATAGCAGTCATTAGCTATCACAGCCTGGAAGATAGATTGGTTAAAAACGATTTTAAGCAAAAAGAAAAGGACAGTATTTACAGGGTCATTACGAAAAAACCGATTGTGGCGACGCGAGAGGAAATTGCTGAAAATCGTCGGGCAAGAAGCGCAAAATTAAGGATTGCCCAGAAACAATAATATAGAGCGTTTTGAGTATTACGTACCGATGCAATGCGCGACAGAAAATGGAGTTTCATTATGACTTCCGATGCCAAGATTGGGTTGCTGTTAGGTTTGGTCTTTATATTTATAATTGCATTTATAATAAACGGCCTGCCGCGCTTTCGCAGTAACACGAACAATAATGAGCTGACAACTAATATGGTCAGCTCGCCAAACGACTCGATGGGTATTGCAGCCAAGGAACGTAAAGCTCAGGCGGTGTTCGATCTTGTAGAGCGGGTCCCACAAGAACGTGCTGATAAAGTGCCGGTCGTCTCAAAGAACGAGGGAGCAGTTCGCTTCAAAATGCCCTTTTCGCAAGGCACTTCGGCTGTGAAAGATGACTTGATTGTAGAAACTGCCAATGACAGGTTCAAGCCGGCTGCTCCGGAGTCGGATACCAACGAGAAAAACAAAGTCAATAAACCCAAGCCTGCTTTGCCAAAGACCTATGTCGTTAGCAAAGGTGATAACCTGGCTATCATAGCGCAAAAATTTTATGGCCCAGATGCGGGTAACAAGAAAATAAACATTACCCGGATATTCGAGGCCAATCGCAAATTGTTGAAATCACTCGATGAGATTTATGTCGGGCAGAAACTAACTATCCCGCCGCTCATAGATAAATCAGCCAGCGTATTTTCAGAGTCGCTGTTCGATAAAGTGAAATCCATCGGCCGAAAACTTACTTCGGATGACCCGCCTAAGGCACCCAGGGCGAGCCGGAGCGAACAATACGTTATACGGGAAGGTGATAGTTTATGGCGAATTGCTGTTGAGCAGCTTGGAGACGGCACTCGCTACAAGGAGATAAGCGAGCTAAATGCTGATACTTTAGGGAACGAGGACTATCTTACTGTTGGGATGAGTTTGAGAATACCGGCTCGATGAGTTGTTAATTGGTTAATTAGTTGATTAGTTAATTGGTAAATTAGCGAACTGTAACTAAACAACTAATTAGTACCTGTTGCGGAAACAGTATTTGTCATTCCCGCGGAAGCGGGGATCCAGTTTTTCGCTCTTGACCCCTGCTTTCGCAGGGGTGGCATCGTCGATTTTTATTTTTCGCAACAGACAAATACTAATTAACCGTGTTTTTTGATATTCGAGTTTATATTTTAGGCGTTGAGCAATTATGAGGTCCCGATTTCACCTTGTTTTTGTTGTTTTTTGTTTCACGGCGGTTTTGATTTTTGCTGTTTATCTGCGTAATGCCAACAATCGCATTTTCTACGAGCTTTGCACCTGCAGGGGCGAACAAAGCCGATTAAAACAGGAGCTTGGCACTAAGCAATTGCTGTTGGAAGGTTTAATAAATCCCGCTGCGCTTTCGCGGCGATTCGACGAATTAAATACCAACGAAACCAACGAATAAAAGTTGAAAAGCGTTCGAATTACCATTCTTTTCTCTTTGCTTCTCATCGGCGTATTTCTGGCGCTGACTGGGCGGTGCTTTTATCTGCAGTTTCTCAGGAACGACCATTATATTGGCAAGTGTCTCGAACAGCAGCAGGGGTGGGTGCCCTACAAGCCTCAGCGCGGCGTGATTCTTGATTGCCGCGGCAGAGTGCTCGCTGCGAGTAATAAGGTCCGAATTGTTAAAGTTGAGCCTCGAAGGGTCAAAGATCCCAAAGATTTATCGAGCGAGCTCCAGCCGATATTGGATATGGGTGCACACGAAATCTGTAAACTTATCAACGAAAGCAGCAACCCGGGATATGTAAAAATCAAGGCGGATGCCAAGCCGGGTGAATGTGATGCCGCCCGCAGAATTTCAAGCGCCGTCGGCGTCGAATCTGATTGGCAACGACATTATCCAATGGGTCGATTAGCCGTGCACGCTGTTGGTTTTACGAGCCTTGATAATCGGGGGTTAGACGGCATTGAGTACCAATACGACAAACAG
>Ga0315544_1003160_pt1 | contig 11081 bp, 8 predicted proteins | sample SalMarSW160130MG_2_FD_202543 | JGI IMG/M metagenome (GOLD analysis project Ga0315544, IMG submission 202543) | Salt marsh sediment microbial communities from the Plum Island Ecosystem LTER, Massachusetts, United States - Salt Marsh Sediment SW1601-130 ... | reverse complement strand
ACAGATTTTCTTAAATAATATATGCCTAACCTCAATTTTGCAGGAGCCTTGTTTTCTGAATAGAGGAGGAGTTATTATGTATCACGCGAGGCACAGAGCTGTAGCGGAAATTTTGTGCTTCACAAGTGAGAATTCTTGCATTTCAATTAACAACCTATATTTATTTTTAAAGGAGGATTATTATGTGTAGAAAATTGATTTCTCTAATTTCTTTTGTTCTGGTGCTGGGATTTGCAACAAACGTAGCCGAAGGTGCCGACCCCAGCCTTATCGCCTGGTGGTCGTTTGATGAAGGGGCAGGTACCTTTGTGGGTGATGCTTCCGGCAACGGCCACGACGGGACATTCGTATTTGGTGATCCGGCCTGGGTTGAGGGTATCCACGGCAGTGCCGTGCAACTGGTCGGGCCCACGTTGGTTGAAGTGCCCCCTATTGATATGGTGCTTACGGAAGCCACGATGGCGGGATGGATCAAGCCGAACGGTTCACAGCCTGACTGGTCCTCGTTCATTATGACCCGCACACCTGGTCTTGCAACGGGCTTCAATGTACTCGGTTTTCAGTTGGCCTATCACTGGAATGATACTTCAACGTCGTGGGACTACCGCGGAGGCGACATGATCGCTGACAACGAGTGGACCTTTTGCGCCGTGACGGTTGAGCCCGACAGGGCAACGTTCTATGTAAATGGTGTGGCAGGATCCGTCAATGAGATTACTCATGGCCCTTGCACGTGGAACAGCAACATCTACCTGGGCGGTGATGGCAATGATGAATGGCTCGCGCGCAGAATGAATGGCGCCCTGGATGATGTTTCGCTTTTCAGCCGAGCACTGACGGCGGACGAAATTCTGGCTCTTATGGAAGGCTTCGGCGCATATCCAACTGCCTCGAGTCCCACTCCGGCTAACGGTAGCATACTTTTGGATACGTGGGTTAACCTTGCCTGGCGGGCGGGAGATTTTGCCGTCTCACACGATGTATATTTCGGCGATAATTTTGACGATGTGAACGACGGTACTGAAGTCGCATTTCAAGGTAACCAAGCTGCGACGTTTTTGGTAGCCGGCTTCCCCGGATTTGCATATCCGGATGGTCTGGTTCCGGGCACGACGTACTATTGGCGAATCGATGAAGTCAATGACACCGAGCCGAATAGTCCGTGGGTGGGCCCTGTCTGGAGCTTTTCAATTCCACCCAGGACCGCCTATGCACCCGACCCGGCTGATGGTGCCGAGATGGTGGAACCGGATGCAGGCCTTAGCTGGACGAAGGGTTTCGGTGCGAAACTGCACTATATGTACTTCGGTGATAATTTTGACGATGTGAACAATGCTACTGTGGGTATGCCCCTTGGAGATCCATCTTATAATCCCGGCCCACTTAAATTGGCTAAGACTTACTACTGGCGTGTCGATGAGTTTGATGCCATCGCCACATATAAAGGCGAGGTCTGGAGCTTTACTACTGAGGGCGCCATCGGGAGCCCGGACCCGTCTAACGGTGCTGTGGATGTAAAGCAAATACCGGTTCTTACCTGGTCGCCGGGAGTCTATGCCGCTTCGCATGAGGTCTATTTCGGCACTGATGAAGATGCCGTGAAAAATGCCGATACAGGTTCGCCAGAGTACAAAGGCACCGGGAACCTTGGTTCTGAGACCTTTGAACCCGTACAACTCTTGTGGGATACCACCTATTATTGGCGTATTGATGAGGTCAATAGCGTCAATCCCGACAGTCCGTGGGTAGGGCCTGTCTGGAGCTTTACGACTGCCAACTTCCTTTCCGTGGACGATTTTGAGTCCTACAACGACATTGACCCCCCTGACCTGGGGAGCAACAGGATATTTGAAGCGTGGATAGACGGATATGGCATCCCGACAAACGGATCTCTCGTTGGTAATGACTTTCCTCCTTATGCCGAGCAAACTATCGTTCACAGCGGGAACCAGTCGATGCCGCTCTCCTACGACAATAGTGTTGGTTACTCTGAGGCGACTCTGACATTGACTTACCCGCGTGACTGGACCGAAAACGGTGTCAACACATTATCGATTTGGTTCAGAGGCAGTCCAGCAGGTTTGGTAGAGGCCCCGGCCGGCACCTACACGATGAGCGCCTCCGGAGCGGATATTTGGGGTCAGGCCGACGAGTTCCGCTATGCCTGGAAGCAATTATCCGGCGTTGGTTCGATTTCGGCGCAGGTGCTAAGCGTAGAGAACACAGACCCCTGGGCCAAGGCCGGCTTGATGATTCGTGAGTCGCTGGCCCCCGGCTCAAAGTTTGCCTTTGTCTTTGTTTCACCCGCTAACGGATGCAGATTCCAGGCAAGGCTGACTACAGATGCTGACGCCATGAGCGATGACAGCGTTACGACGCTTCAGGCCATCGAGGCGCCGCACTGGGTAAAACTTGAGCGTACCGCCTCCGGTGACTTTAATGCCTATAACTCCAATGATGGTGTTACCTGGTCTCCACTCGCATGGAATCCGCGGAGAGTATTAATGTCTCCGAATGTCTATATAGGTATTGCGCTGACGAGCCATAACGTTAATGAAATGTGCAAGGCCGAATTCTCCAACGTCCAGACCACCGGCACGGTTACTCCGATGATGTGGACACACGAAGCCATCGGCACAACTATGCTCAGTAACGATGCTGAGCCGATGTATGTTGCCCTCAACGGCAGCGCGGTGGTCACTCATGATAATCCTAATGCAGCACAGATAGATGAATGGACCCAATGGAATATCGACCTTCAGGCTTTCGGCATAAACCTAACCAATGTCAATACGATTTCCCTTGGTTTCGGCGATAAGACCAATCCGCAAGCCGGCGGTTCAGGTGCAGCATACTTTGATGATATTCGTCTGCTTCTACCGCTTTTAGAACCGGAACCAGAGCCGGCACCTTAAGCAGAGACTGGCAATTAAAATTACGTGGTCGATATTACAAATTCATTTCAATTCGGGGTCTATACCGATTTGGTATAGGCCCTTTTTTCATTGGCTCGCCCAAAATACGGTAGGTCCGCGATATTGGCGATTTACTATTGATTATTTTCTGTCGAAGTGGCAATATAGTCATGAGACTTAGGACTTGTAAATAAATTATCTTCCATTTTTGGCTGGCTGCGGCTTCGGCTGGCGGTGTCAGCAAAACTCGGACTACCAACCAGTAGGCCTGCATTTTGCTTCCTTGCCAGGCTTGTCCTCGCTGGAGCCAAAACGAAACCTAATTTCTTTAACAGTCCTTATGATACGCGGTGGACGAAGGGAAGTGAAGGTGCGGTTGGTGGCAGCTTTTAGGCCGGGGACAAAGTGCCGGGTTGAGTATGTGAAATGAAAATCGTATGCAAAGCTGTATTCTATGTTTGGATATTCAGCACGTTAAGTTTTGCCCTTGGTAACAGGCAAGCAGCAGGAACTCTTGTTTATCGTGGAGCCAGTGATGCGTCGGCTGCGGTGGCTGTAGATAAAGATATGTTCATCGCTGCTGATGATGAGAACAATGTACTGAGGGTTTACAAAACCAGTAAAGGCGGGCTGCCTTTTCTCTCTTATGATATGACAGAGTTTCTTGATATCGAACCGGAACACCCGGAGACCGATATTGAGGGTGCAACGATGATTGGGCCGCGCATCTATTGGATTACTTCGCACGGTAGAAATAAAGATGGGAAAATGAGGCCTAACCGGTATCGTTTTTTTGCTACTACTGTAAAGGTCGAAAATGGGAATGTTACTATAACCCCCGTAGGTACGCCATGCAAAACCCTCATCCAAAGTCTGTTAAAGGCTAAGAATATGCGTCATTTGAGGTTAGATAGAGTAACTCGATTCAATGCAACCGAGCTTACCAAGAAAGAACGCAAAAAACTTGCGCCGAAAGAAGAAGGCCTTAATATTGAGGGACTTTGTACATCGGCTGATGGCAGGACAATCTATATCGGATTCAGAAACCCTCGCCCATTCGATAGAGTAACCAGCCATACAAAAGCTCTTGTTGTACCTTTGAATAATCCCAAGCAGGTGATTGAAGATTGCGAGGCGCCAATTTTTGGTCAGCCGATATTGTTGGATTTACGCGGTCAGGGGATAAGGAGTATGGAGTATTCCCATTTCCACAAGGCATATTTCATTATCGCCGGCAGTTTTGACGAAAGCCCAAAGTTTGCCTTATATCGCTGGTCAGGAAAAAAAGAAACACCGCCGGTATTAGTGCGGGAATTAAGTCAAAGCAATTTTAGTCCTGAGGCGCTGGTTACCTTTAAGGACTCGGATAAGCTTTTTATGCTTAGCGATGATGGGTCTCTGGAAATCAAAGTCGGTGGAGCGTGGGAGTGTATGAAGGGCAAATTTCGTAAAGACGGGACGTGCCTGAACAAATACCTGATTGACCCTAAGAAAAAAAGTTTCAGAGGAATTTGGCTGGAGCCGTAAGACAAAGGGACAAATAAGTCAGAACGAAATATTTTTGATGGAAAAATCATTACTTTTTTTTACAAAAAGCTATAATGTTTAGCAGTTGGTTCATAGTTAGCAGGTTATAGTGTTGGTTAGGAGCAATTATGTCAGGTCATTCACACTGGGCTGGAATAAAATATAAAAAGGCGGCTGCCGACGCAAAGCGCGGTAAAATATGGAGCAAAATATCTCGAATGATAATAGTCGCAGCCAAGAGCGGCGGCGGTGACCCATCTGCGAATCTGTCTTTGCGATACGCAATCGACAAGGCCAAAGCAGCCAATATGCCGAAGGATACGATTGAAAAAGCAATTAAAAAAGGGACCGGCGAGGTAGAGGGTGTTACTTTTGAAGAAGTGCTGTACGAGGGCTACGGCCCAGGTGGTGTGGCTATAATGGTCGAGGCGCTGACGGACAATCGGAATCGCACTACGCCGGAAGTTAAGAGACTGTTCGAAAGACACGGCTGCTCATTGGGGACAAGCGGATGCGTTAACTGGATGTTCAGAAAGAAGGGGCTTATTACGGTTAACACAGCCAGTGTGGGTGAGGAACAGCTCCTGGAAATTGCCCTTAGTGCGGGTGCCGATGATATGCAAACTGTGGGGGACATTTTCGAGATAACCTGTGAGCCGGGTGCTTATGAAGCACTAAAAAAAGCTCTGCAGGAAAAAGAAATAGCTACCGAGGTAGCTGAAATTTCAATGGTGCCGAAGAATACTATTCCTATCAACGATGAACAAACAGCCAAGAAAATAATTTCGCTGATGGAGAACTTTGAAGACCACGAAGATGTGCAAAACGCATACGCAAACTTTGACATACCTGATGTGATAATGCAGCGGTTCGACGGATAAACGGTTCGTCCCTCATCCAACCGTCTCCCTGTTAAACGCAACCCTTGATTGGTTATCGGTTGCGTTAATTTCTCACGCACTGGTTGCGTGTTTCGTTCAACGGTTGCGCCGCTCGTTTCGTGTACCGTCTTTCGGTTGCGTTCTGGATTTGCGCTGGCCAAACTTATCCCACGCAATTGCCAAATTATAACACTTTCTGCTAATCTTGTCGTATATGTCTGTTAGTCTTTCGCATATTTCTACGCTGACCGGAGGAGAATATAGATCCTTGGCCTGGGTTAAAGAAACTATTGTTTCATTAGACTCTGCCATTGCATCATCCAGGTATTTCTGAAAACCTTTTTTCTGATGCCTTTTAGAGTGACCCTCTGCTATCAAACGAGGAACGGCTTTGACTGAACGTCTAAGCTGGTCAACCAAGTCGTATTTCTCTTCTGCAGGTAGTTTCGGCAGAACATGTTTAAACACCTCAAGCATTGCCTGATAAGCAGTTTGATAAACTTCCAAATCTTGAAAACTTCTGATAGGTTTTTTGTTTTCCATAACGTTTTACGATAAACGCAACCGATACGAGCTTCGCAACCGCAACCGTCTTACCGTTTCACCGTCTTACCCATGAATTTCAATCGCTGTTTTGCGAACTGGTATTTTTCTTCACCGAGCCGGCTGACAATTTTATCCCTTTCGGGGTACATTTGCTTAAACTGGTCGCGATATTTATCTTCGATGTCGATTGCTTCTTCATACTGTTTGATTGCAACATCGGTTTTATCTAACAGCTCCGCGATTTTTGCCAGCTCGATTCGCAGTCGTGCGCAGCCGGGATAACGATACTCAACAGTAAACGAGGCGTTATCGAAAGCTTTTTGCAGCCAATCAAATTTTCCCTGCTGTGCCGAAACTTCCGAGAGCAGTAAATAGACCTCTGTTAATCGCTCAAAGTTTTTGAAAGCAGCACTGTTGCGCTCGATTGCAGCCCGCAGGCACTTTTCCGCCTGCAGCAGCAGGTCCCGGTTGTTCGGCGTTAGCTTGAAATGGTGCAGATACAGCCGGCCGTTGAGAGATAGTGCGGCGGGACTTAAAGAGTCATCCTCAGCAGCAGAATTCAGGAGCTTGTGGGCTTGCTCGAATTGGCCAACGGATATGGCCCGGTTAGCCTGCTGGATTTTAGCGCTGGCATTACTCACTGGAATAAGGGCATAATTGAGATAAAGACAAGTTATTACCAGGCCTGCCGCCACTGTCAGTATCTTTACAAAAGGTGCAGGTTTTAGAACGACCTGCGGTCGGGGATTTGTTTGATAACCTATCGCGATAATGCAGGCAATTACCACCCAAAAAACTGTGAATACGCCAGGCTCAAAAATGGCAAAATCTATTAAGTTATGAAAAGCAACGCCTAAGACAGCACAAAAAAGAGCAGCAGAGGCAATACTTGAGTGAGCCTTTTTTGCCGGCCTCTCACCCGCTGCTGCGAGCAGGAAACCGGCTATGAATATAATCACAGGCATAATATACAATATGATTATCCCGGCTTTTCTTTCCTGCGGCGAAGCAGTCGGCGGCAGAGGAAAAATAATTGGTCTGATAAACAGCAGCGCAGCCGATACAATAATCGCTGAGAAAATCGCCAATTTTTTGAAAGCCGGCTCAGTCCGGTGAGCTTCCGATGGGCAGCTTGCAGACGTGGGAGATATTACGGCCCACAACGGCATGCAAATCATAGCTAAAAATCCGATAAGCCCAACGGGGCCGTATTGAGTAAGGATACTGAGTAGAAAGTTATGCGGGTCTGCGACGGATTCCAGTGCTGAAGCTGGTTTGTAATGTGGGTAGAAGTGTGCGAAGCTGCCGGGACCAACTCCGGTAAGCGAATGGTCGGCATACATTTTCACTGATGCACACCAGTACTGCCATCTGACAAGCATTGAATTGCCGCCCGGTAATCGGCCGTGAGCTAATCCATACCATATAACTACCCAGGTCCCTCCGAGAGCCAATAGCAAACATAAAATCAGTACAGCTTTTTTGTGAGCTTTCAGCCGGTTGCCAAGACAAAGATAAATAACAAACACTGCTGCGGCAAAAAGCGAAGCGATGATTGCGCCTTTGCTCCTGGTAAATAAAAGGCCGAAAATAACAACTGCTACCGCAATGCCGCATGTGATAAGCCAAACAAATTCGAGTCCGGCAGATTTGTGATTTCTATACCTCTCAATAAGCAAGGCAATAGCTGCGAAGGACGCCATTAATGCAAAAGAGCCGGCGGAATTACTTGTTGTGAAAAAGCCGCTGATATCTTTCGAGTACAAACGATGTTCAAACTGGAAGTGCTCCAAACTGCCCAGTTCAATTCGCTGCGGCACCTGTGCAAGTGCTGCATTCGGGTCCTTCTCATAAAATTCTATGAAAATTTCATTTTCAGAATATTGCTCCCAACAACGATAGGCCGAGACCACACCCAGAGCGACAATGAGAGCTAAGAGAAGTTTTACTTTTGACTGTGAGTCTAATATCTGGACCAGCAGCAGGGCCATCAATACCGGCGCGACAAGCCCGGCGAAATCAGTAATCGCCCCTCGCTTATCCGGCGCTGCAAGAGACGAGATGACAGCGGCTGCACAGAAAAGCCCCAAACCGATTTCGATACCGCTCAAGCGGTATGAAAACTTCCTGCCGCAAAGACTCAATACAAGCCAGAGAATGAAGGAAAATATCAATGCAGCCGATACAAACATACTGAACGAAGATATTAACACAGCTCTCCATATTGGTAAGCCGTACATGCTGTCGGTTAAACTGGATGAAAGAGTGGCCGCTTGCACAGTCGGGCTTTCGGTAAACGTTGTGCGAAGTGCGATTACACAAAGGCAGAAGGCAAGGATTATATATTCCAGGCATACCAAGGCTTTGCTTTTGGATAGATTCGAATTAGTCGTCGGCTTTATCATTTTGTGCGGTGGTTTCAAAAATAGCGACAATAGATAATACCATAACTGTTTGAATGAAGATTAGAATTGCGCCGGCCAGATTGACCTGATAGAGAAAAATTGCGCCAAGGCCGGTGCAGAGCGTAGCCAGGTATAAAGTTAGAACTGTTTGGGTATCGGTTAAGCCGTGCTTTTTCAATCGATGGGAGAAATGCTGCGTGTCGCCGATGAAGGGGCTTTTGCCCTGGCTTATGCGCAGCAGCGTCACGCTGATGAAATCATAGAGCGGGACCGCCATAACGAGCAGCGGCATAAAAACCGCATACCATTGTCCGCTTTGTGCTTCGTGATAATAAGTGGTGCGCACAGTCAGCAGCCCGACAAAAAAGCCCACGACAAGCGAGCCGGCGTCTCCCATAAAGATTTTGGCAGGCGGGAAATTAAATACTAAAAAGCCTAACAGCGCCCCTATAAAAACAAGTGTCAGTCCGCCCACAAAGACCTGGCCGCTTAAAGCGGCTGCGGTGAATAAAATACAGCTTATTATAACGGCGATGCCGGCGGAAGCACCGTCCATATTGTCAAGAAAGTTAAACGCGTTAATAATCAGCACTATCCATACGGCTGAAAGCAAAGAAGTAATTATTTTGCTTTGGATAAAAAGCTCAATTCGAATATCCGCAAAAAAGGCGGCAGTTATTGCAACTGCAAATTGAACGGCGAGTTTAAAGAATGGGCTGAGATGCTTTTTGTCATCCCACAGGCCGAGTACGAACAAGACAAGAACAACAAGCAGTACAATTGCGAGATGGTTGATTTTGCTTAAAAAGCCATCCGTATGAACGGTAACCGACCGACCGAGCCAATCAAGGTAGCCGGGGGCTACGAGAAATTTTACTACCGCGATAGCAGTAATTATGATAATTGAGATTGTGCCAAATATCGCGATACCCCCGCCGAGCGGAACAACTGTTCGGTGGTATCTGTCTTCAGCCGGTTGTGCGACCAATCCTGCGCGAACGGCCAGCTTTCTTGCAACCGCTGTCAAAATAACCGACAATACAAATGAGCCTGCAAGCAGAATTATCGCTAATATGGTCAACGTTTCGATTTTAACTGCTCCAGTAATCGCGTTCTGACTATCTCAAAAAAATCGAAGTAGCATTGCTGTTTGTAGTCGGGGTATGTATATGCCTGTGGCCGCCAGCGACCCTTGTCAAAAATCAACGTAACTTCAGCGTACATTTTTTTGCCGATATATATACGATGGGAATAGTTTTTTGTTGTCGCTAATACCAGCTTCGAAGGCCCAATTATACCGGGGTCCAGGTTCACCGGCCTCGGCAGAGGAAGTGCCAAAGTCTTCGCTAATTTTTGTTCGAGCTTGTTTGTCTGGTGCTTGACTTTGGCTAATTTGCCGGGGTCAATCAGCCGTTTGATGCTGACAAACTGCCTTAAGATACGCGGGCCTGTCTGGTCTCTGTAATAATCGGTTTGCTCAAACGGCCAGACTTCACTTGTGAAATCGATTTTCCCGATTTTATCACTCAGCGCATCGGCCGCGGTGTGCAGACACTGGTGGTTGGCGGCCAAAATTCCGACGATAAGCTTTACCGAATTAGGCTCTTTGGGCTTCCACATAGTTAAACATCGCAGATTCGTACCGCATAAGCGAGAGACTCGATGGGGTCGCGTTTAGGAACAAACTCGTGCGCCACATACCCTTTAAAACCTGTACCGACAATAGCACGCATAATAGCCGGATAATACAACTCCTGCGTTTCGTCGATTTCGTTTCGTCCCGGATTGCCGCCTGTATGGTAGTGCCCGATGTATTCATGATAATCGCGAATCGTGCGAATTATATCACCTTCCATAATCTGAGCGTGATAGATGTCATAGAGAATTTTTACATTCTCGGAGCCAACTCTTTTACAGACCTCAACGCCCCAGGCCATATTATCAAACATATAGTCCTTATGATCGACTTTACTGTTGAGATATTCGAGACAGATGGTGACTTCTTTTTTTTCGGCGTATCCGGCAATTTGCTTTAGAGCGATGACCGTATTGTCAATGCCGACATCGTCAGGCGTACCCGCCCTGTTGCCGGGGAAGCTGATTACATTTGGATATTTATGCTCGGCAGATGCATCAATTGCCGAGCGGATTTGTGCGAGGCATTGCCCGTGATTCTCTTTTCTGTTTAGTCCCTTCGTCAGGCCGTGCGTACTCACCATTGAGCAGGCAAGACCGTGTTTTTTAAGCGTAGGAAAGTCTTTGGGCCTGAGTAAGTCGATTGCTTTCATGCCCATCTTCTTGCTTATCAAACAAAGTTCGTCAAGTGAGAATTTTCCATAACACCATCTGCTGACAGACTGGTGAATGCGCTCATTCTTGACGATTCGTTTGACGTCGGCCGGTGAGACGGCCTGTCCGGCGCGAGTCAATGAGCCGGCAACTGCACCAGCGGTCATTAAAGACGTACTGCGGATAAAAGCGCGCCTTGAGAGTTTGTCTTCTTTCATCGGTTTTCTCCTTTTCAATTTTGTGTTGGTTCTAAAATTTCATAATCATCAATCATAAATACTATGTTAAGCTTTTAGCTGCTCTTTCAGCGAATTAACCATTTCAATCGTCTTATCAGCTGCCTTTTCAATAGGAACCTTTTGGCTTTGGGATTCGCATCGCAGTTTTATCTCGACGCTGCCCTCGGCCACGGACTTTTTGCCGACGGTAACTCTTATCGGTATGCCGATTAGGTCAGCATCTTTGAATTTCACTCCGCCGCGTAGAACCCTGTCGTCCAGCAACACATCAATGCCACT
>Ga0315544_1003154_pt1 | contig 11102 bp, 10 predicted proteins | sample SalMarSW160130MG_2_FD_202543 | JGI IMG/M metagenome (GOLD analysis project Ga0315544, IMG submission 202543) | Salt marsh sediment microbial communities from the Plum Island Ecosystem LTER, Massachusetts, United States - Salt Marsh Sediment SW1601-130 ... | reverse complement strand
ACTGGGATTCTCCCGTACCTGTTCGAGTACAGGTTGATTGCCTTTGACAATCGTAATTCCCTGGAGCACTACCACAAGGAGAACGTCCGCCGCATTGACATTGCCAGCGGGTGGTCCACGGCGATCATGCTGTATGCCCGCCACGATGAGTGGCGTGATGAAATCATCAATCTCATGATCCGCTGTTTCCGGCACCGGCAGTTGATCGTGCTGGCCAACTACTATGACCGCCAACCCAAGGACGGCGGGAGCTACAACAACGTCAAGCACATCCTCGAAAAGCTCTGGGAGACCCGCGACCGGGTCCTGGTCAGCCCGGAGGGCGAGCGGGCGACCGGCCGCCAGCTCATCAACAACATCCTGGCTAACAAGTGCGGCGACGAAGGGGAAGCCGGCCTTGGAACGACGGGCCTGAAAAAGGTCTACGCCGAGTTCGACCGCGTCATCCGCCTCCGGAAGATGGACGGCCAGCAACCTTTCCGCCACATCAAGGCGTGGTACAACATGATCGGCTACGCGGCACTGAACTACAACGGCGCCTACGCCGCCACTCAGGAGGACGTGGGCAAGCACGTCAGGATGAAACTGCCGCCCAACACGCAGTGCATCGGTGTGGACGTGTATCACTACTGGGGACACAAGTGGAGCCCCTTTGACCCGGCCGATCTCTCCATCCCGCGCGCAAGAGTCCGGGCACATGCTCGCGAATGGCAGCGGCTGCGGACTCGCTACTACCCCGAAGGACTCACGGTCCGCGTGTGCCGCAACAGCCACGACCCCAAGACCTGGCTCCCGGAGTGCTGGAACGACACGCACGCCCTGATGAACGCCATCGAGTTGGCCGGCGCCAACAACGCCATGATGTGGTACATCGGCGTCTCCGGCCAACTTGGCGGTACCCCGGACTGTGAGCCAGTGACCTACACGACCGCTATCGAGACCATGGAGGCGTACTACGACGAGCTCAAGGCGGGGCCTTGGGTAGCACTGGTCTGGTGGGTCTTCGGGGATTTCAGCAGGACGTGCCATGGAGGGCTGGATTACTACGACAGGACGCTGCTGCACTACACTCCAGACCATCCCGAAGGCATCCCCTACTCAAAAGAGATGCTCGACTACTGGCACGACGAGTATGTGGCCCTCAAGATGCGGATGTTCTGCGACGTCGTCTACAACCAATTCCGGCGCCTCAACGGCCCGCCGCCGAAGAAGTAGGCCAACAGCGTTTTTGCAAATCGTGCGAGCGCCAGGCCACCGCGCAATGACACAAATGGAAAGCAGAAAAATCCCATCATGGTGCGCAATTCTCTGGACATCAATGGGAGCCGGATGTCACGAAGCGGAGATGCGGGACGTAACCTACGTATAGGCCCTTTCTGGCCAAGAAGTCAACTGTACGGCGCGACTGCTCCAAAAAAGAGCTCGAATTTGTCAAACGACCACGCAGATAGCGTAGCCACCTGGTCTTAGCCTACAAATCAATCAATCCTGATTGTGTAGAACTTGTGGGCGGATACCATGTAAGAGTCGGTCCAGTTAGTCAGCTCGCCTGCCGACGAAACTGTGTCTTCCTCGATCCACTTCTCTGTGCTGATGTGAGCGCTAGGCAAACACATCTTTCGCTTCGCGGGGGCGTTTCGGTTCCCCTTCAGCGACAGTGCGCGCGATGCGGCGGCGAGAAAATTGCCGGTTGGTGAACGAATTTCTGTACACTCTGCGGTTCCACCCTCAGCCGCCGGTAACTGAGGCATTACCTAAACTGGCGTCATGGGCCCATGCCCGTAGGAAGTTCTTCGAGGCCGTGTCGTCGCACCTTACACATCATGAATGGCCCTAGAAAAGTCACGCGGTGTACGGATGGGAATGGACCGGAACCTCTTTAGAACGAGCAGGTCCTTGTCTCCGGTGACGATGCAATCGGCGCCTGCTGCGAGGGCAAGGCCGAGGATGGGAACGTCGTCGGGGTCTCGGCATGCGTCTGCCGGGAGTTTCTCGGGTCGAACGAGAATCGCGTTGTCCCGAAGGAGGCTGATGATCTCGTCTGCTCCCTTCTTGGGGACTTTTACTTTCTTGACAAGAGTCCTGTGACTCTCTCGAAGGAGATGTTCCGACACAACGAGGTCGTGGCTGTCGAGGCAGAGCTCGAATATGGCCTCGCACAGTCCGCGGGACGCGAACGCAGCCACGACGACATTTGTGTCGAGAACAATCTTCATGAAATGGCCTTGAAGACGTCCTCGTCCGTGACAAACCCCTGTGCCTCAGCAAAGGGGAGGACCTTCTTCCTGAGGGCACGGAACTTCTCGATCGTGACGTATCGCCACACCGAGTCACGGACGACGTCACTCACGGGCTTGTTCTGCTGCCTGCTGATTCTCTTCAGCTCGGCCCTCAGTTTGTCCGGTATTCTGACAGTGAGTGTTTTCATAGTGTAATACAATGTAGCACAGCGGACATCTCGTCGTCAATTTCTTTTTCCGGGCATCCAATGGCGTGCGGATGAACTGCCGGACGGATGCGGCGGCGGGTTTCCGCCACATCTCAACCTGGCAGCTACCCTTGGGCCTTGTGAAAAGCTGCGATCAGTTTCGTCGGCCCGTGCGCATCTTAGGGGGCACTTAAATACTTACACAAGCATCCCCGTCTGCGCCTGTGCGGACAGCCGTTAGTAAACCTCCTCGTGCGTCCCAACACTCTCCAATAGGATCGCCTCTCTGCCCTCATGCTCCACGAACTTGAAAACGATTCTCAGGTCATAGCTTGCACTGCACGCCCACGATCCCTTCAACTTTCCAGTCAGCTTGTGCGTCTGCAATTGTGGATGAAATGCGTCGTGTGCCAATGACACCAAGGCCGCTTGAATGTCATCTGCCACTCGTGGGTCTTTTCGGACTTCTCCGTTTCGCCGCGCGTACAAACGCACGTGTGCGAAGCAAGGGCCGTCTCATGACAATATGTCTCGCCTCAGTTCATCCGGTGTCGCGCGACCTACATTCCCCGCTTGGAACTCCTCTTGAGCCTCCCGGATATCCTTAGCAAGTTCCGCTCGCCGCTGCTCGATAATGCGCCGTCGGACAATATCCATTAACTCCTCTCGGTCTCCCAGAGACAATTGCTCAACGGTTTCCAAAACTTCCTGGAACGACAACGTTTTTGCCATGGTTTTCCTTTCCGGCCGCGATGGTTTCTGAACCTGACTTCAGATGTACTTCTTGCCACAACCCGCAGACCCCCTGAATGGGGCCATCTTGCGGAGCCTGTGGACTGTGCTCTCGGTTTGCTAACACGCCGAAAAACCTGCCAGGAGAGGTTCACTGACGCGTCAGCCTTCAATGCCTTGGGTATTCTCGCTCCGGAGCCGAGTCCTATGCTGGTCAGCATAAGACCTGTTCGCGGCCTCGTCCATCGGGCTCCACACGCCTTTCGGGCCCCTGACTCAACACATGGGTACAAATCACGGCGCTTTTCACGCCCTTATGCCCCAGCAACTCCTGAGCGGTTCCGATGTCATTATGGCAGACTACAGGACGGTGTCAAGCGGGATCCCGCCTAAGTCGCCTGGCGGGCGCGTGCCCGGCGCATATTCTTCGTCGCGGGGTCCTCGGATCTCGTGTGCTCCGTGGTGACGTTGGCCTTTGCCCGCCTGACGGCCGGGCGGTTTGGCCTTACCCGTTGAGGGTCCAGCCGGGGCGGTACTTTCGCTTGAGGAGGTCGTTGCCTTCGGCGCTGTTTGTGACCCGACCGGCGGCGCCGTCGTAGTCGAGTTTCTTCCCCACGCGGTACGCTACCAGACCCAGAAGCATCATCTCGACCAGCGTGCCGCCGTAATCGAAGTTGCAAGATGTCTTGAGACTTCCCTTGCAGGCGTTGACCCATTGCTTCAGGAAGTGACCCAGAGGCGGGATGAGCTTCTCCTTGGGGCGCGGCTTGTAATAGGTCATATCGGCCGCGTCGCCGGATGGAAGGAGTATGCGAGAACCGAAATCGGAAATGAGGATGCCCTTGCTGCCCTCGAACATGGCGCCGTGTCCGATTCTTTTCAAATCCACGTACCCCGTGGGCGATTTCGGCATGGCGCCGCCCTGGTACCAGCTCACGCGGATGGCGGGCCGCCAGTCATTGGCAGGATGCTCAAAATGGGCCTCGAGTTCGACCGGTGTAACCTCGGGGTCGAATTTGTCCCCCTTGGCCTCGGCGGAGGTCGGCAGACCGGCGTCAATCGCGTTCCAGGCAAGGTCCATGGTATGGCTGCCCATGTCGCCAACCTGGCCGCTGCCGAAGTCCCAATACATGTTCCAATTCAGGCAATTCAAGCCGGGGCTACCTGAGAAGTATCCCTGATTGTAAGGATGAAACGGCGACGGCCCGATCCACAAGTCGTAGTGGAGGTGCTTGGGCGGTTCGCCCTTCGCGGGCAGGTATCCGGGCCTACGAATCTGGCGATCACCCCAGGCACACACCTGTTTCAACTCCCCAATGGCGCCGTCCTTGACCAGCTCACGCACGCGGTTGAAATTCACGTTAGCGTGACGCTGCGTGCCAACCTGCGTGGCCAGCTTGTCCTTGTTCTTCAGATAGGTCGCGCGGACGACACGTACTTCCTCAACGCTGTTGCCCAGCGGCTTTTCGCAGAAGACATGCAGACCGCGATTCATCGCCCAGTTGGCGACGAACGCGTGCGTGTGATCCGTGGTACAACAGATTACGGCATCCAAATCTTTTTGACCGAGGCACTTGCGCCAGTCCACGTAGGTCTTGGCGTTCGGGAACCTCCTCGCGGCGCCGGCCAGGTACTTCTCGTCTATATCACACAGGGCGGCGACGTTCTCGCTCGAAATCGCGCCTTGGTGCGCCCGACTGCGGCCCCACACCCCGATTAGGGCGACATTCAGTTTGTTGCTGGGGGCGTTACGCCCGGCGAGTGCGCCGCTTGGGAGAATGAGCAGACCTGCTCCGGTGGTGACTGTGGACTTGAGGAATTGGCGTCGGTTCATGGTGGTACACTCCTTTCGCTCGTTGGGATTTCTCCGTTTCTGAGAATTCTCGCTGACATTATGGTAATGGAAGAAGCCCAAAGCGGTCAAGGTGACAGTGCGCATGGGTGGGGTCAGGCTACATTTCAGTGGGTAAGGTTGCTTGGGGTAACGCCGCCTTCCCGCGTCCGGGGGGATGTTGATGCTTTCACACTGGTTTTGCACGGAAATACGGCCACGCCCCCTTGAGACAAAAGCCTTGACACCCGGCGCGCGTTTTGAGAGATTTAGGCCGCGTTATCTCGCTCCGCCTGACAGTTTCATCAGACAAAGCGTGGAAGACGACTGGAGTGAGCTTATAAAGGCGCCCGCACAAGTGATGTTCTGAGGATAGGTTCGCCTTGTCGGGACGGCGGGGCCGCGGCCCAAGATACTTTGCGCGAGTTCTCACTCACTGAAAGGTTAGGTCATGATTCTGGTCGTAGATGATGACGCGCTGCTGGCTGGCGCTCTTGCTGTCGCTTTCGAGAAAGAAGGTTATCGCGTGCAGATTGCCAACGATGGCGGCGAAGCCTATCGCTACGTCAAACACCCCGACTGTAAGCTCCTCCTCCTTGACATGCACATGCCCCGCATCAATGGGGCAGAACTGCTGATACTTATGGCGAACGAAGAAATCAAAGTGCCGACTATCGCCATGAGCAGTTTCCGCGATTTTACCTCGGAGGAGCTGAAGGGATTCTCCGGCGTCGTCGCTTTCTTGCGAAAACCTTTCGAGATATCCGAGTTGATCGAACTGGCCAGGAAGTACGCTCCGAAGAAAACTCCCGCATGAAAACGGAAGACGCCTGCCGCGAAGAAGAAAATCTGAAGTTCCTTTCTGGAACTCTTATGACCGTGCCGTCTCGGAGGTGGGCAGGTTTCGCGGGAGCCGTGTCAGCCTCTGCGGACATGTTGCCTTACTCGCCGCGTTCGGTCCCATGAACAACTTGCCGACCCCGTCGGGAAACAAACGATGAGAATCATCGGGAAATTCGGGTGCGCGTTTCGGGGGATCGCTGAGGCCATCCGCGTTGAGAACAGCTTCAAGTTTCACTTTGCGGCGGCTATTGCAGCGGTCATTCTTGGACTTTTCCTGCACATCAGCGAAGCCGAATGGGCTGTACTGTTCCTCGTCATCGGTCTGGTGCTCGTCGCCGAAATGTTCAACACGGTCGCGGAACTCATGGTCAGGATGAGTACTCAGGAGCATAACAAACTCGCCCGCCAACTTCTGGACATCAGCGCGGGTGCGGTGCTGTTGAGTTCCATCGTTTCAGTCATCGTCGGTGCGGTGATCTTTGGAGGCAGGCTTTACGACAGGCTATTTCCCGGATAGAACTCGCTCCTCCCCGGCCGCCGTCGAAATTTTTCCCGGAGGCTATTCGCCGCAGCCCGCAGATTCCCCGACCCCACGCATTGCCATGCTTTGATGCAGGGCCGCAGCAGGGAACGATGCCGATGAAGATTGTTGCAGACGAGAATATTCCATACGTGGAAGAAGCGTTCGGCGGTCTCGGGGACGTAACAACCCTACCCGGCCGAAGGATTGACACGCTTTCGCTGCGGGGCGCGGAAATCCTCCTCGTCCGTTCGATAACAAGGGTTGACGCCACGCTTCTGGAAGGCAGCCGCGTGCGCTTCGTTGGGACGGCGACAATCGGGACGGACCACATTAACCAGGAATATCTGCGGTCGAGGGGCATTGCGTTTACAAGCGCCCCCGGCTCCAACGCCAATTCCGTCGCCGAGTACGTCGCGGCGGCTACGCTGGCGATTGCGAGGAGGAAACATTTACGGCTGAAAGGCAAAACAGTCGGCGTCATTGGCGTTGGAAATTGTGGAAGTCGCTTCGTGAAAAAAGCGCGAGCACTCGGGATGAGGGCGCTTTTGAACGACCCACCGCTTCGCCGCCGGACCGGGGATGAGAAGTTCCGTCCCATCAACGAGCTGTTCTGTGCGGACATCCTCACGCTGCACGTCCCGCTGACCTATGAGGGGATTGATGCGACCTACCACCTCGTTGATGAGGCTTTTTTGCGCGAGCTGAGCCCGCAATGTATCCTGATTAATTCATCGAGGGGAGCGGTTGTGGACAATCGCGCTCTTGCCTCCGCGCTCGATTCTCGCAGAATCGGCGGAGCAGTTCTCGATGTCTGGGAAAACGAGCCGAACATTGACCTGGAAGTTCTGGAGAGAGTGGACCTCGCCACCTCTCACATCGCCGGCTACTCCCTCGACGGGAAAGCCAACGCAACGGCGATGCTTTACAGAGCCGCCTGTGAGTTTCTGGGTGTGGAGACGCGATGGGAGGTGAGGTCGGCTTTGCCAAAACCCTATTGCGAGCGAATCGAGATTCCTGGTCGCGGGACCGCAACCTCGCTCGCGACCGACGCGACAAGCGACGAGGACATTATTGCCGACACGGTGCGGCAGGTTTATGATATTAAAAGGGACGATGCAGCACTGCGGCAGCTACCCCGAGTTGACGCCGGCGAGCGAGGCGACTTCTTCGACCGCCTCCGGAGGGATTATCCTGCGCGGAGGGAGTTCCGCAACACGGAGGTTGTTCTGCCGGACTCGGCGTTGCAGCTCGCGAATGCGCTGAGAGGATTGGGGTTTCGCGTGAGAGAATCCGCCGAGCGCTCGGACAGCCGGAGTGCTGACCCTCGCAGCGACTTATGACCGGGAGAGAGATGATGCTTGCAGGCAATGGTTACGAAGACCGGCTACTGGCGGAGAGTGAAATCTTTGACCTTTGCTCCGAAGCCCTGTCGAAACTCGACGTGTCCGGGAAGCGCCTTCTTGCCCTCATCCCCGATTCGACTCGTACCGCCCCGATGCCGCTATTCTTCCGGATTCTTTGCGAGCTGCTTCAGGGCTCCGCGAGTAAGCTCGACTTCATCATAGCACAGGGGACGCATCCGCCAATGAGCGACGAGGCTATAGATAAGCTCCTCGGAATGGCGGCCTCGGAGCGAAAAGCCCGCTACCCGGGCGTTGCCATTTTCAACCACGCCTGGGACGACCCGGACGCGCTCGCTCAAATCGAGACAATCTCCGCGGAGGAGATCGCCTCTCTCTCCAACGGCCTCATGCGAGAAGAAGTCGCCGTCACAATCAACAGGCGAATCTTCGACTACGATGAGCTTGTAATCATCGGGCCGACTTTTCCGCACGAGGTTGTGGGTTTCTCCGGCGGGAACAAGTACTTCTTCCCCGGCATCTCCGGGCCGCACGTCGTGAACTTCACGCACTGGCTCGGCGCCGTCATCACCAACCCTGTCGTGAACGGGAAAAAAGATACGCCTGTCCGAAGGGTCATTGACCGTGCCGCGTCCATGATTCCTATCCCTCGGGTCTGTTTCAGCTTTGTGGCAACCCGGGAGGGATTGAACGGATTGTTCATCGGCGCCCCGGAGGAAGCCTTCTCGGCAGCGGCAGACCTATCATCGAAAGTTCACATCGTCTATGTTCAGAAAACTTTCCGCAAAGTGCTCTCCATGGCCCCTGAGATGTACGACGACCTGTGGGTCGCCGGCAAATGCATGTACAAGCTGGAGCCGGTCGTCGCCGATGGTGGTGAGCTCATTATCTACGCCCCGCACATCACGGAAGTCTCCCACACGCACGGCAAGTATCTCGAGGAGATCGGCTACCACACCCGCGACTACTTTCTCAAGCAGATGCAAAGGTTCTCCCACGTCCCAAAAGCTGTCCTGGCTCATTCGACGCACGTCAAGGGGGTCGGCGCCTACGAAGAGGGCGTGGAAAAACCGAGGATCAACGTCGTCCTCGCCACCGGCATCCCGGAGGAGCGGTGCCGAAGAATCAATCTCGGCTACCGCGACCCGAAAACCATTCATCCCCGCGAATGGCTCGACCGTCAGCGCGAGGGCATCCTCTGCGTCCCCAACGCCGGCGAAGTCCTCTACCGCCTCGCGTGACAAAGCGGCATCCTTGAAAGGGGTAGTCTGGGCGGCTGTGCCTGACCTGCCATGCACCGCGCGTGCGACACGTTAATCGAATCCCCCGCTCGATTCAAGAACTGGGGAAACCACAACGATATTTTTCCGAAACTATCGTGCCGCCTTGTTACTCACCGGGTTGAGCCGTCCTGCTGGTTACACTGGCGGCATTTTGCCGGTTATTGGTCGGCGTCTTCGGGAATGAGCTGGAGGGGCGGCACGAGTCAGGACAAATGGACGGGAAGCGCGCTCTGCGCGTGCACGGGATGGTGGGGGTGCGCCTTGCGCACAATAGGCGGCAGGCCGCTCGCTGCGCGGCTGCGATCATCAAGCCAACACCGGCGATGGGAAAAGCTCGGTTCAGCGCGAACTCGCGGTCAATCAACATCACCGTCGCTTAGAAAGAGAATCCGACCGCAGTGTTCGCAAAAAATCAGTTCGTCGCTTCTCTTCAACTCCATAATCACCGATTTGGTGACAACCATGTAGCAGCCCTGGCAGACCCCATTGACCACCGGCACCACCGCGTTGGACTTGAGCCTTGACTCTCGCATTCGCTCATAAGTCCGAAGGATTGGCGTGCTAATCCCATCAACCAGACCCTCCCGCTGATTCGCCAGAAGTCTTTGTTTTTTAGTCAGCTTTCGGGGACCCATCCGCTCGGGCAAGCCCGACTTGTACATGGTGTCCATCCGGTTGTCGAAGCCTTGAAGTTTGCTTAACCGGCACAACTGCCTCTTCATGTACCTCCTCCGACATAGTGTCTTACGATCAGCCGCTCTCCGACAAAGAAACGAGCTCCTGAGGTTCCTTGCTCACCCCCTCCTCTCTCTCCATGATGTTGATAACCTCGCGAGCCGACATCGTAGCTCTCAACTCTTCCCGAACATCGGCGTCGCTCAATAATTTGTTTATTTTAGCCATGATTTTCAGGTGAAGAAAGTCCTGTGGCGCACATAGCATGAAGAACAGGTGCGTCGGCTCCCCGTCTAATGAATCAAACTCTACCCCTTTCTTTGAACAGCCGTAAACCAGCCCCGGAGACTTCACGAACTGATTCCCGTTCCGGCGAGGGTGAGGCACAGCCACACCTTTTTGTATCGCCGTCGTGCACAGTTTTTCTCGGTTGACAACCTCCCGCAGAAATCTATCCCCTTCTTTGATCGAATGCGTTCTTACCATCATGTCCGCCAGCTCCTTCAGGACTTCATCCTTTTTCTCTCCTGCGAGGTTCGTGTTGATGCCTTCGGGCTTCAAAAGCGAGTGGATGAACACCTCCTCCGAATTCCTGTCGAAGAGGGAATTCGCCGCCGCGGCCGCCATCTGGCTTTCCAACCACGCGTCAATCAGGTCTTTTCGGAATCGCCACTGGCTGGCGATCTTGACGGTAGGAATCAACCCCTGATGAGCGAGCTTGTAAATACTTCGCTCGTTCATCTTCAGATACTTCGCAACTTCCCTGATGGTAAGGACTTCGTCTTCTTCGTACATCGCCGATCTCTTGAAAAGCCCACTGCACTATTTTCCAACATTCGAGCAAGGATTACAACATAGTACACTATTTTACATCTGTCAAGTCCTTTTTTCAGCAATTCCGAAACTTTCTCGTCCTCGAGTCGGCAAAACCAGCTCAGGGATCCGCAATCGGCTATCCCGGGCGCGCTTGCGGGACAAAAAACGGCCCCGCCGAAAGGGCGGGGCCGTTTGTCTCTGCGTTGGCTGCCGGCTCAGTCGGCGCCGATGCGGAAGAACACCGCAGGCCCCGGGAACGGGACGGTTATGACCACAACGGTGTCCGTGATCGGCCAGTCCACGCCCGGCACCACCTGCCAGTTGTCGGCGGTCAGATCATCGGTGTACTCCATAGTGAAGTTCACGTAATCCGGGGCGTAACACCTGAATGTGAGCTGCCCGTCAGCGATAGTGAACGTGAAGATTTCTGGTTTTACCACCTCCGTCGGCTTCGGCTCGCCGGAGACCATGACGTTGTCAATGGCCCACCACCAGTCCCACGTGGCTTCGTAGAAGTGCCACCTGAGCTGGAAGGTCTTTCCGTCGTAAGCCGACAGGTCCAGCTTCTCAGGGCTGCTGTCAACCGCCGGATCGAGGTTGGGGTCAACCG
>Ga0315544_1003153_pt1 | contig 11103 bp, 7 predicted proteins | sample SalMarSW160130MG_2_FD_202543 | JGI IMG/M metagenome (GOLD analysis project Ga0315544, IMG submission 202543) | Salt marsh sediment microbial communities from the Plum Island Ecosystem LTER, Massachusetts, United States - Salt Marsh Sediment SW1601-130 ... | reverse complement strand
CGATTGAGACGCAGGGAAAGATCATCCAATCGTTGCGCGAGCTCAAGAAATCTACCATGCAGCACCTCTTCACCCACGGTCTCCACGGCGAGAAGACCAAGATGACCGAAATCGGCGAGATCCCGGAAAGTTGGGAGGTGAGGCCGCTGGGCGAGATGGGGCGAATCGGAAACGGCTCAACACCAAAGCGGACGCACCTTGGCTACTGGGACAATGGGTCAGTACCTTGGTTGACAAGCGGAAAGATCCATGAAGTCGTGATCGAAGAACCGGATCAGTTCGTAACAGCAAAGGCCGTAGAAGAGTGCCATCTGCCCACCGTGCAGAAGGGCGGTTTGTTGATCGCGATTACAGGCCAAGGGAAAACCCTTGGCAACGCTGCCATCGTGACCTTCGACTCAACCATGAGTCAGCATCTTGCGTATGTGCAGCCCGAGAATCCGAGTATCCATCCCCCGTACGTACAGCAGTATCTGACAACATGCTATCAAGACTTGCGGCGAATTGGCTTCGGCGGTGGAAGCACAAAAGGCGCTCTCACTTGCGCAGATCTCAGACAGTACCGCATTCCTCTCCCACAAACGATTGAGGAGCAGATCGAAATCGCTCAATGCCTCGAAACATTCGATACGAAAGCAATCCTGCACGAATCCAAGAAATCTGCCCTTCAAGACGTCTTCAAGACAACGCTGAACAGGCTGATGACCGGCGAGATTCGGGTGGGCAATCTCGACATCGATGTAGGCGAGGTTGAGACATGAGTTGCTTGATCCTGTCTGTAACAAGGAGAACGTAGATGCCACTCCCAGGAGGACCAAGCGACAAGTACGGCAACCGCTACGAAGGGAAGTGGACCGTATTCTGCCTAGCTCAGGTGATGGCAGAAGAGGCGGACTCGATTCGATTGGAACCACCGGGGGACGAAGGAGCGAGATGTGAGTTCTCGTTGAAGCGGGGCAACATCACTAAGTACCAGCAGGTGAAACGCCAGCACGCCACACCTGGAGCCTGGAGCATTGCTGACCTTGCGAGGGAGGGTGTCCTCAAAGCCGCGCTTGAGAGGACCAAGAACCTGGATTCAGAGTTCGTTTTTGTCTCCGCTAACAGCGCTAACTCTCTAATGGAGCTAACCGATGCTGCCAGGAAAGCCAGATCGTTCGAAGAGTTCAAGAGCGAGTTTCTCACTGGCCAATACAAGACAAAAGCCTGGGAGGATCTCCTCTGCAAGTGGCGATCGCCCATTCTGCAGGAGCTATCGTCATCTCATGAAGTCACACCAGAGGAGCGCGAGACGCTTGTAGAGCGCGTCGCGTACGAGCGGCTCCAGCGTACTCGCGTGGAGAACGTCTCTGAAAGGTTGCTTGCCCAGCTAGTCGATACGAAGCTGCACACACTCGTTAGAACCAACCCAGAAGAAGTCCGCGATAGACTGGCTGCGCTTGTGTTTGAGAGCGTTCACAAGCGGCTCTCCACCGAGTCACTCTGGAGGTGGGCGGAGGAACAAGGATACAGGCGAGTCGATTACTCAAAGGATTCAAGCGTCCTCGCAGCAGTAGACTCGCTGAACCAGCGTTACGAGTCGATGATCGAGCCTATCGCGGACAGCATCTCCATTCCTCGCACGGAGGCGCAAGATGTGCTAGACATCCTAACTGGAAGTGGATCCAAACGCTCCGTGTTGGTATCCGGAGAAGCTGGGATTGGAAAGACAGTCATCCTCGGGCAGACGATACAGAAGATCAGGAAGCGAGAGATTCTCCATCTGTACTTCCGGGTGGACCGTTTGGATCCGACGGAACTCCCCAAGAACGTGGGTGCACAGCTTGGCCTTCCTGCTTCGCCGGTTGAAGTCCTTGCAGGTGTTGCCAAATCGCGGCCAAGCGTACTAATCATCGACCAGTTGGATGCGGTTAGCATGGTTTCGGGGCGCAATCCCGAGTTCTTCCACTGCGTTCATGAGATCATGAAGCAAGCGCAGGCTTTCCCGAATATGCGGCTACTACTTGCCTGTCGTCGGTTTGACCTTGAGAAGGACAACCGCCTTCGCGAGCTGATCTCGGATAAAGGCCCAGCCCAGGAAGTGACAACTAGTCTGTTCAGCGTCGATAGCGTGAAGGAGGTTCTCCAGGAACTGGGCCACTCGCCTTCCGCCTTCACCGAGCGTCAAATCGAGCTGTTGCAGCTGCCTCTTCATCTCTCCCTCTTTGCACAGGTTGTTCAGCAAACGCCGAAGAAGGCTGTTGCGTTCGTCAGCGCGCTCGATTTGTTCGATGCTTACTGGAAACTCAAACGCCGCGCGGTGGCGGAAAGAACCGAAGGGCAGCCAGATCAATGGATCGCTGTCCTCGATCGGCTATGCGATCAAATGACTGAACGGCAGACACTCTTCGTCCCAGAGAATGCTGTGCTCGACGATTTTGAGCGCACGGTGCAAGCAATGGAATCGGAGCACGTCTTGGTTCTGGACGGCAAGCACATTGGCTTCTTTCACGAAGGTTTTTTCGACTACGTCTTCGCACGCCGCTTTGTATCCAAGAGGCGCGATCTCATTGAGTATCTCAAAGCAGGCGAGCAACACCTGTTCAAGCGTGCGCCGTTGCGCCAGATCCTCATTTACTGCCATGAGGTCGATCATCCGCGTTTCATCCGAGACTTGAGGAGAGTTGTCACCGATCCAGAAATCCGGTTCCACCTCAAGAAGTGTGCATTGGAGACAGTCGGGAAGATTGATCACGCCAGCCCAGAATTGTGGGAGCTGCTCCAGCATCTGCTGTCAGGTGAAGATGCGGCGTTGTCTCGCGAAGTGTGGAGTGTCCTCATCGTGGCCAAGACATGGTTTTCGTTCCTCCATGCGAAAGGCCTGCTGGGGCAATGGCTGAAGTCTGATGACGAAAACACGCGAGGCAGAGCACTTGGGATCATCGCCAGTCAGATCGAATCCTTCCCCGAGGAGTCTTCGACTCTCCTCAGGCCCTACGTTGGCCTGACACCTGAATGGAACAGGCAAATCCTTCGGCTCATCGGGGGGCGCGCACTCGCTGCGAGCCGTGCCGTTTTCGACCTGTTTCTATCCATGGTCATGAATGCCGCCTTCGATGCTCAGGCAACACCTGACTTCTGGTCATACCTATACGCCTTCGCGAAGGAACGTCCCGATTGGGCCGCCGAAGCTATCGGATCCAACCTGAAGCACGCTCTGGTAGGAACCACCGTCGAAGACGTTCAACACCGGCTACTTGAACAGAGTGTCAGTGGAGACGAGCTCATTCCGGGGATAGCGGTCAGCGCACCAAACGGCTTCCTGGACAACGTTTTGCCCTTCTTTCTTGAGGTTGTGCAAGGCACGGCAAGAGAGCGCGAGGGTAAGCTTCGGTTCGATCCTGTATGGTCGTTCCGCATGTTTGGCAAGTCCATTTTCTCTCTCAGGGATGCACTGCTTGTGGGGCTGGAGAGAGCGCTCAGGGCGCTGGCAGCGGAATCGCCCACGGACTTCGCAAGATACGTAACCCAACTCACTCCCTACGGTGACTACGACAGCGTTAACTTCCTGCTCATCCGGGCCTTTGCTGTAACCGCGCCCGATCTTGCGGATCGTGCGGTCGAGTACGTTCTTGAAAACCCGCAGCGTCTTGAATGTGGCTGGGCCAGCGCTGGGGGTGGACACTTCTCCTATTGGGCCGCCCGCGAGATGATCGTGAATGTCAGCACCTCCTGTACCTCGTCCCTGCTTGCGCGGCTCGAGCGCACCATGCTGGACTACTTCCCGTCCTGGGAACTTTCGAAGGGCGGATTCCGATCGCGTGGGCGCTGGCAACTCGTGATGTTACCTGCTCTCGATCCTGATCGGAGAGGCGCTGAGGTCGCTTCGAGGATTGATGAATGGAATAGGAAGTTCTCAAATCCAGAAATCAAGCCACCCGTGGATTTTGGAATGCAAGCCGTTCGCTCCCCCATTCCTTCAGACGCTGCGGAGCTTATGTCTGACGAGCAGTGGCTTCGCGCGATCGCGAAGTACAACAAAGAGGACCGAGACCATAGGTCGTCTGACGGATCTCTCCGAGGGGACGCACCTGAACTCTCGCGCTTGCTGGAAGAGGAGACAAAGAAAGATCCAGAGCGATTCGTGCAGTTGTCCCGAAGCTTCTCCACCCAAACAAACCCCTACTACTTCCACAGCATCCTGCGAGGGCTAACAGAAGTGGATGTTGACAAGGAGACCGCGTTCGACGCTGTGCGTCATTTTCATAGCTTGCCAACAAAGCCGGGTGGGCATTGGATGTGCCGCTTGATTGCGAAGTACAGCACCGAAGAGATCCCTGAAGACATTCAGGAGATCCTTGGGTGGCTAGCCACGGAAGCCGACGATCCCAAGGACGACGAACTGACATGCCGGACCTCAGATGCGACCGAGATGGAACATTCCAACGATATTCTGACGACTGCAATCAACTCCACACGGGGGGCAGCCGCCGACGCAATCGGGACTCTCCTGCTCGCCAGTGAGGAGCGTGTTCCTTTCTTCATTCCTTACTTGGAGCGGATGGTACACGACCCCACGGTAGTCGTTCGGACAACTGCTGCGCAAGCACTGCTTGGACTCTACAAGCACGATGAGGCCCGTGCAGTCGATCTCTTCCTCCAGTTGTGTGAGTGCGAAAGCGAACCGCTTCTCGCGACACACTACGTCGCTTGGTTCTTGCATTACGCCAACATCCATCATTTCGATCGCCTGCGCTCAGTCCTTCGTCGAATGCTAGACTCACAGATCGCATCGGTGCGCGAAACTGGAGCCCGACAAGCGTGTCTGGCGCAGTTCAGCAACCCAAGCGCTGGCGACATGGTTGAGGAGTGTTTGAACGGTGACGACGCCAAGCGGAAAGGCGCAGCCAGTGTGGCTCAAGCAAACGCCTTCAACGAAGACTGTCGTGAATTCTGTCATTCGGCGCTTATTCCGTTCTTTGACGACCCGGTGAAGGAGGTGCGAGACGAAGCGGCACGTTGTTTCTTGAGTGCCAAAGGTCGTGGCCTTGAGGCCGGCCGTGAGTTGATTCGTGCCTTCCTTCATAGCACGGCCTTCGCTGAGAATGGGGAATTGCTCCTGATGACGCTCAAGTCGTCCACTGCGGATATCAGTGACGTGGTCGTCGAAGTATGCGAAGCTGTGCTTGGCGTGCTCGAAGACGGGACATCTGCCCCATACGGGCGTTTGCTCTTCGAGGCTTACAACGTTGCGGAGCTGGTGTTTCGTACGTACAGCCAGAGCGAGGATCCAGCCTATCGTCGACGATGCTTAGATTTGGTTGACGGGCTCCTAGCTACACAGGCGTATGGGATTGCCAAGGAACTCGAGGAGTACGAAAGATAACAGAGCAAGGGAAGGCAGAGAGATAAGACCATGAAGAGTTTCGGATCTGAACAAGACACCGTCCAAGCCCCCCTCCTCCGCTACGCGGAAGAGGTCGGCTGGACGTACGTCCCGACTTCGGAAGCCCTTTCCCTGCGAAAAGGTGAAGGCGGGTTACTGTTCCGACGTGTTCTGGAGGAGAAGCTCATCAAACTGAATCCGGGGCTCATGCAGGTGCAACAGGCTGGTGGTCAAACCTGCAGGTGTTTTCCATGGGGCGGTATATCAAGAGTGGCGAGGGAGGCCGACTGCCTCTTGTTCGATACTTAAGCACAAGGCTGCTTAACAGGATTACCATCAACGAACGTCAGGCGTTTGCAGAGGTTGTCCCGGATATTATGAATGGACTTCGTACTGATACCTGGTATGAAGGCAGGGAGCCAACTCGGACCGAGGAAGCTCTCCAGGCATGGAACGCGATCGCCTCGCTTACCAATGACGTCGCCTCGGATGATGTTGGCAACGGTCTAGAAAAGTTGCGTGGGAGAATCGCTGAAGCTGAAGAATGTTACGACAAGCTGAAGTCGTACGAATTCACCGAAGGCTATGAGGCGAATATGGAGTACCTGGCGACGCTGAGAGAGAGCCTCATAGCTTTCAAAGAACTGGCAGAGCTCTAGAGGCACGTGCCACAAGTTCCACTGCTCGTGTCTGATACCTGGGCTCTAGAGGTGTACAAGGTCGAGGTGTGTAGTGGACTATAATACGATTGGAACCAGGATCGAATCCCCAAAGCCCCACGCGAATACGGCGGAATGTGTCAAGATAGGGCACGGCGGATTCACATTTTTCCGCGGGCAGCACGAGGATAGCAGCATTTGCAAAATAGCGATACCTGTGCGCTTGAGCCATGCCTCTTCGCCAACTATTCAACTTGACCTCAAAAGCACGCATAGTGGGATGGGTACGTTGAATAAAGTCGTCAGCAGTAACTGGCTGGCGGTTGTCGACAGGTTGCTTCCACGCGACAGTTACGAGATCAGCGATGCCAAATCCATTGATTGCGACTTGCCGAGCGCAGGCAGTGGCCAGTTTGTCAGTCCTATGATGCAATGCAACGTGCTGGCTCAAGTAGGCCCTGGCAAACTGAATCGTAAACCGGGTTTCAGCCGTCGTACTGCGCAGTCGACGTCCAGGCAGGTTCCTCTCGGGCTCACGAAATCGAATCTTTGGCACCTCAAGCACTGCTGGGCGTTCCATAACATTAACATACAGGATCGCGTGCATTCATGCCACCCCAAATCGACCCATAGAAAAGGAATGACATGAGCACAGGATTTGGATCGGAACACCAAGTTGTCCAAGTCCCTCTCATCCGCTACGCGGAAGAGGTCGGCTGGACGCACGTCCCGACTTCGGAAGCCCTTTCGCTACGGAAAGGTGAAGGCGGGTTACTGTTTCGCCGTGTGCTGGAGGAGAAGCTCATCAAACTGAATCCGGGGCTCATCACTTCCGACAACGTCGATGAGGTGATCCGCAGGATTGAGGCCGTTCGCAATACGATTGAGGGGAACGCGGAGATTCTCACGTGGCTGCGTGGCGAGCAGAGCACCTATGACCAAGAAGAGAAGCGAGAGCGGAATGTGACGCTCGTCGACTTCACCAATCCCGAGCGCAACGTCTTCCACGTGACCGATGAGTGGCAGTACACGAACGGCCAGGAGACCAATCGCGCGGACGTGATGTTCCTGATCAACGGGATGCCGGTCGCCATCGTTGAAACGAAGAGCGCGAAGAAGGCGAAAGGGATCGAAGAGGCACTGATCCAGATCCGCGAGTACCATCACGAAACGCCAGAGATGTTGACCGCTCCGCAGGTATTCGATGTTACCAACCTCCTCGATTTCTACTACGGGGCTACGTGGAACCTGGATCGGAAGAATCTGTTCAACTGGCGAGACGAGGAGCCGGGGAACTACGAGAGTAAGGTCAAACGGTTCTTCGATCGTCAGCGGTTCCTGACCATGCTCAAGGAATGGGTTCTCTTCTTCTACAAGGAAGACGAACTCCAGAAGACGGTCCTGCGACAGCACCAAACCCGGGCTGTGGAGAAGGTCCTGCGCCGCTGCGCCGACAAGGCAAAAGCGACCGGTTTGATTTGGCACACCCAGGGCTCGGGCAAGACGTTCACCATGATCACGGCGGCCCGACTGATCCTTCAGGATCGAGAGAAGTTTGGTAAGTCCACCGTGATCCTCATGATCGACCGGAACGAATTGGAGGGGCAGCTTTCGGGTTGGGTGGATCGATTGCTGGGTGAAATGCAGTCGCACGATATCAAGATCGAGCAGGCCACCAGCAAACGTCGGCTGCGCGAACTCCTCTCCTCGGACTTCCGCGGGTTGATCGTTTCGATGATTCACAAGTTTGATGGAATTCCGAAGGATATCAACACCCGGGAAAATGTTTTTGTTCTGATCGACGAGGCACACCGAACCACGGGCGGTGATCTCGGCAACTACCTCATCGGCGCCCTCCCGAACGCCACGCTGATCGGGTTCACCGGCACGCCGATCGACAAGACGGCGTACGGCAAGGGGACGTTCAAGATCTTCGGCAAGGAGGACGAGCAAGGGTACCTCGACAAGTATCCCATTGTAGAGTCGATCGAGGATGGCACGACGGTCCCACTGAAATATACGCTCGCCCCCAATGAGATTAGGGTTCCTCGCAAACAGCTCGAAGAGGAATTCCTGAATCTAGCGGAAGCCGAGGGGATCAGCGACGTAGACGACTTGAACAGGATCCTCGATCACGCCATGCGGCTGAAGACGTTCCTGAAATCGGGGGACCGGGTCGAGAAGGTTGCGGCATTCGTTGCGAAGCACTTTCGGGAGAATATTGAGCCCCTTGGATATAAGGCGTTTCTGGTGGCGGTGGACCGTGAGGCCTGCGCGCTGTACAAGGAGGCACTGGACAAGGTCCTCCCATCTGAATACTCCCTTCCGATCTACACATCTGCACAACACGACAGCGAGAAATACCCACTAGTATATCGCTACCAGGTGAGCCCGGATGCGGAGAAGAAGGCGCGGAAGCTGTTCCCGAAGCCGGATACGTTACCGAAGATCTTCATCGTTACCGACAAGCTCCTCACCGGCTTCGATGCGCCCATTCTCTACTGCATGTACCTCGACAAACCGATGCGGGATCATGTGCTCCTTCAGGCCATTGCGCGTGTCAATCGTCCCTATGAACGAGACGAAGAGAACCGAAAGCCGTGCGGGCTCGTGGTCGATTTCGTCGGGATCTTTGAGAAGCTTGAGAAGGCGTTGGCGTTCGATTCGGACGTCGTCAGTAGCGTCATCGAGGACCTTGATCTTCTCCTGGAGAAGTTCAAGGAGATGATGGCCGGTCCAGCGCGAGAGTACATCGAACTTGGCAGTGATCTCATCGACGACAAGTCGGTCGAGAAAGCGGTCGAGGCATTCACGAATCAAGAGAAGCGCGAAGAGTTCTATCGGCTCTACAAGCAGATCGAAATGCTCTACGAGATCCTCTCGCCTTCGCCTGAGTTGCGTGACTTCATGGAGGACTTCGGTTGTCTCTCCATCTTGTATCGGATTATCCGAAATGCCTTCAGGAAGAGGTCACTCCTATACGGTGATGTGGCCCGCAAGACCGGCCAACTGGTCAGAGAGAAGGCCGAGAGCTACGGCCTCGATATGACACTCTCCGTGGTCAAGATCGACGAGAACACGCTTCGGGTGATCAAGGAAGCCGGCGGGTCGGACAAGGCAAAGGTGATCAACCTAGTTAACAGCATCCGAGAGACCGTTGTCGAAGAGGAGGCCTTCAACCCATACCTGAAACCGATCGGCGACCGGGCCGAGGCGATCCTCGAAGCATTCGACGATCGTCAGGTTACAACGCAAGATGCCTTGCGGAAAATCGAAGACCTTATTCATGAGATCCTAGAGGCGCGCCGTCAGCAGTCGGAGATGGGATTCGACGCGAGCACGTTCTCCCTTTACTGGGCTCTCAAGCAGGAAGGAGTGGCGGAACCGGAGAGCAACGTGGCAACCATCAAGGGCATCTTCGATCGGTTCCCGAATTACAAGGAGAACGTGGCAGAGCTTCGGCAGCTTAAAGCCGAGCTCTACAAGATGCTGCTCCCTCTGGTGGGGAAGGATCGCATGATTTCACTGGCTGACATGTTGCTCCGGGTGGAAAGAAGGTGACCAGAGCCGTGTCCCTTGCTCATCCATCCGATGGACACCAATCTTTAGCTCGCTCTATGCTATGACCAAGCGAAGACGTGGGATCTCTAACAAAGCCGCTTTCAAGGAGAGCGTTCGCAGATGGGCGGAAACGCTCAACGCCAGACCATCCCAAATTCGGGTGCAGAGGATGAAGAACAAGTGGGCCTCTTGCTCTTCGAGGGGAACCTTGACCTTCAACGAAGACCTCTTGAGACAGTGTCGGGATTTCCAAGAATACGTCATCGTGCATGAGTTGTTGCATCTGCGCGTTCAGAATCATGGGAAACTTTTCAGAAGCCTGATGTCCCTGTACCTGCCTGATTGGGAAGAACGAGCTAAGTACTCAAGCGCTTTCTGACCGTTGGCTATACTGTTCTCCTGTTTGACCGATCCTGGAGTTCCGAGAACGCATACTACAAAGCATTTCTCCGATGATTCTTATACTTTATCCCTCTCCACTCTCTCCTTCTTATCGATGCCAGGTAGAGCCTGGTTCACTCCACTCGAATATCTGCTGCCGTGGCTCCGGTGAGGCGAATGAGATCGTCTGTATCCAGCCGGACCATGGTTCCCGTACCCCGGTATTGATCACTACTTGACTTGGCGGTGTGCAGTAATGGCGCGATCGGCATAGATTGCAAGATCGGTCGTTGATTATTCATAACTCTTCTCAGGCTTTATAATCGCCTTTTTAATCATAATATGTAAAACAATATAAAAGGATGTGGTGAAATGGCGGAGATACTCTTCGCCCCTAATTCTTTGGGCGCTTTGTGTTCTTGCTTCACTCTGTTCGCTTAGGGAATGGCAGTGCGCTCGTTCGCCTTCTATACAATGTGGCAATTCGAGGAGCTGACTGTTAGTCTTGAGTAGTATAATAGTGCACTTGCTTTCTATGAGGAGGAGTGATGGAGGAGAAGAAGGTCGTCCTGCGGGATCTCTTGCTGAAGCACCCGGCCGATGTTGCCGAGGTGCTTTCTCACCTTTCTGATGAGCAGGCGTCTGATCTCTTGCATCGCCTCTATCTGCGGAGGGCTGCCGCCGAGCCACTAGGGGAAATGGAGCCGGAGGAATCGGCCGAACTCCTCTCCGAGCTCGATCGCACGGAAGCGATCAAGATCCTCTCCCGTATGGATCCCGACGACGCCGTCGACCTGTTGGAGGAGCTCCCAGAGGCCGAGCAGCAGAAGATTCTCTCCAGTTTAGGTCGGAAAGAGGCTGAGGTTCTCACTGATCTACTCGCTTACCCGCCGGATACGGCCGGTGGATTGATGTCGCCTGAGGTGGTCGCCCTGTCGCTTGACATGTCCGCCCAGGAGGCGATCGACCTTCTTCGTCGCCGGGTGGAAGAAGCTGAGACGGTTTATTACGCCTATGCGGTTGATGAGCAGGGGCAACTTCAGGGTGTCCTGTCCTTGCGCGACCTTGCGCTAGCCCGGCCGGAGACGCGCCTTTCCTCTCTGTTGATGCGCGAGGTTATCTCTGTTTCAGTTGAGG
>Ga0315544_1003146_pt1 | contig 11127 bp, 9 predicted proteins | sample SalMarSW160130MG_2_FD_202543 | JGI IMG/M metagenome (GOLD analysis project Ga0315544, IMG submission 202543) | Salt marsh sediment microbial communities from the Plum Island Ecosystem LTER, Massachusetts, United States - Salt Marsh Sediment SW1601-130 ... | reverse complement strand
AGGCTCTCCGCCAAACTGGCCCTGGGGCAGGGGCATTATTTCATCGTGCAGTCGGAGAAGGATCTCAATGATCTCAAGAGGTTGTTGCCTGGAGCCCAAGTGCGGAGGACAGCCCATCCCATCTACGAGGCCTTAGCGCTTGACAGGAAGATGACGGACGAGGAGGCCAAGAGGCAGTTGGGGCTCGAGGGCAAGGTGCTCCTTTTCTTCGGCTTCGTTCGAGAGTATAAAGGACTGAAGTATCTTCTAAAGGCCATACCCCAGGTGATGGGGAAGATAGATGCCCATCTGCTGGTTGTCGGAGAGTTTTGGGATGACAAGCTGTCCTATCTCAAACTGATTGAAGAGTTGGGTATCGCCCCGGCGGTGACCATCATTGACCGATACATCCCCAACGAGGAATTGGGGCTTTACTTTTCGGCGGCCGACGTGGTAGTTCTGCCCTACGTGGATGCCACTCAGAGCGGAGTGACACAACTGGCCTATGGTTTCGAGAAGCCGGTTATCACCACATTAGTGGGGGGAATACCGGAGGTGGTCAAGGACGGAGAGACAGGAATGATCGTTCCTCCTGAGGATAGCGAGGCTTTGGGAGAGGCTATCGCGCGATATTTTGAGGAAGATTTGGGTGCCAGATTCACTCTGAACATCAGAGCCCAGGTTCAGGGAGGGACCTTCTCCTGGAAGGGGTTAGTGCGTCTCATAGAGGACTTCTCCTCTTGATTTGAGCTTTGGATTTTGGGGTTTATGAAAATTACGTTTCTTCTTACTCAGAGTTTAGAAGACCCATCGGGGCTGGGGCGCTACTTCCCACTGGCTAAGGAGTTGGTCAGGCTGGGCAACGAGGTGAGCATTTTAGCCTTGCACCCTAACCTCGGCGGCCTCCCCCAGCGACGGTTACAGGTGGGCGGAGTCGAAGTACATTACGTGGGCCAGATGCACGTGCGAAAGGTGGGCAGCCAGAAGACTTACTTCAGCACCTTCGGCCTGGCGAGGGTGGCCCTGGCTTCGAGCTTACGGATGAGCGTCAGAAGCTTGCTGGCCGAAACCGACGTCATACATCTGGGGAAGCCGCATCCCATCAACGGGGTGGCCGCTCTGGCGGCAAAGTTCTGGCGAGGGAAGCGCTTGTACCTGGACTGCGACGATTACGAGGCCGACTCGAATCGCTTTTCTGGCCGATGGCAGCGGGCGGTGGTGGCTCTGTTCGAGGACGGCCTGCCTCGTTGCGTCTCTGGCATGACAGTGAACACGCGGTTCACCCAGGAGAGGAACGCGGCCCTGGGTTTCCCGGTGGACAAGATCGTCTATGTGCCCAACGGCGTGGACAGGGACCGCTTTGCGCAGGTTGACCCCGCAAAGGCGCAGACCCTTCGCCGCGAATTGGGCCTGGACGGCAAAAAGGCGGTCGCCTACGTGGGGAGCATGAGTTTGGTGAACCATCCCGTGGACCTGCTTCTGGAAGCTTTCGCTGTCGTCAGGAGACGACGTAGCGATGCCGTTCTGATCCTGGCGGGAGGCGGCGAAGACTACGATTTTTTGCAGAGACGTGCCGAGGAACTGGGCCTTGCGGAGGCTGCCATTTTCGTGGGAAGGGTGAAGCCGGAGATAGCGCCGTACTACCTGGCTATGGCCGATGTCTCCGTCGAACCCGTCCACGACGATTTGACCGCTCGTGCCAGGTCGCCCCTCAAGCTCTTCGAGAGCCTGGCCGTGGGCACGCCGGTGGTGACGGGCGACGTCGGTGATCGCCGAGATATTCTGAGTGCCCCCCCTCAGTCCCCCCCAACTCTGGGAGGGAAGTTCCGTGATGGCGAAGCTGGCCTGCTGGTAGAACCTGGCCATGCCCAAGCCCTGGCTGAAGGGATTCTGACGATTCTGGAAGATAGCGATTTAGCTCATGCTATGCAAGAAGCAGCCTTGAGTCTGCGTGAGAGGTACTATTGGGACGTGTTGGTGCAGGATTTTGTCAAGGTGTACTGTAGCTAAAAGCTGAAAACTGGAAGCTGAAAAGGAGGCGAAGTGATGAAGGGTAAGCGCACCCATTTCATCGTTGTATTTTTGATCTGTTTAGCGCTTGTCGTGGGCGGGTGCAAGGCATCTACCCGACAGGTGGGGTTGACAGTCGAAGTGGCTACCAAGGCAGCACCGACTGCCACTGCTCCCGCTGCCACAATCGAACCGACAGTTGAACCGACAAGGCCCCCTGGCCCCACTCTGTTGAATCCCACGAACGTAGTTGTCGGCCCGAGAAAGCGGGATCCTATGAGTGTGGCCGCCGATGCCGAGGGCAACGTGCACGTTGCCTGGTACGTTGAGCCGCTGGCGGACTCGCGAGTGCTCTACCAAAAATGGGATGGGGAATCGTGGGCCGACTCGATAGAGATAGGCGCGGGCCGGGCACCTCTCGTCGCCGCTGGTGACGGCAGTGTCTACGTGCTGGGGGATGATGCTGCTGGCGGCGGGCAGGGGTTTGTCTACAGCAGCTCAATGGATGGAGGCGACTCGTGGTCGGAACTGGAGAGCATCTCCACCGACGGCGTGCTGCCCAAAAACGCCGAGCACGCTATTCTGATTGACAGCGCAGGCCACCTTCACATGGCCTGGTCTCAGTTCCGTGACCCTGGTCACAGCGATCTATTCTATAGCTGGTGGGATGGCGACCTTTGGTCAGAGCCCATCCTCATCTCCGACGGCGGCAAATACGCCAATCGTCCCAGCCTGGCTACTACCCAGACCGGGGGTATACATTTCGTGTGGCTGAGCAACGCTGGGGGGCAGTATGACGTTTATCACCGTTATTGGGATGGCGTGGCCTGGTCCATCGCCACTCGCGTTAACGAAGGCAATCGGAATGTGGAGCATTATACTTTGGGCATTGACAGAGGCAGACATCTCCATTTGGCCTGGTATGAGTTTCACGGGCCTGCCAACAGCGAGGTCTATCACAGTTGGTGGAACGGGGATGCCTGGGCCCAGCCCGTGAACGTCTCCCACGACGAGGAAGCGTCCGAGGGTCCGCTCCTTTTGATCAACGAGGCTGTGCGTCTCGTCTGGTTGCAGCCGGCGGGGCGAGAGGGCACGATCGAGCATAGTCAATGGGACGGTAGTGGATGGTCTGAACCAGAAGGCATCATCCCTCCAGCTTTCATTTTGAATATTGACGATGTTGCTGTCGGGCAGGAAGGGGATATCTATCTCTTATGGCGAGCTGGGGGAGAAACTCGAGACGTTCAGCTCTATAACTATAGCCGATGGGACGGGGCATCACCAGCCACCCCAAATGTCCTGGGCGGCATCGGCCAATGGGCCCACCTGGGCCTGATCAAGGACAATCGCGGTAACGTTTACTCGGTGGGGTTGAACGTTGGGTTCAATCGTCCTGAGATATCCCCTTTTCAGGAGTCGAAGGAGTGATGGAAGAGGAATAGTATTCCATACCACTTGGTTACAGGGGGAGTGGGGTTCATTATGTATTATCTCGACTGGTAGCCGGGCAAGCAACTAACGCACATGCCCATATCCATGTGCATCACCCTTCCACACCACGTAGTCGCCAATAGCCAGGACCTCCATGCCGCAGTTCAGGAAGGTATCAATGGCTTGGTAGGGCGTGTTGACGATGGGCTGTGAATCCACATTGAAGCTTGTGTTCAACACTGCCGGAATACCGGTGAGTTTTTCAAATTGCTTAATCAATTCCCAGTAACGGGGGTTGGTGGCTCGGCTCACGGTTTGGGGGCGACAGGTGCCATCAACGTGTACAGCGCTCACCAATTCGGCCTGGGTAGAGGTATTGGTGTCAAAAGCAAGGATCATGTAAGGTGACGGCATAGGTGGGTCAATGTAGCGACCTGCCGCTTCTTCTAGAATCGAGGGGGCGAAAGGCCGCCAAGGCTCGCGATGCTTGACCCGGTTATTGATCAGGTCCTTCATTTCTGGCCGAGATGGATCAGTCAGGATGCTGCGGTTGCCCAAGGCCCGGGGGCCAACCTCAAGTCGGCCTTGGAACCAGCCGACGATGTGGCCTTCGGCAAGCAACTCGGCCGTCTCGGCGCAGACATCATCACTACGGTGGAAGCGGATGCCGGTAAAACCTCTCAGCGCCACTTCGATGGCTTCGTTGCTGTACTCAGGTCCCCAGTAAGCATGCTCCATACGCCAGTTTGGTCGGCGGCCGGTCTTCTCCACATGGACCGCCAGGGCCGCTCCTAATGCTGTTCCAGCATCGTGCGCAGCCGGCTGGATGAAGACCACATCAACGTGGGGCAACTGTGCAAGTTTGCCATTCATTGAGCAGTTGAGCGCTGTGCCACCTGCCAAACAGAGTCGGCGGATACCGGTCTGCTCATACAACCATTCCACCATCCGCTGGGTGGCCCGTTCCAGGGTGTCTTGCAGGGTGGCCGCCAGTCGTTGGTGTTCAGCCGTGATGGGATCATCCTTGTGTCGGTGCTCTAACCTTGCGACGAACGCTTTGCGCTTCTCGGGGTCAATGGTAGGAATCTCGCAATCCCAGTCCACAAACGGCAAGCCGTTGGGATCGGGTTGGCCATAGGCCGCCAATCCCATCGTTTTACCCTCGCCGCTGTGACGACGAAAGCCGAGAGCTTCGGTGATTAACTCGTACACCAGGCCCCAGCTTCCCCGGTTTGAAACGGTTTTGAGGACCTCGATCTCGGCGCCCCGCCCTACGCCCAATATGCCCGATTCAGAGCCACCGCTTCCATCGAGCGATAGGATGTTGGTCTCGGGGAAGTCAGAGGCGAAGAAGGAACTGGCCGCGTGGGCCAGATGGTGGTTGACAAAAATGATCCGGTTACGGTCATACTTGTCCAGGGGCAGGTGCCGCTCATAGATGCTGCCGTAATACAGCCATCGGGCCGCCTGGTTCAAACTGGAAAGTATCTCGCGTGAATCCAGATTGCCGGCGGCCGCGCGCAGGGCGCTGTCGAAACCAATGGCCACGTAGTCGACGTCTTGTAATGTCACGTTTGCTTGTTGTAGACAGTAGTCCATGGCCTGCTTGGCAGCCATACGGGGCGCATGTTTGATGCGGTTGAAACGCTCTTCTTCAGCCATGGCTACCAGTTGACCATCCACCAGGATGCAGGCAGCGTTGTTCCAAGAAATAGGGTGGGTTAAACCTAGTATTATCATGAGTATCTCCTTTTCATTTTCATGCGAGTTATTATTGACACTGACGTGTAGGCTGTTCGCAGACGTAAAGAAAGCAGAATGCCAAGCTCAAAGGTTAAGGCTGTGTTCTCTTCCATCATAGGATGCTCTCATCGGTGCTCGCGACCCTTCATCTTTTGACAGAAGAGAGTGATTTCGGGTCCTTTACCCAGGGCATAGGCCAGGTAGATGTAAGGCGATAACAACAGGCGCAGCGCAGGCCCCTTCGATAGGAAGGCCACCAGGCTACTCAACCACTTGAGTGGTTGCCCTTCAAGCCAGAAGTCTAGACTTAGCACAAAAGCGCCGTATCCTCCGCTGGCACAGCGCCGCGAGACGACTTGGAAATCGCCCTGTTTTAACATGGCTTCCAGGGGAGTGGGAGGGAAGACGTAAAGGTGGCGCGGCATGTCCAGGCCGATCCAATAGGGTCCAAACAGGGCCGCGTCAAAGCTCCGGGTATTGGGCAATTCTATCACCAACAAGCCGTCGTCCTTCAATATGCGGTTGATCTCCGCCAACTCCGCCACCGGATCGTACAAATGCTCCAGCACATCCCAGAGTGTGACCACGTCGAAGTGGCGGTCGGGGAACTGGGTCTGGGTCAGATCACCGTTAAGAACATCCAGGTCATATTCCCGGCGCGCAGCCTCCGCCGCTGTGGGGCTGAGTTCCACCCCTTGAACCTGCCAGCCATATTTCATCATCCGGGCCAGGAATTCGCCGGTGGCGCAGCCCACGTCTAGCAAGCGTCCTGAGGATTTCCAGCGCATCACTGCTTTACAACGCTTGTCCAGGTAGCGAGCCTGGCTCCACCGAGCCGCAGGCCCACTCCGGTCGCGGCTGAACCGGGTAAACGGCTCATAGTCGTCGGGGTAGTGCCAGCCAATTTCATCCCGTGACGGTCGAGGGTTCAGGTAGATAAGGCCGCATTGCCGACAGCGGACCAGTCGGAATCGCTTTGTCCCACCTAGTTGTCGGTCTCGTCCTTCGTAATACAGGTCTGTTTGATTAGAACCGCATAGATTGCAGATCGTCGACTCCATTTGCGTGGATCCAGTCCCTGGGCTTCAAGCTGGCTTAATTATAGCACGAAGGATGCGCTCTGTCTATTCTGTGTATTCACCCACGTGGATTTGGCTTTCAGTGCTAATGGTGGTATGATAAGGGTCCCTGTGCTTGACTGATGCGGGGGGCTCTAATCATCCGCCGAGGTGGAAGACGATGCCCCGCCTCCTGGAGTGATGCAGCACGAGGTTAGGAAGGCTGACTCTATTGTGGACTCTCCATTGATTTACGTTTCAATAGTGAATTGGAATCGGGCCAACGATACGATAGAGTGTTTGAGAGCCCTCGCCAGCTCAGACTACTCAAACTACCGCCCGTTGATAGTAGATAACGGCTCTACCGATGGTTCGCCCGATGCGATCAAGGCGGCTTTTCCTGCGGCGGAGGTGATCGTTAACAAGGATAATCTGGGATTTGCACGGGCCAGTAACATCGGCATTGAGCACGCTTTGCAGCAGGGCGCTGACTATGTCTTCTTGCTAAATAATGACACCCTGGTGGATGAGCGTTTGTTGACCGAGTTGGTCGCTGTTGGGGAATCGGATCCTAAGATCGGGATGCTGGTGCCAAAGATCTATTACTACGGCGGAGAGCGGTGTCCTGAGCCTTGCCCTGAGCTCCGTCGGAGGGCTGCCGAAGGGGGACGGCTATGGTCGGCGGGAGCCCGGTGGCGTCGTTTCCCGCCCCGGGTGACCATCATCGGCTTCGGCCGAGAGGATGGCCCGGCATACAGCGCCCAGCGGGAAGTGGACTACGCTACCGGCTGCGCCATGCTGGTCAAGCAGGAGGTCTTCGAACGGGTAGGAATGTTCGATCCGGCCTTTTTCATGTATCACGAGGACTATGATTTCTCGGCCAGAGTTCGGCGCGGCGGCTACCGCATCGTCTGCGTGCCACAGGCCGTGATGTGGCACAAAGTGTCGGCCAGCACTGGCGAGGAGTCGCCCCTCAAGTGGTACTATCTGGGCAAATACATCGTGCCCTTTTACCTCAAGCATTGTCGGCCGCCGCGCCTGTCGTTGGCCCTTTTTGTCCTTTGGGTGTTGGCCCGCGAGACAGTGAAGGGAAACGCCCGGCACCTGCGTCCGTACATCCGGGGGCTGCGCGACGGCTGGCGAGAGTTCGCTGCCAAGAACCTCCCCCAAAAAGCCTGTCCTGAGCAAGGTCGAAGGGTTGGGGGGGACCGGGGGGGGCAGTGAGGGTCAAACTAGAAGAGAAGCTGATCTTCTTCTTAAACAAGCTGCATCAGCAACCTTACGGATCCTTCGGGGAGTTGATGGCAGCTAAGACCGGAGCCAGGGCGTATTTTCAGTGGGAGTTCGATCAGGCAGAGCGTTCCTACTCCGCATTTCAACCCTCTATCAATCTGGAGGGCAAGGACGTGCTAGACGTCGGCTGCGGTCTGGGGGGTAAGGAGCTGTTCTATCTCCTGCAAGGAGCGAAGAGGGTGACCGGCCTGGACATCAGCCAGACCAACGTTCAAATCGCCCGATCCTGTTTCGCGGAACACGAGCCAGATAGCAGCCAGCGCCCTGGGCTGGTCGTGGCTGATGCAGCGGCCATGCCTTTTGCAGATAACAGCTTTGACTTGGCGATCTCCACTTACACCTTCGAGCATTTAGCTGATCCTGCCGGAGTGCTGGGAGAGGTTCAGAGGGTCATCAAACCGGGGGGTGAGGTTTTCATCAGCTTCCCGCCTTACTTCAGCCCCTGGGGGGCTCATTTGACGGACTGGATCCATTTTCCCTGGTGTCAGGTGCTGTTTTCAGAGAAGGCGCTTCTCAATGTGGCCAGAGCTATTGACGAAACCGAGCACATCCATTCTAGCCTCCCCGAGTTTGCTAGGATTGAGCTGACAGGAGCAGCCGAGTTGCCCCATGTCAACAAGCTCACTGTGAGAGGTTTTGAGCGCTTCCTCAAGGCTAGCTCTTTGGAGGTATTGTGCAAGATACATCGTCCAGTGGGGCTGGATATGATCAGGATCCTGCGCCCCATCCTGTCTCTGACTACCAGAATACCCGTCTTGCGTGAGATGTTCACGAGCAGCGTGGTGCTAATCGGTCGAAAGCCGGTCTGAAAGTGGAACCGAGTGTTTCGACTTGCGCCAGGCGAGAGAACACAGATTGTCAGGATTAACGGATTGTTTGGAGATATGGCGGCTGTGAGAGCTATCAGGAGAGTGAGCCAAAACAGAGGTGTCAAGACCATCGCTGCGCTTATCGCCGCTGGAGCTTCCTTCGTTTTCCTGGGCCTTGCTCTCTATCGTAACTGGCAGGAACTTGCTCAGTATGAGTGGAATATTGACTATCGTTACCTATTGGCCGCCTCTGCCACCTATCCTGTGTCCTTTCTCTTGCTAGCCAGCGTTTGGAGCCAGGTAATCGGTCGGTTGGCTGGATTCTCGAACTATTGCGGAAATCTTCAGATCTACTGTTATTCCGGCCTCATCAAATATATCCCTGGCACTTTTTGGTATGTCCTGGGAAGGGCTTACTTCTACGAGAAGAGAGGGATCGCCAAGTCGCTTACCGCTTTGGGGAGCCTGTGGGAGTTGGCCCTGGCTGCCTTCTCAGGGCTGGTCGTCTATTTGCCCCTGATGATGTATTCTCGCCAGGTGTACGCGGGTCCCCTCAATTACCTGCTGCTGCTTCTGGCGCCCTTGGGGTTCGTGGTGCTGCATCCTTCGGGATTCAGTGCTGTCCTTAAGTATGTTTTGAAGAAACGGGCTGAGAATATCGGCCTGATCAGGCGCCGAGACTCCTTGACTTGGATAGCTCTTTATGCTTTCGCCTGGCTGCTCGGCGGGCTGGCCTTCTACCTGCAAGCCAATATGATCTACCCCGTGCCTTTGGCCCATTTGCCTGCAGTAGCCAGCTTCCTGGTGATCTCCGGCGTGATCAGCCAGTTGGCGTTTTTCATCCCCGCCGGCCTGGGCATTCGGGAGGTCTCGCTTTCCCTGTTGCTGAGCTCTTTCGTGCCCTTTGGGATAGCGGTGGTCATCGCCCTGATCTTCAGGCTCTGGTTGACGTTGAGTGAAGTACTCTGGGCCCTCGTCGTTCTACTTGTTTGTCGTATTGTGAAGGTTCTGCGTGAGACATAAAACGTAAAGCGTAAAACGTAAGAGGTCATTACGTTTCACGTTTTACGCCTGGCGCGGGTTGCTTGCTTCAAGGGACGACAATTCGTCAAGCGGACCTCTCTGTCTCATGAGCCTTGCTCCTGGTAGCGAATAACCTTAAAGTACTATTGACAACCGGGGGTTTGTGTGTTAAACTATTCAGTAGAAGTTTCAAAATATATTTGAGGAGGAAGACTATGAAGAAAAGCATGTTTCTAAAGCTGGCGATGATTGTCGCCCTGATGGTGGCTGGCCTGACCCCGGCGGTGGTCTCTGGGGACGGGTCGGATCCTTGGGTGGCAGGTATTCAGGTGGCCAACCTGGACACCCAGCCGGCGACGGTGACCATCGAATTCTACAACACAAACGGCGCTTTGGTGTACACTTACGTTGACTCCACGCCCATTGCCGCAGGGGGGGCGAGAACTTACTACGTCCCCACAATCCTGCCCGATAGTGCTGCTACCTCATTCAGAGGCTCAGCGGTGGTCAGTTCCGAGCGCAATATCGCGGCCATCGTTAATGAGAACGCCGGCTCTGGCGCGGGCTACGACCAGCCACCCGGCATTCTCAGGGGTAGCTACACGGGCATCAGGGCCGCCGAGACGGCCACAACGTTGTACATGCCTGTAGCTGTGAAGGCTTACTATGGCTTCAACAGCCAACTGGTTGTGCAGAACGCTGGAGCAGCGGCCAATATCACCTTTGAGTTCTTTAACCAGGCTGGCGCGTCCATTGCTACCTACGTGGCTTCTAGCGTAGCGGCCAACGCCTCGGCCATCGTCGAGCTGGATACGCTGACTCCCACCACGGGCAGCATCCCCAGCGGGTTCAACGGCTCGGTAAAGGTGACGTCAAGCTCTAACCTGGCGGGCATGGTCAACAACATGACCACGTCAGTGCTTCAGACCTACAATGCCTTCCGTGCTGCCGATGGTGGTACTACCCTGTACGCGCCAGCCCTCTTCAATGCCTACTACGGCTACGTCAGTTCCATCCAGGTTCAGAACGTCGGTTCGGTGGCCACGGACATCACCGTTACCTACAGCGATGGCATCGTGAAGACGGCAACCGGCGTGGGGCCCAATCAGGCTGCTATGTTCTACCAGCCGAGTGAGGGTCATGCCACCAAATGGGCCGGGTCTGCCACTGTGACGAGCAGCGCGACGGATGTGGTGGCTGTGGTTGCTCAGAATACAGGGATCAAGGCCTCCAACTACAATGCTGCTACGGGTGGGACAACGCAAGTTGTAGCGCCGGCTGTATCTAAGGCCTTCTACGGATACGATACCGCGCTCACAGTGATGAACATCGGCACGGTGGCGACGGACATCTCGGTCAGCTATTCCGATGGTTTGTCGGCTTCGGCCACGAATGTGCAGCCGGGCGCCTCTGCCCCGTTCTTCAATTGGCTGGAAGGTCACGCCAGCGGCTGGAGCGGTTCAGCCACCATCACCAGCTCCGCAGCGCCTATAATGGGCATAGTTAATCAGGAGAACAGAGCCAAGTCCGACGGCGACTGGCAGTACAGCTACAACTGCCTGGCCCCGTAGCTATCCTCACAGCTTCGCGGGATCAAAAAAGTCCCTGAATCTATCAAGGTTCAGGGACTTTTTCTATTGAGGAGGAGTTCCCCTGAGTTCCTACAAGGCAGAGGAACTCAGGGGAACTCGGGGGAGCTGGTTCCGACGAAGGCTGAGCGATCACCTCGATTCTAGCATCGGCAGGATGACGGTGAAGATGGCTGTGTACCTTCGGTTAGC
>Ga0315544_1003140_pt1 | contig 11132 bp, 8 predicted proteins | sample SalMarSW160130MG_2_FD_202543 | JGI IMG/M metagenome (GOLD analysis project Ga0315544, IMG submission 202543) | Salt marsh sediment microbial communities from the Plum Island Ecosystem LTER, Massachusetts, United States - Salt Marsh Sediment SW1601-130 ... | reverse complement strand
AGGTGAAAATTATGACCGAGTTCGATGGTGGAGAGATACGGCCGCTGAGCATCGATTTGTCGATTCTCAACAAGCTCGAATTGGAAAGGCAACCCGTCGGCATTAAATTCATGTTCAATAAGCCGCAGGGCGTACGAAGACTGGATAAAAACCTTGCTTTCTGCCTGATGCCGGAAGAAGCCCAGAATTCAGGGACTTTCTACGTTGATGAGACACATTTTGAATGCGCGGGGCCGCTTTGCCTGGGTATCGCCAATGATGACCCGTTCAGTGTGTCCGGACAGATTGGCTCTAAATTGGGACTGGATATTTTTCAGGAAGCACGTGCCAACCGGCGTATCTACGAGGTGCTTCCCACTTTAAGAAAGGGAAGTTGTAATTATCTTATCTTCGCGCCTGTGAGTGAGATGGATTTTGACCCTGATGTATTGATTATCACGGGCACCGCCAGGCAGGCCGAGATTGTACTGCGCTCTTATTCTTATTCAACCGGTGAGATGTATATCAGTAAAACCACACCGGTTATCGGCTGTGCGTGGACATTCATATATCCATACATTTCAGGCCAACTGAATTATGTCGTTGAAGGGGTATGTTTCGGCCATATTGCGCGCCAGGTGTCAACGATGGGATACGTTACCGTGTCTATACCGTTTACTTTACTGAGAAACATGATAGAAAATATGAAAGAGATGACATGGGTGCTTCCTGCCTATACGGATGGTCGGGACGGGTATAACAAACGATTTAAGGATGTAACCAGTGGCAGGTTGCTGTCGGGAAGAGATGAATAAGTAATATTAGCTTGCATGGTTTAAGGAGGGGAAAATGGAGATGATTAAAGGTGAATCCACGGGCGGTTGCACCGGAGCGCTCGTAACGGGATTAACATCGGCGGGTGGGGGGAATATGGTGGGGCAAACCATGGACCTTTTCGCGCCCTTTTGGCAGAACGTTAAGGTAGAACTGGTCACCCCGGAAGAAGGATACCGATACTTGTCTGTCGCCGGCATGTTCGAACGCTCGATGAGCGCGTTAAACGAAAAAGGGGTTGCCAATACCGAGTTCTTTCGCTCGGCCGGAGTAATCCCGTATCAGGGTTCGGATAAGACCCAGCATCTTGACAGCAGCGAGTTGATGCGGCGGGCCGATAGCGCCGCTAAATTCGTCGAGATATGGTCGGAGAACGTAACGAAGTACGGAATCGAGTTTCCCACCGGCGCCGGCGCGCATACGATTATCGACCCCGGGGAAGGTTACCTCCTGGAAGCCGCCAACTGGGTGTACGACAATCCGGATAATCACGCCGTCCATGGACCTATGACCGACCAGGTCTTTGCCCACGCCAATTTCTTTGTTACACAAAGGCTCAAGGCGGTAGAATCGGGAATAGGATTGGGTTACATCAGGGCCAAGAGGATGTGGCAGCTGCTGATAGATCGGCAATATGACTCTTGTATGACATTCGCCAGGGGCATATCACTATCCTACTTGATGAGCTGCTTTAGAGACCACGGGAATACGTCTCCCGAAGACCACCGGTTCAGTGTATTAGGTGTGTCCGAGGAGAGGGACCATTATACAATATGCACGCACGGACTGAAGGGATATTCGACCTATGCCTACATTTGCGTTGCCCGGCCGGACCATACCGATTTGTTTAGCTGCCTGTGGATGACCTTCGGACAGCCCTGTATCTCTCCCTATCTGCCTTTCTACATTGGCATCAACACGGTGCCCGAGGATATGAGGACGAACGCGGCGGCCAGGTCATTCGAAGACCTGCGTCTGATTGTAGAACACCATCCGGAATACCGGGATAAGATTACCCATTACTGGAAAATATTCGACATTCACGCCATAGAAGAAACTGCGGCGCTGGAGGGGAAAGTAGCTATGCTGGCTGACGGAGGTAAGACGGATGAAGCCAGGAAGCTGCTAACGGAATTTGTGGCAAATAAATGTGACGAAGCCCTGGTGGCAGCTTCGCAGATACTCGATGAGATGAAGGGCTTACCGAGTCTCAAATAGCCGGCGGTTCGCTGTAAATATACGCTATTTCTGGGTTTACCGACTGAATTTCCGGCATACTTTCTCGACGTGTGTCGTAGCCTTGTCGATGTCTACCGTTGAAATCTTTAATATTGAAAGATATTCCTGTTTATGATAATCTCATTCTATGAGGATTAACCGAATTCATCGAAAAAACCAAGAAATTCGTGAACACCTGATTCGGTAAAAAGAGGGCTGTATCTTTTGGGGGTTTACGTTCAGAAATCGTGAAAATCCGGGGGAAATTCCTCACTGACTTTTAATCAGGTGCTCAGACTAAATTGAATCTTAAAGGTTCTGCCTATTGTACCCCCAGCTCCAGCTAGGGGGATTCGAAGTCTGAGTCTTGTTAATCATCCTTTTAGTAAATAAAGCCGCGTATTAGCGACTGCCACACGTTAATTCATGCTAATAAGAGCGTTCGGCTAACCAATTTGTGCTTACGAATCTCTGCGCTAATAAGCACATGTAGCTTTTCATGGTGTTCAGTTCCTCCTTTGGTAAAGGAAGGGGGATTTTTACAAAGGGAATAGTGCTGATTGTGGCTTTTGTTTAAAGAGGCGAGTGCCGTGGACGATGAGAAAGGACGCCGCCTCCTTTTGCCCTTGCCGGGGGTATTTACTGTAAAGTGGGGGGTAAAGGGGAGGGGGGGATTAACGATAGTTTCTTATAAGGTTTTAAGTGCGAACGGTGCGGGCATGAGTGGATTCCGAGAGATATTGAACAAGAGCCTAGAGTTTGCCCTAAGTGTAAAAGCCTCTACTGGAATATTCCGAGACGTAAAGAAATAAGACACGACAAACTCCATTAAAGTAGACCGAGCTTTTTGAAAAATATCTTGTTCCTCATTTCAGCGTCTTTTAAGATTTTATCCCATGCCAATACTTCCATATATAATTTATTATTAATAAACCACCTGAAATAACCTAGACCATCAGGCATGGGAGTAAACTCTTTTCTTCCAAATAGCCAGTCCTTAACTTTTTGTGTGAAATCACAGACTACATAGCCGTAGAAAGGAGTATTTTCGTCAGTATAAATGTCCCGCCCTTCAGGAGTCTTGTGTTTTCCCTCTTTTATTTCACGAGCGTATCGCAGAATCTGGTCAACTGGGTCTTCTTTATCAGATTTGTCTATAAAATCATCACGTTGAGGTTGCTTGAATTCAAAAATAGTAACTGGATTACTCTTTTCATTCCCGCTTCTATAAACCATCCTTCTATCGTATATTAGTAAATCTGGTCGGTTTTCCCCCTTATAATCTATTGCCTTATCCGAACTTACTAATTCCGTGAAATTAAGTTTTTCGTCTAAAATCCAGAGATTATGTTCTTCATAACGAACAGCCTCGGAGTCAGTTTTCATAGGGTAAATAATGTTATGAATATCAGCTTCTTTATTGTATTTTCCATCATCCTTTATTTCTAGGAGTTTCTTTAGCAATTCCAGCACTATTTTTCTTAATGCCACATAATGGGTTAATTCACTAATTCCCGCCTCATGAATGTGTTTAACTAAATTGTTAGCTTCAGCAAACAAATCCGACCTCGGATTGTCTATTATTTTCTTTAAACCATCCTTTGCTGATTTTTCCTTTTTAAATCTTATTTGTTGTAAAGCAGTTTCAATTGTCTGTTCATCCAAATCACTTGGAATGGTAGATAAGTCTAATTCTTTTATATAGGGCTTATACCACGGTGCAAACTCATCAATATACTTTTTGAAAGTATCAAGCCTCTTTTGTCTTCTTGGGTGAACTTGGTCTTTAAATATATTTTCAATAATATCTGCGGAATGTTTTTCAATGACCCGCTGCGATAATGGATATAAGGCATCACTCTCTTCAGTAGGAAAGTTGAATTTTCCTCTTTCTAGAGAAACATTGGTATTAAGATATTCTCCAAGAATATAAGCTATGATTATATAATTTTTCTTTGTTCCATCAATGTCATCGTAGAAATCTTCTTTAAATTCAGGAATATATTTAGATAATGATGTTTCTGTTACTTGCCTATTATGGGCAGTTAAGCAAATTTTACTCGTTATAGTCCCCGGATAAGTTATTTTGTAAATTCTAATTAAAAAATCATTGGGATGTTCTTTTTGTTCTGAAGCTCTAAATCCTGTTAATGAAAATGTTTCGCTTTTGATATGTTGTATTTCTTTATTATCCTTTAAAAGGTCGTTGAGAATGATTTCGGTATCATTTTCTTTTAACGATATAGTAGGACATGTAAAATTCTCATTTACGAAAAATACTAGAATCCTTTCAAGTACTTTTCGTGCTATCGTATTTAGTTCTTTATCATAATCATATTGTCTAAGTACTTCTAAAAATAATATTGTCTTGGTATCTGAGGCTTCTATTTCCCGGTCTTCCTCATTTTCAATAATGTCATTCTTTGAGCCTAGATTGAATGTCCTTAAATGGTATTTATCGTTATGTTTATATATGCTGCTGAATTTTACTATTTTAAAATATTTTAGAAATATGAATCTTCCTAATCCTTTGCCACCCATTTCAATTTTGTAATCCGTACAAAGCTCATCAAAGGCATCTCTATTTTCCCCATTAAACCCTATACCATTATCTTCCACTTTAAATCCCACTATATCTGGGATTATATCAGTCTCAAGCGGAATTTGAGGGTTGCGTATAGGCGTTATAATAATCTTACCATCCGACCTATTTGTTTCCAGTATTGCTTCTATGGAATTAACTATTGCTTCTATCAATGGACTATAAACGGTGGTTCTCTCTTTTAGTGTGGTTTCAACAAATCTGGAGATATTAATACTCATTATGCCACCTCCACCTATTTGTGCTAACGACATTCTATCACAGTTTGCTTTTCTATTCTCCATTTACCTCCCCCTTAGACTTTTGGGGCAACTGCCCGACTTTTGGGGCAGCAGCCACTCTTAGGGCAAAGCCCATCAAGGGAGAGGGGGTAGTGTACTCTGATTTTGTTTTTCCTTTATTAGCTATATAATTAATATATATTAACCAACCAGGGAACCGCGGGAGGTGCGCGCATGGTGAAAGACAGGATAATAACGGGCGGTAAGGGCAGGAAGGACGTGACGGTGGTGGCGAGTCGGAACGTGTACCCGGGGCACGAGCGGGAGTACGACGAGTGGGTGCGTAAGCTGGTGGCGGCGGCTAAAGAGTCGCCGGGGAACCGGGGGGTTACGATGCTGATACCGCCGCCGGGGCAGTCCGGGCTGTACCACGTGGTCTTACGTTTCGCGGATGAGAAGTCCGTGCACCAGTGGGAGACCTCCTACGTACGACAAAAGCTATCGCACGAGGCGGACGCGTTCTCGCGGAGGAGCCGGCAGGAGGCGACAGGGCTGGAAACGTGGTTTTCTATCCCGGAATGCCCGGAACTGGAGACGCCCCCGCAATGGAAAATGGCCATCGTTACGTTCATCGGGGTGTATCTGCTTTCGATAGTCATCATACCGCTGCTGGAGATTCCCTTTAAAGACATTAATTTCTACGTGATGAATATCATGGTGGCCGCTTTGCTGGTAAGCATTTTAACGTGGGCGGTGATGCCGTGGTTCAGCCGGTTCGTGTTCCGGAAGTGGCTGTTTAAGTAAAAAGAGGGGGCTGGCGCTCCCTCTCGCTATTCACTCTCCTATCCGGGCGGGGAGGGGGGCATATCCTGGTAAAGCACCTCGTGGGCCTTCTTGAGCCAGTCCGGGATATCTATTTTCTGGGGGCACTTCTCCAGACATTCGCCGCATTCCACGCAGTTATCGGCGCGCTGGTCAGTATCAAAGAAGGGGCTGTTGTACATGAACCGGCCTGTCTTAACATCATCGTACATAACGGCGTCGTTATAAAGCTGAAAGACGCGGGGAATTTCCACGTTATTGGGGCAGGGCATACAATAACGGCAGTTGGTGCAGGGGACGGGGCTCAAGCTTTTAAAGGCATCGCGGACATTATCGTATAACTTAGATTCTTCAGCGGAAAGATTGCCGGCGTCATAGCGGTCCGCCAGCTTAACGTTTTCCACCACCTGCTCCATAGTGCTCATGCCGGAAAGGGCCACCGAAATCTCCGGCTGGTCCCAAATCCAGCGCCAGGCCCACTCGACGGCCTTGAGCTGCCGCGGCGCGCCGGCCCATACCTTCGCCACCGGCTCCGGCGGCTCCTTGCTCAATTTGCCCCCGCGGAGGGGCTCCATAACGACAACGGCGATTCCCTTCCCGGCGGCATATTCGACACCGCGGCGCGTGGCCTGCTCGTTGACGTCCATATAGTTATACTGAACCTGGGAGAGCACCCAGTTATCATAAGAGTCTATGATTTCCTTGAAGACATCGTACTCATCGTGGAAAGAAAAGCCCAGGCGGCCTATGCGGCCTTTGGCCATCTGCTGTTCGGCCCACTTCAGCACGCCGAGGTCGCGCACCAGGGTCCAGGTCTCCTTGCTTAGTCCGTGCAGGAGGTAGAAATCTATCATGCCGACATCGAGCTTTTGAATCTGCTCGCCGAGAATACGGTCGAAGTCCTCCGCCTTTTCTATCATGCGGGCGGGAAGCTTGGTGACGACCTTCATTTTCTGCCGGTAGCCGTCCTTGAGGGCTTTGCCGACGAGTACCTCGCTGTTGCCCATGTGGTACATATAGGCGGTATCGATATAGTTGACGCCGTTATCGGCGGCGTAGCGGATCATCCTGATAGCCTCCGGCTCGTCTATTTTGGCCTGGTCTTCACCGATTACGGGGAGTCGCATGGCGCCGAACCCCAGCGCGGACACTTCCCAGTCGAGCTTGCCGAACTTGCGGTATTTCATAATTTTCTCCCGGTTATGAGATTGCGAGGTCAGGCGATATATCGTGATACCTCTGTATTATTTTGCCATGTTTTTAAGAGAGATGCAAATGTTGGGATATCAATCTATCCCCCGGCCCCCTTCCTTTACCCTGCCAATGGGGGAAGGGGTTCAGGTAACCATGGGATGAGCAGAAAGCGGTACAGGGCTGTCTGGGTGGGAAAAGATAAGAAAAAATAAAGTAAGGTGGAGTTCCGGTATTGACGGCCGCACCGTTTGCCGCTTAAAATAACATCAACAGGGAGAGCATATATGAAGCATATCTGGGCGCCGTGGCGTATTCAGTATATCCTCGAGGAAAAACCAGAGGGGTGTATTCTGTGCGATAAGCCTGAAGAGAATAAAGACGAGCATAATTATATACTCTACAGGGGTAAAAATAATTACATTATGATGAACAGCTATCCTTATAATCCCGGGCACCTCTTGATAGCCCCCTACAGGCATACTCCCGGTCTGGAAGAGCTTACGGAAGAAGAAAGGAACGAGCACTTCGAACTGGTCAGCCGGAGTATCCGGGTATTAAAGGAAGTGTTTCAGCCGGGCGGTTTTAATATCGGGGCAAATATCGGGAAAGTGGCCGGGGCCGGCATCGACGACCATTTTCACAGTCATATCGTGCCGCGCTGGCAGGGAGATACTAACTACGTGCCCGTCCTGGCCGATACCAGGGTCGTACCGCAGGCGCTGGCCGATACGTATAAATCACTCGCCGGTAAATTTTAATTTCATCGGTTTATCGGCAGAACACGAGTGACGGCGTCCTTCAGCATATTAGCACTTAATGGTTTAATGAGATACTCTTCGGCGCCCATCTTAATGGCCTGGGCTCTCTGTTTTTCACCAAAGGATGCGGTAAATACAATTACCGGAATCGATGCGGTTTCCTCATTGCTCTTGAGTTGTGATAGTATTACCCAGCCGTTATTTTCGGCCAGCCTCAAGTCCAGTATCACCAGTCCGACGTTGTTTTCCCTTATAGAACGGAACATTTTAACGTTGGTTTCAGCCTCAAGACAGGCGTAGCCTTCGAGCTGCAGAACGCGGCAGGTGAAGGTGCGGATATCGGCATCGTCTTCCACGATTAGGACGGTTTTATTCCCGGTCTTGTTCATCAGGCATGCTTCACTTTTGCAGTATCCAGCGGCAGGGTGAAGAAGCACTTTGTCCCTGTACCTTCTTCGCTTTCTAGCCAGATGCTGCCGTCATGGGCCTCCGTCAGCCCTTTACAGATGGAGAGTCCCAGCCCGATACCGGACACGACGTGTTTTTGGGAAGAGCGAAACATCCGGTTAAAGACCCGCGGCAGGTCGTTCGGCGGGATACCCACTCCGTGGTCGGTGATGGTGAACAATAGCTTGTTTCTATCCCGGCGGACGGACAGGTTTACTTCAGTACCGGCATCAGAGTATTTTACAGAATTATCAATGATATTATCCAGTATCTGCCGGATACGCCTGGCGTCTACGTTTATCCTGGGTAATCTTGCCGGTATATCCAGTATAAACTCATGAGATGACGACCTGACACGGACTTCGGCAATAGCCTCCTGGCAAAGCTTGATAATGCTGGTGGGTTTCTTCTTGAGGGACAGCATACCGGCTTCCAGCCGGGACATTTCCAGCAGCTGCTCGATAAGCTCTACCAGGCGGTCGGTATTATTATCGATTATCTCCAGGTACTCGCGCCTCTCGCGGCGTTTCAGTCTATCTTCATAGTCCAGTAACATGGTGGCAAAACCCTTGATGCTGGCCAGGGGTGTGCGAAGCTCGTGGGAGATGTTAGCCAGCAGTTCAGTGCGTAGTTTATCAAGCTTCCTCAAGGTCTCGGCCTCACGGGCCTGCTCCTCCATTTTCCTGAAATCGGTAATGTCAATAGATACGGAAAGCACGCAGGGTTCCTCGCCGAGGTTGACCAGCTCGGCGGAGAACAGCATGTTGCGTACATTACCCCGCTTGGTGCGCAGAAGGTATTCCTCGTTGCTGACTCTGTTTTTTTCCTTAAGTCGAGCTACCATCTTATCGCGGTCGCCGGGTTTTGCCCAGATGTTCATATCTATAGCACTATGGCCGATTATTTCATCGCGTGTGTAGCCGGTAACGCGGGTGAAGCTGTCATTGACTTCTAAAAATACACCGTCGGAAATACTGGAGATAGCCATCATTTCAGGACTGGCATGGAAGGCCGCGGAGAATTTTCCCTCGGACTCACGCAGCGCTTCCTCCATTAATTTGCGCTCCGTAATGTCCAGTGATGATGAGATAATACATTCCTCACCGCCGATGTCGATAAGCTCGGCCGAGAAGAGAGCAGTCTGTATATCGCCTGATTTTATATGGAACTTAAGTTCCTCGTTGTGAATCCGGCCTTTTTCCTTTAGTATCCGTAACATCCTTTTACGGTCTTTCGGATTTACCCAGGTATTTAACTCGCCAGAGGTACGGCCGATTAGTTCCTGGCGCGTGTAGCCGGTAACACGAACATGGCTTTCATTAGCCTCGATAAATCTGCCCTCTTTTGCCGTGGTAATGGCAATCGCCTGGGGGCTGGCACGGAAGGCCTTGGCGAATTTCTCTTCGGACTCTAGCAAAGCCTCTTCGGCCTGCTTATACTCGGTAATATCCTCGCCGATTAGCTGAAAGCCGACCGGGATATTATGTGTCCGGATTAAACTGCCTCTTATTTGCAGCCATATCCATTTTCCGTCCTTGCGCTTGAACTGCATCTCCAGACGTCCGGGTGGTTGTCCGGATAGCTTTTCCTTCATCCGCTTTCTTAATATCTTTAGTGTATCACCGGGAATCAGGCCGGGCCTGAACCCGCTCTTGCCGACCAGCTCCTCCCGGGAATAACCGGTAGCCTCAAGTATAGTCTTATTTACATAGGTGATTTTGCCGGTGATATCAACGTTCATTATGCCGATGATAGAATTATCAACCAGCGTCCTGTATTTTTCCTCGGACTCCCTTAGCGCCTCTTCAGTACGTTTGCGTTCTACTCCCGAACCTGCCGGCGCCGCGAGACGGCGCCGCGTTTCCTGGAGCTCTTCGATAAGCTGTTTCTTTGTTTTTTGTGAATCTTTCATCTTGGTTTCATATGGGAAGAGAACATACGACATATTTCTACCACTCAATTCGCCTAATGTCAAGATTATGAAACTTACGTTATGTATAGAAACGTCGTTGCAGGCGTGTTGAAAAATTATACATTTTTAGTATATCTGCGGTTTTCGTTGAAATAGAGGGGCTGTTGCGATAGCATAAAAACAGGGGGTTATGCATAAGGGAGGTAAGGTGATGAAAAATTACGATGTTATTGTTATAGGTACGGGGTGTGGGGCGATTATTTCCGACGAGGCATCCGGGCGCGGGTTGAAAACGGCGCTGATAGATAAGGGGCCGCTCGTCGGGGGGACGTGTCTCAATTGGGGTTGTATTCCTTCCAAGCAGCTGATATATCCGGCGGACAGAATCGTGGAGATAGAGGATTCCGGCAAACTGGGTATTACGGCGGAAGTGAAGAATGTGGACTTTGCGGCTATTATGAAGCGGGTAAGAAAGTCCCGGCGGGACAGCCAGGCGCACGTCAGGGAGGCCCTCGAACGCGCGGAGAATCTTGATTTCTACTTGAGTGAAGCCCGTTTCGTCGGTGATTACACGCTGGAAATCAATGGCGAAAAGCTAAAGGGGGAGAAAATATTCATCGCCACCGGCTCACGGCCTTTCATACCTCCCGTCAAAGGACTGGAGAACATAGACTACCTTACTAACGAGTCGGCGCTGGAACTCAAGGAGAGGCCGGACAGCCTGATAATCATCGGCGGGGGATATATCGCCGTTGAGTACGGGCATTTCTTCGCGGCGATGGGGACTAAAGTGACTATCCTGGAAATGGCGGACAGGCTGATACTCTCCGAGGAGCCGGAAATTGCCGAGTTGCTGAAAAAGAAACTTAGCAAGCGTATGAACGTTCGTACCGGGGCACAGGTTGGGGAGGTTAAAGCCGGTAAGAGCGGCGTGACGGTGGTTGCCAGGGATAAGAAAACGGGTAAGGAGAGAAGGTTCACGGCGCAGCGAATCATGATGGCGGTAGGGCGGCGTTCAAATGCCGACCTTTTACAGGTGGAGAACACGGGCGTGGAGTTGGACGAGCGGGGTTTTATAAAAGTGAACGAATACATGGAAACAAGCAGGAAAAATATCTACGCCGTGGGCGATGCCAACGGAAGGC
>Ga0315544_1003137_pt1 | contig 11143 bp, 10 predicted proteins | sample SalMarSW160130MG_2_FD_202543 | JGI IMG/M metagenome (GOLD analysis project Ga0315544, IMG submission 202543) | Salt marsh sediment microbial communities from the Plum Island Ecosystem LTER, Massachusetts, United States - Salt Marsh Sediment SW1601-130 ... | reverse complement strand
AGGACATCGTGAAATGCCGATGCTGGCTGCAATATTAAAGCGAAATATTGACACTAAGGAGGCCGTAGCTTAAACTATGAAACCGTTCCCGGCCGTATGAATTCCAACGACAAGCGGGACAACTTCTTAGAAAAGGCTACAGAGCTTAAAGGAATAGGTATTGAAGAGGAAAATATTATTAAATTGTAATAACCTTGTGGAAACATCTTGGCCGATGAAAACAGCAGGAATTGACAAAGATACTCTATTAAATCTTTATACACTCATTTCAAAAATCAGAAAAGTAGAAATAAGAATCGAACGTCTCTATCATGAAGATGATATGAAGACTCCTGTGCATTTATGTATAGGTCAAGAAGCGATAGCCGCAGGGGTCTGTGAGAACCTGGAAAGTGACGATTATGTCTTTAGTAATCACCGCGGCCACGGGCATTATATTGCCAAGGGGGGAGACCTAAAGGCAATGATCGCTGAGTTGTATTGCAAAGAAACGGGATGCTCACAAGGCAGAGGTGGATCAATGCATTTAATTGACACCTCGGTTGGATTATTGGGCTCATCTTCCATTGTCGGTGGATGTATCCCTTTAGCTGTAGGCGCTGCCATGGGCTCTGTTTTAAAAAAGGATAAAAGGATTTCTGTAGCATTTTTTGGTGACGCTGCGTCCGAAGAGGGAGTATTGTATGAGAGTATGAATTTTGCGGCGTTAAAAAAGCTACCGGTTATCTTTGTTTGTGAAAATAACTTTTATTCTGTCTATTCTCATCAGAGTGCGAGGCAAGCCAATACAGATATTACTACTCGTCCTAAAACTTTTAATATTCCAGCATATAAGGTTGATGGTAGAGATGTTATAGATGCCTATAAAAAGTCAAAAGAAGCTATTTATGCAGCTCGTTCAGGAAAAGGACCTGCTTTTATCGAATGTTGCGCCTATCGGTGGCGAGGGCATGCAGGTCCAGGAGATAGTTTGAGAGATCAATACAGAAAATTGGATGAATGGGAAAAGTGGATGAAGTATTGTCCAGTTAAAGATTTTAAAAATGTTCTTGTTAATGAAAAGATTTTGACAGAAGAAAAGATAGAGCAAATTAATAAAAACATAGATACGGAGATTGATGAAGCCTTTGATTTTGCGCAAAAAAGCCCTTTGCCAAAAAAGGAAGAACTCACAAAATATCTCTATAGTTAAATAATAATGCCTTGGACAAAGATTCTAATTGAAAAACAAGAAGCCGGCTTTGATGAACACGCCGGCCAGGATGTAAGAAAACTTACTTTTCCTGAAGCTATAAGGGAGGGCCTTGACCAGGCACTGGCCAGGGATAATAATGTATTTGTTATGGGGCAGGGCGTGGATGACCCTCTTGGTATGTTTGGAACAACTCTGAATCTGGATAAGAAATATGGCAGAGACAGGGTCTTTGATACACCACTATCAGAAAACGCACTTACTGGAATAGCTATTGGTGCGGCATTAGTAGGGATGCGTCCTGTTTATATGCATAACCGTCCAGATTTTTTATTGTTAGCGATGGATCAGATTGTAAACCATGCGTCAAAGTTGAGTTATATGTTTGGAGGCGAAGCTAAAGTTCCGTTGGTTATCATGGCGGTTATAGGAAGAGGATGGGGGTCAGCAGCCCAACATTCTCAGGCACTTCATGGTTTATTTATGCATATACCTGGTTTAAAGCTTGTTATGCCCAGCACAGCTTATGATGCAAAAGGTTTATTAATCAGCAGTATTGCTGATAACAATCCTGTGATTTTTATACAACACCGCTGGCTCTTTAAGCACTCAAGTTATGTTCCGGAAGAATTGTATTCTGTACCGTTCGGCAAAGGCATTATACGCAGGGAGGGTAAAGATGTTACTATTGTTGGTATATCCTATATGGTTATAGAAGCTCTGCGTGCTGCTGAAAAACTGCAAGAAAGTGGGTGTGACGCTGAGATTATAGACCCGCGAACGTTAAAACCTCTCGATGAAGATATCATCCTAAATTCCGTAAGAAAGACAGGCCGGTTGATCATTGCCGATACAGATTGGGTGACAGGTGGAGCTGCTTCTGAGATTGCGGCAATAGTGGCGGAGAAGGGTTTTAGATATTTAAAGGCTCCAATCAAACGGATAGGTTGGCCGGATGTTCCCACACCGAGTAGTTATGTTTTAGAGGAAGAGTTTTACCCGGGCGTAGAAGAAATTATTAATACCGCAAAGGAGATTGTTAAGTGAGGATTTTAGTTACTGGCGCAGCTGGTTACATCGGCTCAGTCCTGGTTCCGGAGTTGCTTAAAAAAGGCCATGAGGTAATAGCCATAGATAATTTTATGTATAATCAGACATCTCTATTAGACTGCTGTTTTCACAAGAAACTAACGATTATTCGTGGAGATGCCCGAGATAAGGAACTGATATCAAAGTACTTAAAGAATGTAGATGTTATCTTGCCCTTGGCCTGTTTAACAGGGGCTCCACTCTGTTCCAAGGACCCTATTGCAGCCAAGGCAACAAACCTGGATGCGATAAATATGATATTAAAATTGCGTAGCAACTTTAAGCAGAGGATAATTTTTCCAACAACTAACAGTGGATACGGTATAGGGCAGAAGGCTAAATTCTGTGATGAAAATACTCCCCTAAATCCGATTTCTTTATATGGGCGATTAAAAATTGAAGCAGAGAAAGCTATACTCAACTCCGGTAGTTGTATTACATTGAGGTTGGCCACGGTATTTGGAGTAAGTCCACGGATGCGTCTCGATCTTTTAGTTAATGATTTTACTTATAGAGCGGTATATGACCGCTTTATAGTTCTCTTTGAGGCTCATTTTAAGAGAAATTATATCCATATTCGTGATATCGCCAGGGTTTTTATTCATTGCCTGGAAAATTTTGAGGATATGAAGAATCAACCTTATAATGTTGGTTTAAGCGATTGCAATATAAGTAAACGCGAGTTATGTGAAGAGATAAAGAAGCAAGTTTCAGAATTCCATATTGTCGAATTAGAAATCGGCCAGGACCCTGACAAAAGGGATTATATCGTCAGCAATAAAAAGATAGAATCGAAAGGGTTTAAACCCAAATTCAGTCTGCAGTTTGGGATAAATGAGTTAATAAAGGCGTATAATATTTTAAAAAGAAATCAATACGCGAATGTATAAATGTTTTTTATCACGAAGAACACCCTTAACTATAGGAGACCAAAGGAATGGTCATTAGCAAGACACCTTACCGTATCTCGTTTTTTGGGGGGGGGACGGACTACCCCGTCTGGTACAAAGAAAATGGCGGCGCGGTATTAGCAACAACCATAGATAAATACTGTTATATTACCTGTAGGTACTTGCCACCCTTTTTCAGTCATAAGCACAGAATTGTCTATTCAAAAGTAGAAAATACAAAAAGTATTTCTCAAATCAAGCATCCTTCTGTAAGGGCAACGCTTAAATATATGGGAATCAAAGAGGGAGTAGAAATACACCACGATGGAGATTTACCTGCAAGAACAGGATTGGGTTCAAGCTCTTCTTTTACCGTAGGTCTGTTGCATAGTTTTTATGCTCTAAAAGGTTTGATGCCTACGAGTTTGCAATTAGCAAATGAAGCTATCCGTATTGAACGTGATATCCTTAAGGAACATGTAGGTTCGCAGGATCAGATTCTGGCGGCTTGTGGCGGTTTTAAAAAAATATGTTTTAGTGGTGATGATGATTTTAAGCTAACACCGGTTATAATAAGCCGCAGCAGGTTGGAGGAGTTACAAAATCATATAATGCTTATTTTTACAGGATTTTCCAGAATTGCTTCCAAGATTGCAAAGAGTCAGATTAAAAATACGCATAAGAAGAAACCAGAGTTGACTTCTATGTGTAGCATGGTGGATGAGGCACTAAAAATTCTTACTGAAAATAGAGACATTAAAGATTTTGGCAGATTGCTGCATGAATCCTGGAAGCTTAAGCGAAGTCTTACTGATAAGATATCTACCCATGAGATTGATGATATTTATAATACTGCTTATAGAAATGGTGCTATAGGGGGTAAGTTATTAGGTGCTGGCGGAGGCGGCTTTATGATATTTTTTGCTGAGCCTGACAAGCAAAAGAAGATAATGAGTTCTTTAAAAGATTTTTTATATGTTCCATTTAAATTTGAAAACTCAGGCAGTGAAATTATTTTTCATAGTGTTTCTTATGAACCTGTTGGTGATATTGAGATTCAACCAGTTGCTCTTGGCAGGCCAATAAAAACACAAGAAAAAGCAAAAACTGAAATTGTTGAGGTCAAAAAATCCAGAGGCCCATTTATAAAAACAGGCAAGGTTTGACAGAATTACTCGAAAGTAAAAGTGTTAACAAATATATGGAGGAGCAGATCATAAAATGGGTGTTTTTGATACCGAGCGTGTGGATGTGGTTATCCTGTGTGGCGGTATGGGAACAAGGTTAAAGGCCATTGTTGACGACAAGCCTAAACCTATGGCCGAAATAGATAAGCGTCCTTTTATTGATATACTAATCGGGCATATTTCCACTTTCGGATTTCAGCGATTTATTCTTTGCGCAGGTTATAAAGCTGAATCGATACAAGAATATTATAAAAACAAAAAATGCCGAGTTGAAATACTGATAGAAAAGGAGCAAGAGCTCCTGGGCACCGGAGGTGCTGTTAAGAATGTCCGGCCTTTGATTGGCAGTAATCCGTTTTTAGTTCTAAATGGCGACTCATTTCTTGATATGGATTTATGCAAGTTTATTGAGTTCCATCTTGGGAAAAAGGCTCTTTTATCAATTGCTTTAATTAATGCCAAGGATACAAAGAGTTATGGCTCGATAGAAACAAATAGCTCAGACAGGATTGTGAAATTCTGCGAGAAAGAAGAAAAGAGTCAGGAAAGTATGATTAACGCAGGGATTTACCTCTTTAATCGTGAAATTTTTTCTTTGATGCCAAGTGACAAAAATTTTTCTCTTGAATATGATTTTTTCCCAAAGATTGTTGGTAGAGAATTCTATGGATATTTGGCAAAGGGATTCTTTATAGACATAGGAACTCCAGAAAGATATATGCAAGCAAAGCAGTTACTGAAGGATTTTAACACTCTTAAAAAATAAAGAGCTTACTTGTGGAAAAGGGTATTGATCTTTTATTAATTAACCCGGGAGGCAAAAAAGAAGTATATGGAGACCTCAGATTGTCTTTTTCAGCAATCGAGCCTCCTGTATGGGCCGGCTTAATAGCAGCATTTGTTTGTGAGAAAGGATTTTCAGTTAAGATAATTGATGCTGAGGTAGAAAATTATTCTGATGAGCAGGTGGTTGATAAGATTGTCGAATATAGCCCTACCTTAATAGCTATTGGCGCTGTTGGATCAAATCCCTCTGCTTCTTCTACCCCAAAGATGGTACCCGCAGGCAAGCTTCTGAAAACGATTAAAAATAGGTTGCCATATATTAACACATCGCTTTATGGAATACATCCCTCTGCCCTTCCAGAAAAAACACTTAACGAAGAAAAGGTAGATTTTATATTTAGGGGAGAATGTTTTTATACTGTAGTTAAACTTTTAGGGGAGCTGAATTCTAACCGTAAGACAAGGAATTATAACATAAACGGCCTTTGGTATAAGAAGAACGGCAAAGTGGTCTCAAATGGATGGGGGACCCTGGTTAAAGACGTCGATGAATTACCCTTTGTTGTGTGGGACATGTTACCCGTGAATAAATACAGAGCCCATAACTGGCATTGCTTTAAAAATTTAGATGAAAGACAGCCTTATGCGGTCTTATATACAAGCTTTGGGTGCCCTTTTAATTGTTCTTTTTGTAATATAAAGGCAAATTACAACGGTAAACCAGGTGTCCGTTTTCGAAGCCCCCAAAAAATTGTTGAGGAGATAGATCTGCTTGTGAAGGAATACAAAGTTAAGAATATCAAATTTGCAGATGAGATATTTGTTCTAAAAGGGAGCTGGGTAATAGAAATCTGTGATTTGATTATTCAACGTGGTTACGATTTAAATATATGGGCATACACAAGGATAGATACCATAAATGAAAGACTATTAAAAAAGATGAAGAAGGCAGGGATAAACTGGTTGGCCTTTGGTATCGAGTCTGCCAATAAGAAAGTTCGCAATGGGGTTGTCAAAGGCAGGTTCGACCAGGATGCAATAAAAGAAGCTATTGAGATGACGCATAATGCAGGCATCCATATTGTTGCAAACTTTATATTCGGTCTTCCTGAGGATGACGCACAGACCATGCAGGAAACTCTGGATATGGCGAAGGATTTGAATTGTGAATATACAAACTTATATGTAGCCATGGCCTATCCCGGCTCTCAATTATATGAAGATATGGTGCGGCAGGGAGCTAATTTACCTAAGAATTGGCTCAGCTATTCACAATTTGGCGAGGAAACACTGCCTTTATCAACTAAACATCTATCAAGCTCGGAGGTTCTACGTTTTCGCGACAAAGCTTTTGAGCAATATCATAGTAATCCTGACTACATACGTATGATAGGTGAGAAATTCGGCACGGATGCAGTGAAACATATTAAAGATGTGTTAAAATATAAAATTAATAGAAAGTATGCTTGATGGTGAAGAATTTTTCTTTGATACTGCCAACAAGGAACCGTCTTGATTTAGTTCAGAGATTATTTTCCAGCATATTAGAAACCAGTGCTAATCTTGATTTACTGGAAATCATCTTGTACATAGACAAAGATGATCCAGAAAGTCATAAAATTTCTCATACCCGGCTTACTATCAAAAAAATCATAGCGCCACAGAGAAGTATGGGTAGTATTATTAGGGATTGTTACAGTAAAAGCACGGCACGTTATATAGTACTGATAAATGACGATGTAATAATTCGCACAAAAAACTGGGATATAAAAGTATTAGAAGCTTTTTCTCATTTTTCTGATGATTTGGCGTTTGTTTATTGCAACGACCTTTATTATGGCAAGAGGTTGTCCTCATTTCCTATACTTTCCCGCACCGCATGTGATCTAATGGATAATATATGCCCTGCAAAATACAAAAGCCATTGCATAGATTCGCATATATTTGATATTTTCAAACGATTATCTCAACTTGGACAAGAAAGGCTAATATATTTGCCCAATGTCATATTCGAACATATGCATTATGGTGTTACGTTATCATCATATGAAGGAAGTTTTTTTGATGTAAATTATACAGATGATCAATTATTGTATTTTTCTTTTGCAGAAGAACGCCAGCAAATTGCGTTGAAGATGGCTCAATATATAGAATCATCTGCTAACAAAACACCTAAGTCATCGCTACCGCTTATTTCCGTTGTAATTCATCTCTCTAATAGTCTACTAAAATATACCGTTACCTGCTTAGAAGCCATTATTTGTGATAATAAGTATAAACAATTAGACTTTGAAATTGTTATTATTTCTAATGATCCGACAAAGAATATCTCATCATTCCCAAAGAAATTAAGAGATAAAATGACAATTGTTTCTTGTGAGGATGCAAATACTGCTAAAGCCTTTAACAAAGGTGCCACAATCGCAAAGGGAGAATACCTTGTTTTTCTTGATGATAAATGTCTTCCCAGAGGAGGTTGGCTTGAGGCATTAGTGGAATCTGCAAGAAACCAGGAGATCGCCGTTGTCGGTTCGAAGTGGTTAAATCCGCGCAATGGCAGGGTGGAACACATCGGCGTAAGCTTTTTCCGGGATAATGGAACCATAAGAGATACATGCATCTACAAGGGATTTTCTCCGGTTCATCCTGCCGTTGACAAGATAAGGGAATTTCAGGCAGTTAAAATACCGGGTATGCTTGTAAAAAAAGATATTTTTTCACAAGTGAATGGATTTGATGAAAATCTTATTGGATTAGAGCACATAGATTTATGTCTTAAAGTACGAAAATTGGGCAAAAAGGTAATTTATTCACCACAAGCCAGCATTTATCATTGTGATCAGGAAATTACAGAAAAAGACACGATCAATTCTATTAACCTAAAGAATTTGCCTCAGGAATTAAAAGACCAGATAGAGTGTGACTTAGAAAAGCTGCTTTCTGAAGATGGATTTTCACTCTGTTTGGAAGAAGCAGCCTGCTACATCCAGCCATCACCATCATAAAGGAAAAAATAGTCAGCAGATTATAGGTGAATGAAGATGAAGATACCCTTTGGAACGATATCAATAACAGAGGAATCGAGGGATCTAATCAATAAAATTTTAGATTCCGGGCGTGTTTCCAATGGAAAATATGTCAGGGAATTTGAAGAGCAATTTGCTAAATTGACCGGAACTAAAGAGGCGGTCGCTTTAAGCAGTGGGACAGATGCTGATGCGTTAGCTTTGGCAGTTTTATATGATTTTGGAGCTAAGCGAGGTGATGAGATTATTGTTCCGGCATTATCGTTTGTCGCCACAGGAAATTCAGTTCTACAAGCAGGATTTAAGCCAGTATTTGTAGATATAGAGCGACAAACTCTAAACATTGATCCAGAACAAATAGAAAAAACAATAACTAAAAAGACCCGAGCAATAATGCCTGTTCATCTCATGGGCAAGCCTGCCAAAATGGACGAGATAAATAAGATCGCTAAAAAATATAAGTTATTTGTCATTGAGGATGCGGCTGAAGCGCATGGCGGCGTTTATAAGGGAAGAAATATCGGCACGACAGGTGACATGGCAGCTTACAGCTTATATCTTGCGCATATTATTACTACTATTGAAGGAGGTATTGTTACTACAAACAGAAAAGACTTTGCTGAAACATTAAGGTCGCTAAGGTGTCATGGTCGCGCCTGTAAATGCAAAATATGCGTTGTAAATACAAGCTCCGGCTATTGTAAAAAAAGATTTAAACATGGCAGGGATATAAGATTTATTTTTGAAAGAATCGGTTATTCCTGCAAAATGAATGAGATAGAGGCAGCTGTTGGTATTGGAAGCCTTAAAATGTACAAGAAGATTATTGATAAAAGAAGATACAACTTACTTACAATGATAAAAAGATTTAATAAGTTTAGTGAGTATATTGATACTATCCATGAACAAAAGGATGAAAAGGTTGGTCCACACGCTTTTCCTGTGATTGTTAAGGAAGGAGTTCCGTTTAGCAGAGACCAATTGGTTGATTATCTGGATAAAAATGGTATCGATACAAGGGATTTATTTACTTCGATGCCTACGCAATGTCCCGGTTTTTCCTTCTTAGGCTATAAATTAGGTGATTTTCCGAATGCCGAATATATTGGTAATAATGGATTACATATAGGAGTGCATCAGGATTTAGGTAATGAGCATATCGACTATCTTGTTGATGCAGTAGAAAAGTTCCTGGAACAACATACAAAATAACCATGAAAAAAAATTCTTCAATATATGTAGCTGGCCATAAAGGTCTTGTTGGTTCTGCGATTGTGAGAAAACTGAAATTGCAAGGATACAAGAATATTATAACCAGAACGCACAAAGAATTAGATCTGGTAGATAAGAAAAAAGTAGAAAGTTTTTTTGCAAAAGAAAAACCTGAATTTGTATTTTTGGCTGCGGCAAAAGTCGGTGGCATTTATGCCAATAATACTTATCCGGCTGAATTCATTTATCAAAATCTTATGATACAAACAAATGTAATTGATTTATCCTGTAAATATGGCGTTAAAAAACTTCTTTTTTTGGCCAGTTCCTGTATCTATCCTAAAACCTGTAAACAACCAATAAAAGAAGAGTATCTTTTAACAGGTCCTATTGAACTGACGAATGAGGCCTTTGCAGTAGCAAAACTTGCTGGCATTAAGATGTGTCAGGCCTATAATCGCCAATATGGAACAAATTTTATATCTGTTATTGCTGCCAATGTTTATGGCATAAATGACCGTTTTGATAAAAATGCACACGTTGTTTCATCTCTTATTAAAAATTTTCATGAGGCAAAGATAAAAGGTCAGGAAGCCGTCACAATATGGGGTAGTGGCAAGCCTAAGAGGGATTTTCTATACGTAGATGATCTTGCCGATGCATGTCTTTTTCTTATAAAAAATTATAACTCCAGTGAAATTATTAATGTTGGTACAAGTATTGAAACATCGATAAAAGAACTGGCTGAATTAGTCAGACAAATAACAGGCTTTAAAGGAAAAACAATTTACGATGCAACTAAACCGGATGGAAATTTAAGAAGATTTTTGGATTCAAGTAAAACAAAAGCACTTGGCTGGGAACCCAACGTAGTACTGAATAAAGGTTTAAGGCTAACATACGACTGGTACAAGAAACTCGGAAATCTTTAAGCAGGAGTGTGTAAATTTTAACCCAAAGACAAACGGCTCCGTATAGTTATAATTTAACTACTGGCGAAAAAAGACAGATTTTTCAAAAAGTGCTCACTTCAAAATGGGGATATACCTTTTCACGTTGGATTGTCCTGCATAGTCTCTAAGAAAGTCACGGATTTTGATTCGGCTATAAATTGCCACCATTCTAACCATGGAAGTTCCCTGAGGATTTGTGAATTCGTAAACAGGGAAAGAATCAGCACTGTTGTGTAGGACAAGATGAGACCGTCCAAAAATCAGGTAGATCCTCCGTAGCTTTATGCTGCCGCAACGGTTTTTGGGACGGTTGCGGTCCTGCGGTAGTGTGTAGCTAGCCGAGGAAATTTGGTTTCTTATAGAGTATGTTCGCTATCTGATTCATGTTAGTGACTTCCATGCAAAAAAACCTTACCGAATCATGAGGTAGTATTCAAAATGCGCATTCTCCAGATAAACAAATTATACTCCCCTTGGATTGGTGGGATTGAGAAGGTTGTTCAGGATATTGCTGAAAATCTGAGTAAAAAAACTGATGTAAAGGTGCTTGTTTGCAAACCCAAAGGCAAAGGTTGCAAAAAAGTTATAAATGGGGTTGAGGTTTTTTATGCAGGTAGTTTGGGAATTTACTTGTCTACACCCATCTCTATCAGCTTTCCTTTTCTTTTAAGAAATTTGAGCGAGGATGTCCCTATTGTCGTTGAAAATTGATTGAAAAATCATGCGGTCTGGGTAACGGTATGTGTTTGGAAAATAACAAAATCGTTAACCCTTTTAGGAGACCGCATGATGGGAAAATACTATCAAA
>Ga0315544_1003124_pt1 | contig 11176 bp, 7 predicted proteins | sample SalMarSW160130MG_2_FD_202543 | JGI IMG/M metagenome (GOLD analysis project Ga0315544, IMG submission 202543) | Salt marsh sediment microbial communities from the Plum Island Ecosystem LTER, Massachusetts, United States - Salt Marsh Sediment SW1601-130 ... | reverse complement strand
GCAAGATTTTTATAGACGTGTGACGCTTCAAAGGTATCGGTAGCAACCGTTGTTTCTGCCGACCAATTATAGGGGAAATCCGCAACGGTGGTTCTGCGCCGCAGAATGGTAGTGCCCAGGGGCGAATAAAAGCAGTACACGTAAGAACCGTCAGAAATACACCAGTAATCAACAACACCACCGGAAAAACCCATAGAGATTCCAGCCGCCCATCCATCGGGGTCGCTGATATCCGTATTGGTCGAAAAGGTCGGCCCCAATCCGCTCTGGTAAATCAAATACCACAAGCCTCTTTCTTCAAACCAGAAGACCTGCGGCGCACAAAAATAGGAGCCGCCGTTAAGTGAGCTCAAATAATGACGAGTTGCGTTATTTAGCTCCGGTATGGTGGTTGCAGAAGCGTATCCCATACGAAAATTGCCGCCCACACCAACGTCACGTCCGGTATAAAAGAGGTGCCATTTACCCCCGTGATACACAATGGTCGGGTCTTTGACAGATATATCATCAAATTCGCCTGGCGGCCCATCTAAAAAACATCTTGCATCTGCTTCCCATATTGGGTCACCGCAGGCACCGCAGTCAGCCTCACAGGTCCAGCAGTCTTCATCAGCGTCGCAGGTGCCGTCGCCACAATAACCGCCTTCGGTAGTAAAACTCCACGGGTCACCGGTGTATATCGTGCCGTTATCATTGCAATCGACTGCCCAGTAATAAGTCGTCACTTCCGCAAGGTCGCCCGGCGGGTCGTAACTGTTCGTATAAACCGTATTTTTAGGGTTGCTGTGTGCAGTGGAATTTGTGCCGAAATAAACGTCATAACTGGTCGGCGTAAATGCCGCAGGGGCATCCCAGGACAAACTGGCAGAAACAGAAACGTTACTTGCGCCGTTGCCCGGGTTTGGATTAGTGGCCTTATTTGGGTCGGGTGGTGCTGCCTGAACCACGAAACCTATAAGCACCTGACGGTTGACGTTGCTGTGCTGTGCGCTTGGCATTTCATCGGCACCGGTAGCCGATTTGTATCCGTCCGTACCGGCAGACGAATCCATATCGTGTTCGAGAGCTTCTATAAAACCGTTGAGCAACGTATAGTTGCCTGTGTTACCACAAGTAGCAGCGTCAATAACCATATCCCCGTACTGCGTAGATAAAGAAGCGGTCGTAATTGGATTCGGAGTACTGCTTGCCGAGCCATTACCATCGAAATCTCCGATAGGGCTGGTCTGGTCAACATACTCAAGGAATACGCTCGCATATGCGACGTTCTCTGGTGTTGTGCTCCAGGCAGGAACAAATGTACCGCTGGTTGCAGCATTGATACCAGCCTCGTCGAGTATGTACGCCATAACGTATGCCCGGTAACCTGTTCCGACTACCTCTTCGGTGATTCCCGTCATTGCCTGTCCGCCGTAGGTTACGCCGGTGAGGGTGGTAGCGGCTGAGTGTTCAGCGTGGGCAATAAATATCAAAGCACGGCTGGTTCCGGATTCTTTTGTATGAGATGTGCCCGACTGCCACGAACCAATAATATTAACTTGACTAAGCGCCGGCCGGGCCAGACTTAGCACCGTCAGCAATACGGCCGACGTTAAAAACGTTGTTCCCCTCTTTTTTTGCTGATTTGCTGAATTTTTCCTCATTATATGATTAACATCACCCGTCCAAGCAAGCTTGCGAAACATATGTTCACTCCAATCAATTTAAAAAAACAGCCCTTTATTTTATTTATACCATTTTCCGGTATTACTTGTCAAGGAATAAATTACACGCAATACGCACCGGAATCGGACAAAATCATCATGTTTTTCAGCCGTTAATGTCATCGCAGAAAACAATGTCGGAAGATTCGATAATCAACTGCTATTCGACAAACAAGGTGTCAGGGAGGAGAATTCAACTTAAGTCATGTAGTTTTCTTTCGGGAGTAATACGGGGGTATTTTAAAGCCAAATTCTGATAAACAGTGAGAAAATTGAGTAAATCTGAGAATGATTTAAGCGCCGAAGCCGTAGAGGGTTAAATCGTAATTCATTGATTATCAATGACTTACAAAAACGGCCTGACAGGGGTTCGAATCCCCCCGCCTCCAGTCTTCGTTTGCTGCTTGTCGGCGGATGAAGACTGCTACGGCATAGCGGTGTAAGCCGCGAAGCCGAGCAAATTTGAATAATCAGCAGCGGCGAACTACGCCTCGGCAGGCTGTGAAGGGTTACTACAGCCACTTCTTTTTTCTAAAGTACAGCAGCATCGAAACAGCAACCAAAGCCATAATCAACACGACTATCCCATAGCCCCATCGCCACTCAAGCTCCGGCATATATTTGAAATTCATTCCGTAAATGCCCACGATGAATGTCAGGGGGATAAAAATCGTGGCTATTATGGTCAATACTTTCATCACGGCGTTCATTCTGTTGCTGATACTTGAGAGATAGACGTCCAGCATTCCTGAGACCGTGTCGCGGAGACTTTCTATAGTATCGATGATTTGTATTGTGTGGTCATAAACATCCCTCAGATAAACCCGCGTGGATTCCTTGATAAAGGAGGACTCACTTTTTTGCAGGCCGTTGATAAGTTCCCTCAAAGGCCAGACGGATTTGCGCAAAAATATCAATTCTCTTTTGAGAGAATGGATTTGATGAAGAGCCTTTTCTGTTGGTTCGGCAATAAGCTCTTCCCCAATGGATTCGACTTTTTCGCCGAGTTTCTCAAGTATTACAAAATAGTTATCGACGACAGCGTCGAGCAGGGAATAGGCAAGATAGTCAGAACCCATTTTGCGAATACGACCCTTCGCATTTCTGATTCTATCCCTTATCGGTTCAAAAACATCACCGACCTTTTCCTGAAACGAAATAACAAAATTAGGGCCCAGCACCAAACTTACGTGCTCTGCGTAGCTGCTTTGCTTTTGGTCATCATAACCGAGCATCTTAATCGCGACAAAAATACACTCTTCAAAATCCTCGAATTTTGGCCTTTGTTCCGTGTTCAGAATACCTTCGAGAATCAGTGGATGAAGCCCAAACTGCTGGCCCAGCTTTTCTATAATGTCTATCCGATGGATGCCATCGATATTTATCCAGGTTACGGTAGGTGTTGCTTTGAACTGGAAGCATTCTGAGATGTCTGAGACTTGCTTTTCCTGGAAGTTCAGCTCGTCATAATCGAGGTAGGTGATTTGTACTTCTTCTGTTTTTTTCTCGCCCACGTGAACCAGCGTTCCCGGAGGAAGGCCGGCCGTGTTGGAATGTCTCTTAACTGGTTTTGCCATAGTCCTTATTAACCCTCAACTTTATTTTTCGATGCTAAATTTCTTACCGCAGATAGTGGAAAGCTAAGCATCTGGCGTAATCCCTCTACGGACGAAAGGATTCGTACCTGGTCTTTTACTTCCGTGAACAATTCATTGACCACGATTTTTTCCTCAACCTCGCCGGCCTCTTTAACCATTGCCAGTCTGTGAAGTGAGTATAACCCAATCAGGAACGCTAACGCAAAAAAGAAATCCCATTGCTGCAGGCTGAGGGTTGGCATAGTAAATTCCCTTGCCGGGCTTGTGTATTTTAGTGTCCAGACCAGCTCTCGGCTTGCAAAAAAGTCCGCGAACTTGCCTCCGAGAATAGGCGCGATTCCGGCTGCAATTGAAGTGACTATGGTGTTGGTCGCAAGATAAGCGGTTGCCTGTCCCTTAGGCGCAAGTTTCAAGCTGATGTTGCCGGACGCCAGAGCGACGCCGGCAGATGCAAGACCCATAACGATGTGGATGAGAACAAGCAGAGGTATGGTCAGAAAGTATTTTTCGGGCATCGTTGTAAATGTCCAGGCAAGAATCGAGAATATAAACAATGGGCCGCTTATGGCCAGCACCGATTTGTTGCTAAAACGGTCCGTGTACCTGCCCCAGATTCGCAGAAACGCGAAGTTCATGATTTGACTTATGATTGAAAGCCCGATGATAAATGACAGGCTGAGGCCAAGTCTTTTGAGCATATATACCATAAAGAAAGGCCCGGCGAGGTTAACAGCGAAATTCCAGGAACACAAAAATGCAATGAGTTTTCTGAAATTTTCATCTCTGAATGGTTGAGCGAGCAGTTTGAAAATCCTGAGCGTTTCTTCAGATGCCGGCGTCCGTGATTCCGGTATATTTGAGATGAAGTAAAGACCGAGAACACCTGCTCCAAAGCCGACAAGGAATAGAATTGAGTACCCCTGCAGCTCGTAATCGGCAAACAGTTTTTTCCAGAGGTCAAGGTAGCCTGCGGCGATAAGACTCAAGACAATAGCAACACCGGTGGCTATTCTCATCCTTTTAGCGAAGAAGGAGCCCAGTATATCCTGTGGTACCAAATCCCGCATCCAGGAGTTCCAGCTACAACCCGAGACTGCTCCGAAAGCCGAAGATACTATTATCAAGGCCAGTAAGATTGTAAGTGCTGACCGGCCGCCAAACAGAAACGGGATAAGTGCAATCAGCAACCAGCACAGCCGATTCAGGGCCGCCGCTACAAGTACTATGGCCCTTCTGTTGCGTATCTTTTCAACAAGGAATATCGAAGGCAATTGGAGCAACTGGGCCAGAGGGCCGATGGCTGCCAGCAGACCAATGACCAGATTAGAGGCACCGAGTTTTATGGCAAAAGCAATTAAAAAGGCTCCGCCGGTCAGTACCCCCATAGCCTGGGATGCTACGCCGTCCTTGATAACGAAACTGAGTCCTGACCTGACTTCATCCTCGCTCAGAGTATCCTTTAGTCCAAGTTTCATAACTTGTTTTTTCTACTCAGGGGCGGATATAACTTCGGACCTGCGAAAACAAAGCCACCCTGTGAGCTATGCTTTTCGGGTATAAATGGGCGATACAGGATTCGAACCTGTGACCTCACGGGTGTGATCCGTGCGCTCTAACCAGCTGAGCTAATCGCCCGCACGAATCATATTAGAACCGCAGAAAGCACCGGCTGTCAAGGTTTAATCGTTATTTGTTGACTCTTCGGATTCGGGTTCACTTGCGGTCGGCTCAGCGGCCTGTGTGTAGTCGGTGTAAATGTCGTCGAGGGCGGTGTTGTCGACTTTGCTGCGCATAAGGGAATAGATTATCGTGTTTGCAGAAAAGTAAAAACTTATGACGAAAGCACCCACTAATGCGACGATAACCAGCGATGATAAGTACACCAGTACAGCGGCAGCCGAATGCGACCAGTTGGCTTCAGCCAAAGCCGGCATCTGGAGCAGGTTCATAAAGCTCGGCTGCGGCCAGATGGCTGTAACTTTGTCAACGTTTGTGCTGCTGTCGGTAAAGACGCCGAGCTGTAAGAACCAGCGTGTTGCCAGCAGCAGCAGGAAGACACAAAATCGCACAAACGTATAGCAGATTGCCCCGTAAATCGCAGCTAAGGTGGTGTAAAAGCCCATGTGCCACGGTTTTGCGTATACATAGCTGAAGGAACGGCTTATCGCGTCAAAGCAGTCTGAGCCGTCGTATGCCACAGCGGGGAACATCAAGTTGAATCCTGCAGCTGTTCCTATTAAAACGACGGCTATCAGCGCCCCTGCGAGCAAGGCTAACGGCATAAACAGGCCCATTATCAGCTCGCCGGCACGCGGGATGTTTCCGAGCAGTCCAAGAAGAAATACGAACAGGCCTATAAAGATGATTATTCCAACCGGTGCCAAGGGCGTGGTGAAAAAGCTTGTGAACTTTTTTGTGCCGTAGCGCAGCGCCTCGGTCAGACCTGGTTTTTCATTGCGTGCACATTGTAGTGCCGCCATTCGACACAGAGCGCCGCCGGCAATTGAAATCACGGTAAGTTTTATCGCAAAGAATATAATGCAGTAAATCGTATGATATTTGATTGCCCAGCCGAGCGCTTTGAAATAGTCGGCGATATTGGCGGCGACGGCCGGCAGATTGAAGGCGAATACCGAGTCCACAGCACCCTGAAATCTTGAGGCTGCGAACTTCCAAAGCTCCGAAAACACCCCGGTACGCTCGCCTGTTTCTTTATAATTTTCGATATATGGTTTTAACCGGTCCGGTCCGGCCATATAGATTTGCAGTTCTGTAGTCCGGCCGTGTGTCTCCTGCGCGGAAACGACTGTTTTACTGAAGTCCATAATCCAGCCGGCCAGGCATATAGTCGCCATCGCAGCGAAGGCGATTATCAATTTGCTTGGCTGGATGGCCATGCGGAAGGTCTGGAATATTTTTGGAAAGAGACATTTGTCGAAAAGCCAGGAGGATTTTTGGTTGTTGTCCATTTTATTTCCTTTCAAAACGGTTACGATTGCGTTGGTTTCGTAAAGAGCGAATGTAAAAAGTATACAGCTTGTTGTCGGTTTATTTCAACAGATTTTATAAGATTTTTGTGGCCCCGGTGGTTAGCGTTTGTTGGGACGGCGGGACGAGTGGGAACCAGACGTTTAGTTGTGCTGTTTTGATTGTGTATTGGAGATTACCCTGTATCCGGCATCCAGCCAGGCCCCCAAATCTATCAGTTTGCATCGCTGAGAGCAAAAGGGGAAGAATTTTAACTGCTGTGGCGGTTTGCCGGAGGGTGGTTTGAGGATTTTATGACAGTTCGGGCATCTGTGTTTCATACCGAGATATCCATCTGGTGTTTACTGCTCCTGCTCGGCCGGGCCCTGTTCGAGCATTCGGGCGTGTTCGACACAATACCTGGCCCACGGCTGAGCTTCGAGCCGTGCTTTGGGTATTGGTTTGCCCGTACCTTCGCAGATACCGTAAGTACCGTCTTCAATTCGCTGCAGGGCATCGTCGATTTCCCGTAGGAGCTTCCTTTCACTGTCCATCAGACCCAATGCGAATTCCTGCTCGTAGTTATCGGTTCCGATATCAGCCATGTGAATTGGCATACTTGACAGGTCTCCGGCCGCGTCCAGCCGGGACTTGTTGAGCGCCTCGTCTTTCATTTCATTTACATTGCCGATTATCTCTTGGCGTTTGTCCAGCAACATTTGCTGGAAATGCTTGAGAACAGCAGCGCTTAAGCGACTTTTCTTTGTTTTGGCTGTATCGTTTTTCTTCTCAGAAGAGGTTTTGCTTTTTCGCACCACTTTTACTTCACCTTTACTAATACGTTTTCCTTCGGGTCTCTATAAAATGTATATTATAGCATGTTAACGAGCGCTGTAATAATGCTTATTTTGTCCGAAATATAAATACGAGGGTTACAAAATCGGGGTGGGAGAGAGGATATCGGACCAAATTTTACCGGTCTTTACTAAGTACCTGTTAAAGAAGGTGTTACAGCGACATTTGTCACAAGTTTTTCTGTTCGTCGCTGTTTGGTTCGGCAGTAGTCAGGCTGCTGTCTTTTGCAAATTTGCCCAAGGGGACGAAAAATTTTTCCTGTCCGAGCTTGGCAGTAAGAATCCTGACACCGAAAACTTTTTCGATTTGCTGTGATGAAAAAACATCTTTGGTTTTGCCGATGTTGAAGCTATTGTCAGCCCCAAGCAGCAGAACTTCGTCGCAGTATTGCGCTGCCAGGTTAATGTCGTGAGTTACCGCTACGATTGTTTTTTGTTTTTCAAGTTGTGCGGTTTTGAGCAAATCATATATGCCGACCTGATGTTTCAAATCCAGAAAGCTTGTCGGCTCGTCGAGCAGCAATATGGGGGTCTGTTGCGCCAGAGCCCGGGCAATAAAGACGCGTTGTCTTTCACCGCCACTCAAATTACGTAGCGGCCTTTTTGCAAATCGGGCTGTGTCGGTTATCTCCATAGCTTTGGCCACGATTTTGCGGTCTTGTTCGGATTCAAAGCCCAGGGCAGATAAATACGGTGTTCGGGCCATAGACACCACTTCGGTCACCGTGAAATCAAACACAGGTACGAATTCCTGCCGGACTACTGCGACTTTTCGGGCCAATATCCTGGCCGGGTACGCTCCGATTGGAGCTGAATCGATTGTGATATTACCTGAAGCAGGCTTGAAAAGACCGCAAATCAGATTGAGAAGGGTGGTCTTACCCACACCGTTTGGGCCGGCAATGGCAAGGAACTGGCCAGGGATAACGCTTAAGCTTAACTCCTTTATGATTAGCTGTTCTTCATAGCCGAAACTTAAGTTGTCAATTTCAATGATGGGTCTCATTTTGCCCAGCTAACCTTTCTGCTGTATTTAGCCAGCAAGATGAGAAAGAACGGCCCACCGGCAATAGCGGTAATGACACCTACAGGCTGTTCGCTCCCGGGGAATATCGAGCGAGCGATAGTATCAGCGATAATCAAAAATATCGCGCCTATTAAAGCGCTCATTGGTACCAGTTGACGGTGGTCAGGCCCGAAAGCCAGGCGAACACCGTGTGGGACAATCAGGCCTACAAAACCTATCAGGCCGGTCAGGCTTACAGCGACAGCGGTAATAAAAGCTGAGACGGCAAAGCCGATGAGTCTGATGCGGCCGGTGCTGATGCCGAGGGCCTTAGCTTCGGCTTGCCCAAGAGTGAGGACATTTAGTTTTTGCGCGATTGAAAAAATCACGATGATGCCTGTTATGATGCATGCAGAGCTTATAATCAGAACGGTTCTTCCTTCATCCGTCAGATTGCCCATCAACCAGAATGCAATAAATCTGAGCTCATAACTTTTTGCGATTGAAGTTAGAAACATAATGACAGCAGAGAAGAAGGCGTTTACAACGACACCAGCGAGCAGCAGGGCTGTGATGTTTGAGCCGGCTGTTGCGAATCGGCCGATGGACCAGACCAACCATACGGTGCTTAGGGCACCAACGAAGGCAAAGATACTAATGGATGAGCCGAACCAGAGGCTAAAACTCATTCCGCAGGTAAGGGCGATGATAACGCCGAGGGCTGCACCACTGGATATTCCAAGAATATAAGGGTCAGCCAGCGGGTTACGAAGTATGGCCTGTAATGTTACTCCCGCACAGGCAAGGGCTGCGCCGACTATAGCAGCGAGGATTATACGGGACAGCCTTACCTGAAAGAGTATCTGAATGTCTGTTTTAGTCAGACTGTGTGAGCCGATTCCCAAAACGGCTTTGACTCGCGTCGACATCTCAGGTCCGATGAATGTGCATACGGCCATCACGATAAGCAAAATTGCAAGGCAAATCGAAAGTTTCACAAGCAGGTTTTTAACGGTTAAGTCTTCAGCCATGTATAATTATCCGATTACTGCTGCGGATGCAGAAGTTCCGCGATTTTCTTGACGCCCTGCGGCAGCCGAGGGCCCAGTCTTAATATAGTATCTGCGTCAATGACATAAATCCTGTTATTTTTTACTGCGGGCAGATCGGGGAATTTACCCCAGAAGCGCTCCGCCGCCTTTTGTTCTTTGACAAGATGGCTCTTTGACATAGCTGAGTGTATTATCACTTCTGCATTACAGGTCAAGAGTGTCTCTGTGCCGAGCTGTGGGTATTGCTGTGGTGTCGGACCAACAGCGTTTTGTCCGCCCACCAGTTCAATCAGTTCACTTATAAAGGTCCTGACTCCTGCTACTCGCAGCGGTTCGCTTTGCAGGACCCAAAGCACTTTTGGCTTTTGTGTTGTGCGGTATTTACGACTTATCTGTTCGAGCTGACTGTTGATTTTTTTGTTTAGTTTTTCACCGGCTGCTTCGGTGCCGGTGGTTCTGCTGATTTCTTCTATGGCCGATGTGAGTTGTCCGAGCTTCTGAAGTTCCACAGTTATGACGTTGTAACCCAGACGCCGCAGGCTCTCACCGACTGCTTTTTGCTCCGGGAACCACAAAGTAATTACCAAATCAGGCTCACAGGAGATGACGGCCTCTGTATTGGGTTTAAAAAACGCACCGATTTTCTTTAGTTGTTCTACCTGTGGAGGATAATCGCTGTCATCAGAGACAGCTACTACTTTATCGCCCAAGTCGAGAGCAAAAAGAATTTCAGTGAGGTTTGGCGCAAGCGAAACAATTCTGTTGGGATTATTCGGCAGGGGCGCGGGGCCTCGATTTTGAGCCTGTCGAATACCGCATATTACGAATCCTGCGCCGACCAGGCACGAGATTATCAACAATAACCACCACTTATTCATCAGGTTCTCTTGAATTGTTTTTCCAAATCGCTTATTGAAAACTTGATTGTAGTGGGCCGGCCATGTGGACAGCGACCTGCTAATTCGGTCGTATCTGAGGCGGCGAGCAGCTGCTGTATCTCACTGTCGCTCAGCTTTTGACCGGCTTTTATCGCTGCCTTGCAGGCGGCCATGTTCAGAACCTCGTCAAGCAGCCTTTCGGCGTCAAGTTGCGCAGCTTTATCCGTGAGCAAATCTATTAAATCCATAGCGAAATCGGCCGGCGGTACCTTTGCCAGTATGATGGGAAACGCCTGTACAGCCATCGTTTTTGGGCCGAAGGGTGCAAGTTCGATTCCCAGTTTTTCAATCAGCTCAGTGTTGTTTCTGAGCGCATCGGCCTGGGCGTCGGTCAGCTCGAAACTCTCAGGCACAAGAAGTTTCTGTGATTCGAGTCCGCTTTTGTGGATACGCCTTTTCAAATCTTCATAAATTATGCGCTCGTGAAGTGCGTGCTGGTCGACGATGACAAATCCATCGTCAGTTTGCGCGACAATAAAGCTGTCGTGTATCTGCAGGAATTTCTTTTCGTACTGTGTATTGGGTATTGCGTACCCGCCTGCCGGCGAAGCAGGTTGTGTTGCCTCTTCGTCCGGCAGGTCGCGTTTTGCAGCCGGCGGTGACGGTCGAAAGCCGAGCTGCTGCTGTGTTTGAACAGGCCTGTGCTTTTTGAAAAATTCAGCCATTGCATCGGCGATTTTTTGACTTCTGTAAGCGGCTGTAGATTTGCCTGGCTGTTCTTTAATCGGGATTGTCGGCAATTTTGCCGGCGTTTCAAAATCTGTTGCCAAAAGTTTCTCGCGCAGCGCGGCGAGAATTTGCGAGTGAATCAGATTTGTATTGTAAAAACGCACTTCAATCTTAGTCGGATGTACGTTGACATCGTAGTGGTCATAGGGCATTTGAATAAATAAGAACACGATGGGGAACCTGTTTTGCTCCAGACTGGGGCGGTATGCCTCTTTGATTGCGTGTGAGATAAATTTGTCGCGAATGAATCGGCCGTTTAGAAAGACGTATTGAAATTTGCTGCTTGTTCTTGAGAAGCCTGGTCTGCCGAGCAGAGCTAAAAGATGCAG
>Ga0315544_1003123_pt1 | contig 11178 bp, 9 predicted proteins | sample SalMarSW160130MG_2_FD_202543 | JGI IMG/M metagenome (GOLD analysis project Ga0315544, IMG submission 202543) | Salt marsh sediment microbial communities from the Plum Island Ecosystem LTER, Massachusetts, United States - Salt Marsh Sediment SW1601-130 ... | reverse complement strand
AATTTTTAATCAAAGAAGAGACTTTCATTTCAAAATTGCTAGAAAAATTCTTTTGGCGTATGATACTATCTATATCGAGAATATGAATCATTTTAAAAGCTTTAGGGTACTTAATCGGTCTATGAGAGATGTAGCCTGGTTTAATTTCTTTAATATTCTTCTTTTTAAAGCGGAAGAAGCTGAGAAAGAGATTGTTAAAGTACCTGCCAGGAATACATCTCAAATGTGTTCTAGCTGTGGTAGAACAGTCCAAAAGGATTTGTCTTGCCGTGTCCATAGTTGTCCTTTCTGTGGTTTAATCATAGACCGAGATACTAATGCAGCCCGCAATGTTTTAAGGCTCGGGCAGAGCCTTCAGGGAGCAGAAGCATTAGCTTCTGCGATGAACTGAGAATCCCCCGATTTTAGTTGTGGGGAGTGTCAAAAGAATAATAACCATACCATGAACAAATGTTTATTTTGGGCTGTCAAAGAAAATTAAATTCTTTAGAAAGGAGGAAATTATGAAATACGCAGCACATTCCTTAATGTGGACAGCAGAATTTACGGAAAAGGACCTTCATCTACTTGACAAGCTAAAAGGAATGGGATTTGACGGCATTGAGATACATACGAATCATCCCGAAACTCTACCCAAAAAGGAAATTAAAGAAAAAATGAGTGAGACAGGGATGAAGTGTACCTTTACCGCTACCCTGGACAAAGACACCAACATAATCAGTCCTGATAAAGAAAAGAGAAAGGCAGGAGTAGAATTCTTAAAGGAGAGGATTGACATTGCTTCCGAGCTTGGTAGTGATGTCCTGGGAGGAGTCATCTATGCAGCCTGGGGTGAATTTACCGGTAAGGTAAGAACAAAGGAGGAATGGAGTTACTCTAAGGAATCTCTACTAGAAGCAGCCCAATATGCACAGGAGAAAGGGGTGGTACTGGCTCTTGAGCCGGTAAACAGGTATGAGACATATTTTTTAAACACCGCCGAGGATACCAGGAGGCTGGTAGAAGAGATTAACCATCCCTACATCAGGATCCATCTGGACACTTATCATCTCAATATTGAAGAGGAAAGCTTTTATGAAGCAATAAAAATAGCTGGTGAATATCTTTACCATTTGCACCTTTGCGAAAATAACAGAGGAATTCCGGGGACCGGCCATGTTGCCTGGTCTGATGTCTTTAAAGCCTTAAGAGAAGTTAAATATGATAGATGGGCGGTGGTTGAATCCTTTGTCCCGGCCATTGAAGAAATAGCCAGAATGACAGCGATCTGGAGAAAAGTTGCACCAAGTGCCGACGCCATTGCTGAGCAAGGACTAAAGTTTTTTAAGAGTAAGGAGTGATGTGAGGCAGCTCCCATGAGTTTGATGGGAAATGTATGAATCCAATGTTGGTCAAGCTATTGGATTGGAGGACTTTTTTCAAATTCTATCTAAAGTCTTAGACTTTGTCACGTAAAAAGTCCTTTTCCACCTTGCCATCTTCTCAATCCCTCTTTAATTCAGCGTCTACGGGAAAACATCTGAAATTTTGGGGAAACTCCAGAGAGAAAAGGGGTTGACAAATTGATAATTTTTGTTATAATGTGTTCAATGTTAGTATCATTTCCAGAAAACAATAACTTAGTTAAACATAGGTAACTAAGAAAGTAGGTAAAGATGCTAGCAGGTGAGCGTCAACGGAAGATACTCGAAGAAATTAGAAATAGAGGTGCGTCAACAATATCCGAGCTTAGCAAGGACTTCAGTGTTTCCGAGATGACGATAAGGAGAGACTTGGGTAGATTAGAGCAAGAAGGGCTCATAAAAAGGACGTACGGAGGTGCTTTATCCCTGGAGCTGGCAGCATTTGAGCCTACATTTCAAGAGAAAGATGTTATTAACATTGAAGAAAAAAGGAGGATCGGAGCAGCTGCTGTATCCATAGTTAACCAGGGAGATACAATTTTTCTAACTACAGGGACAACCGCTATGCAGATCGTTAAGAATCTGGTCAAATCCAAGTCAGTCATAAATTTAACGGTTGTCACCAATTCTCTCAACAATGCGTATGAACTTTGTAAACTGGATAGTATAAGGCTGTTCGTGATCGGTGGAGAGGTAAGGAAAAGATCATATGCAATGATAATGCCTCAAATAGAGGAAAGTCTAAAAGGAATTTACATTGATAAGTTCTTTCTCGGTGTGAATGGCCTATCTTATGAATATGGACTTACTATTCCTAATCCCTTAGAGGCTCAGCTTTGTCGCCTGGTTATCCAAAAATCCAGAGAAACTATTGTAGTTGCTGATCATAGCAAATTTGGCAAGGCAGCCTTTGCCCATATAGCGAATCTTAATGAAATAGATAAGATCATAACAGATTCCGCCCTTGAACAGGAGTACATTAGCCAAATAAAGGATAAAGGCATTGAAGTTATCGTGGTGTAATTTTGGCAAAATCTAAATATTATTGTGAGACGTAATGTAAAAATTCCTAAATCTGCTTATATTGGCACATAGATGAGAGAATGTGAGGGAGGTGATGCCGAAGGTCTTAAGAAAGGATGAGTAAGAAGTGGGTAAGTAAAGTAGTTAGTCCAGAAGGGTAATTAAAAAGGAGGATGAGATGTTTAAAAAGTGGATGAAAGTGATGTTGGGTGGTTTAATCATTGTAGGACTTTTGGGAAGTTCTTATGCTCTTGGGCAAGAAAAGTGGAAATTACCCCCGGAAAAGGCTAATATTGACTGGACCTCACATAAGGGTGAAACTTTAACTATTGGACTGAACAAGCATCCCTTTACGGAATCTCTTCGACCTCTTATCCCTGATTTCGAAAAGTTAACGGGAATAAATGTGGCCTATGTAATTCTGCCGGAGCAGGAGTTTTTTGAGAAGTTACTCATCGATTTATCCAGCGGCGCAGGAACATTTGATGCCTACATGACCTCTCCTATGTTTGAATGGCGCTACCAATATGCTGGATGGATTGAGGATCTCTGGCCTTATTTCAACAATCCCAAGCTGACCGACAAGGAGTGGTACAACCGGGATGATTTTGTAAAGACGGTTATCCAGGCTAACGAATGGGATGGAACTATTGGAGGTGGAATGGGTCAGGGCCGGTGGAACGCCATACCAGTGATGGTAGAATATTATGTGCAGGCTTACCGTGAGGATCTGAGAAAAAAGTGGGGGTTGACTGTTCCCAAAGACTATCCTGAGTGGTACGACGTGGTTACTAAAGCTGATGAGGCAGGAGGGCCGGACTTTTTCGGGATAGTAGAGAGAGGTGTCAGAAGTTGGTCAACCGTCCATTCTGGTTATTTCACTGGATTCAATTCCTGGGGTCAGAAAGATTTGACTTCTGATCTCTATGCTTGCATTGACACACCCGAGGCTATCGAGTTCACCAAGATCTGGGTCAAGGGTCTACAGGATGCGGGACCTCCTGGGTGGCCTACCTATACCTGGTACGACGCCAAGCAGAGTTTTGGCGCTGGCCGTTTCTACATGTATAACGATTGTGACTTCTTTGCAGCCAGTTATGAAGACCCCCGCAAATCAGAAATTGCTGGGAAGGTGGGCTATGCTTTACCTCCAGCCGGACCGGATGGCAGAATAGTCTCCAATATGTGGACTTGGGCTCTTGGGGTCAGTAGTCTATCCCGTCGAAAAGAAGCAGCCTGGCTTTTCCTTGAATGGGCTACCTCTCGTAACGTTATGATTGAATCCGTAGTTAAATACGATAATTTCAATCCCACTCGTCTCTCCATCTGGAATGACCCGACAGTTATAGAAAAGATTAAGAACTGGGGAGCTTATCCTGGCGAATACAGAGAGAATGTGGTCCTGCTTTACGAGAAGTATGGAGATATCAGGTGGACTCCTAATCCTGATGTGACCACGGTTGGGGATATGTGGTGCGATGCTCTTCATGCTGCTTATTCCCGAACTGCCAGTGTCGAGGATGCGCTTCATGATTCAGCGCAAGTCATCAACAGAGTAATGAAAAAGTGGCGAATAGCCCTGGGTTTCGAGAAGTAGAAAATAGGTGTGATGTTGCCCCTTCCCGAGAAGGGGCAACATCAATTAAAAGAGGTGAGAGATGATAAATAAAAGAGAAAAAATAATCCTCATGGCTCCGAGGTTGCCCCGGTGGCCACATCTCTGACTATGAGACCTAAGAGAGAAATCTGGCTGCAAAGGGTAAGGAAAAAGTTAATCACTGACAGGTCTCTTCCCTATATGTTATATTTTCCCTGTTTTATCGTTACTGCAGGTATTCTTTATCCCTTTTTCCGTTCAGTTTATTTAAGTTTTACTGACTATAATCTCACCTATCAACGGGCTAACTTTATAGGCCTGACGAACTATGTCGACCTTTTTACTACTCGTGAATTCTGGCATTCCATAAGAATAACCCTACAATATGCCCTTTGTGCCACCGGGGTAGAACTTCTTCTGGGATTCGGGATGGCGTTACTTCTCCTCAAGCCCATTCGTGGCCGCAGCGTTCTCCGGGCTGTTATCTTGCTTCCCTTCATGATACCGCCAGTAATAGAAGCTATGATGTTTAGATTAATTCTAGCCCCGGTCATAGGAGTAGTCAATTATCTGGGTTCCTTTGTAGGGATGCCCCGACTGGGGTGGTTTGGAGAAGCCAATACTGCTCTACTTTCCGTGGTCCTCATTGATGTTCATAATTTTACTCCCTTTGCCGCAGTCATTTTACTGGCCGGTTTGCAATCTCTTCCCCGACTTCCCTATGAGGCAGCTCAGGTTGATGGAGCCTCCCGTTGGTTTATCTTCCGTAAGTTGACCTTCCCTCTGTTAAAGCCCGTGCTTTATGTGGTTCTTTTATTCAGATTAATTGAGTCTCTCATTCAGTTTGATATGATTTACGCTGGTACCAAAGGTGGTCCGGCCAAGGCTACTATGAGCATTCATGTGAATGCTTACTACTATGCTATGAGATGGACTATGATGGGTGAGGCTTTTGCCCAGTTAGTAGTTCTCTGGGCTATTGTCTTTGTCTCTAGTTTCTTTATAATCAGAGCCTGGAGAAAAGCTCTAGGAGCGAGATTAGTTGGTTAATTTCAATAAAAATAATCCAGGAGGCGATGATGTTAAGAAAAAGTTTGCGGATTATGGCGATAGTACTGATAATGATTTGGACTCTTTTCCCCATATACTGGGTAATCCTGATGTCTTTTAAGACTCCTATTGATGTGACGACTTATCCTCCAAAATTTATCTTTAAACTGACTCTAGATAACTGGGCCAATGTGCTTCTGGGAAAAGAATGGACTGGTACTCACTATGAGACAGTTAAAACAGATATTCTGCGCTATTTCAAGAATAGTTTGATAATTGCCTCCGGATCTACCGCCCTGGCTATTTTCTTAGGTTTACCAGCGGCTTATTCTCTGGCAAGATATAAATTCTTCCGCAAAGAAGACTTTGCCTTTACTCTTCTAAGTTTCCGATTTGCGCCGGCCCTGGTTGTGGTTTTTGGTCTTTATTCAGTCTATCAGCGCCTGAGGCTATATGATACCTACATAGGGATGATCATCATTCACCAAATTCTATTGCTACCCTTTGTAGTGTGGATGATGCGGAGTTATTTTGCTATGATTCCCGCAGAGGTGGAACAAGCTGCCCGGGTAGATGGATATTCCTGGTGGGGAATGTTCAGTAAAATTACCTTGCCTTTAGTTAAACCTGCTGTAGCTGCTACTAGCGTAGTGGCATTCATTTATTCCTGGAATGAGTTTCTCTACGGATATGTTCTCACCGGAGATAAGGTGCGACCAGTAACTCCTTCTTTATTAGGGTTCATTTCATACGAGAGAGTCCTTTGGGGACAGATGGCCACAGCAGCTATTGTTGCTATGATTCCCAGTGTGCTTTTATCTCTATTTATTCAACGATATGTGGTAGCGGGGTTGAGTTTCGGAGCAGTAAGGGGGTAGTTTAGCGGAAGATTAAGGAGAACTATAAATGGCAAAATTGGAGCTTAGAGAAGTAGTAAAAAAATATGGTGAAGTTATAGCTCTGGATAGAGTGAGTTTCCAAGTCCAGGATGGGGAGTTTTTGACGATACTGGGCCGTCCCGGAGCGGGCAAGACCACTATCCTGAAAATAATTGCCGGAGTGGAGCCAATTACCCAGGGAAAATTACTCCTTGGGGGAGAGGATATTGCTTCGCTTTCTCCGGAATTTAGAGATGTAGCTATGGTCTTCGAAACCTACGCTCTCTATCCTCATCTCAGTATTTATGATAATATTGTTTTTCCCTTGCGCTCTCCCTTGAGACGTCGCACTTTATCAGAAAGTGAACTGAAAAGTAGGGTAGGAGAAATTACGGAGATGCTCCAGATCTCTGATTTGCTTGATCGAAAACCTGTGGAGTTGAGTGGGGGACAGAGGCAGCGAGTCTCCTTAGCTCGAGCCCTAGTCAGAAGGCCACAACTGTTTTTGATGGATGAGCCTATTGCTCACTTGGATGCCAAATTAAGACACGGACTCAGACCGGAGTTACGCAATCTCCAGCGCCGATTAGGAGTGACTACCTTATTTACCACTACTGATTATATGGAGGCCTTAGGTATAGGAGAAAGAATCCTGGTGCTGAACGAAGGGAAAGTTTTACAAATTGGGACTCAGAGAGAGCTGTGGGCTACACCTGCTAGCGAGGAGGTGGGAGAGTTATTAGGGATGCCCCCTATGAATATAATTAAAGGAGCCAGTCCGAGGGTTAAGGCAGGTGAGATGTTTCTGGCTGACAGTGGCTTCAAAGTAAAGATAGGCAAAAAACAGAGACTCAGGATTGAGGAAAGAAGTCTAACTAAGGTTGATGTGGGAATTCATCCAAGTGAAATACGACTTTTGCAATCCGATGATAAATATGAAGTTACTTGTATCGGCCGGATTTATGTATATGAGCCTCTGGGAACAAAAGGTTCCTTATCGGTACGAGTAGGAGAACATACTCTTAAAGTACAAACTGAAGCCAGATTTACAAAAAGAACTCCTGAAGAACAAATAAAAATGTATATTAATGAGAGAGACATTCATATTTTCGATCCGACAACCCGAAAAAATATTTCGACTGGATAGGGGAAAAACAAAATGGAAAAGCTGAGAATAGAAAACGTCTGGAAATATTACCGTGGAGAAAAGGTAGAGGCTGTAAAAAATTTGAATTTAGTCTGCCAGAAAGGAGAAATTCTGATTTTATTAGGCCCATCGGGATGTGGAAAGACCTCAACCCTGAGGATGATTGCCGGTCTTGAATCAATCTCTAAAGGAAATATTTATATTGGAGGGAGAAAAGTTAATGACCTTTCACCTCAAAAACGTAATATTGCTATGGCTTTTGAAGACTATGCGCTTTATCCACCTTTGAGTGTTTTTGAGAACATTGCCTTTCCTCTAAGAGCAAAGGGTTTGTCGATCAAAGAAATAACTAAAAAATTAAAAAAAATAGCCAAAGCCTTGAAGATAGATGATGTCCTTGACAAACTTCCTGTAGAGTTGAGTGGAGGACAGCAACAGAGAATCTCTCTGGCCCGAGCTCTGGTGAAAGAAGATATAGAACTGCTTCTGATGGATGAACCCATATCCCACTTAGATTCATCCTTGAAGAACGAAATTCGAACTGAGATAAAGAGATTGCACATAGAACTGGGCAATACGATCGTCTATGTTACTCATGACCAGCTTGAAGCTATGGCTTTGGGGGATAGAATTGCCGTAATGAATTTGGGAGTGCTGCAGCAAATAGGATCACCAGAGGGACTCTACGATCAACCGGCTAATCTATTCGTAGCCGGCTTCATTGGTGAGCCTCCCATGAGTTTTATAGATTGTCTGGTTCTACGGCAAAATGGAAAATTTTTTTTAGGGAATGGTACTGTCAAATTTCCTCTTCCTCAAAATATGGTTCAATCATTTCAAGAACAGGAGAAAGTAATTGTGGGGATTCGACCAGGCGATTTCCTCCTCGGTGAGTCCAAAGACTCTAATTTTGTCTCAATCTCTGGTAAGGCATACTTTATAGAACCGGTTGGAGATGTCACAGTAATTTATCTACAAACAGAGGTGGGACGGCTTCTGGTAGCTGCTCTAGGTACTACAGCAGTGCACGAGAATGAGACTCTTACGGTAAGTTTCTCAATAGACCACATTCACATTTTTGACAAAAAAACAGATAAAGCCATATTATGCAAAAGATAATTAGGTAACAAATGACACTGCATTGTAGACTCTGCAGAGGAAAATCGGTTCTAAAACCATATCTGAGATCTTCCCAGGGTCTAACCAGTTTAATAGAGTTCTTCGAATTACCACATCTTGGAACATTGGGGTCTTTAAGGGTGATAAGATATTTTACTATCTCTTCTTCGCTTTGACTTAAAAGAGCACCAAGAAAGACCGAGTGAAACGCTCCTTTATCTTCTCTCCAGGAATATTATCTAAGATATTACTGGCATCCCTTCGTTAATCGCTCGATTAGTCGCTCTTTGGTACTATGTGATTCCTTATTGCTGGCAAGGGAAAATTTTGACCTTGCAGTGAGGATTTGAGTATTTAGCAGATACTACAAGCACTTTAAGCAGGATCGGTTTATTAAAGTGGAAGTCTTTGACTGTTTTTCAATGCTCATTTTCTCCCTCAAACCCCTGTTTTAACCTACGTACAGGACAAAACCAGTACTTGGCGATACAGAATTAATAACCTTAATCCAGAGGCCTTACTATCTTTGGAGACGTGATACTCCCCTCTTTTTAGAAGGAAACCTTAAGAGAACTTACCTTGAAAAGCAAAACCTATATCAAGACTTTGGCAAAAAATGATGGGCTTAAGGTAGAGCAGGTAATTGTTAATGATGATGTTGGCTCTACCCCCAAGAATAAGATGGAAAACCGGAGGGGAGTTGTAGGGGAGGTAATTCTATGGAAGGTGGCAGGAACTAAATCTAAAGAAGGTGCCTCTCTCGAAGAGCTTAAAAAAACGGCAGAGAAGACTATATTTAACACCCGAAGCATGGGTGTTGCCACACTCCTTGCACTGTTCCCACGGCAGGGGAATACTTTACCTCACTGGAGATGGGGGGATTCTCCATAACTCTGACCAGGGTTGATAATGAACTTAAGAGACTAATCGATGCTCCAGCAAGAGCTCCCCTTTTCGTGCATATGTGAAAGTAAATTATATAAAGAGGTGTCCAGGATGAAAGCAGTGGTTATTTATGGAAAAGAGGATTTCAGATGTGAGGAAGTTGCCGGCCCTAAACCAGAGGAGGAAGAAGTTGTAGTAAAGGTAGGAAGATGTGGTATATGTGCTGCTGATCCCAAGATTTTCCACGGAACTGCTTATTTTTCTCAGGTAGCCTATGATCATGCTCCCATTGTAGCAGGGCATGAGTTTATAGGTGAGGTGGTGGAACTTGGAAAAGGAGCAGGGGAAAAATACCACCTTAAGGTGGGAGATAAAGCTATAGCCGAGCAGATAGTTCCCTGCTGGGAATGTTACTACTGTAGACGGGGAATCTACAACATGTGTGATGTGCATAAGGTCTTCGGAATCTCTGGACCTGATGGAGGATGGGCAGAGCTTATGAAGTATCCTAAAGGATCAATGATCTGGAAAGTCCCAAAGGAACTCCCTGACGAGGTAGCTATAGCTATAGAGCCTTTAGCCTGCGCCATTCACGGAGTAGAGAGAGGAAACATAAAACTTGGTGATACGGTAGTGATAACCGGTACCGGAGTCATAGGTCTTTTTATGCTCCAGGTAGTTAAGTTAAAGCATCCCCGACTTATAGTGGTTTCTGATCCTGATGAACACAGACTTAAGATAGCTAAAAAGTCAGGGGCTGAGGTAGTTATTAATCCTCAAAAAGAAGATATAGTGGAGAAAGTGAAAGACCTTACTGAAGGACTTGGTTGTGATGTTGTTCTTGAGGCAAGCGGACATCCAAAAGCAGTAGAGCAGGCTATAGATATGCTCCGTCGAAGGGGAAGATTGATGGAATTTGGTGTTTTTGCCGAAAAAAGCTGTATTGATTTTAGTATTATAAGTGATGTAAAAGAACTTGAGATTGTGGGAGGTCATCTTGGGGCCTATACCTATCCCTTAGCCATTAAATATTTAGCCGAGGGTCTTGTGAAGACAGACCAGATCATAACCCATAATTTTCCTTTAAAAGATTGGAAAAAAGCTATTGAGACCTCCGAAAAACGTCTGGAGAATGCTATTAAGGTAACCATGACTCCTTAGCTTTCGCCATAGAAAATTCACTATTCTTCAGTAATTCTCGATTTTTCTATTTATGTTAATGGCCTGAGCGGTCGGGTAGTCTGCATCTTTTTGTGCTTTTTTAAGACTATTCGATTGAGAGCTAAAGTAAAGTGGCGGAGAGTGTCTAAATGACCCAGATGATGAAGGCGGCCGTACTGCACCGACCGGGAGAGATTAGCTGTGAGCTGATACCTGTTCCTGAGACAGAATCTAAAGAGGTTTTGGTGGCGATTAAAATCGCCGGAATATGTGGGTCTGACGTTTCACGTTTTTTGAGGGGGACTTCTCCCTATGGTTTTAAAATCCTGGGGCACGAGTGTGCTGGTGAGGTGGTTAAGGTCGGAAGCGGGGTTACTGGAGTGGAACCAGGACAGAGAGTTGCCATTATGCCAGTTATACCGTGTAGACACTGTGATTTTTGCCAAGCCGGCGAATATTCACTATGTGATAACTTTATTCGCCTGGGCACCCGAGTAGATGGCTGTTTTGCTGAATATATAAAGGTCGGTCCTGAGAACCTTTTAAAACTGCCGCCCACAGTTGATTATGAGTCAGCCTCTCTTCTAGAGCCTTCCTCGGTAGCTCTACACACTGTTAAGAGACCTGGGGTCAGACCGGGGGATGTAGTAGCTGTACTCGGCTGCGGACCTATAGGACTTTTAATCGCTCAATGGACAAAGATTTTAGGGGCGAGAAGGGTTTTTGCGGTGGACATTACCGAGGTGAAACTGGGGATTGCCAGAGGGACAGGAATAACTGACTGTATAAATGCTAAAGCCAAGGATCCAGTCCAGGTAGTGATGCAGGAAACTCAAGGCAGAGGAGCTGATTTGGTATTTGAGGCTGCTGGATCAGAAACTACCCTTGAGCAGAGTATAAGAATGACCAGAAAAT